>ERZ772863.37-NODE-37-length-164657-cov-15.422255_pt1 | contig 164657 bp, 141 predicted proteins | sample MGYA00512134_ERZ772863 | MGnify/ENA primary metagenome ERZ772863 (study PRJEB29015, sample SAMEA2737659) | human gut metagenome | biome: human gut; feature: human-associated habitat; material: faeces | place: China | collected 2012 ...
ACCTTTACATAAAGTCATAACCTCTTCAAAAGTAGGAATTTGATGGCGCGTTTTACAACCGGCGCCGTTTTTCAACCTTAATGCTTTCAATTCTGCCAAGGTATAATCCTCCGGACGTCCTTTTCCGTTCATTGTACGGTTAATCAGTTTATCATGCATCAGGACAAGATGCCCGTCCTTTGTTTTCTTCAGATCTATTTCCACCATATCAACCCCCATGTCAATGCAATTCTGAATACCTTGCAAAGAGTTTTCGGGAGCATTGCGCCAATCGGCACGATGAGCGACGACTAAAAGTTGAGAAGTATTTCCACTTAAAAAAGTGTTTCTGATTTCAGTAGCCCTATCCTGCCCCCAGCTCAACTGGATACAAACACATAACAATAAAAACAAATATACTTTCTTCATAAAACATTTCTTTTAACGGTTTATTATACGGCTATTCACTACTCACTGCCTGTTATATTTTTAAAAGTTTCGTAGATACGTGACGGAACAGGACGCGCCTTATTATGGTCGCAATCTTTCATAGCCTCGTACATAAATACTCCCTTATATCCATTGCTTCTCAGCTCTTTTACAAAACGCTGCCAATCTATTTTTCCCTGTGTGGGAAGCCAATGGCTTTCGTTTACCAAGTCAAAATCCGAAGCATGGATTGTTCCTATATGCCGGCCCAATATCTTCATGAAATGCTCAATAGAACCTTTGCTATAATGATTCGTATCAAAGCAAACTTTCACTCCGGGAATACCGCAAATAATCTCCAAGAGTTCTTCAGGCGTATTTCCTAAACAAGTACGCGGCAGATTTTCAATACACAACTGCGCCCCTATACGATCGGCATATGGTTTCAGGTACATAATAGAACGCTGCGCATTCACTATACGCCGGGCACGAACACTATCCGCTATTGGTTCTGAACTTGGATGCAGAACCAACCGGGCCGGTTTGAACTGTCCGCATTGCTCTATCATCTGCGCCATGAAACGAACATTTTTTGCACGAAGCGAGTCATCCAAAACCGAAATATCCAAGGTTCGGGAAAAAGGCAGATGAATAGACCATACCTGAATACCGGCACTATCCACCCTACTCTTCATCAGTTTGATACGAGGTATCACTTCTTCTGCCGGCACTCCCCGATAACACTGGTTAAGAGCCACTTCTATATAATGCACTCCCTGCATTTTCGCTTCCATAAAATCTGCTGCCACCGGATTTTTCCAGATGGCAGTAGTTGTCCCCACTTCATACTGTTGCGCATGGCAAATGAATGAAAGAGTGGACAGTACTGTCATAAGTATATATTTCTTCATCAGTTCAATTTACCATTTTTCCAAACTAACTTTTCACCCCACATAGGCACATATGTTTGTTGACAATTAATCTTTGAAGCACGTTCCCAAGCACTCTGCACAGTCCATCGGGAATCTTCCTCATCTGCATGCGAAAGTTCAAGAACATGTGACAGCAATACATAGTCAGGAGTCACTTGTCCTGTCCCGGTACCGATAATATCATTTTCGGTCAACGCATTGGGAGCATAACGGGGAATCAAAACATTGACATGATGATTGACGTCATTGGCATCGGTAATATCAGCATACTGCACAGGCTTAAAGTTAGAATCTCCTGTATGTATTAAAGTCAAACCGCCTGCATCGTCACCGCAATCTATATAGAAAACGGTTACAAAGTTTTTTAGGCTCGCTTCATTGTGATTGGTAATACATGTGCGAATTTTAAAATTGCCAATCGTATACTCCTCGGATTTTTTAGAATAAAATGGATACGAAGCAACCGGTTGCAAATAATTAGAGAGGACCGGTTTGTCCAAATCATACATAGCCTGAATCAAATTGTTACTATAATGGTCAGAATGTTTGTGCGTAACGCACAGGAAATCCAGATAAGGAGCGAACTCCTCGGCCCAACGATGAGATATATCTATACCGAAACACCCGGAAGGAGTCTTTATTATATATCCCATATTGTAAAGCAACCATATTTGTGCAGTTCCGTTTTCTACGGTAGAGCTTTTCACACCATCCAGAACACGTTCAAACGCTGTACGATAAAAATACAATATGGAATCGGATTTAGCCATATTTAAACTTGTTTGATCATATCCGGAAAGGAAGACACTGAAGTAGTCGGCCTTGCATTTATCTGCGTAATCTTGGAGTTTCTCCATTGCATCCGTACGCTTCGCATCAAGAACCAGGGGAGATGTACTCCACAACTCCTGCGACGTTGCATTTACCGATGCGGCAAGGTTATCGAGTATTCCTTCATACCCCGTTACAATGCTATTATTATCATCGTCACTGCACCCCATAATCCCCACTGCCAACAAACAGCAAAGGATATATCGTATTTTTCTTATCTTGTTCATAGATTTTCTATATCTTTAAATTTATACTTATTTCTGCCGATTGGTACCTTGAAGATCACCGCCACGCATACTCCAAGAAGATGTTTCGGAAAGTGTGTTTACAGTGACAGCCTTAACAGAACCTATATTATTACTTTCAACCGTACCAAAATACAAGCGTCTGTCCGGACCGATCGTAACTCCTGCCATCACATTTTGTCCGACATTTTGCACCTCTGTCAATGCTCCGTTACTGTTCGTGTCCAACTTCCACACTTTCTTTCCTCCGCTATGTCCTACATACAAGTAGCCATCAGCTCCCAATGTAACTCCGTTATAAGTTAACTGTTGATTGGTACCTATTTCCTTAGACCACTCCAAATTTCCCGAAGCATTTACCGCATACACATGCGCATTTTTGTTTTTTGCACCTTTATCTGTAAAATAGACCACTCCATTCTTATCCACTATCGGAAAATAAGAGTCTGTTCCTATTCCCGAATTATAAGTCCATTCTTTCTTCCCTGTTACCATATCTACAGAAATCAGTCCACCGGTAGCTTTTAATGTTGCATATAAATGATTCCCATTCAAAGCAAATGAACCACGTTCTGTCACATTGACGCCTGTCAGAGGCTCAAAGCGTTTTCCTCCCGAAGCATCGAAAAAGAAAATTCCAAGACTGGTACCGGCATATACATTGCCATCTTTGTCAACAGCCACTGCGCTACCATTACTACCTGTACCTAATGTCTCCTGAAATAATATCTTGCCATTGTCTTTGGTATCGAGTGCATACAAAGTAATCTTATTGGTAAGACAATAGAGCACTCCATCTTTCGACAATGCAGGAAAAGCGCCTGTTGCACCGTCCAACTGTACAGTCCATTTTGTATCACCATTAGGAGTGATAGCATATACTCTATTGGTGGCATCACATTGATAAACAGTTCCATCATCACCTACCAACGCACCCCCGCCATAGGTAAGCGCATCAATACCATATACCCATTTAAAATCTCCCGTAGCCACATCTATGGCAAACAAGTGTCCGGCCGGAGTGGAAGTAGGAATATACATTGTCTTTCCATCCGGAGAGAATACAGGATTAGAGACTTTCACATATCCGGTGTAGTTACCCGATTGCAGCTTAATCGAATTCCACTTATAATTCACCACTGCAACATCCATACTTCCCGTATCAGCAGTACCGTTTGTATAAGTCACAGTTACAGATACGGTATATTTATCTTTAACAGTTCCATAGGCATGTTGAGGGCTTAACTCGGTAGAGATTGTTCCGTCACCAAAATCCCAGCTTACCGACTGAACATCACCACCCATGAAAAACATATCATTCAGCGTAAACGTTGCAGACTCCCAAAGTATCAATTCCGTCTTATCGGATTGGTCTATCAAAATAGGAGATAACTTTCCCGGAGTAGCAGAAGCCTCAACGACTTCGGAATTTCCAGTAGGATAAGAAGCTATCATGCTAAAGGTGTATTCCGTATCATTCACCAACCCGTCTACTACATAAAACTCCAAGGAAGTATCATCCAACGTTATCACCTTACCACCCGGATTCACCGTTATCTGATAGTTAGTGAAACGTTCGCTGTTGGGCTTAGTCCAACTCAGCCGCACCCGTTCACTACCGGCGGTAGCTGACAGGTCGGTCACAGGATAACGTGCATTCTTTGGAGTACTCTTGACGGAAGTCTTACCGGCCAGCCCGTTCGCATAACGGGGCTGTACGGAAAAGCTGTAAGTCATATCATTTTCCAGATTCTCAACAACCACACTCTTTTTACCAGCTTCCACTGTCATCTGTCCGCCATCAGATCCGGCATTTCCGGCATCCCATACAACCAGATATTCGGACGGACGGGCGTTTTCATAATCTTCCCATGCCAGCGTCACACTCATATCTCCGGCGGTCGCTTCGAGGGATTTCAACTCATACAAATCAAAATTGGCTTTCGGCAGTTCTTCTTCACATGCAATGAAAACTGCTGCAAAGACCAATAACAAACTATATATTACTTTTTTCATGGTCTGTTTCTTTAAGTTTAACAAGAAATCAATATCCGGGATTTTGCCAAAGGAGCTTTTCATTATTGACACGCTCCAGCTCTGTCTTGGGAATGGGATACAGGAACTGATAATCCTGAATTTCATGTCCTTCCGCCTTCATGGCATCTTTGGCTCCACCCATTCGTACAAGGTCGAACCACCGGTGTCCTTCATAGGGGAATTCACGCTGGCGTTCCAACATAATGGCCTTTCGGAAACTGTCTTTATCAGGAAGGTCAGCAATCTGTATCGAAGAGCTGCACGAACGCATGTGAACCGAATTCAGAGCATTCATTGCATCTGAAGTCTGCGAATTGCTGTACTCTATTTCATTTAGAGCCTCCGCATACATAAGCAGGACATCAGCATATCGGAGAACAATTTGATCATTACCCACAGTGTTATAAGTGGCACTCTTTGTATCTTTAAATTTCTTCAGCACAAAGACCTTGCTCTCCACTTGCGTATATTCTATCAATTCCTTACGTTTATCATCAGCGTCCGAATAGCATTTCTTCAAAGCCTCCGTCTGGTTAGTATCATCTCCCAGGTTTGTAATAGAAAACCAATAGCCATGTCCTTCGCCTTCTAATTCCTTATTGAAACGAACTGCAAAAATTATCTCGTTGTTCATCTTATTGTCCACATCGAATACTTTATCAGGAGAAGCCATCAAACTGTATTTGCCTATAACCTGAGATAGAATATCCCTCGCTTCCTCCCATTTATGGAAAGTGAGATACACTTTACCCAAAAGCGCTTTGGCAGCCCCCAAAGTGACGCGTCCCACTTCATTGCCCGTATACGACTGAGGTAACATATTATCATCTATTATCTGTTTCAGATCACCGGTCAGGAAATCGTAAACCTGCTGTTCCGAACTACGTCCGATAGCTAAAGCCTCGGAAACAGTTACAACTTTGTCGGTCATCGGTATTCCACCCCACAAGCGATACATATTAAAATACGTTAGGGCCCGTATGAACAACGCCTCGGCCTTATACTGTTTTTTCAACGTTTCATTAAAAGCCGCCCCGTCGATTTTATCCAGCACTAAATTGCAGCGGTATACACCATTGTTAAAGTTAGCCCAGGCATTTTGCAGAATACCATTCGATGGTTTATCGGAAAACTGGTCTATGTCGTACCGGTCTTGCGTACCGGTGGTGGGAGCACTTAAATACAGGTTATCACTTCGGTATTCACAACATTCTGTAAAAAAGTTCACCTGCGTTTGCAGTTTTGAGTAACATCCGATGACCGCTACATTGAAATCTTCGGCCGTTTTATAAACTTTGTCCGTAGGCACACTGCTGCTCGGCTCCAAATCAAAAAAACTATCCGTACAGGACACCGACAGGAAAGCGGTTGACAATATTAGAAAGAGTTCATATTTTTTCATATCTCATATCTTTTAGAAAGGTAATTAAAGAGTTATATTCAAACCAAACAAAAAGGTTCTTGCCAATGGATACGTTCCATAATCTTCGCCCGGCGAGAGTGAGTTGCCGGGGCGTGCATTAACTTCCGGATTATATCCGCTATAATCGGTGGATGTCCAAAGATTCTGTCCCGACACATAAATCCTCAGCTTCTCAACAAAGAAATGACGAGTCAGCTGCTGAGGCAGTGTATATCCTAAAGTGACATTTTGCAATCTCAGGTAAGATCCGTCTTCCAGATGCCAAGTAGAGGTTCTTCCGTTATACCCTTTCGATTTGCGGTTTGCACGATTCACCTGGCCGTTTCCCGGATTGTCAGCGCTTTTCCAACGGTCCAAAGCAAGCGTTGTTCCATTCACATTGCCTTCCATATTGTCGATATACCTCCTGTTCAGATTCAAGATTTCATTGCCATAGACACCCTGAAAGTTAAAGTCAAGGTCAATCCCCTTATACCATACCTTTCCACCGAAACCATACGTAAAATCGGGCATATAATTACCGACAATCGTGCGGTCCTTATCCAAATCCATCACACCGTCACCATCTACATCTACAAAGCGGAAATCTCCCGGCTTGGTATTGCTGAAATGGGGATACTTCTTAAGCTCTTCCTCATTGGAGAAAATGCCGTCCTGCACCAGCAGATAATAGCTGCCGATGGGTTCGCCCACTTTAGTGATATAATAGGCATGGTCTACGCTACCGGTAGAGATAATGGGAGCGTCACCGGGCCCCAAAGCCTTCACCTCGTTCGTATTGGTTGAATAGTTGGCATTGAATGAATATCCAAAGTCCTTTGTGAAGTTTTTCTGGGAAGTCAAGGCAATTTCCCATCCCCGGTTATTCACCTTGCCAATATTCATCAAGGCTGTGCTATAACCAGTCAGATGGGGAACAGGGACGTTCAGAAGCATGTTCGAAGTATTGGTGTTGTAATAATCCACCGTGACGCCGAGCAATCCTTTAAACATCTGCACATCGATACCGGCATTGACCATCGCATTCTTTTCCCAGCTTAAATCCTCATTTTTAATGGTATTGGGTTTGTACCCGTAAACGAGTTGGCCGTTATTTGTTCCAAGTATGTAATTATCGAGCGCCATCAGTGAAAGATGATCGTAATTGCCTATCTGGAAGTTACCGGTAACACCGTAGCTGGCCCTTATCTTCAGATCGTCTATGAAAGAGAGCGCCTTGGCATTCTGAAAGAAATCCTCACCGCTGATTCTCCATGCAGCAGAAGCTGACGGGAAATATCCCCAACGATTATTCTTTCCGAAACGGGAAGAACCGTCGGCTCGTATAGCGGCAGAAGCCATGTATTTACCTTTATAGCTATACTGGGCACGTGCCAGATAAGATGCTATGCTCCATTGCGTCTTGTCGGAGTTTCCTTTCGTCACCGTACCACCTCCAATAGTCTGGATATAATCGTTCGGGAAATCGGTAGCCGTCACGTTGTTACCCTTATAAGTTTCTTTCTGTGCAGACTGCACCAGTACGAGGTTCAGGGAATGATCCTCATTAATGGTTGTATTGTAATTTACCTTATTTTCTATCAACCAGTTGAAGTAGAATCCGGAAGAGCTGTAAGCTATGGGATTGGACTTCGTGTCATAATACTTCTGTCCCAGCAGCGGCAACTCCGACGAGCGATACGTATCGTTGTGCGAACCGTAATAATCCCCGCCGAAAGAAATGTTATAGGTCAGTCCTTTAAAGAACTCTATTTCCGCAAATACCTTTCCGACAATCGCCATGCGGTCCACAACATCCGATTGCAGGTTTGCCATTGCAACGGGGTTCAATATGGCGTTATGCTGATAATCGTTCCCGATTCTCCAGTAACCGTTTCCCTGATAATTATAGCTTCCGTCGGCATTATACACAGGCCATACGGGCGGCATCATCAGTGCAGACTGTACAACGCCACCTGCTCCCGATGCATCTACACGATTGGAAGTTGAATAAGACGGAGAGAAATTAACTCCAAACTTGAATTTCTTATACTGCCCGTCAAGATTCATACGCATGCTGTATTTCTTGAAATCGGAATTGATAACGACACCCTCCTTATCGTAATAATTGGCCGATACGAAATAGCCGACCGTTTTTCCACGTCCTGAAACAGAGATATTATGGCTTTGCGTACCGGCAGTACGGAAAATGGCATCCTGCCAATCAGTGTCCGTCAGTCCGCGGTCACCGTTCAGATAAGGAAACAGTTCGGTAGGGATACGTTCCCAAGAGTTGGGACGCATGCCGTTCGGATCATCGGGCGAAGCTCCCGGATTGGCATCCAGATAGGCATTATCGTGACCGTCCTTGGCAAACTCCGCAAACTGGTAAGCGTTCATCATATCAAGTTTCTTCGATACATTCTGTATGCCGTAATAGCCGTCATACTGTATCTTCACTTTTTCCGACTGCCCCTGTTTGGTCGTAATAATAATAACGCCATTGGAACCGCGGCTACCATAGATAGCGGCAGAAGAAGCGTCTTTCAACACTTCTACCGACTCAATGTCGTTGTTGTTGAGATTGGCAAAGCCACGTTCCACCGGCACACCGTCTATGATATAAAGCGGATCGCTACCGGCATTGACGGTACTGATGCCACGCACGCGGATACTTACATTCCCTTCCGGATCACCGCTTGGAGTAGTCACCTGTACACCCGGCATCTTTCCTGCCAATGCCTGGCGGAAATCCGAAGCAGATGTCTTGGCTATATCCTCCGCTTTCACCGAAGATATGGAAGTGGACACATCGCTCTTCTTCTGGACACCATAGCCCACGACCACCACTTCTTCCAGCAGTTCACTATCCTCTTTCAGGGTTATGTTGGCGAGCGCTTTGTCTCCGGCCGAGAAAGTTCGTGTTTTATAACCGATAAATGAGATAACAACTTCCGCTTTTTCGGGAACACCCATCAAGGTATATTCTCCGTCAACATTTGTAATCGTTCCCAAAGAAGTTCCTTTTACGGCAATGCTCGCACCTATTACGGGCTCTCCTTTCTCGTCGACGATTACGCCGGAAATCTTTTTCACCTTCCCGCTTTGGTGTGTGGCTTCCGAAGCGGCTTTTGCTTTCAGGTAGACTTTCTTCCCGCTTATCTCGTAAGTGACACCCATGCCCGCCAGTAATCTGTCAAGCACATGGGCAAGTTCTTCTTCATCGGCCCGGACAGTTACAAGTTTATCGGGATTCACCGTCGGACGGCTGTATGCCACCGTCAGTCCGGTCTGTTGGGTAATGGCATCAAAGACCTTCGCCAGTTTCACCTGCCGGAAATCCATTGAAACCTTTTGAGCAGTGGCTGTGATACAAGCCATAGAGCTTAAAAGCAGAACAAGCAGAATCTTGTGTTTCATAACTTTAATTTTAGATTAGCAATAGTATAAAATTCTCTTTATACTAAGTAGACACACAAGACTCCCGAACGGGTGAGAGAAAATCTATCTTTTTTCTAAAAAATTATTTAGTGGTGACAGTCACTTCCTTTTCGACTTCGTCATAGCGGAAGTGCAGCGGAGCAATCTTCTCCAAATCGCGCAAAACTTTTTCAAGAAGTGTATTTTCAGAAGTCAGCGTGAAATATACATTCCAAGCGTCTTGGTTCTCCACTTTAAAGTTGACATTGTACCAACGGTGCAGCACTTTGATAACCTCCGCCAAAGGAGCGTCTTTGAAAGCGATCACATTTGTTTTCCATAAAGAGGAAAAGCGGGTGTCGCTGTTTCGGGAAATGGTACAGCGGTCGTCGTCGCGATTATAAACCAACCTTTCACCGGGCCGCACCGGATATTTCTTGTCCGAAGGAAGCATGAGATTAATATGCCCCTCATCCAGACATACGGTAATATCCTTATTATCAGGATAGGCATTGACATCAAACGAAGTTCCCAATACATGGATGGCGGGCCCGTTCAGATTGACGATGAAAGGACGGGCAGGATTCTTGGACACCACAAAATAGGCTTCACCTTCCAAATAGACCTCACGACTGGAAAGAGCAAACTTCTTGGGATACTTCAAGCGGGAATCCGAATTGATATATACGCGTGTACCGTCCTGAAACATCATTTGCAGACGCTCGCCCTTCGCCACATAGATTTCTTCGTAGCCGGAGCCGCCAAACAAGTCCACCCGCTTGTCCAACTGCACAACCAAGCCTGCCAGCACAACAAACGGTATCAATACCGCAGCCACCCGGAAAACTATCCGGCGGACACGCTTCCTACGGATATTCCTGCGGATGCGGGCAAACAACTCATCTGACGCTATCTCGTGGTCCACGTAAAGTTCTTCATAACCAAGTTTCACCTGCTCCACGTCGCAATCCATGCTTCGGGACAAATAGTCCGTTCCTTCATCCGTAGCAAACCATTGCGCCACGAGACGGGCTGTTTCAGGAGTAGATGTTCCGGCAAGTACTTCCCGTATCTGTTCTTCGGTGGGTTTATTCATCATCTTATTATCCATAGTATAAAAAGGACACTTAAATACTTCAACAGGGTGAGATATGTAACAAATATTAGCAATTTATGCAGATGTGCACGCAACAGTTTCAACGCCTCCGAGTAATGGGTTTTGATTGTATTGACGGAGAGCTGCATACGTTCGGCTATTTCCGGGTTGGTAAGTTCGTCGCGCACTTTCATCAGGCAGATTTCACGCTTTTGGGGCGGCAACTTGTCCAAGGCCTTATAGAACAGCGACATCATTTCTTTCTTCTCCAGATTCTCTATCAGTGTATCTTCATACTCGGGGATGCTCTGCGCTATCTCATAATTCTTGGCAATTGCATTGTTCTCATTACGGATTACGTTCAGAATATGATTCTTCGTCATCGTCACGAGGTAATTCTTCAGGCTGATGCCTACGCGAAGCTCCGAACGGAACTCCCAGAAACGCGTAAAGACATGCTGCACCGCATCCTCCGCCATAGCCTTGTCCATCAGGTAGCGATAGGCCAGCACATAAAGCAGTTTGTGGTACTTATTATAGACCACAGTGAATGCTTCCACATCTCCCCGCTCTACCTTGGCGAAAAGAGTTTCATCATTCATATCCGGTGTCAGTGAAACAAACAAGGACATCAGCAGTTGCTTTTAAGGTTACAATAACGGGTCAAATATAGGTATTTATAGATTGAGTAGTGCACAAAAGGATAAAAAAATGAATTCCATCCGTCACGCTGTTATGGAGCATATCGGAAGATGCGGCAACTACTTCTACAAGGCAAACAAAACAGGGAGTGTATTACCACCCTATCTTATCAAGACCGGCAGCGGTATACCAAGCGGTAGAACGGTATGCGACCATAGCGGCTGGAGCGCTTTCCATTGGAATGTAATGAGTTACGCCGCAAGTCGTTTCTTGGGGAACAGGAAACATCGCGTGTATCATACCCGAATAGTTCTTGGGGGTAGCTCTCCAATAGACAATTGCTTTATCGGCGGCAGAAGTCCATGCCGTTACATCAGAAGACAGGCGTTCCATCAACTGTTTCATATCATAATATCCCACATAGTTTTTACTGTACTTGCTTCGCAGGTCATAATTATAGATCTCGCTGACATTCAGTTCATTCTTCGCTATTGTTTGTTTCGTCACAGAAGCCAACTCATCCAAAGCCGCACAATCTATAACGGAAATAGCAACCCCACCTGTCCAAGTCATAGAGGGACTAACTCCGGTATACAACTTCTCATAAGGTTCATAATACGCTTTTCCTATCTCCACACCCACATTGGTTCCCTTGAACATAGCCGGCACAACCGACTCATAAGGTGCGCCGGGTCCCGGTATTTCCGTAGGTGAACCGATTACATAATCTGTGCAATTGCGCAGTTCGTAAGCCACCTCTACCGTCTGTCCGAAACAGGCATCGAACAGGATAAAATCGAAGCGGGGGAATTCGCTTAATATGGCGGCAATATCGGATATATTCAAATAAGTAGTGCCGCCGGTAGTGTCCTCTCCTACCCAACGGGTAGAAGCTTGCTTTGCAAGAGGCAAAGGATTGGGGATCCAGCCCTCGCCATGAGACCAAAGCACCAGACCGTAACTTTCCGCAGGATATTCAGTAAAAGCGCGCTTAAGAACCTCTTGCATCACAGCAGGATCAGTAGAGACTTGCTCCTTATATTCCTTTACAGTCTCTTTTACCACATTTCCATTTTTATCCTTCGACAAACGATAGAGCGTAGGAAACTTATAAGACTGGGAACCCTCCCGGCTCGCGTCATCCACATAAACCAAAAGATTGTACAGCGAAGCATCGACAGCCTCCATTCCTTTCATCATTTCATCAATATCAATTGATGCAAAACCCGACAAGCTGTTATCCGCCATTATATAGGCTAATACTGTTCGTGTAACTTTCTCTGCCGGTACAGGATCGTCGTCCTGATTACAAGCTGTAAATATCAAAAGGAAAGATATGCACAACAGGGTATAAAGTTTCAGTCTCATAGTCATTCGTATAATCCGGATTTAAAATCACTCTTCCGGTTTCTTAAAACTAAACTTGTCCGGCGCAATAGTCTGCAGCGCCATTGTACCCTTCTTATACTTTGCTTTCACTTTAACAGCTTCCTTTTCCAGCTTCTTTTTACTCTCACTAAAATAGATCATACAAGTATAATCGGGTTTCTTCAAGTCATATTCCAGATAGTTTTTCAACTGATAGCTGTACAGGTCGCGCTTGGGCAGAAAGCCGTTCTTGTCCAATACCGTACTGTCCAATACCTGGATTTCCGTACAGTACACCACCGAATCGTTGAAGGAAGCCGCTATGCCAAAAGCATAAACAGGCTTATGACTTTTCATTGTAAATGCCGTACATAAAGTAAATACGAGCATCACTGCAAATACTATTTTTACGTGTTTCATAACTTCTATTGGTTTATTTTATTGGGGCAAAGATAATGTAAACCGAAAGCAGAACAAAATAAGCCCGCTTATTTTTTATGCAGAAATGCCTCTTATCTCACTTAAAGATAGAAAAAAACCGGCTGTCCATGTCGGACAAACCGGTTTTCTTAATTTCTTTTATTTGTCAGAAACTGATATTCTTATTTATCCCAAATAAGATTTGAGCAATTTGCTACGATTACTTTGTCTTAATCTTCTGATTGCTTTTTCTTTAATCTGGCGGACACGCTCACGTGTGAGACCGAATTTGTCGCCGATTTCCTCTAATGTCATTTCCTGCTGTCCGATACCGAAAAACATCTGTATGATTTCTTTTTCCCTATCGGTTAACGTAGAAAGAGCTCTATCAATTTCCCTCGCAAGAGACTCGTTCACCAAAGAGCGGTCGGCCATAGGAGAGTCGTCATTGACCAGCACATCAAGCAAGCTGTTATCTTCTCCTTCAACGAAAGGTGCGTCCACCGAAATATGACGGCCGGAAACCTTCAGCGTATCAGAGATTTTATCAACAGGGATTTCCAGTTCATCGGCAAGTTCCTCGGGAGACGGACGGCGTTCGTTTTCCTGCTCGAACTTAGAGAAAGCCTTACTGATTTTATTCAGTGAACCTACCTGATTCAAAGGAAGACGCACAATACGCGACTGCTCTGCCAAAGCCTGCAAAATGGACTGACGTATCCACCATACTGCATAACTGATGAACTTAAAACCACGTGTCTCATCGAACTTTTCGGCAGCCTTAATCAGTCCTAAATTGCCCTCGTTAATCAAGTCGGGCAGACTCAAACCCTGGTTCTGGTACTGTTTGGCTACAGATACAACGAAACGCAGATTGGCACGTGTTAATTTCTCCAGTGCAACACGGTCACCCTTGCGGATGCGCTGAGCGAGCTCTACCTCTTCTTCGACTGTAATGAGGTCTTCGCGACCGATTTCCTGCAAATACTTGTCAAGAGAAGCGCTCTCTCTGTTAGTGATACTTTTGGTAATTTTTAGTTGTCTCATTCTTATAATACAGATTTGGGTTGCAAAGTTACGACAAATTATTTATTACAAACAAACTTGCCTGAACTTTTTCACCTTATTTATACCTTGACTACATAACAAAGAGGGTATTGACAAGTATTTGCCAACACCCTCTTTTTCGTCTTTCTTTGCTAATATTACAATCTTCTTACCTATTTGCCTGTTTCGATTATTCCTGAGTTAAATCCACCGCATAGCTTGCACGCTTACCCGATGGGAACATACCGGTGATGAACAATACCTGATCGGGAGACTGAGTGGCAGCTTTCAGCACTTTCTCCAAGTCCTCCACCGACTTCATCTGCACATTGTTCGCCTTGAGGATTATGAATCCCTTGCGAATACCGGCATCTGCCATTTTACCGTTGGACACTCCGGTCACTTCCAAACCATAACCCAGGTTAAGTTGTCTCTTCAGTTCAGAAGATACAGGCTTGAAGGCTGCGCCCAGAAGTTCCATTCCGGCATCTTTCACAACTTTCGTATTGCCTTGAGAATTTTTCAGGGTCAGCTCAAATTCCTTCTCCTTCTTGTCACGAACCACTTTGACTTTCACCTTGTCACCTGGGCGATGTTTAGCCAAAGCCTCCTGCAGGTCGCTGAACTTATGCACCTTCTTACCGCCAAGACCAATGATAACGTCATCCGACTTCAATATTCCGGCAGCAGAACCACCTTCCACAACCTCAGCAACCAATACACCTTCTTTCACTCCAAGTTCATCGGCCTTCTTCTTCATTTCCTCTGCCAGTCTTTCGTCCATTTGCAGGTCCGTGCCCAGTGTAGTACCGGTGATGCCCAGCAAAGCGCGTTGCACTGTACCAAACTGTTTCAAGTCAGCCACAACTTTTGTCATGATGCTGGTGGGAATTGCGAAACCGTAACCGGAATAGGCCCCTGTCGGTGAATAGAGCATAGCATTGATGCCTACCAGTTCACCTCTCGCATTAACCAATGCACCACCACTGTTACCCTGATTGATGGCAGCATCCGTCTGAATGAAAGACTGGATATTTGCAGCCTGTCCATTGGATGCAGTAGTGCCGATGGCACGAGCTTTCGCGCTCACAATACCGGCTGTAACGGTGGAGTTCAGGTTGAACGGATTACCTACCGCCAATACCCATTCGCCAATTTTCAATTCGTCGGAATTGCCTACCGGTACTGTGGGGAAATCATCACCTTCTATTTTAATCAGGGCAAGGTCCGTACTAGGGTCGGTACCGATGATCCGTCCTTTCAATTCGCGGTCGTCATTCAGCTTTACGGTAATCTCATCGGCGCCTTCAACCACGTGATTGTTGGTCACGATATAACCGTCTTTAGAAATAATCACACCGGAGCCAAAGCCTACACGCGGTTGGGTCTGTATCTGACGCTGCTGTCCGCGGCCATCACCGAAGAAGAAATCAAAAATATCAGGCATGCCTTGTACGGTTTGAGTCTTGCTCAACTGCTTAGCGCGTATATGTACCACAGCATGAACCGAATTCTCTGCCGCCTGTGTCAAATCGACAGGCTGCGCATCCGTTGCATTATAAGCAGCCAACTGTAAATTATTAGGGTTCTGTTCGAACAACTCGCTAAATGTAGCAGGTTTTTCCTTATTCAGCATCTTATAAGTGGTAACACCGGCCACTCCTGAACTAAGAATTACAACGGCTGCAACTCCAAGGATGTTTTTTGTTGTCTGTTTCATACTACTCTTATTCTCTTTTAATTGTTAATATTCAAATCTCATTTAACATTCTGACGTTAAAATAACGACAAAAATCGTTCAGTTATTCCGCTTGTCACTCTTTTTTGTTCTCTTTTAACAGTGAATATTTGGGACTTAACAGCGGTTAACGACAGAGACTGACAAATTAGCATTTATGCACGATTGCAGTTTGTTAAAAGACTGACAGATAGACAAAACAAAAACGCATCACACTCCCTAATAGTTGAGATAATCAATCTCCATGTGGTAGCTCCATTGCGGAAAGTAAAGATTCCCTCCTTCCCACTCTACCTCTCCACGCTGGAAATCCACAGTTTCACTGCGCGGATACTTCTTTTCGGGAACCAACGGCATGCCGTAATCAGTATTCACAATCATACGCCAGGAGTCAATGCCACCCAAGAAGAAAAACTTCTCATCAGTATTACGGGCGAAAGCCGGCATGCCGAATGACTGATCGACGGGCACCCACCCCACCCCTTCAAAGTACACTTCCGCCCAGTCGTGCAGGTTCCAGGCACGAGGATGCATCATAAACCCACTCTGGAAATGCGCAGGAATACCACTGATACGACACAAGGTGATGAATAAAAGACTGACCTGTCCGCAGTCTCCATGACGGTTGTCCAATACGTACTCCGGGATATTCTCAATCGTGGAATACTCGCGTGCAGACGCCCAGGGAAAATTATCGTTAATCCAACAGAAGATGCGTTTTGCCTTTAAATATGGGTTCGTTTCACCAGCTGTCAGTCTGGCAGCCAACTCACGCAGACGCGGCGAGAAAACGATATGCTTCTCCCGTTCGGCGGTATATTCTTTATAAAGGGGAGCAGTCGTGTCATAAGGACGGACATCTTCGGGCCGCAGATTGTGCCACTCTCCACAAGAGGTGTATTCGAATGTTTCGGAAAATACCGTAGGCTCGCCCTTTACGGCGCGTTTCTCCATGTAGAGCGTACTGTGCCGGCAGTCTTGCGGAGAGAAAACATATTCCGGCTCACTGGCAGAAACAAACTTCACATCCCGCTGGCGTGCCTGATCTTTGCGGGGATAGGGCAACCAGCAGCGGATGAGTTTTCCGGCAGGAACAGCATTAGTATCCACCGTCAATGTATAGGTAACGCGCATCCGTTTAGGAACAGCAATCGCCTTGCCATCCTTCTGCACAGCAGTAATGATTTCCGGCAGATTCTCTTTATTCACCTTCTCGCTCCCACTCAGCGCAGTGCCTTCCTTAGCTATTTTCACATCATAACAGGCTGAATCCACACGAAACAAATTGGGACCGGCATTGCGGAAATAGCGCTTCTCACCGTCCAGCATCATATACTCCAAAGCATTGGATGCTTCCCATTGCCTCATTTGCTCATCGGTGACATCGGGAAGGTACTTCCTGATATAGTCCTTCACCTGTGATTCCGTCAGGCAAAAGTCTGTAAGCAGACGCTGGTGCAAATCATCGTCCCAACTATATGGTTTGTTTTCCGACTTCGTGCCGCAAGCAGAAACAAAAACAAACAAAAAGACAGTGTATAGCAGATTCTTCATGAATTACGAGTTTGAATTATAAATTATGAATTACAAATATTCTCTGTGTTTTCTATATCTTCACTACTCCGATACCCGGCAGATCCGGCAATGTAATCTTCCCCTTCACGACTTCCATACCCTTGAAACGGTCATTGGCTATCAGCAGGCTGCCATCCAGATCGGCAAAGTCCACCGCCGGAGAAAGTTGCGAAGCGGCAGAAATGGCGCAGGAAGTTTCAGTCATGCAGCCCACCATCACTTTCATCCCCAAAGCACGCGCCAACGTCACCATTTTCCATGCCTCACGCATGCCGGTGCACTTCATCAACTTGATATTGATGCCGGTAAAAGCATCTTTCAGTCCCACTATGTCTTTTAAACGCTGAATGGACTCATCTGCAAATATCGGTAACGGACTTTGCCCGGTCACCCATGCAATATCGTCCAATTGCTCTTTGGGCATAGGCTGCTCTACCATAACAATGCCCTTTTCCTTCAGCCAATGAATCATGTCGAGTGCATGGCGCTTATCTTTCCAACCCTGATTGGCATCAACGGCAATAGGAAGATCCGTAACCGAACGGATCGTCTCAATCATCTCCTTATCGTTGTCGCGCCCCAGCTTCACTTTCAGTATATTGAATTGTCCGGCACATTCTTTTGTCTTTTCACGCACTACATCGGCTGTGTCAATGCCAATGGTAAATGTGGTAGAAGGTGTTTTCTCCCTGTCCAGTCCCCATATTTTATACCAAGGAGCCTGCAACAATTTACCCACCAAATCATGCAAAGCGATATCCACCGCTGTTTTTGCCGCCGCATCCCCTGCCGAGAGCGTGTCTATATAACCCAAAATATCTTCCAGCCGGAAAGGATCGGTAAACTGTCCGATAACATCCTGCACCTTTTTCAGAAAAGCCAGCACACTGTCCATTGTGCCCAACTCATGCTGCAAGTAAGGAGGCATGGAGGCTTCTCCATAACCGATGATTCCGTCATACTCTATTTCAACCTGCACATCAGGAGTAGTGGTGCGCGAATAGGCAGCCACCGTAAAGACATGGCGCAGTTTCAGCTCATAAGGAAAGAAACGCAGCTTCATTCTGGGCACAACGCCGCTTTTATTGATGTTGAACAATGCAGGCGCTACCCTTTCACTTGCCAATACGCCATTGATAGCCATGCCCGAGCCTAATGCGGCAAAGGCAGCGGTCTTTAAAAACTCTCTTCTGTTTTGCATGTTATTGATTTTTTTATCAGTTCATTCATAATACTCATTTGTTGCCGTCGTATTCAGTCCCGCCTTCTTATTTATATAAGGTAACACACGCGTGGCAAACAACAAACGCCCGAGGTTGTACTCATCAAACAGTTCGTCCAACGGATCAAAACTGCTGATATGCACATCCCCCTGTGAGTGAATGAAACGCTTGCCGCCGATATACATCCCTACGTGTACCACCCGTTCCTTACGTTCCGCAGTTGCTTTACGGCCGAAGAATATCAGATCGCCCGGCTGCAAATTGGAAAAGTCGGACGCAATGTCAATATGTTCACCTACGTAAGCCTGCTGGGAAGCGTCACGCGGGATAATGATGTCGTGCATAAAAAGTATAGTACGCACGAATCCGCTGCAATCCACCCCTTTCGATGAAGTCCCCGCCCAAAGATAAGGTATTCCTATCATTGTGCGTGCAGTGCGGATAATATCGGCTGCATCCTGTTTCAAGCCGGAGCGCCATTTCTTTTCGGGCATGGCTATGGATTTGGAGATATATCCTTGGCGGCCATCGGGATAAATCACTTTATAGAAAGCCCCTTTGCTTCCGTCCCATTTAAAACGGTTGCCTGCCACCACGTCCGAGATTGTCTGTGAAGTCCGGTCCGGCTTGGAATAGACAAAGCCGTAATGAGCCGTTACCACAATTTTTTCGGCATTGTTCCATGCAGCCATTTCCGCTTCATTCACAAGATGCACACCCACACGATGTACCCATGCAATGTAATTATCGGGAGTCTGAATGTGAACCCAGCCGTCGCGCTGCAACACATGTACGGGCATCCCCATTAATCCCTGCGTCATCATTTCCGAAGAAAAATCGGGAGCCGCACGCAGGTTGGCCACAGACACATTGATAATACCGTACGTCTTTCCTTCCAATCCTTTCACGTCAGGAAGCACCTGGATACAATCCATTACTTTATAATCTGCTTTTGCCAATCCCTGCAACAATGCAGCTTTCGCTTCAGCTGAAGTTGTAACACCACGCAGCATTACGTTTTTACCGGCAAAAGAATAATCTACATCGAACAAGGCCACACGCTTGTCCGGAGCATACATACGTTTCAAACTGTCAGAAAGTTGTGCCACTTCTACAGGAATAGTACGGTCACCGACTAGCGAAGCAAACGTAAAAAAGGGTATAAAGAGAAATAAAACCAAAACAGAGGATAACTTTTTCATAGGCTACATTGATTATGGGGGTTGTTAGTGTTAGCAAAGCTACGAAACATTTCCAAAATAGACACACATTTTTCATTTATTTTCCCTATCTTTGCCGTCCTAAAGCAGTTGGTCGGTTTGTCGCTTGCGCCTTGCGCGTATGAGGAAAGTCCGGGCAACACAGAGCATCCTACTTCCTAACAGAAAGCTGTCCGCGAGGGTAGAGTAACGCAGAAGAAAACAACCGCCATAGCCCTTCAGGTCGTGGTAAGGGTGAGAAGGTGGGGTAAGAGCCTACCAGTTTTGTGGTGACACAAAAGCTGTGCGTCTTAGGAGTTGTAAGGTCATGTAAACCGACGTTATGAGAGTTGCTCGCTCCATGTCGGAGGGTAGACCGCTAAAGCATGTATGGTGACATACGGCTCAGATAAATGACAGACACCTTTATTTATTGACAATGAAGGAACAGAACCCGGCTTACAGACTGACTGCTTTTTTTTAATTATCAATTATGAACAAGCGTATTGCCACTCTCTGGAAGTTTCTGACATACGACATTTGGCGTATCACAGAAGATGAAGTCACCAAAACGACTTTCTCCTTATATAATATCATCAAAACCATTTACCTCTGCATCAACCGTTTCACCAAAGACAGGCTTGTGAACAAAGCATCTGCTTTGACATACAGCACTTTGCTTGCCATTGTCCCCATTCTGGCGATTGTATTCGCCATTGCACGCGGGTTCGGCTTTGATAATCTAATGGAGAGCCAAATTGTCAAGGGCTTCGGCGGTCCGTCGGAAACAACAGAAGTGATCTTTCAGTTTGTCAACTCCTATCTGTCGCAAACCAAAAGCGGCATATTTATCGGGATAGGTTTGATCATGTTGTTGTGGACCGTACTCAACCTGATCAATAACATGGAAATCACCTTCAACCGCATCTGGCAAGTGAAGAAAGCAAGAAGCATGTACCGCAAAATCACCGATTACTTCTCCATGCTTCTGCTGATACCACTCCTATTGGTGGTTTCGGGCGGTCTCTCCATATTCACGAGTACCATGCTGAAGAATGTAGCGGACTTCACCCTACTCGCCCCCATCGGAAAGTTCCTAATCCGCCTCATACCGTTTGTCCTCACGTGGTTTATGTTCACAGGACTGTACGTCTTTATGCCTAACACAAAGGTGAAACTCAAGCATGCGCTGATTTCCGGAGTTCTGGCGGGTACGGCGCATCAGGCTTTCCAATTCCTCTACATCAGCAGCCAGTTATGGGTGTCACGTTATAATGCTATTTACGGTAGTTTCGCGGCACTCCCCATGTTTCTGTTATGGCTGCAAATATCTTGGACAATCTGCCTTTTCGGAGCGGAGCTGACATATGCGGGGCAGAATATACGCAATTTCAGTTTCGACAAGGACGCACGTAACATCAGCCGACGCTACCGCGACTTTATTTCCATCCTTATCATGTCTCTCATAGCCAAACGTTTCGAAAAAAACGAACCTCCCTACACCGCCGAGGACATATCCGAAGAGTGCCAGATTCCCATACGTCTCACCAATCAGACCCTCTATGAATTACAGGAAATCAACCTTTTACACGAAGTAGTGACCGATGCCAAAAGTCAGGATATTGCCTACCAGCCCTCCATGGACATCAACAAGCTCAACGTCGCCCTCCTGCTGGACAAGCTGGACACCCATGGCTCCGAAGACTTCAAGATAGACAAGGACAAAGAATTCCATGGACAATGGGAAACACTGATGAAAGCGCGGGAGGAATATTTCAGAAGCGCAAGCAGAGTGCTGTTGAAAGACCTGTAAAGGAGCCTAATAATGATTATAGGAAACGACCTTCTCTTGGGACTTTCTGGATTTCTTCCGTTTCTCTTTCACCGGATATCCTATCGTTATATCAAGCAGCAGCCGTTTATTGGCCGGAATACCAACGAGTTTCTTAATCTCCTTTTCATCGAACCATCCCAAAATACACGATCCCAACCCCTCACTCTCGGCAGCAAGCGTGATGTGGGCAGCAGCAATACCGATATCTATTAAAGGAAAATATTTATCCTTTATCTTAGCTCCTAAAAAGGAAGTGATATTCATTGATTCTTCCACAACCAGAATATGTGCCGGCGCATCTTTAGCAAACTTATTCATCCCCAGTCCGGCAGTAGCCTTGCCTACTTTTACAGCAAGCTCCGGATCGGTAACCACCACAAAACGCCAGGGCTGGGCATTACAAGCCGAAGGAGACAGCCGGGCAGCTTCCAAAATACGTTCCAATTTATCATGCTCTACGGCGCGAGACATATCATAGGCCCGGTCACTTTGACGCGAGGCTACCAATTGCAAGAAATCATCCATAACTCACTTGTACTGTATCATTCTGCTAATATACTTACCGATAATATCGAACTCCAGATTCACCACACTACCTTTCTTGAAAGCATGGAAATTGGTATGTTCAAAAGTATAGGGAATAATGGCCACCTGGAAAGTGTCATCCGTAGGATTGCACACAGTCAGACTGACACCGTTTACGGTTACGGAGCCTTTATCTACAGTGATATAGCCGCGCTTCGCCATTTCCTTATCAAACTTATATTGGAACGTAAAATAATAACTGCCTTCGGCATCCTCTATGCCAATGCAAGTTGCAGTCTGGTCTACATGTCCCTGAACAATATGTCCATCCAAACGGCCGTTCATCATCATGCTGCGCTCCACATTCACTTCATCGCCCACCTCCAACAAACCGAGGTTGGAACGGTCCAAAGTCTCTTTCATCGCTGTCACCGTATAGGTATCATCCGTCATACTGACCACTGTAAGACACACACCATTATGAGAAATGCTCTGATCTATCTTCAACTCGCTCACGAAAGAACACTTGAAAGTAAAGTGCACATTTTCTTGGTCTCTAACCATAGCCACCAGCGTGGCACATTCTTCTACTATTCCGGAAAACATATTGGTATTTACAATTTTACGGGTTACTATTTTCAGAAGACAAAGATAGAAAAAGGTTCTTATTATGCCATGCGGTTTTAAAAAAAATGAGCGGGTGTCTGTCTCTCCACGAATAGAGAAGTACTAAAAGTGGTGCTAAATATGGTGCTAAAACGGTATTCCACTAATATGCTCCCATTTCAATAAAACGTTAACACACTGATTTACAAATATGAAATAAAAGACAAAAAACGCCCACATACGTGTATAAAAAAAGGAAGCTTTTCACAAAGCCTCCTTTTTCAGTTTTCAATAGGTATTAGTTTTTTTTAAGGTAAAAAGATTGTTTTCAGGATAACGTTGCAAATATAGGCGCTTTTCGTGATACCAACCAAATTAAAAAACATGTCTTATAACATCTTTTCCGTAATTCTTTTGATTTTATTATCATTTCAAAGGACTTTTCTACATCTGCAATCGTTTTCAATGGACAAATATAGGGTTATTTTCTATTAAACACTGAAAATTTCCTAAAAAAGTGCTTATTTCTTATCATTCGGGTACTGTTCGTCCGTACGCCCGCTATGTTTTAGCACTTTTGCATCGATAAAGAACACTATTTCTTCAGCTATATTCGTGATGTGGTCACCGGAACGCTCCAGCTTACGGAATACACTAACCAAATTCAGGCAAGAAAGTGCGCTTTCGGGATGTTTGCCGATATAGTCTGCAAGAACAGCAGTGCCATTCGCATTGATTTCATCCAACAGATTATCTTTGGCAAACACAGCGGTTGCCATTTCCTGACTCTCTTCCTGAAGCGCTTTTTTGGCAAGTTCAAGCATGGACAATACCTGACTGATCATTTCTTCCAAACGCAGTTTCTGTAACAATTCACCATCCAAGACAGGCTCTTTGCAATTTATGGCAAAGCGGGCTATGCCTTCAGCAAAGTCACCCAAACGTTCCAGGTTCGAATTGATTTTGAGCATGGCGAGCACAAAACGTAAGTCGATAGCCACAGGATTATAGAGAGCGATGATATCTTCTATATCACTGTCTATTTTAAGCTCAAAAGCATTGACACGACGTTCGCGCACCAATACTTGCTGTGCCAGTTCTTTGTCCAGGGTCAGTACGGCTTCTCCTGCGCGGTCAAGCTGGTTATACACCAAAGTCCACATTTCGTCTACTTCCTTTTTCAGCAAGACGAGCTCTGATTCGATAAACTTTACCATAATGTTTCTTCTATTTCAAAATTATCAATTCCATAATCATATCACTTGTTCCAACGCATGAAACAACCTGTTATCCGAAGCGCCCTGTAATATAGTTCTGTGTCTCCACCTTATCAGGATTGGTGAATATCTTCTTCGTATCACCGAACTCTACCATTTCGCCCATATAGAAAAAAGCGGTACTATCGCTTACGCGGGCAGCCTGCTGCATGTTATGGGTGACGATTACAATGGTGTACTGCTTCTTCAGCTCATGGATAAGTTCCTCCACCTTAGCCGTCGAAATAGGATCGAGAGCAGATGCCGGTTCATCCATCAGCAAGACAGACGGAGATACCGCCATGGCGCGGGCTATGCACAGACGTTGCTGCTGTCCGCCGGAAAGGGCGTAGGCAGATACCTTGAGTTTATCTTTCACTTCATCCCAAAGGGCAGCTCCTCTCAAAGCCTCCTCCACCCGACGTCGGATAAACGCACTGTCTGTAACGCCATTGACGCGCAATCCGTAAGCAACATTTTCAAAGATGCTTTTCGGAAAAGGATTGGGACGCTGAAACACCATGCCGACATTCTTACGCAGCTCGTCCACTTGCACACCTTTCTTATATATATCCTGACCGTCAATAAGAACCTCACCGGTCAGACGGGTATCGGGTATCAAATCGTTCATACGGTTCAACAAGCGGAGAAAAGTAGACTTACCGCAACCGGAAGGGCCGATAAACGCCACAACCGATTTCTCCGCAATATCCATGCTGATTCCTTTCAGCGCGTGGAAGTTACCATACCAGAAATTTACATCGCGTGTTTCTATTTTATTCATCACGTCATTCATGATTTTATCGGTTTAGTTCATTTTTATTTTCTTCTCGAAATATTTCCGCAAAGCATTTGCCAGCAGATTCACCAAAAGAATAATTATTATCAGTACCAAAGCTGTTCCATAGGCAATGGGCAACTGGGCTTCCATATCCGTACCACTGGTGGAGATGACATACAAATGATAGGGCAACGCCATACACTGGTCGAAAATACTGCCGGGCAGTTGCGGCAGGAAATAGGCTGCACAGGTAAAGAGAATAGGCGCCGTTTCTCCGGACACACGCCCTAAGGCCAGAATCAGTCCGGTAATGATGTTGGGCATCCCCATCGGCAGAATTACGTGCCAGATTGTTTGCAGTTTGGTGGCTCCCAATGCGCGGCTGCCCTCACGCAGACTGTCGGGAATCGCCTTCAAGGCTTCCTCGGTGGTACGGATCACTAAAGGCAGACTCAACAATCCTAGTGTAAGCGACCCCGCCAAAATGCTGTCACCAAAGTCCATATAGTTAACAAACAATGCCATACCAAAAAGACCGAATACAATAGAAGGTATGCCACTCAAGTTGTTCGTCATTATGCGGATGAAGCGCACAACCCAACCTTTAGGTGCATATTCATTCATATAGATGCCACTCATCACCCCTACCGGAAAAGCAAATAACGCACTGCCCGCCATCAGACAAAAAGTGCCGACAATAGCCGGCAGAATACCGCCCGAGGTCATACCGTCTGTCGGCGCACTCGTCAGGAACTCCCAGTCTATAACTCCTACACCTTTATATATGATGAAGCCGAGAATAGCAAAAAGTATTCCTACCACACTTAAACTCAGCAAGCGGAACAATCCGAATGCAATGTTTTGCGAAAGATGTTTTCTATTTATCATATTCTTTTTATTTTCTTTTGCCCGAAGATACAGCTTCTACTGTGAAGTTTATCAATAAGCTGATGAAAAACAATACAACTCCCAAAAGGAACAACGCTTCGTAATGCGCCCCTCCTGCCGGCGCTTCACCCAGTTCCGCTGCAATGGTAGCGGGAATTGTGCGCAAAGGTTCCAGAATCGTATGGGGAATCACAGCAGCATTTCCCGTCACCATCAGCACTGCCATCGTTTCACCAACCGCACGACCGATGCCCAAGACAACACCGGACGTAATACCGGAAATGGAATAAGGTATCACCACCTTATATATAGTCTGCCACTGTGAAGCGCCGAGCGCCAGACTGGCTTCCCGCATGGCACGCGGACAATTACGCATGGCATCCTCCGTCACCGTAATGATAGTGGGGAGCGCCATAATGGCAAGCACAATACTTCCCGCCAACCCGCTTTCCCCCACAGGCAGATCAAAGACTTTCTGCAAAAAAGGAACTATCACAATCAACCCGAAGAAACCGTAGACAACAGAAGGAATGCCACTCAACAGTTCAATAATAGGCTTCATCAGGTTTCGTATCTTATGGTTTGCCACCTCAGACATATAAACAGCCACTGCCAAGCCGAACGGCAAGGCTATGAGAATAGCGAAAAGGCTCACCCACAACGTACCCGTTATCAGCGGCAGAAAGCCGAATTGCGGAGCAGGCGTCGCTGTCGGAAACCATTCAGCTCCGGCAAAGACATCTTTCAGTGAAATGGTGTTGTCTGGCAGCAAACGGACAGCGCCGGAACTGCCAATGAACTGCTGCGGCACAAAAGCCACGATTCCCGGTGTACGTTCCACCAGATCCGTAATGCATGCCCCCACATTCTCATAAGACGCTCCCAACTGCTCTTCCGTATAGTAGCGTGTAACATCTTCCAAACGAAAAAGCCGGATAGGGAGATTCTCCCCACCGACTTCCTGCCAATTGGTTATCTCTTCATCGAAAATATCCTTTATCTGAACCGGAGTTAGTTCGCTTACCTTATTATCTTTATTCAAAGCCAGCACATATCCCTCTTCTATCACCCGGCTGTTGAACAGTCCCACCGCTTCAGAAAAGAGGAATAAGACGATTAGCACAATCGTAAGACTCGTTACAAAGCCGCTACAAGCCAATATGCCCTCCACAATCTTCTCGAAAACTTTTTTCATACTACCTATCAAATTTCTGTGCACAAAGAAACAGGGTAGATGTTAAGACAATGTGACTATCATTTGAAAGAAATGTTTCAAACATATTACAAAGCTGTTACAACAGTCAAAAAACCACCGCATGTAACTGAATTGTAATATGCATTGTTTTTCTTTGCAGCAAGAAAGGACAACAGGAACATACCCACCGTTGTTTAAATATCATTCAAAAACGATCAGAATATGATGAAACATGCAGTTCTAATTATCCTTGCACTGGTATTTGCCACTACCCGCATTCAGGCCCAGCGCATCAAAGGCAGCGACACTGTCCTTCCCATTGCGCAACAAACTGCCGAACGTTTTATGAAATTAAATCCCAACGCGCGCGTCACCGTCACCGGCGGTGGAACCGGTGTAGGCATTTCCGCCCTACTGGATGAAACCACTGATATTGCAATGGCTTCCAGAGGTATCAAGTTCAACGAAAAGATGAAAGCGAAAGCAGCCGGAGAGGAACTGGCAGAGATAACGATAGCCTATGACGCACTGGCCGTTGTGGTGCATCCCTCCAATCCGGTGAAGCAACTGACCCGCCGGCAACTGGAAGATATTTTCCGCGGTAAAATCACCAATTGGAAACAAGTGGGCGGAGACGACCGTAAAATAGTGGTCTACTCACGCGAAACATCTTCCGGTACATACGAGTTTTTCAAAGAGAGCGTGCTAAAAAACAAGAATTATATGAGCAGCAGCCTTTCCATGCCTGCCACAGGAGCAATCATACAATCGGTCAGCCAGACACGCGGAGCTATCGGTTACGTGGGACTTGCCTATGTATCGCCCCGCATCAAGACTCTTGCCATATCCTACGATGACAAACATTTTGCTACTCCCACTCTGGAGAATGCAATCAACAAGACCTACCCCATCGTGCGTCCGCTCTACTACTATTATAATAAGAAAAAATCGGACCAGACAGCCCCTCTCTTGCAGTTCATATTGTCAGCCGCAGGTCAAGAAATCATTAAAAAGAGTGGATATATTCCTGTAAATGAATAATAAATAATGAAGAACGAGGAATGAAGGACAAGAAATTCTTCATTCTTCATTATTCATTCTTCATTATTTTGCGCTATCTTTGTACCACTATATGAATAACAATAGCATTATGGCAGAAATAAAAAGCGAAGAAACAAGCGAAAAGAAGAGCCTGAACTTCATAGAACAAATAGTAGAGAACGATTTAAAAGAAGGTAAAAATGACGGAAAAGTACAGACACGTTTCCCGCCGGAACCCAACGGCTACCTTCATATCGGACATGCCAAGGCCATATGTCTAGACTTTGGTATTGCAGCCGCACATGGCGGCATCTGTAACTTGCGTTTTGATGACACCAACCCCACCAAAGAGGATGTGGAGTATGTAGAGGCTATCAAGGAAGATATTCAATGGCTGGGCTACCAGTGGGGCAACGAGTATTACGCTTCCGACTATTTCCAGCAGTTATGGGACTTCGCCATCCGCCTCATCAAAGAGGGCAAAGCATACATTGACGAACAGACATCCGAACAGATTGCCGCTCAAAAAGGCACCCCTACCCAACCCGGCGTAGAGAGTCCTTACCGCAACCGCCCCATTGAAGAGACCCTCGAACTGTTTCAGAAGATGAACACCGGCGAAATTGAGGAAGGGGCCATGGTGCTTCGTGCCAAGATTGACATGGCAAGCCCCAACATGCACTTCCGCGACCCGATTATCTATCGTGTGGTGAAACATCCTCACCACCGTACGGGCACTACCTGGAAGGCATATCCGATGTATGACTTCGCTCATGGACAAAGCGACTACTTTGAAGGGGTGACCCATTCTTTGTGCACACTGGAATTTGTACCCCACCGCCCTTTATACGATCTCTTTGTGGACTGGGTGAAAGAAGGAAAAGATCTGAATGACCACCGTCCTCACCAGTACGAATTCAACAAGCTTAACCTGAGCTATACACTCATGAGCAAGCGCAACCTGCTGACTTTGGTAAAAGAGGGTCTTGTCAATGGTTGGGATGATCCCCGTATGCCGACTATTTGCGGCTTCCGCCGTCGCGGTTACTCACCGGAGTCTATCCATAAATTCATTGATAAAATCGGCTACACCACTTATGATGCACTTAACGAATTCGCCTTGCTGGAAAGTGCCGTACGTGAAGATTTAAATGCCCGGGCCACTCGTATATCTGCTGTGCTGAATCCGGTGAAACTTATCATCACCAACTACCCGGAAGGACAGGTTGAGGAAATGGAAGCTATCAATAACCCGGAACACCCGGAAGAAGGCAGCCACAACATCGAGTTCAGTCGTGAACTATGGATAGAGCGCGATGACTTCATGGAAGATGCACCGAAAAAATACTTCCGCATGACACCCGGACAAGAAGTCCGTTTGAAGAGTGCATATATTGTGAAGTGTACCGGCTGCAAGAAGAACAATGCCGGAGAAATCACAGAAGTATACTGCGAATACGACCCCGACAGCAAAAGTGGCATGCCCGGCGCCAACCGTAAAGTAAAAGGAACGATCCACTGGGTAAGCTGCGCACACTGTCTACAAGCCGAAGTCCGCCTCTATGACCGCTTGTGGAAAGTTGAAAATCCGCGTGATGAACTGGCAGCCATTCGCGAAGCAAAGAATTGTGATGCGCTGACAGCCATGAAAGAAATGATAAATCCGGACTCCCTGAATGTATTGCCATGCTGCTACATTGAGAAATATGCTGCCGGAATGAAACCCCTCTCCTACCTGCAGTTCCAACGCATCGGCTACTTTAATGTAGACCGCGACTCCACAACGGAGAAAATGGTATTTAACCGTACCGTAGGTTTAAAAGACACTTGGGGTAAAATCAATAAATAATATAAGGAGTAAGAAGAGTTAATGAGTAAAAAGAACCTGCTGTCCGGAAGAGACAAGGAATTACAAGAACTTGCAGAACAATATGAAGCTGCAAAAGCCGAAAACAAACCGATCTATCTGGACGCAGACGACTTAGCCGACCTTGCCGACTGGTATGCCATGCATGGAAAGAGTGAACAAGCTACCGAAGTCGTAGAATATGGTTTGCGCTTACATCCCAACAGCACTCCTCTATTGGTGGAGCAAGCCTATCTCTTCATGGACGCCCAAAAAAGAGATAAAGCCAAACAGATTATAGACCAAATCCCCGAAAGTTATTCTTCGGAAGTGAAAGTCCTTAAAGCGAACATCCTTTTGGGTGAAGGAAAAACGGACGAAGCCGAACAGCTTCTTGACAGCATAGAAGACAAAGATGAATTAGCCAATATCGTGGATATAGCCTATATGTATATCGACATGGGCTACCCGGATAAAGCTCTGTCATGGCTGAACAAAGGATTGAACAGTTACTCCGAGGAAGAAGCATTTCTTGCAGCCACAGCCGACTGCTTCCATGCGCAAGGATTGAATCAGAAAGCTGAGACATTCTATAACAAACTGATAGACAAGAATCCATATTCGGCTCCCTATTGGTTCGGATTAGCACGCTGCTATTTCGAGCAACAGCTGTTTGACAAAGCCATTGAGGCATGTGATTATGCAATCGTGGCAGATGAAGAGTTTGCCGAAGCCTATATAATGAAAGGACATGCTTTCTATCAGTTGGGAAATGAGGAAAGTGCATTGGAAAACTACACTTTAGCAGAGAAATACAAAGCCATCAATCCCGATTTCCTCAAGATGTTCATGGGACTGAATGAAATAGCCAAAGGACACTGGGAAGAAGGATACCAGTATATTGAGCAGATCATACAAAGCGGGGATATCGACTTTACGATGTTGCCGTCCTTATATGCACATGCAGGGCTTTGCCTTTACAAATTAGGAAAAAAACGTAAAGCCAATCAGTATTTCAAGAAATCCCATGAAATAGACCCGGAGGATGTAGACCCATACCTGATTGAGGGCCGCATGTATATGGAAGACGATAACTTTAACAAAGCGATAGAAAAATGGGCAACAGCCTTAGATTATGCACCCTATGCCGATACTTGGAATGAGATTGGCATATACTGCATGGAACTTGGCCAATTGAGCTATGCTCGACTGGCGTTTGAACATGTCCTAGATTTAGACCCACACTTTGAAAATATCAATGAAAAACTGGCCTCTCTCTCTATGTTGCTTAAAGACAAAGAGAATTTCCTGAAATACAACCAGCTTTGCAAGCATCCGTTCCAACAGGAAGACCTGGAGAAATTAAAGGAACTGCTGGAAAGCGAAGATAAAGAGGAATTGGTAAAAGCCATGAGGAATATTCTGAATGCGTTACAATAAGAATCCAAACCAAGCATTAATACAAATATGGAATCATCAGCAGAGCTCATTAAATGGGTATTAGAAAATTTGAATTATTGGGTAGTCACAATCTTTATGACTATTGAAAGCTCATTTATCCCGTTCCCCTCGGAAGTCATAGTGCCACCGGCTGCGTGGAAAGCGATGACTGACGACAGTATGAACATCTTTTTGGTTGTCATTTTCGCAACCATTGGTGCTGACCTCGGTGCGCTCATAAATTATTATCTTGCGCGTTGGCTGGGCCGCCCCATCGTCTATAAATTCGCCAATAGCCGTTTCGGACATATGTGCCTTATTGATGAAGCAAAAGTACATCATGCTGAGGATTACTTCAGAAAACATGGTGCTGCGTCCACTTTCTTCGGACGCCTTATTCCTGCGGTACGGCAACTCATCAGTATCCCGGCAGGGCTGGCAGGCATGAAGTTAGGACCATTCCTGCTTTATACAACTCTTGGCGCCGGAATATGGAACACAATACTGGCGTTGCTCGGTTATTTCATATACCGGTTCACCGATATCAAAACAACCAATGACGTCTATGTATTAGCCACGAAATATAGCCACGAAATCGGTTATGTCATTATAGCGGTAGCAGTATTGATTGTAGGCTTCCTTATCTATAAAGGCGCAAAACAGAAAAAATAATCAACGAAAAAAGCGGTGAATGAAAACAATCTTCATTCACCGCTTTTCTTATAATAAATAGTTAAGTCCAAAGAGCTCACTTCTTGACCGCCGCAATCGCTTTATCATAATCCGGTTCCTGCGTGATTTCCGGAACAAGTTCCGTATAGGCAATCTTTCCATCCTTACCCACAACAACCACCGCACGAGCCAGCAAGCCACTCAATGGCCCGTCTGCCATACGTACACCATAGTTTTCATCAAAATCCGAGAAACGGAAGTCAGACAACGGAACTACGTTTTCAATACCTTCTGTGGTGCAGAAACGGGCATGTGCAAAAGGCAGGTCTTTTGAAATAGCCAATACTACCGTATCCGGCAAACCGGCAGCCAGTTTATTAAACTTACGTACAGAAGTAGCGCATACTCCGGTATCCAAGCTCGGAAAAATATTAAGAATTACATTCTTGCCATTCAGTTCTTTCAATGAGAAAGAAGACAAATCGGTTTTTACCAATTCAAAATCAGGGGCAACTGCTCCCACTTTTATAAACTCACCGATCACTTTCACCGGTTGTCCTTTAAATTTTGTTGTAGCCATAGTTTTATCAAATTATATGGTATAGTAACAAACTAAGTGGAGAAAAAGTTCGATAGAAACTTTTCACTCTGCGGATTGTTATCTCCCCAACGAACTTATAATAATCATTTTTAAATTAAGAATCACATGAAGACAATTTTTGATGAACTAAAGCAAGAAGTAAAAAACTGGTGGATTTCACTTATCCTTGGTATCTTGTATGTTGTGGTAGCATTAAGTTTAATGTTCTTTCCTCTTAACGGATATGCAGCATTAAGCATCTTATTCAGCATTTCCATGCTGGTCAGTGGTCTGTTGGAAATATCCTTTGCCGTCAGTAACCGCCGAAGGGTATCCAGTTGGGGCTGGTATCTGGCAGGAGGAATTATTGATATGATTTTAGGGTTCTATCTGATAGCCTATCCACTATTGAGCATGGAAGTCATTCCATTTATCATCGCCTTCTGGCTGATGTTCAGGGGATTCTCATCGGCAGGCTATGCAATGGACTTGAAAAGATACGGAACAAAAGATTGGGGGTGGTACATCGCATTTGGCATTCTTGCCATTATATGCTCACTCATCATCCTGTGGCAACCGGCGGTGGGTGCTATCTATGCAGTTTACATGATTTCGTTTGCATTCCTCATCATAGGATTCTTCCGCATTATGCTGTCCTTTGAGCTGAAGAGCCTGCACAAACGAGGGCTTCAAAACTCGTAATCCACAGCAAATTACACAGATACATACAGAGATAGAATATCCCGCAGTCATCGGCTGTATTCTCAATCCACCTGCTATGTTCTGTGTAATCTGTGTTATAATCCATTCCGATCGGAAACAGCTGGCTTATCTTTTATGGTGCAAAAAGCGGAACATCGTTGTTCTGGACACCCCCATTTGTCGGGCGAGTTCAGAACACGATGTTCCTTTTCTACGTTTCTTCATCAGTTCTTTCTTATTTTCGGCAAGTATTCTCATCTTAGGCGTATACCCCTTTTTCCGCCCTAAACGTTTTCCTTCTTGCTTCCTGCGGGCCAGCGCTTCTTTAGTCCGCATCGAAATCAGGTTACGTTCAATCTCAGCCATTAATCCGAATGCGAACCCCAGCACTTTACTGTTAATATCATTCTGAAAGACATCCCCTTCTTTAGTGCTATACAATATCACCTCCTTTTTTATGCACGAATTAAGGATAGTCATAATCTCAAGCAATGTACGACTAAGCCGGGAAATTTCCGTAACAATCAGAGAATCACCGGGGCGCATCTTATCCAAAAGCCCTGATAACTTACGTTCCTTACTACTGATGCTCCCACTCACAGTCTCTGTGTACCACTTGTCGATACTCATTCCATTCTTCTCTGCGAAACGCGTAATTTCCTCTCGTTGGTTTTCCAAAAATTGTTTTTCTGTACTTACTCTTAAATAAGCTACTACTGCCATAAATTTTGTTGTTTTTTTATTGGTTTAACGTCACCAAAGAACGGCTATTCCAATAAAATTGCCAACGTATCAATACGTATCCTTTACAAAAGGATTGCAAAATGAACAATAAGGTTAAAAAAACTCCCGGCTGTATTCAGCAACCGGGAGTCCCTTTCAATTCTAAATAAATCAAATGTCCAATTTTCAACCAATCAACGCAGAATCCTCCAAAATGTCAAAAAGATTATCTTGAAATATTCTTTCAGAGAACGATTATTGATATATTTCATATTATACCTGATTTTATCAGGCATGATCAACGTCACGTAGGCTTCATCCGCATCATCCGCTTGCCCCAATATCGTATTCTCATCAACATATTCTATCGAAGCATAGTCTGTTATTCCCGGTCTCACAGACAGAACTTTACGCTGTTCTTCCGTATAAAGCTCAACATACTTCCTTACCTCAGGACGCGGTCCTACCAGACTCATATCCCCCTTCAGGACATTAAATAATTGAGGCAGTTCGTCTAATTTATATTTCCGTATAAAGTAACCGACACAGGTTATTCTCGGGTCTCGTCCTCCTACTGTAATTAGTCCCTGTTTATCAGCTCCTACACGCATCGAACGAAACTTGTAAAGATAAAAATCTCTACCGTAACGCCCTACACGCAATTGACAATAGAATCCTCCCCCTTTACTTTCCAGACAAATCAATACGTAAAGAATAAGAAAGATTGGAGATAGCAGCAGAATTCCCAAAAAGGAAAAAAGAATATCAAAGAAGCGAATCATAATTTTACAACCGTATCACTCAGCAATTTTATCACCCGCCACCTTATGATACGCCGCTTTCACTACATCAACAATAAAAGCCAGCTTTTCTTCATCCAGTTGCGGATATATGGGCAAAGAGATTTCTCCCTTAAAGTTGTCATAAGCCTGGGGATAGTTCTTTATATCATATCCCAAGGAATTAAAGAATGACAACATTGGCATCGGAATAAAATGTACATTTACAGCCACTTCACTTTTGGCTATCTCGTCAATCATCCGGTCGCGTTGTTCTTCTGTAAACCCTTTGATACGTAGAGCGTAAATGTGATAAGAGCTCTCTTTATCCCCGTCTATTGAAGGTGGTACAATTGCCCAGCCACAGTGTTCAAAGGCTCTCGTATAAGTATTGAATACTCTTTTTCTTTCTTGCAGCAGTTTCGGATATTCCCGTATCTGTGCAAGACCGATAGCAGCATTTACATCGGCCATATTGATTTTCATTCCCAAACCTACAATGTCATAGCGCCAACCGCCGGCTTTAGACTTGGAAAAAGCATCTTTAGTCTGGCAATTCAGACTCATCATACGAAGCTCTTTATACAACTCTGCATTGTCAAAAGGCATAGGCAGATTCAAACAAATTGCTCCTCCTTCGGCTGTTGTCACATTCTTTACGGCATGAAGAGAGAAAATTGCAATGTCCGTTTCACAACCGGTACGCTGGTTTTTGCTATAATATGCCCCCAATGAATGAGCAGCATCGTTCATCACAAGGATACGTCCCAGTTTTTCTTGTGCCGCACTCTCCGCTTTAAACATCTCGCGTATTTCAGGTGCATTTACCAACTGCATAATACTATCGTAATCACAAGGAAAACCTGCGATATCCACAGGAATAATAGCTTTGGTTTTTGAAGTAATCGCATTGCGAATGGCATCTACCGAGATATTGAAATCCGTACCGGAGTCCACCATCACAGGTTTAGCACCAGCATGCAACACAGCCAATGCTGTTGCACTATATGTATAAGCCGGTACAATAATCTCATCATCTGCCTTCACCCCCAACCAACGAAGCATCATAATAGCCCCCGAAGTCCAGGAATTTACGCAAAGCACTTCTTTGGCACCGGAGAAAGACTTTATTTCTTCTTCCAATGCTTTTACTTTAGGTCCGGAGGTTATCCAACCGGAGCGCAAAGAATCAACTACTTCATTGATGACAGTATCATCAATGTAAGGAGGAGAAAATGGTATTTTCATGAGTTAAAAAATATGTATTGATTAGGGCTATCCCGGGAAAGGATAGCCTATAAAAGGAAAATCAAGAGGAATGAATTATTCTTAAAGAAATATATGTATGTCGGTAGTTGCCATTCTCGTATCTTCCAAAGACAAGATTAGCACTGTTTTTTCATCAATTATCGTATAATATAAAATATTATGAGAAGTAACAACACATTCATGTACCTCTGTTAGTTCTAAATTTAAACGAAACGCCAACGGATTCTGTTCAATAATCCTCATACATCGCTCCAATTCATTTAAAAAATTCACGTTAGCTTTTGTTCCCCACTTCCCTAATATATAATCAGAAACCTGAGTTATACGCTCCTTTGCTCGTAAGGAAACAATTAGAGAATACATTAATGGTGCAATGAATTTACAAAATCCCACGCATCAAGATATTCTCCCCTTGAAAATTGTTCAAATCCGAGAGAAATATCTTCGCGCACATAAGTCGGCACAGAATGTTGTTCCAAAGAAATAGAAACGTATTCAGCTATCGGTTCTCCGGCAACTTGCTGAACTTCTTTCTGTTCTTTATAGGGTTTTATCTTGTCCATAAACTAATCGTTTATTACTATCTACAAAGATAGTACTTTTATCCAAATAACAAGGTAGCGAGATATTTATTATTGTAAGCACTCACTGTAAAATTCACTCATATTCGTCTTTGTCGATTTTTTAATTCGCAGCAAAGGTATAAGGGAGAGAAGAATATATCAAGAGCCATACAATGAATGCTTATACTGTAAGCACTCAAATTAGGGCATACCCCTTTGCAAGGGCAGTTTTCAGTGCCCTGAACCGAGTTTTGTTAATTAATTCGTTTTGAATTTAAGTTATCGTCCAATTTTGACGTGTACTCCAAGGAAAGCCGCCACAAGGCGGTTCTCCAATAAATAACGTCAAAAAAGATACTGATTTTTAATATTTGTTATTGCTCCAGTCCGATTGTCAAGGGTAACAAATGCTCATAATCCCTACGTCCTTTAACAATTTCACTGAAAAATTTCTTGAAATAATCAAGCACAGACACACCCTGCATCCTGCAAGTGGAGAGGATGGTATGATATACCGCTGAGACGCGGGCCATCTTGTCACTTCCGAAGAATAACGAGTTCTTACGCTCACCAGCCAATGGACGAATAAAACGTTCGGCAATGGAATTGTCTATTGAGTAAAAGCCGTCGTTCAAGTAGGCGAACAGCTGAGTCCAAAAAGTATTCATATAGTTTAGAGCCTTCTCCATCAACTCCCCCCGGGGTGGATGATTCTCACTGAGTAAAGCATCAAGTTTACTGCGAAACTTTATGATTATCTCTTTTGTCTTTAAGTTATTCCGGCAAAGCCTTATCTGCCCGGGGGACAATTTGCTTTCTTCATACCCCCGTTCCAGCCTGTAAAGTTCACCTATCAACTCCAAGATGAATGCCACATCCTTATCATTACCCTGCTCAAACGCATACTTGAACTTCGCAAGGGCATGGGCCATGCAACAAAGATGCTCTATATCGACCATGTGATCATCCAAATACATATAGACATTGTGGCCTTCTGACTGAAGGGCTTTCACCTGACTGTCTCCCAAGATATGCTTCAAGGCATCACGTCCTCGGGAACCATCTTCGTAGCAATAGACAACTACTTTTGAAAGTTTATTGACCAGACACCAGATGTATTTCTTCTTATAACATCCTTCACGCTTTACCCGACACCAGGTTTCATCACAGTTCACTATCGAATCCTTTTCCAAACAAGTATTCTTAAGATAAGCAATCAAACCACAGAAATTGGTAGAGCCTTTCTTCAACCAATTGGTCAGGCTCATACGGCTCAAATGCATCGACTCACCGGATAATCTGTACATTTCACGATAAAGCGGAGTGTCCAGAACATATTTGTTGAAAGCAAGATAAGCCAAAAAAGAACCGGAAGCGTGCGTTCCCAAAACAACGTCAATGATTGCAGGATGCCCACTGAAAGGGAAATAGCCTTCATGGATTTTCCCCTCCAATGTCTTATAGCGGATAACCTCGTAATCATGTTCGACAAGCCTGCTTATCTGCTCATAGGTATATTTACGGAAACGTTTGATGATTTTTACACCTGCGGGCAGTTGGCAGATATCACTATCATGACAAACCGTATTGTCGGCACTCATGGTACGGTAAGAAAGTCCCTGGCGATAAAGACAGGCTTCTTTTGATTTGGCTTCCACGTTATCTTCCCGTACATGAGCCTCACTTGGCTGCGGCAAGGAGGAATTGAGGGATTGGGGAGTGCCGTCGAAATCATCCTTGCCACGTGTATGGACTTCTTCCACCTCCCGCTTCTTTTTATGGATTCCTTTTGGGCTCTTACCATCATAAAAATTCTTATTACGGACTTTAAGCCGCTCTTCCAAAGCTGCTATTTTAGACAACAGATTGATGTTCATCTGTTTATAATCGTCCAGCTGTTTTTCAGCTGCAATGGCCGATCTATGCAAAGACAACAGTTCATCAACCTTGGACAACAGTTCATCTATGCGGGCCTCTTCCCGTTGGATGCGTTCAGCGTCACACTCACGAGCAGCTATCAGCGCTATTATCATTTTTGATTTCTCGTCAGGGGTCATATCTGAATATGGGTCTTCAAAAGGTGCAGGAGTCTCCTCCCGTTCCTTCAACTTCCTTGCGGAAGAAAGCAGTTTCATTCTTTCCAACTCATTCATATTCAGTAGCTTTATTATTTCAAAGATACAAAAAAACAATGAAATAAAAGAATGTTTTCGATACTTTTTTACTTGATAATTATTTAATTGTCAGCTTTTTAACAATAGGGGGATTCCAACAAGAGGATGACATCCTGCCAATTGATTGAATAAATACTCTCATCACCATTATAGGTTACCTGCATAAACTGGTATCCGGGGCTGAAACATCTCTCAAACATACTGTAAGACCGTCGGTCATAGCTGAACAAACGAACCAAACGTAAATCTTTAGACATCACGATAAAAACATCACCATCCTCTGGCTCACGATTCAATTGTTGATGGATTATGGATAAGACCTTATCATATTTACAGCGCATATCATGAAAATCACGAACAAAGAAAAAACGGTTTAGTTCTGTAATATTCAACATAAGCCCTCCAGTTTCTCCCCAAGATTTTCAAACCTTCGTAGCTCAAATTTTTCTGACTCATATGAACACCATTGCTCATGCGGATATCAACCAGGATTCGAAGTTCGGTAGGCGAAGAAAGCAGAGTATTCGATTCTGGCTTTACTTCCCGGATTGAGGAAGGACTTTCCGGCATTTCTGCTTCCGTTGAGGGAGCACTCAAAATCTGAACAGGAATTACCTTCTTCCGGGTATCCTTGTACCATTTGGAAAATAGGTTATAAGGCACTTTGTTGGACATACAAAATTTCTCAATAGAAACACCCGCAGGGATACCTTCCAATTTATAGCGAAAAAATAGACGCTCAAAATCATTGTAACGATACATAAACTTGGCTTTTGATTTAACGAAAGCAAAGTTCTAGCTTTTATATCGATTATCCTATACGTCATTTTTGGAGGCTAACCCTCGTTATAAGATACCCAATGAAATACCTTATGAGAAATTCCAAATTCAATTATACTGTATTGCTATATTTTTAAATCTTTTTCAACATATAATCATACAGTGCCTCAACCTGCTTCGGGCGATTAAATTTATTCTTTGCACAATCTATACAATTGGATTTCTTTGTAGCCCAGTCCTTACGGTCTATAGTCATAGACTTTATATTGATTTCAAGTAGCTTGTAATCGAGTGCTGGTGATACCCAACCAAGATTATTCTCCTTAACAATTCGCATGCCCTCACCATCACCAGAAAAAAGAATAGGAAGACCTGCTGCCATAGATTCATATATCTTTGAAGGTACAGCACCGAAAATATTCCTTACTAATGGGACAAGAGTACAATCAGCCTGCCTAAGAATCATCGGAATTTCATCACTATCTACCTTACCATGATAATATATATTACAATCGGGATGCGTTGCTATATAATCTATAATCTGCTGTTGTTCACCTCCTGCACCATATATGTGAAATTCGGCTTTAGCTTCTTTAAAATTAACATTTTTACAGACTTCACCAATACCTTGAGCAAAACCAAGAAGACCTGCATATACAATCTTCAGTGGTGCATTATCAGTATTTGTTTTCTGGATATCATTGCAGCTGAAACGTCTTGGATCCACACCATTACGGAATAAATATACCTCTTTAGCTCCATGCTTTGCAATATAATCCACTATTTCCTGTGATTGCCCCATACAAAACACAGCATTCTTATAAAGATGGTGTTCTAACCATTCTAGTACTTTATAAATAAAACTATCACCATTAATGACACCCAGCTCACGTGCCGATAACGGCCATAGATCAGAAATATTCATAACCAATTTTGCCCCTGTCAGTTTCGATAAAATAAGTGCTGTCGCACCCAAGGTAAGTGGTGGTGACTCCACAATGATGAAGTCATTTTTACGCTTTCTCAGATAATGTAAAGCGCAGAATACCGTCATTGAGAAAGAAATCATATTCCAAATACGAGGAAAAACTTTCTTGGTATTAGATGCATACAACCAATAACGTTTTATTTCAATATCATCCAACACCTCTATCGTAGAGAACTTACCCTTATATTCATTAAAGACCTTACCTGTAGGATAGTTCGGCATACCAGTGATGATTGAGATATCTGCACCAAGCTTCTTCAACTCTGAACACATTTCATAAAGACGGTTCTGAGGAGCACCCATTTCAGGTTTATAATACTGTGTTATTAGAGTTATTTTCATATTTTACTATTTCTTTAAAACATTTGAATACATATCCTTGTATACCTTGGCAATATTAGTCCAATCAAACTGCATTATCTCGTTTTTTGATAAAGTGTCATATTTCGATGGTTCTTTTATTAATTTGCGTAATGCTTTCGTAATATCATCTACTTTCAACGGATTCACAGCTTCTCCAACTTTTTTATCAAAAACGCCGTCTATACCTTCATTCTTAGAAAATAAAACCTTCATACCCTGAGATAATGCTTCTATATATACTAATCCAAAAGTTTCATGAATAGAAGGCATTGCAAATACTGTACATTTCTTATAATATTCTCTCAATACATTTTTATCATATACCTTTCCATGAAAAGTGACAAACGAATTATTCCGACCAATACTCTTAAGGACCGCCTTATTCTGCCATCCACCACCACCAACTATGTCAAGATGAATATCAGAGATTTCTTGCTTTAGTTTTAAAACAGAGCTAATCAAACGTACTACATTTTTTGTAGGCTCAAAATTACCTATATATAAAATATTATGATTAAAGTCTCGTTTCTCACTCAAATGATTAAGCCAATACTCATTAACACCATTAGATTGTATTACAACCCTGTCTTTTATACAAAATCGCAAATCACTTAACGTAAAATGATTAAGAAACTTATTACGAAGTCTATCAGTTATGAATATAATCTTACTCGCGTTTCTTAACACATTTCTGTGAACAAACCACAAATGAGGGGCATGCTTTACAAAATCATTATAATCAGTATTTCGTGCAGTTACAATATAGGGTATATTATATTTCTGGGATATGGCTCTAGCAACGGCTCCATCTGTAAAAACTGTAGTAGCATGTATGAGATCAATTTTATTTAAATCTATACACTTCTCTATATCCTGTATAGTTTTTCTTGTCTTCGCAAAAAAAAGAACTCTATGGTATATCTTTAATATGGGGCGGTAAATAATTTGTGTATGGAGTGACTCAAAATAATTTGAATTATTAAACGCATTATAACGATCCCTATATATACTATATACAATTTGCTCAAGCCCCAAATTATCAAGGTGTTTATAAAGCTCAGAGTGTACTTTACTACCAACAAAATCACGACAAATATGAAGAACTTTCATATCAGACTATTTTTAAATTAATGAGGTCTATATAACTAGCAGAGCCTCTTTTACCTATTACATCATAATATTTTCCATCAATAACATCAGGATGACACATTACTTCCATTGAATCTAATTTTGGTTTATTTTGAAAATAAAATAATGAATCGCAAAAGAATTTAGTCGTTTCAAAATTATATTTCAAATAACTATTAATCAAGTATATTAAAGGGATTTTGATAAAACTTGAACTCTGAAGATTAAAACGAATTCTCATTGATTCTAATCCATTTTTTTTTGCGACTGTGGTAATTATGGGCAGAAGAGATGGTAAAGTATGTACATGATGATGCGAATCAGCATGTCGTAAAGGGAAACCTAATTTTTTAAATTTAAGAATCTGAGCTTCCACCTCCTTGCGACAACCTGATCTCGCTTTAGAATCAAATAATATCAATTTTGAAATTTTACCCTTCCTAAATTTGCCATTAAACTGACCTGTTTCATCACAAAACAGAGTACATTGCCTAATTTCATTTGTTAGCGGAACACCCTCATCCAGATTTATATGTAATCCTACTTTATCAAAAAAATTATTTTTTTTAGATAAGAAAACAGCGTCATCAACATATGGCATATTTACCATTATTGTTGTTCTATTCAATATATGTTGATTGAAACCAAATGTGATAGCTTCATTAATACTTGGAGTTCTTCCAAAATCATCAGCATTTATATAACTACTCATAATTAGGTGAATATCGATTTCAACTTCAAAACTATATACATAATGGGTGAATAATACGTATGTGTCCTTACTAGTTCCCCTCCAAATCCTCTTTTAAACAGCCCAATACCATATTTTGCTCTGTCTTTAGGATTATCACAAATACCAGCAAAGTCATAGATCAGATACCCTTTACTCTTAAATAATTCAAAATCTTTATAATGTAACAACTTATTAGCATAACCTATAATCTTGGTTTCAATATTCTCGTCAAGCCGATTAGATGCAGAATATAATAAACGGACTATTTTATTCTCCTCATCCATAATATATGTATGATAAGTGAGTATGATGTTATTATATGTCGCTTGTGTAATAATATAATTACCATACTTAAAGACATGATTAGATTTGATGTTAGTCAATTTACGTTTAGATGCAAAATCATTGTAATAGGATATAAAGCTATCCAAATTCTCTTCTTGCGAACATTTAATCCCTAATGAAACAGCCTTCCTTATTTCATTTCTGTAGTTACTCTTGAACTTCTGAAATATTAAATCTATACTCTGGTCAAGAACTATATAGCTAGTTAAACCATGATGTGCCTTAAATAGATGTGGTTTTTTACCACGAAATGAAGTATAACAAGCAAATCTAAAATAATCTACTATAGAAATTTTATCCGAATAGATTGTAAGATGATAATAGTTATTCGCAACATTAATCATTTTTTTTGTTTTTAAGTAAATACAATAACAAACATATTCCAAAGAATCCTCCCGTTAATAAAGACGAAAACATCGTACCAGAAATAAATACAAGCGAATAAATAAAACTAATGAAGACCATAATACTTTCATTAGTTTTATTACTTACAAAATCATATAGTTTCATCAATTTAATTCTTAAAAAAGGGAATATAAAAAGCGACAACCAACCCAATTGAGCAAAATCATCACCTACAATACCAGTATTACAATTCGCCTCTCCATTACCATAATAAACACTACCTATTAGTCTTGGAACCTCAAGATCATATGGACTTTGCATGCCAAAATATCTCATAAAACTATCTCTAAGATAAACACACTCATTTGAAGAGAAAAATTCATAATATTCAAATGAGAGAAGACCTGGCATAAAAAGGACACGTCTGTGGATAACAATTGAAGTTAACGATACATCAAATATGTAGTACTCTATAATTACCCAAATATTTGCAGCAATAAGCCCATAAAGTAAATATACTCTATGGTGAGGTTTGTATACAAAGCCTATTATATAAGCAATCAGTAATGCAAAAAGATCACTTTTAAGTGCACCAAAAGCAAAGTTTGTTAATTGAATTAATGTTAGTATTATAAGCCATGTATACTTTTTTTTTATAATCATAACTGTTATAACAAGAAGCGTTATTTTAGATGCAAGCGGCTTTATATAGTTTACCAGAACTGGTAGATGCATATCTCTTACAGCATATCTGATATCATAAATATCATTTAAATCGAATTTTATATGAAATCCATTATAATAAATTGTTATACAAAGATTTAATACAATAAAAAAAGAGCTAATCAAATAAAAAATAAGAGTTGGATTCACAGTATTAAAAGGAACTCTCTCATAAACAATAGCTAATCGCTTATTCTGCATATATGCCATAATAATCCAATATGATAATGCAAAATAAAAAAAGAGAGGTGAAAAACCGGCAAGAGGTGCAATTGACGATAACGGAATGAAAAACAAAAGGTCTGTAAAAAACAAAAAAATCGAAGAGGGCCTATTATCCTTATATAGCTTATAATCATATAGAGCGATTAATAACATCCATATATATGAATACAATAATAATAAATTGTCAATATCCAGGATAAAGTGCTGATATTCCCATACAGGAGATATAACCTTTACATATATGAAATCAAGTGTCAATCTGTATAAAAATAGCAAAATAGAAAAGTAAAATATAGATATATCTTTCTTACTTTTTTTCTCCAATATATTTATATTCCGCATAACTAGCACTTCATAAATATCTTATTAACAATGCCATACATCAATATTTCTTTGAAAATATTCCTTGTAAAAGAATTGCATTTCTCCAAGAATAAAACATTCTCCATGACCTGGGAATACTTTCATATTTGAAGGATATATTTTAAAAATTTTACTAATTGTATTATACAGATCTTCTTTCGAAGCGCCATATCTTTTCTTTAAGAAAGGAATTGTATTGAAAAGAATGGTGTCACCTGTAAATAAACAGTCATCTATTTCTATACACATACCTCTATTAGTATGCCCCTTAGCATCAATAAAATTTATTATTTTGTCATTCCAAAAAAGTTGCATACCAATATCCTCGACTGTCAAATCTATTTGTTTGACTGAATACATTTCTTCTGAGTTGTAATATAACTTATTGAAATAATTTTGGGGTATCTGTATCCACTCTGCACATAATCTTGTAGCAATGACTTTCGGATTAAAATAATCAAGCAAGTAATTTACGCCCCAACAATGGTCAAAATGTTCGTGTGTTAAAATGATAAAATCAAGACTATATCCGTTATTTTGGATATAGTCTCGTACTTCATCCTGCTTTTTTGAACCAGGATCAATCACAACACACCTTCTACCATTTATAACTATGTATGTATTCGATGGGACAGGTACATTCAAAAATCTTTTAATTTTCATGTTATTGCAAAGTATAGCCACCATCAATAGTAAATATAGAACCCGTAACCCAACGAGCAGCATCAGATAGCAAATAAATACAAGCATATCCAATATCATCCCTCGTGCCAAATCCAAGAGGATGTCGTTCGGCATAAAAACGAATATAGTCTTCAGATTCAATAACACCTTGCCCCAAAATATTTGATGGTACAAACCCTGGCTGAATACAATTTACTCTCATTTTCTGTTTTGCAACTTCCAATGCCATAACTTTTGCAAAAGAATTCACAGCACCTTTAGTTGCAGAATACAACGAATTACCGATCTTTACATTAAAAGTGGAAACAGAGGAAATAAAAACTACAGATGCTCCAAACGCTAATTTTTTATTCTTTAATAATAGTTTTAATAGTTTGATCGAAGATATAATATTAATGTCGAAAATTTCATCAATTGCATCAAATTTTATATTCTTCACAGGCATTGTTTTAATAACACCTGCGCAAAGAACAACTCCATCAAGAACTGGAACTTTCTCCACCAAATCTTCAATATCTTCATCTTTCACTAAATCTGCTATTATAGAGAAATTGTTTGCTTTCTCAAGTTCCCTCATAGTTCTATTTAATCGCTCCTCATTACGAGCGGTTACGACCATATTAGCCCCCATTTTAGAGCAATCAATGGCAATTCCCACGCCAAGACCCGATGAAGCTCCTGTTACGAGAATATTCTTATTTTCTAAAGAAAAGGGATTAAACATATTACAAATACATTAAGTCACAAACTTTTATTTTGTTTGTTGTTATACGACCTGTTCCAAGCGAAAAGCCAACACCAACAGCAGAAATTACCATCTCAAGTTTGCGTGACTCAAGTTCCTTTTTCAATGTAGTTACCATTAAAAGAGGCAAGGTTGAACCACTGGTATTTCCAAACCAACGAAGATTAGTTGGTGTCTTTTCTTCTGGAAACTTCATTTTCTTCCGTAACTTTTCAAAAAGCACCTTACTTGCTTGGTGAATCAAACAATAATCTATCTTATCATTTTCAATATTGAATTCTAATTGGAGTTGCTTGTATAATCTTGGTATACCTGTAATTGCAGATGCAAATACCTCAATCCCATCCATTTTTTCATCAAGACGTGTACGTTTATTACCATCACCAACATCCTCCAATATGAACGATTTTTTATTTACGCGATTGCGAGAGCCACCATCAGGCACAATTACATGTCTTCTACCAGAACCATCAGTCATATAACAAAGATCAATCTTATCAGCATCGGTTTCTGAATATTCAAGAGCAGTTACAGTACCAGCATCACCCAAAAGGAAGTACATACTTTTGTCATGATAGTTAGCAAACTCAGATTGAGTGTTACCAACCATTAACAGTGCTTTCTTAAAGTTACCAGTAGATATCATATTACCTATTACCCCTAAACCTACCACAAACCCAGAACACCCTAGAGTAATATCAAAGGCTAATGTTGATTTTGGAAAACCCATCTTATCTTGTAGAACAATAGCAGTTGCGGGTAACCGATAATCACAAGTCTGAGAAACGAATATAATTAAATCTACATCCGACTTCTCCCAACCAAGTTTCTCCAGCAGACCTTCAGTGGCTTTTTGACAGAGATCAGAAGTACATATCGACCCATCATGGACTGCACAATGACGTTCCTCTACACCAGTGGTCTCAATATACTTTTCAATCTCTTCAGGTGAAAGCAACGTATAATCTCTATTCTTTTCAATGCGTTCAGGAACACACGCTGCAATTCCTGCCATCTTAACATTTTTAATGCTTACAATAGCCATACACTTTCAATTACTTGTTCTCTACCAAATTGTAAAGTTCTTCAATAGTAGTACAATTACGGAGGTCAGCACCAGTAATTGATTTGTCATACTCATCATCAACCATAGAAATAATTGAAAGAGCAACTAATGAACTCCATTCTTCAAATCTTTTATACTCTGAAGTTGCAGTTACCAGTTCTGCTGGAGTATCGTCAAGTTCTTCTGCAAATCTTGCAACAAATCCATCTAATGTCATAATAATTTTTCTTTTGTTGTTATTAATCTATTTAATAATTGAATAATCTTTTACTTTTCCTTCCAATGATGGTACATGGATAAGTGACGACACGAACAAATCAGGTTTCATACGCTTAACTATCTTTTGAAGTGTATCATCAGTCCCACCCTCATAGAATTCCGTTACACCATTAGCTACCATTTGGTTAGTGATTGTAGTCCACTGCACTGGATATGTCATCAATTTAATCTGATTCTCCATAATCTCTATAGGATCAGTATGAGGCATACCATCGGCATCCTGATAAATAGGAACAATCGGCGTTTTGAAATGAAGATTACGAATTGCTTTAGCTAGGATTTCACCCTCTTTGATTGAATTAGGCGAATGACCTACTCCTTTCTGTGGAAGCACAAGCGCACGCCTGGCCCCCATATCTTTGAGTATTTTACAAGCCTTCTTCACCGAATTACGAGCACCAGTCACTACTAGTTGGCCCGGACCATTATAGTTTGCTATATATAAATTTTCACCATCTTCTTCGCTAACTTGATTAAGCACTGCTTGCACTTGCTCTTCAGGTATACCAATCACTGCCCCCATAGCGCTTGGATGCTCTAAAAAAGCCTGATGAAAAACTTTCCCACGATAAAAAACAAATTTCAAAGTCTCCTCAAAATCTAATGCACCACAAACAACAAGTGCTGCATACTCACCGAGAGAGTGACCTGCCGTACAATCAGGTTTTATATCATTCTGTCCTAAAGCGAGCGCAACTTCATAAATAAAAATTGATGGCTGAGTATATCTAGTATCCATCAAAATATCTTCATCAGCTGTAAACATGAAATCAGAAAATCGTTCGCCAAGAATATCGTTAGCTTGCTCAAAAATTTCACGTGCTTTAGATGAAGTTTCATAGAGATCCTTACCCATACCCGCTTTTTGATTACCCTGTCCAGGAAATAAAAATGCTTTCATATTCTAAAATTTATAACCTCGTTTTCGAGGACGTTTATATATATCTATTCCTTTTTTACCTAATTCAATCATACGTGGGATAACTTTATCTGCACGATACATGGATACCTTCACATTTGATATTTTCCTAAATTTATAAAAGTCCTTATTAAAATATTTTTTTGTCATTACACGTGCTCCAAAATGCTTACTAATTCTCCTATTTGAATGATCTAAATCGTAACAATAATATGTCTTAGTTATTCCATCATAATCAATATAATCATGTTTTTCCTTATCTTTCTTAAAAAAATCCCTATAATACAATATTGATTTCATCAAAACACCCTCTACACAATGAACCATGGCCCCAATATAATATTGCCTCAATCCTATAGAAAAGACCAAAGTATTTAAATCTGCTAACTTATAATAAGGAGATTTTTCGTCCCAACAATTATCCCCCATATGATGCTCATTAAGTAAATAGTCAGCTTGAAACCCTAAAGCACAAACACTATGCTGTACATTTATACTACGTTTTACATTAGGATACTTTCTAAACGCCTCCGGTAATAAACCAGCAAATGTAATTGTTCTTTTAACATTAAATACTTTATTTTTCCTTACTAAAGGGAAAGCAGGCATAATCAAAGTCCCCTTCTCACCTATTACTTTTATTATGGCATCAATAAACTCAGACTCATTACCTAAATAGTTATACATTTCATCCCATTTACTGTGAATAAACACATTTGATCCTTCTTTCATACCCATATCTTTCATCACTTCAATCAAATCTCTTGTTGTGAATTTCTTTCTATATAAAAAAGGGCCATATATAAGTCTGTAATGGTATTGAATAGTTCGTAATTCTAACTCTTCATATGAATGAAGACCTAGTATTTTTTTTATAATCTTTATCAAATCATTTCGTATTCCCATGTTTTTATATTGAAGATTTAAAAGAAATATAAATCAATAAAACATAAGCAGAACTTCTTGCTATAGAATATATTATTAATGTATTAGATATATTAAGAGAACAAGTTCCAGCAATATATAAAGTTAAAATAGTAAGTATTACATAATATACCTGCCAATAAAAATTATATTTAAGTTTTTTAGAAACTAAAAGGCTTCCTGATAAAGACATAGCAATAAAATCCAAAGCTATCATTGGAATAAAATATTGTGCAAATACGCCAGAGTTCCCCCACTGTGAACCTAATACAAACTTAAAAAGCCAAGGTAAAATGGGATATACACATATAGAAAGAATAGATGTAACAACGAAAAGTATAAACAATGTTTTTACAAAAAAAGATTTAAATGAACCCTCCACTATCAATATATCACTAGCCTTTTTTCTAAATACATCTCTCAGAGATAAACTTATTATGTTTACAGGAAGAGTTAAAACAGACATTGTCATCGCATAGTATCCAACATCTGTTTGGTTATAAAAATAGTTCAAAATAAAGATAGGAGACGATATTCCTATTGAGTTCAATAATTGAGCCGGCATATTAAACATAGGGTACTCTCTGTACTTACGCAAGACATTTATTATATCACTAATTTGTATATCACAAAAACAACTCGTATCTAACTGTTTAATACTAAACAAACAAACTACTGATGAAAAAAAACGTCCTATCCAATCACCCGCTACCAAACCTATATTAGCGAAATTAGTATAAGCAAATACTAATTTAAATAATGAAATTCCTGCTGAATTGACTATTTTATTAATAGACAACCGTTTAAAATATTCATACCGCACGCACCATTCATTATATATATTAAAAATTGCCATAAAAAATGATGCCGATATACATATCTGTATCCAACTATCTAGTGTTGAAAATCCCAAATACACAGTAAAACTATCAGAGAATACATATAGTGGGATTGTCAATATAAAACAAATTGATAACGACATTACTAATGCCACAGAAAAAAGACAAACTGCATCTTTATCTGTATCTGCTATAAAAATAGCATTCTCATATTTTCCTGTAACAAAAGTGGAAATAATCGAAACAAATGATGTTATAGCAGCAAGCACTGCAAATTGTTCTGGTGTATACAATCTACCCAATGCAGGATAAAGCAACATAGGTAGTACCTGCGCAATAGCAGTACCTAAAGTCAGAACGAAAGTATTCTTTATAAAATTAGAATTCTGAATATTTAAAATCTGCATATATTGATATTATACAAAGCATCTATACAATAATTAAACTTATTCAAGAGCATCAATGATTTATATAAGTATTTAATATATAAAGCTTTGCATATTACTATAAAATATAAGCAATAAATCAGCTTGAAAAAACGGTATGCGACATAATACCAATTTACCCCTGTAATACGAACTATTAAATCTACTGCCTTTTACATAATGAAACTTTAGCCAACTATTACATATTAGTCACAAATGTATAGTACGAATCTTTTGCCCTACTAGAATGTAAAAATCTATCTACATTCCATCGAATTTCATAAACGAATTATAACATTTTCAATTGTATCAATTCTAACTTGTCTACTCCCCCAGTAGTTCTATCTACTTCATTACACAATTTTTAAGCTAGTAGAATTATTATCCCTTATTCAATAGTATCGACCTATGCACCTAATTTTATATTTTAAAGACGACTGTCAATAATATCTCGTGGAAGAACTCCTTTAACATCATAAATTACACCACCTTCTTTAACGAGTGACTTTACATCAAGTTCCAAAAATTGTTTGTGTGCTACACCTAGAATAATGGCATCATACTTCTCTTTAGTTTTAAGCTCATTAACTATATTAATATCATATTTATGCTTCACTTGAGCAGGATTTGCCCATGGATCGAAGATAGTAATATTCTGAGTATATTCAATAAGAGAATGGTAGATGTCCACAATCTTGGTATTGCGCACATCAGGACAATTCTCCTTAAAAGTGATACCAAGAATAAGCATCTTAGCATCCTTTACCATCACGCCCTTTCTGTTCATACACTTAATAGTCTGTTCTGCTACATAGGCCCCCATACCATCGTTGAGTCGACGAGCAGCAAATATAATGCGAGGTAAAACACCATAAATCTGTGCTTTTTGTATAAGATAATAAGGATCAACAGAAATACAGTGACCACCCACCAAACCAGGTTTGAGCTTGATGAAGTTCCATTTACTACTAGCAGCCTCAATAACATCATTCGTATCAATGCCCATTGCATTGAAGATCTTTGAAAGTTCATTCATGAAAGCAATATTCACATCACGCTGTGAATTCTCAATAATCTTTGATGCTTCAGCCACCCTGATCGATGGAGCCTTGTGGGTACCATTGACAAGAACCGAATTATATATTCTATCAACTATGTCGGCTACTTCAGAAGTAGAACCAGAAGTCACCTTCTTGATCTTCTCAACTGTATGTTCTTTATCACCAGGATTGATACGTTCAGGAGAATAACCTGCAAAAAAATCAACATTAAACTTCAACCCACTGATTCGCTCCACAACAGGAAGGCATTCCTCTTCAGTGACACCTGGATAAACTGTTGATTCATAGACAACAATATCACCTCTGGAAATAACCTTACCCACAGTCGCTGAGGCATCCCAAAGCGGACGAAGATCGGGACGATTGTTTTCATCAACTGGAGTAGGAACAGCTACGATATAAAAATTGCAGTCGCAAAGATCATCAAGATTGGTGGTACATTTGAATCCATAATTTTTGATAGCGTTCTGAAGCTGATCATCAGGCACTTCGAGAGTGGTATCGTGACCAGCCATGAGGGTATCAACACGCTTTTGGTTCATATCAAAACCAACGGTTGGATACTTTGTTGAAAACAAGCGTGCAAGTGGAAGTCCTACATATCCAAGACCAACCACACAAATCTTGATACTTTGCATAATTATACTATTTAATAATTTATCAAATGTTAACTTTTTCGTAAAAATATAGTCAAATTCAATATCCTTAAAAAGCTTCTCAAAGGATAGTTATATCCAGTTTTAATAATATCTCAAAAGTAGAGTGTTCAAATTTAAAACAAGTAATATCTAAAAACGCCAACTTATTTTGGCCTACAAATCATTTTTTGTAATAAGCTTCACCCATGCATGACAAACTATAATTAAATGTGATAAACACCTTCAAGTGGACAAATATTACAACAATCGAGAATAATTTTGCCTTTGAATTTATTCCAATGTTCTTTTATGTGGTCGTGTTTTACAAGGATTACTACCATATCCATATCGTTAAGAAACAAATCGAAATCAAAATACTGATTCTCTACTATTTTGTGTTCCTCTAGAAATGGATCATAACAATGTAACGGACGTGCTAAATGACGTTCTTGCGCTTCTAACATTTGAATTGCTGGTGAGTCACGATAATCATCAACATTTTCTTTATATGTCAAACCATATATACCCACCTTTCGATTATCAGTGATCCCATTAGCTTTCATAATCTCATAGATTCTATTTAGCACAAATATCGGCTGACTATCATTTGTCTTCATTGATTCATCAATTACCTTTGCTAATTGCGGATAATCACCTACAAGAAACCATGGATCAACAGAAATACAGTGTCCCCCAACGCCTGGGCCAGGTTGAAGAATATTTACGCGTGGATGCATATTACAAATACGGATAATTTCATAAACATCCATATTGTCGTGGCGACAGATACGTGCAAGCTCATTAGCAAAAGCTATGTTTACAGCACGATAGGTGTTTTCCACTACTTTAGTCATTTCAGCTGTACGAATATCAGTTACAACAATATCGCCTTGGCAGAACGAAGCATAATATTCTTTTACTTTTTCACCTATTTCACAGCTATCAGCACCGATGGTACGATTGTTGTGAATAAGCTCATACACCATATTCCCTGGAATAATACGCTCAGGAGCATGCACTAAATTTATGTCTTCTCCAATCTTGAATCCATTAGCATTTATTACAGGGCGCACAAATTTGTCAATAGTACCTGGACTGACAGTTGATTCAATAACCACAATTGCCCCTTTTTGACATACTCTCATTACATTCTTAACAGCAGCTACCACATAGTAAACATCAACTTTCTTTGAGAATTTGTCGTAGGGTGTTGGTACCGATACAATATACATATCAGTTTTCTGATACTCCGTTGTGAATTTAATACCAGCATTTACTGCTGCATGAAATAATCCATCGAGACCATCTTCCTCAAAGGTGGTATGACCAGCATTAAGGGTACTTACAAGTTCTTTGTTGTAGTCTGTACCGACGACCTCCACACCATGCGAGGCCATCATAAGGGCTGTCGGTAAACCTATATAGCCCAATCCAATTACGTTTATCATATCAATTTACTTATTATTTTACTTTATATTGTTCGATTACTTTACCTATAAGTATATCTACAATTCTACTACAAGCTTTGCCATCACCGTAAGGATTAACAGCCTGTCTCATCTTAGCATATGCTTCAACATCTTCAAGGAGAACAGAAACCTCACTAATAATCTTATCATAACTGGTACCCACGAGACGAACAGTGCCGCTAGTGAGAGCTTCCGGACGCTCTGTAGTTTCGCGCATAACGAGCACAGGTTTACCAAGACCTGGTGCTTCTTCTTGTATACCACCTGAATCGGTAAGTACAATTGTGGCCTTACTCATTAAATGAACAAATTCAAGATATTGCAATGGTTCAATGAAAAACAGATTACCAAGATTATTCAAATCTTCACCAAACACCTTATGAATTGGTTGACGCACATTTGGATTAAGATGCATAGGGTATACAAAATCAACTTCTGAATATTTATTCTTAAGGTCGCGAATAGCGGTACAGATAGTGATAAAACCATCACCAAAATTTTCTCTTCTATGCCCTGTAATCAGAACTAATTTTTTACCATTAGCAAGACGTTTTACATCATAGCCTGCTTCTGCGAGGACTTTCTCTTGCTCCGCCACTAATACTTTATTATTCTGTAATTTATCCACCACCATATGAAGAGCATCAATAACGGTATTACCTGTTACATAAATATTCCCGAATGCAGTCTCGGTCTTCAAATTAAGTGCAGAAAGTGGAGTTGGAGAAAAGTTATAAGTAGCAATACGACTTGTAATTTGACGATTCATTTCTTCTGGCCAAGGACTATATATATTATGCGTACGTAAACCTGCCTCTACGTGACCTACTGGTATTTGAGCATAAAAAGCAGCCATTGCAGCAGCCGTTGAAGTTGTGGTATCGCCATGAACTAGCACAACATCAGGACGCATCTCTTTGAAAATATTTCGCATGCCAATTAACACGCGTGTAGTTATATCTGTAAGATCCTGACCTTGCTTCATGATATTAAGATCATAATCTGGAGTAACTTCAAAAATCTTCAATACTTGATCAAGCATTTCACGATGCTGACCTGTAACACACACAATAGCATCAAACTCATCAGTACGCTTTTGAAATTCTTTAACTAAAGGACAGATTTTTATCGCCTCAGGTCGAGTACCAAAGACTAACATTACTTTCTTTCTCATTCGTAAATATTCATTAAAGAGGCTCTTTTAATAGTCTCTAATTAGTATTGGAGGTCTGAAAATGATTGTATTCAATTCATACAACTTTTATAGAAATCGTTCATTTCTTCTATAACTTCTTTCGTTATTTCGTCTGCTAATTAAATTCCACGAAAACTTTACTTTTTGTAAGTGACTAGTAATAAATCAACTGCCAATTTTAACGTATCATCCAAGGGAAATCACCCAAAAACGTTTGTCCTATAAATAAGGTTAATAAACTGTTCTTGTATTTACTATAACTTATTCCAATAGTAATAAGTTATCATAGCTTCTGCGACTTTAAGCCAATCTCACTAACTATGTGAAATATCCCAACACTGTATCTTATAAGTCAAAATATGGTATATACCAATACTCCCATCATCTCGTAACTCCCGAAGAGATGTCCCATGACAATCTTGTTTGTCGTCAAGATATTAGTAAACTTTGTAACTATAGGAAATCTTGTAACAGACAAAAAACATTCAAAATCATTGTAACTGCATATTATTTTTTCCTTTTTAGTATACAGATACAAAAATCAATTTTCACTTTTACTATAGCAAAATGAGAAAGTTAGATACTAATACTAATTTATTTTAGCAAGAACTGCACTCACTCAGGAATTGCTTCACATATTGTTTGAAAAGAATCCCATTTACAGTGCGAAACAATAGTTGAGGTATTTGATTTTCTATTGAATTATCATAAATATATACCCTGTCTGCAAAAGGTATAGCATCATGAATATGTAACAATGATTTATAATAACGTGAAATTATTTTATATCATATCAATTTATTGGCCATAACGAAGTTAACTTTAACGAGATGTTAAAGTTAACTTCATCTTATCTATAAAATTAACATCCTAAAAAGCTGAAGTTAACTTCCTGAAACAAGAAAATCTACTATCGTTTTTCCGTCTTAACACTGTTAAATTTACTGCCGCATTTTATACAACACTTACATGCGAAATACAATAAATGCCTTACCCGCGTCTCACATAGCTCACTGGCACACTAACCAATGCGCACCCCAATTCCTGCAATCTCACAGCGATATAATATTTACTTTCGTATTTCACCATTTCACCGCGGATACCCTGCATGCTTCCTTTTGCCACAGTTACCATAGTTCCCGGAGCAATCGGTTCATTAACCATTAATATAGAAGTGTCGGAAAGGTCGACCATGAAGCGAAAGTCCGCCATTTGTTGGTCGGGAATGATGAGAGGGGCATTAGTGCCGCGTTTACTAAAGAAATGATGAACATTGGGAGCATGTTCTACAATGGTAAGTTCAGGACGGGAAAGACAGACAAAAAGCATACCGCTAATTACCGGTTTAGTCACTTTAATACGCTTTCCGGCATGTTCCCGATAGACATCCTGCACAGGTAAATAAATTTCTATACCTTGCTCACGAAGCCACGACTCTACTCTGAATTCAGTATTGTGGCGAACATAAACAGCATACCAATGCCTATGAACCGTAGTAGTTAACAAATGCTAATAATAAATTATTAATAGTTTAGTAATAAGCGTTTTATGATTTCACTGAATTTGAGCTATTTTTATGGCTCCGCCGAACGTAGCTTTCACTACGTCTCTTTTTAAGAATGGTATTTACGTCCACGATTAGTTCGTTTTGTGAGCGCAAAGATAAACACTCCGCATGGAACTACAAAATATTTGATAGATAAAAAGTTTTGAATTAACATAATCTTCTTCCACGTACATCGAACATTATTCCCCTTTTTCGTTTATCTTTGTACACCCTTTCCAACGTACAAAGGAGAGGAAATCTTCAGCAAGTCTCAGAAAGACAGGAAGAAAAAAGATATTTTATTAATTAAAACACTAACTAAAAATTAGAAAATTATGGCAATGCATACATGGTTTGAGTGCAAAATCCGTTACGAAAAAACAATGGAAAACGGAATGAACAAGAAAGTAACCGAACCTTATTTGGTAGACGCACTCAGCTTTACAGAAGCAGAAGCACGCATCATCGAGGAAATGACTCCGTTCATCTCAGGAGAGTTTACCGTATCAGACATCAAACGGGCAAATTATAGTGAATTGTTCCCTTGTGAAGAAGACGCGGCCGACCGTTGGTTTAAATGCAAATTGGTCTTCATCACATTGGATGAGAAAAGCGGTGCAGAGAAGAAAACATCTACCCAAGTACTGGTACAGGCCGCTGACTTACGCGATGCTGTGAAGAAGTTGGATGAAGGTATGAAAGGCACAATGGCCGATTATCAGATTGCATCCGTAGCGGAAACTGCCATTATGGATGTATATCCGTACAGTGCAGAACCGAATGACAAACCTGAAGTATAGAAAAGGGAGAAGCAAATAATAGAAATTGAAAATTTTATTGTGTATACATTATTATATTATATACGATGAGTATTGCAGAAAACATTAAAAAAGTGCTGAACGAGTTGCCTCAAGGAGTGCAACTGGTAGCTGTTTCCAAGTTTCATCCCAACGAAGCGATAGAAGAAGCTTACAGCGCAGGGCAACGTGTGTTCGGAGAAAGCAAAGTACAGGAGATGACTGCCAAATACGAAAGCTTGCCGAAAGACATCGAATGGCATTTCATCGGACATCTGCAAACTAACAAAATCAAATATATCATACCCTATGTAGCACTGATCCATGGCGTAGATTCCTATAAATTACTCACCGAAATCAATAAACAGGCAGCCAAGGCAGAGCGTACCGTAAACTGCCTGCTGCAACTGCACATCGCACAGGAAGAGACGAAATTCGGTTTCAGCTTCGATGAATGTCGGGAAATGCTTGCTGCCAATGAGTGGAAACAGTTTAAGAACATCCGGATATGCGGCTTGATGGGCATGGCAACAAACACAGATAATACCGAACAAATCAAAGCCGAGTTTTGTTCATTAAGTAGCTTCTTTCAAGAAGTAAAAGCCACATGGTTCGCTGATGCGGAATGGTTCCGGGAGTTGTCTATGGGAATGTCACACGATTATCACGAAGCAATCGCCGCGGGCAGTACTTTAGTTCGTGTAGGAAGTAAAATATTTGGAGAAAGAATATATTAATAACTAATAACTATTATCATGGCAACATTAGAAACTACTTTTGCAGGGTTGAAACTTAGAAATCCGATTATTATCAGCAGTTCCGGACTTACTGACAGTGCAGCCAAGAATCAGAAGCTTTATGAAGCCGGTGCAGGCGCTATCGTACTCAAGTCTCTTTTTGAGGAACAAATCATGATGGAAGCCGACTGGCTGGGAGATCCTAATATGTACCCGGAAGGAAGCGATTATCTGGTGGGATATATACGCGAGCACAAATTAGGTGAATATTTGAATTTAATCAAAGAGAGCAAGAAAGTTTGTGACATTCCTATCATTGCCAGTATCAACTGCTATCAGGATGCTGATTGGATTGAATTTGCCAAAAAGATAGAAGAAGCCGGCGCAGACGCTTTGGAGGTCAATATCCTTGCTTTGCAAACTGATGTACAATACACATACGGTGCTTTCGAGCAACGCCACATCGACATCCTGAGCCACATCAAAAAAACAGTAAACATCCCTGTTATCATGAAATTGGGAGACAACCTTACCAATCCGATAGCTCTTATCGACCAGCTTTATGCCAACGGGGCAGCGGCAGTGGTAATGTTCAACCGTTTCTACCAACCGGACATTGATATTGAGAAAATGGCCCAAAGCGCCGGAAACGTATTCAGTACAGATGCAGACTTGTCCAAGTCTTTACGCTGGATAGGCATTGCCTCCGCAGCAGTCAACAAGCTGGACTATGCAGCATCGGGCGGCATACATGCTCCCGAAGGAATAGTGAAAGCTATCCTGGCAGGTGCTTCGGCAGTAGAACTATGCAGCGCACTCTATCTGAATTCCTATGCTGTCATTAGTGAATACACCCGCTTCCTGAACACATGGATGGACCGCAAAGGAATGGAAAATATCAATCAGTTCAAAGGCATGCTGAATGTCAGCGACCTGAATGGTGTAAATACATTTGAACGTACACAATTCCTGAAATACTTTTCATCACACAAATAAAAAGGAGTTGATACCATAAAAAACGGATGATGCATCTTCAATGAACGCATCATCCGTTTTTTAATTCATAACCTCGTTAATTCAAAAATCCTTTTTTATCTTCATTTCTTCTTATCCAACACTTCAAAACAAGAATTCTTGCTGACAAATTCGGGAACGATATCCTTCATGGCAGCTACGATTTTCATCTGATCATAAGTATAGCTGACATCAATCAACTTCTGGATACGCTCATTCACTTCATCATAGTCGTACTCGCGCACAGTAGCAATCATAATTTTTTCATGATAAGTGGGCTTAGTAAGTTCTTTGACATTCAGCAACTCCTCGTACAACTTCTCACCATGACGCAAACCCGTAAATTCTATCTTGACATCCGTACGCCCGGAAAGGCTGATCATTCGCTTGGCCAAGTCCACAATACGCACCGGCTTACCCATATCGAAAATATAGATCTCTCCCCCATTTCCCATGCTTCCGGCTTCAAGCACCAAACGACAGGCTTCGGGGATAGTCATAAAATAGCGTATAATTTCAGGATGCGTCACAGTCACAGGGCCTCCACGCTGTATCTGATCGCGGAAACGAGGAATCACCGAACCATTCGAACCCAGCACATTACCAAAACGCGTAGTGATGAACTGAGTGACATGTCCGCCCTCTGCCAGCAATTTCTTTGCCAGTGACTGCACATATATCTCACAAATACGCTTGGAGCATCCCATCACATTAGTAGGATTCACTGCCTTATCCGTAGAAATCATCACAAACTTCTCCGCACCATACTTCACAGCCAAGTCGGCAACCGTTCTCGTACCGTAAACATTTACCTGAATAGACTCGGACACATTGTCCTCCATCATCGGCACATGCTTGTAAGCTGCCGCATGGAAAATGTACTGAGGCTTGTAACGTCTGAAGATTTCCTCCATACGCGTCACATTGGAAATATCGGCAATGATAGTCTCGGCATCAATATCCCTCCAACGGTCTTGCAACTCCAGACGGATATCATGCAAAGGAGTTTCAGCCTGGTCCACAAGAATCAGTTTATAAGGATTGAAAGAAGCCACCTGACGCATAATCTCACTACCGATAGACCCGGCAGCACCTGTAATCATCACTCGCTTGCCTTCCAAATGAGAAGCAACTTTGTGAATATCAATTTCGATAGGATTACGTTGCAGCAAATCCTCTATTTGAATTTCTTTCAGCTGGGTACGATCCAGAAATTGATTGTTCCACTCGCTCAATGGAGGAGCCGTCATCAGCTTTATGTTATGTGCCAACAGGCGGTCTGCCATATCAGAATGTTTGAGCGCTTCCATTTTTGCAGGAGAAATGATAATGGTATGCACATCCCGGTCATCCAGATTCTCAATCAACGTGTCATCATTAGGGAAAACCTTAACCCCCATCATCACCTTGTTGATCAGTTCCGGTTCATCGGCTATGAAACCGCGCAGGCGGTAATGATTACGAAGACTGACGCGCAATGCCTTTGCAATATTTACTCCGGCCTCTTTGGCTCCATAAATAAACACATTGGCACTGCGAGAACCATCAAAATTCAACGCTTCGAAGAAGATCTTCACAACAATGCGGGAACATGCCATCATGGCAAAACTGATGATATAGGACATGAACAGCACCGTTATGGGAGCCACATTTATGTTTGTGAAGCTTTTCACCACTATACTCGCTATCAGCAACAATGCATACGACACAGTCAGTGCCACGAAGATGCGCATGATATCTACAAACGATGAAAAGCGAAGGACATTAGAGTATGTACGGAATGCCCTGAAAAATATCAGGTTTACGGCTACTGTACATACAATCGTTACGTCTATGGACGACGACTCCGAAAAAAGACTCCGAAAATCATATCGCAGTGCATAAGCCAGCAAACTGGATACAACAATAATAAGGACATCTATCAATAGAACAGTCCATATCGGTAATACCTTTGCTGAAAGGTACCGATGAAAAAAGTTTCGCTTCATCACGTTTGACAGTTTTTGTTTTAGGCACCGCAAAGATACACTATTTTTTATCAAAGCGAAGAAGAATTTGATAAAATATTACATCAGGTTACTTGCTAACTCACTCAACTGGCTACGCTCCCCTTTCACCAAATTGACATGAGCAAACAAATTCTGATCCCTCATGCGATCTATCATGTAGACAAGCCCGTTGGACTGGCTATCCAGATAAGGTTGGTCAATTTGCTGAATATCACCCGTAAACACCATCTTGGTTCCCTCTCCGGCACGCGTTATAATGGTTTTGATTTCGTGAGGAGTAAGGTTTTGCGCCTCGTCAATGATACAATAAGTCTCGCTCAGGCTACGTCCGCGAATAAATGCCAAAGCCTCAATAACAAGCTGGTCACTTTTCTGCATATCTTCCAGACGTTTCACCTCGCTCGAATTGGAAGCGAACTGATGCTTGATTACGTTCAAATTATCAAACAAAGGTTGCATGTAAGGAGCCACTTTTTCATTGGCATCACCCGGCAGAAAACCGAGATCCTTATTGGACAATGCAACGATAGGACGTGCCAACAAAATTTGTTTATAATCCGTCAGTTTGCCTAAGGCTGCAGCCAATGCCAACAGGGTCTTACCCGTCCCCGCCTTGCCGGTAAGAGCTACCAACTTGATATTCGGATCATTCAGCACTTCAAAAGCAAAACTCTGTTCGGCATTGCGCGGTTCAATACCATAATTCTTCGTCTTGTTTACGCGACAAATGGAATGGGTAAAAGGATTGTAACGGGCAAGTACGCTGCTACGGTCGCTCTTCAATACAAAACATTCATTAGGATGAATAATATCTTTAAAATCGAATTCGCTAATATCCAATCCTTCTTTAGAGGAATAGATACGATCGATCAAAGTGGGGTCGACACCTTCGAACACCTCGTTCGATTTTTCAAATATATCTACATTTATTACCTTATCATTGATATAATCCTCACACAGCAACCCGATAGAACGTGCTTTCATGCGAAGATTGACGTCTTTGGTGACAAGAATGGATTTCATTTTCGGTTTCTTCTCCGTCAGCCAGTCAACGACGGACAGTATCTGATGATCGGGAATCCGTTCCGGGAAAGAGTTGTGCACACGCGATGAATCTATCGAACCGGCAACCACAAACAAACGTCCTAAACCTTCACCCAACGGAGCACCTTTAGTAAAGAGGTTGTCGTCGGTGATCATGTCAAGTTCCCGAACAAACTCACGAGCATTGAAATTTATCTGTTCGTTTCCTTTCTTGAATTTATCAAGTTCCTCAAGTACTACAATGGGAAGATAAATGTCATTCTCTTGAAAGTTCTTCAAACAATTATAGTCGTGAAGGATAACATTGGTATCAATCACAAAATTTTTTTTAGCTCCCATACTCTTCAGATTTAAATGGTTTATAACTTCACCGGCAATATTAAAATAAAACAAGCATGCACACTTAAGCAAAATTGCCTTATCTTTGCCGTTTCTAAAGATAACACTTTAATGAAGAGAAAGGATTACTTTCCCGTTAATTTTTATGAAAGATGAACTATCAGAACACTTTAACTTACTTATATAACAGTGTGCCCATGTTCCAACACGTAGGCGGCGCGGCATACAAAGAGGGATTAGAAAACACGCAGGTACTGGACAAGCACTTCGGACATCCCCACCGTTCATTCCGCACAATTCATGTGGCGGGCACTAACGGCAAAGGCTCTTGTTCGCATACGCTGGCCGCCATACTGCAAGAAGCCGGATATCGTGTGGGGCTTTATACTTCTCCTCATTTGGTAGATTTCCGCGAGCGCATCCGCATAAACGGACAGCCTATACCGGAAAAATATGTAGTGGATTTTGTAGAAAAAGAACGGGATTTCTTTGAACCGCTGCATCCTTCGTTCTTCGAACTGACTACCGCCATGGCATTTCGTTATTTTGCCGATGAAAAAGTGGATGTAGCCGTCATAGAAGTGGGATTGGGCGGCCGTTTGGACTGTACAAACATCATTCATCCGGATTTGTGCATCATTACTAATATCAGTTTCGACCACGTCCAGTTTTTGGGAGATACACTGGCGAAAATAGCAGGAGAAAAGGCCGGCATCATCAAAGCCGGTATTCCTGTTGTCATCGGAGAAACCACGCCCGAAACCAAACCGGTTTTCCTGCAAAAAGCGGCAGAAGAGAAAGCTCCGATCATTTTCGCAGAAGATACGATGAAAAATGATTATCCTAAGATGAAAACAGAGTTGCAAGGACTCTACCAGATAAAGAACACGCGCACTATCCTCGCCGCCTTGCCGCTGTTGAAAGAAGCCGGTTACCGGATAGACGAGCAAAGCATACGCAGCGGTTTTGCCCATGTCTGCGAACTGACAGGACTAATGGGACGATGGCAGAAACTGCAGGATGCCCCCACCCTGATATGCGACACTGGGCACAACGTAGGCGGCATCACATACATTGTAGAGCAACTGAAACAACAGACTTATTGCCAACTTCATATTATAATAGGTATGGTGAACGACAAGGACATCAGCGGTGTGCTCTCCTTGCTTCCCAAAGATGCCACCTATTATTTCACCAAAGCCAGCGTGAAACGCGCCCTCCCAGCAGAAGAGCTATGCAAACTCGCCGCACAAAACGGACTGCAAGGAAGTTGCTATCCGGATGTTCCTGCCGCTGTGACTGCCGCACAAGAAAAAAGCCACCCGGAAGATTTCATCTTCGTAGGTGGCAGCAGCTTTATTGTAGCGGACTTATTAGCGAACCGCAATACACTCAATCTCCACTAAGGCATCTTTCGGTAGTGCCTTTACGGCAACTGCCGAACGTGCCGGAAAGGCTCCGTCAAAATAAGTGGCATACACCTTGTTCATATCGGCAAACAAGGACATATCCGCTAAAAAGACGGTAGTCTTCACGATATTCGCCATGCTCAATCCTGCTTCTTCCAGGATGTGCTTTACATTCTCCAACGATTGGCGGGCCTGTGCCTCTGCTCCCTCCGCCATTACTCCGGTAGCTGCATCAATAGGTAGCTGACCTGAGACAAAAACCATTCCATTCGCTTCAATCGCTTGGCTGTAAGGGCCTATTGCGCCCGGAGCCTTTTGGCTACAAATCACTTTCTTCATAATCTTCTACTCTTTTTTTATCTATTTATTATCAAGTATATCACATTCTTTTATAACATTCTCAAAAAAAATCCAGCAAAGTCATGCAGTATTTCCAAGAACGGTGCATTTATTAGATGAATACACAAAAGAAATTTACACATATAACCTGTTAATACCTAGACTTAACTTTTATTTTAGTATGGGGAAGTTTCCCAAACAAAGGCTCTGCTTGCGAAAGCAGGGCCTTTATATTATTATCTATATGCTATTTACAGTGTTTCTCAATCAGCTCATCCACATTCGGATCACCCAAATCCTTTGCCTTGGCAAAGCTCTGGCACGCTTCCTGTTTCTTCTTCATCTGTAACTGTGCAATTCCCATAAGACGATAGGCCTCGGCATATTTAGGATCGATTGCCAAAGCATCCTGCAATATTTTCAAGGCTTCTTCATTGCGTCCAACACGAATATTGACAACAGCAAGTTCAGCACGATAAGTCAAATCTTTCGGGTTCAACTCAATGGCTTTCTCCAAATCATTCAGTGCACGCTGGAATTGCTTGGCTTTCAAAGCAGCCTGTTCACGATAATAATAGAACACATCATTTACCTTACCGTTCACCGTTTTATAATATGCATCATAGTCGAGCATCGCGGCACGCGCCTGATTTGCATTCATACGTGCCTGAGCACGTTCCAACAGATAAGGAGCAGCTTCTTCCGTATACGGCTCATTGAAATGTGTCATACAACTATCCATGAGTGCCAAAACTTCCTCGGCAGGTGCTTTCATCAGCTCTTTAGTCTTGGCTGCGCTAAAGAAAGTCGCTGCCGATGCCAAATCAGATTGGTTGACCTTTTCGTAACAGGCCAGCGCTGCCGGATAATCTTGCTTTGCAAACAAAATGTCACCCTCTACCTGCACATACACCGGGAGTTCTTGAAGAGCAATCGCTTTTCTGATTTCATCTGCTGCCCTGTCGTAAGACCAGTCCTTATAAGGCTTCTCCGGATTGCTCAGCATGTAGTTATATATCAATTTGGCACGATTATAATACACATCGTCTTTCTTCTGGGCCACACTCAGCGCCTTATCCATATCGGCCTCTACTTTTTCCATCGAAGCATCGTCTTTGGACCGGTACAGCTGATTAGTGGCACGCCTCATATAGCCGTCTGCGCTATTGGGATATTCGGCAATAAAATCATCCAACAGCTGGGCATACTCATCCTGACTAACTTGCGAGGAAACCATGAAAAGGAACACCAACGCTTCTTCTTCCGTATCAGGTAATGCTTTTTTGATGCCGATATTCTTTAAGGTCATATCTCCGAAAGAGAATGCCGATACGCTTTGAGCCATTGCAAAGTTGGCATCAACCGCATAACAAATCGTAGCGGTATCAGCGCCGGATGATTTCTGTGCAAGAGCAAAAACTTCTCCTTCTTCGGTCATAACAGGACAGCTCACCATCTTATCTTTCAGACTCAAGTTGAGCGTATAGTAATGATATTTCTCAGAAAACTTATCCGCAGCCTTCACCTGACCGGCTGTATAGGAACGGTCTTTCTGGGTTGAATAAGGCAAGATATATACATTAGCACCCACTGCCGGAGATACGGCTGCCAAATTTAGTGCAGGCACTTTCTTGGCTGATATGTCTACGCGAAACTTAATGACATCGTACATATCATTTGCACCCAGAATAGAGACCACCGGCATCTGTACGCCCGCCGAATTCACCACTACCGCCCGCTGTGCTCCCTTAAACAAGGAATAATCGGACAAGGCAATGCCATCTTCCGTTACGAAGAATCCGTTACCGGTATTCAAAATCTTGTCATTCTCTCCATAAGTAACCACCGAGAATACGGCACGTTTAGCTTTCTCCACCCATTTGGGGGCTTGTGCTACACTCCACTGCGCTAAAAGGCACAGAGTGAAAAGCAGGAAAATCTTCTTTTTCATATTTAGTTGGTTCTTTGTTTCACAGCTTCATAAATCAAGATTCCGGCCGCAACAGATACATTCAGGGACTCGATCGTTCCCAACATCGGAATCTTTACCCATTCATCGCATAGCGCAAGATTATCATAGGAAACTCCTTTGTCTTCGGCTCCCATAATGATGCACATAGGACCTGTATAATCGGCTTTCGTATAGTCATAATCACCTTTCTCCGTAGCCGCCACAATGTGGAATCCACTATTCTTAAGGTACTGCAAGGTATCTTTCAGATTCTGTTCCCGGCATACGGGTAAGGTGTGCAATGCGCCAGCCGAGGTTTTCACTGCGTCAGCATTTACCGTCACACTGTTCTTGGCAGGAATAATAACGGCATCGACTGCCGCACACTCACAAGTACGGGCTATCGCTCCAAAATTACGTACATCCGTTATGCCATCCAGCATAACAAACAAAGGATTCTTGCCTTCTTCAAAAAGAAACGGCACTAAATCTTCCGTTTTCTGGTAGGTTACGGCAGAAACAAATGCTATCACACCTTGATGATTTTTACGCGTAAAGCGGTTGATACGTTCTACCGGCACACGCTGCACAGGAATCAAAGTTCCTTTTAAAGCGGCAAAGAGTTCTTTGGACAAATCACTTTGAATATCCTTTTTGACCAATATTTTGTCGATGTCCTTACCTGCTTGAATAGCTTCTATAACGGCACGAACGCCGAAAATCATTTCACTTTTATCTATCATTGTATCTTATTGTTTTTTGTTCTACTTTAGCCTGCTAAAGTCCTATACTACGGTCATAAACTTCTACTTTACAACCGCAGAGTACTACATTCTTCAGGCGATACCTAACAGTGCCTTTGCATTGTTCAGCGCGGCATCAGTCAAGGTGGCACCACTCAGCATATGAGCAATTTCCTCTATCCGTTCTTCGTCAGCCAAACGACGAATATGACTGTTGGTTTCCGTCTCATTATCCTGCTTGTACACCTTATAATGAGCACGTCCGCGAGCTGCAATCTGCGGCAAGTGAGTGATGCTGATAACCTGACGGTCGCTATCCCCCATTTCCTGCATAATGTCCGCCATACGATCGGCTATCTCGCCGGAGACTCCGGTATCTATTTCATCGAATACAATAGTGGGCAATTTCACAGCTCCTGCTATCATTGCTTTGACGGACAGCATGACGCGGGCTATCTCCCCCCCCGAAGCCACCGAAGATATACTCTGCAAAGCTCCGTTCTTATTGGCAGAGAAAAGGAAGTTCACCGTATCCGCACCATGTACCCCCGGCTCCTTACGTGCTCCTATTTCCACCCGGAAGCGAACATTAGGCATACCCAAAGGTATCAGACGGGCGGCCATTTGTTTTTCAACCTCACGAGCAGCAGCAGTACGCAATTTAGTAAGTACGGCAGCCTGTTTCTTCACCTTACTATATAATGCTTCGCTACGAACCTTCAGTTCTTCAATCTGCTCGTCCGATGAAGTGATATTGGCAAGCTTAGCCGCATAATCATCTGCCAAAGCCAAAAGCTCATCTACCGTAGTGACGCGATGTTTTTGCTGAAGTGTATAAATCAGATTCAAGCGGTCATTCACCTCTTCCAAACGGACAGGATTAAATTCTATTTCTTCCTCCTTTCCAGAAACCTCCTGAGAGATATCTTTCAACTCAATATAGCTGCTTTCCAGTCGCTCGGCAAGCTCTCCGGCAGAAGGATATACTTTCTGTAACCCCAACATCGTGTTCAGACATTCTTTCAGAGCAGAAAGCAAACCGCCTTCATCGGAGTTCATCACCTGTCCGGCACGAAACAACCCGGCTTTTATTTCTTCTGCATGACTCAGTGTATCCGCCTCCTGTTCCAGTTCTTCCTGTTCTCCGGCAGCCAACTGTGCATCTTCCAACTGCTCCAGTTGAAAACGGATATAATCTTCATCAGCCTTATTTTGTTCGGCAAGGACGATAAGATCTTCCAAATCCTGCTGCACCTGTTTCCATTCCCGGTGCAAAGACTGATAGTTGTTCAGTTCTTCTTCATCATGCGCCAGTATGTCCAACACATTCAGCTGAAACCCTTCTTTGTTCAACAATAAATTTTGATGTTGCGAGTGCACGTCAATCAACTGTTCGCCCAATTCTTTCATCTGCACCAGCGAAGCGGGCGTATCATTAATAAATGCACGACTTTTACCCGAAGCGTAAACTTCACGACGAAGGATACATTCATCCTCATATTCCAGTTCATTTTCTTCAAAGAAAGGCCGCATGCCATAACCGGCAATTTCAAAACGGGCTTCAATCACACATTTTGCAGCCCCTTGCCTGATAGACTTCACATCGGCACGCTGTCCCAACAGCAGACCGATAGCTCCCAGAATAATGGACTTTCCGGCCCCCGTTTCACCAGTAATCACCGAGAAACCGCTACCAAAATCTATATCGAGTTTCTCGATAAGCGCATAATTCTGTATGTATAGAGAACGCAACATTTTATTAAATTAAGAATTAAGAGTTCATCACTTCCACCAAATGGTCGATGATATCCGCAGCCACTTCCGCTTTGGACTTTAACGGATAATCCTTTTTACCACTCCGGTCTATGATACTGATTTTATTGGTATCGCAGCGAAATCCGGCACCTTTGTCATTCAACGAGTTGAGCACAATAAAGTCCAGATTCTTACGCTTCAGCTTATCTTCGGCATTATATTGTTCATTGTTGGTTTCGAGGGCAAACCCTACCAATATCTTACCGGGATACCTTTCTTTCATCTCTCCCAAGCAGGCAGCAATATCCTGCGTAGGTTTCAGGTTCAAAGACATGTCTCCGGTCTTTTCCCGCTTTATCTTTTTATCGGCAACCTGTTCTGGCGTGTAATCGGCAACAGCAGCAGCCATAATGGCAACATCAACATTGTAAAACAAGGATGTGGCCGCATCGAACATCTGTCCAGCAGACTCCACACAAAGATGCTGATGCATGGGATAATGAGTGTGTAGTTGCACAGGGCCGGAAACCAAAATAACTTCCGCCCCTCTCGCCGCACATTCATCGGCAAGCGCAAAGCCCATTTTGCCCGATGAGTAATTACCGATGAAACGCACCGGATCAATTTTCTCATACGTCGGTCCGGTAGTTATCATAATCCTTTTCCCTACCAGTTCACCCTCTTTCGCTGCAAAGAATTCCTCCAAATGACGGATTATTACTTCCGGTTCCTCCATTCTCCCTTTGCCAACCAAATGACTCGCCAACTCACCTGTTCCCGGCTCTATAATATGATTGCCATATGAACGGAGCGTCTCCAAATTCTTTTGGGTGGACGGATGAGCATACATATCCAAATCCATTGCCGGGGCAACAAAGACGGGAGCTTTAGCAGACAGATAGGTAGTTATCAGCATATTGTCGGCAATACCATTTGCCATTTTGCCGATGGTGGAAGCCGTAGCCGGAGCTATCAGCATGGCATCCGCCCACAAGCCCAAATCCACATGGCTATTCCACGTACCGTCACGCTGTGCAAAAAACTCGCTAATGACAGGCTTGCTCGTCAATGCCGACAAGGTAATAGGAGTTATAAATTCTTTTCCCGCAGGAGTTATAACGACTTGCACTTCTGCTCCTCGTTTTATAAGTCCACGAATGATGTAGCAGGCTTTATAGGCAGCAATGCTTCCTGTAATACCCAGCACTATTTTCTTTCCTTTCAGTGGATTTGCCATGAAATCTAATTACTAAGTTTTTAATTATAAGTGCAACATTTCTTGCCAGCGTACCCGTTACTTCTGAGTAAATTCACGCAAACGGATTTTAGTCAGCATAGCTTTGGTATTCAGTGTAAAATCACTGTTCAGTATCCAACTGTAATACCCCGGATCACGTCTCAACACATCAGCCACCGACATACCCTTATATTTGCCAAAGTTAAATACTTCCACCCCTTTATCATCGTAAACCATACGTCCTGCAAAGTCTACATTCTTGTTGAAACTGGAATAATCCGACAAGAAAGCCACATCATTTTGCAATTCAGGATAACGATCCAATTGTGACATCAGCACCTCATAGGTTGCACGTGTATCGGCCTCTGCCGTATGGGCATCTTCCAGATTCTTACCGCAATAGAATTTATAAGCAGCAGACAAGGTGCGTTGCTCCATTTTATGGAAGATAACCTGCACATCCACAAACTTACGGCGGCTCATGTCAATGTCCACATCTGCACGCAAGAATTCCTCCGCCAATACCGGAATATCGAAACGGTTGGAATTGAAACCCGCAAGGTCACAGCCTTCAATATCATTGGCAATACTGCGTGCCACTTCCTTAAAGGTCGGACAATCCGCCACATCTTCATCATAAATGCCATGAACGGCAGAAGCTTCTGCCGGAATATGCATTTCGGGATTGATGCGCATGGTCTTGGATTCCTCATTCCCGTTGGGATATACCTTGAGATAACAGATTTCGACTATTCGGTCGGAGTTGATATTTGTTCCCGTAGTCTCCAAATCAAAAAAGACAATCGGATTTTTCAGATTTAACTTCATTGCTCTATTTTTATTGTTGATACGAAGACGAGTTGACCATTAACTGAAAGAGAGTTCATGCAATGTCCTCTCCCTGCCTTGTTAACCGGTCAACCCGTCTTCGTATCAACAGTATTTATTATTAATCATTCAGCATCATAGGCATCAACAACATCAGCAGATCTTCGTTTTCTTCCTGTTCTACCGGGACAATGACACCGGCGCGTGACGGGTCAGCCAGTTCGATAACTACTTCATCCGCAGATATATTATTCAGAATATCAATCAGGAAAGTAGACTTAAAACCAATACTCATCGGATTACCGGCGTACTGGCATGTCTGTGTTTCCTCTGCTGAAGTGGAGAAATCAATGTCCTGTGCAGAAATCACAATCTGGTTCTCCTGCATACGAAGTTTGATGAGGCTACTTGCCTGTGAGGAAAAAATAGACACACGACGCAGTGCACCAATCAACTGCTGACGGTCTACCGTCACTTTATAGGGATTGTTCTGCGGAATTACCGAATTATAGTTCGGATAGCGTCCTTCAATCAAACGACACACCATACGGTAGTTCTCCAATGTCACAACAGCGTTACGTTCATCAAATTCGATAGTTACCATGCCCTGCTCTTTCGGCAACAAGTTCTTCATCAAGTTGGCAGGTTTCTTGGGCAGAATGAAAGCTGCACGTTCGTTGCCCTTAGCCGCCAGCGTCTTACAACGCACCAGCTTATGGCCGTCAGAAGCTACCATTGTGATATCTTCAGTCGTAATATCGAAATAAATACCGTTCATAACAGGACGAAGTTCATCATCAGCAGTAGCAAACACCGCGCGGTTGATGCCGCCCAGTAGCACCTGTGCATCCATTTCCACACGAACAGCGTTGTCGCCCAACATAGCCGACTGCGGGAATTCATCCGCATTCTGTCCCATCAGGCTATATTTACCGTTCTGATACTGTACCGTAATCTCCAAAGAGTCTGTGTTGATGTCAAACGTCAACGGCTGTTCGGGAATCTCCTTTAAAGCATCCAACAAAGTCTTGGCAGTCACAGCAAAACGTCCGTCAGTATCACTTTCGTTCACTTCGACCGTAGTAACCATGGTTGTTTCGCTATCAGAAACAGTTACAGACAGTGTTCCGTCTTGTAGTTCAAAGAGGAAACAATCCAAAATAGGCAGCGCATTCTTCGAATTAATCACGCGGCTGATAGCCTGCAAATGGCTGGAGAGCGCAGTACTCGAAACGATAAATTTCATATATTCTGTGTATTTAAGTTTTAATTTCAGCTAACTTGTTAACTAACGGACAAAGTTAAAAAAAGAATTCCCTACGACAAAGAAATAGTAAGAAAAAACAGCCGTTTATTCGTTTCATATCCCTAAAAAATTGTAACTTCGCCGCATCATTTAAAAAGAGAACAATGGAATTTACAGGAAAAATCATCGCTATACTCCAGCCCAGAGGCGGAGTTTCCAAAGCATCAGGTAATGAGTGGAAAGCACAGGAATACGTCATCGAAGATCATGGACAATATCCGCGTAAAATGTGTTTCGACGTATTCGGGGCAGATAAAATAGAGCAATTCAACATCCAAATGGGTGAAGAATTGACAGTTTCTTTTGATATAGATGCACGCCAATGGCAAGACCGTTGGTTCAATAGTATTCGTGCATGGAAAGTAGAACGTGTCAGCGCCGCTGCTCCTGCAACGGGTGCACCGGTTCCACCGCCCGCACCTTCCGCAGCCCCGGAATTCCTGTCCGGAGATGCGAAAGATGACTTGCCTTTCTAAGGTGGAAGCAGGGAATTAAGAAATAAAAAAGAACCATGCATATATCTAATGGTATATGCATGGTTCTTTTTTATTAGATAAATTACTATTCTTATTGCTTAACTTTTCATCTTCAATTATCAACTTCTTCCATTTTATCCCCTTTATACAGCAAGACCAAATTCGGATATACCATTCCCTCAGCACAGGTAAACTGTATGCCGATCATAAAGTGACGAAAGAATTCGGACTGACGAAAGAAAAAGTTCGGTATCAGCCGCACATAATTTTCCGGCTGATGCATCATCTCTTCCATATCCACCATCATGGCGAAATTATAATACGGAGAAAGGCTGCCTGCACCTTCTTCATACGCCGAAGTGCCATCCAGTACATCTTCATTCTCCATTGCATCTATATAAGCGGAAAGACTTTGTGCATCAGGTGCCAGCAACAATGCCCCCTTATAAAAACAGGCATACGTGTGAAGTGCAGATTCCGTAATACCGGTCAATTGCGTCAACACAGTGTTTCGCGGCAACATATATTGGCGATATTTCCGCGCACGTGGATATTGCTTATAATTAGGAGAGGTTTGCGGAACCGGCGGAGCATCCTTTTCTTTCGGAGTGGCATAGAGCATGTTTTGCAAATAACGCTCTGCCTGCACTTCATCCTTTACAGCAATGCTCATTATGGCACAAGGATGTCTGTCAGCAGAATCTTTGGACTGAAACAGACAGGATATAACATTCTCTCCCGCATATTCTTTCATAAAATCCACCCATTCTTCATCCCGCTTCTTGATATAGTCCGAATAAGTAGCTTTAGCATACTCCTGTCGAGAAGTAAAATCGAATATGGATTCCAAGTCCGAAATGGCCCACTGGTTGTAGAAGAAAGTTGAAGACGGGAGACGCTCTCCTCCAAATCCCGTTATCGGCTTTTGTTTACGCAAAGCATTGATAAAAGTCCGGGTAGTATCCACTCCATGACTGATACCGGAACAATAAATAGCCTCCTCACTGAATTTCATATCAAACTCCGCCCAGCTCCCCAAGCGCGTCTGAGAACGAATACCATCCGTATCCTTGCCCATATCCACTTCTTTCATACGTACATACACCGTTGCCGCTACATTATTACGTTTGCCGGCATACATGGTGCGGAAAGAAGGCATATCCATTAGTGATTGTTTGGAACGGCGTGCATCAATCACCTGCTCAATCAAACGCTTCTGAAAACTGACTGCCAGGAAATCCGATGTGAAATAAGCTGCAAGAAAACGTCCGTCCGTCATGGGATAGATACGTATTTCCTCACCATTATAGTCAAAATACTTGGAAGGGAAAGTACTGGAGCAGTACTTGCGCACAAAAGTTTCCACCAATTCATAATCCCCCGTTCCCAAACTACAATACAGCACTTGGTTCAGCGGAGTGTCCGGCTCGTGAAAACTAATAAGCATCTTATTCATCTGCTTGCTCAACCCATGTGGCGTATCGCCAACCAGCGCATTGAGATACTTCTTCAAATAGACAAAAAGATCCGAAACATAGAGGAAATGGTCGTCTTTGCTACAATACAGTCCGTTGATATCTTCCATCAAATCGGCCATACGATCCGTCTCAAGTATAGCGGTAGCATCCTGCGGCACTAATGTGAAAAGATTAAAGTCCTGTTGATTTTCCACTGCGTTCATACGCAGGAAAGAATATGCACCGAACCCCGTACATAGCAACACTATGGACACAATAACGGCTATTCGTATCAGAACTCGGAGCTTCATGGCATATATACATCAACTGTTGGCAAAAATAGGTATTTCTACTAATAAAACAAAACAAATGTTTCAATAAGTTTAGAAATTTATTTCCATACCGTCATAAGCAAAATGTACATGGGGCGGCAATTGGCTATTGATTTCGGCATGCAACCCAACATGATGGCTCATGTGGATGAAATAAGTTTCTTTTGCACCAATACGCTCCGCAGCTGCCAGCGCCTCCGATATGCTTTGGTGCGTTGAATGCGGTTGCGGCCGCAAAGCGTTCATTACCAAAACGTCCAACCCTTGTAATTGTTCATACGAAGCGTCCGGCATCGTAAGCATATCCGTTACATATCCCAAGCGCCCACCGATACGATAACCAAGAATAGGCAAACGTCCATGCATCACAGCAACAGGCAATACTTCCGTTTGCCGGATAAAGAATGGCTTGCCGGCCTCCACTTCCTGCAAATAAATGCGCGGTACTCCCGGATACTTCTTATCCACAAAGCAATAAGGCATCCGTACCCGCAGATGAGCAGCAGTATAAGCATCCGAATAGATAGGTATCTCAGAAAAACGGCAAAACGGACGCAAATCATCCAGCCCGCCCGTATGGTCATAATGTTCGTGAGTGATCAACACACCATCTATCTGTTCATAAATAGACGTACGCAATATTTGTGCTCTGAAATCGGGGCTGCAATCTATCAGTATCGTCGCATCATCCGCATGCAGCAGAGACGATGCCCGCAAGCGGTTGTCCCGCGGATCGGCAGACGTGCAAACAGGGCACGTACAACCAATCTCCGGTACCCCGGTAGATGTTCCACTTCCTAATATAGTCAATTTCATAATAACAACGATATGGTTAGCGATTAATCACTAAATCACTATATAAAGTTCACTTCCGGCCTTATTTCCACTCCAAACTTCTCCTGAACCGAAGCCCTGACAGCGTCCGACAATGCAATCACGTCTCTTCCGGTTGCACCACCCAGATTCACAAGCACCAAAGCCTGCTTGTCGTGTACAGCGGCAGGCCCTAAAGCTTTCCCTTTCCAGCCGCATTGATCTATCATCCATCCGGCAGGAATCTTAACCTGATCGGCATCCACCTCATAGTGAGGCATAGAGGGATAGCGACGTAACAGTAATTCAAACTGCGCACGCGGCACAATAGGATTCATGAAAAAACTTCCGGCATTGCCCAGCATCTTTGGGTCGGGCAACTTACTTTCGCGGATATTTATAATCACATGCCGCAACGTAATCAAGTCTACCGCCGGATAGTTGGCGAGTTCCTGACGGATCGTACCGTAATCCAGTGTATATCGCTCTTTCTTACTTAATGCAAAATTCACATAAGTTACAAAAACAGACTTCATTTCGGGCTTTTTGAAAAGGCTTTTCCGATAGGCGTATTCACATTCATTATTCTGATAGACACGCTTCTCACCACGAATATTTATTGTTTCCACAGATGAAATGAGATCCTTCACTTCCACTCCGTAAGCACCGATATTCTGTACGGCACTTGCCCCCACTTCACCGGGTATCAGCGACAGATTCTCTGCTCCGTACCATCCCCGCTCTACACAGCAAGCCACAAAGTCGTCCCATATCACACCCGCACCCACGCGCACAGACACCCGTTCGTCATCTTCTGCCGTCACTTCCACTCCTCCAATACGTGAATGCAGTACAGTGCCCTCATAATCTTTCTCAAATAGCAAGTTACTGCCACATCCTATATGCAAAAAAGGAGAAACGATGCACCCGCAGGCGATCAAGTTCTCCAATTCCTCTACAGAGTCATAGTCTGCATATGAAGCAGCTTTCACATCAAATCCAAACGTATTGGGTATTTTCTTATTTTTATAAATCATATTTCTTCATCACAGATTACACCAATTTACCCTGAATCCTACCCACACTCTATTTCCCTGCCGTTCCAGCACTTTTTCAAATACTCGTATCCTCGTATTTATACATTTCCCACTCCCCTCCACGTCTCCGGAAATAGAAAACATTGGAATACCCGTTGCCAATGCCGTTCACTTTAAGGATCTTCGTCCTCGAAGTATCCTCATTCTTCTGCCCATAATTAATATTGGACAACCTGTCTGTTGGCAATGAAGGGCGAAAAGCGTACCACTGATTTACATCAAGGGTCGTTTCCAATATTGAAAATTCATCGTCAGGATCAATGGTGACAAACTGCAGCGGAGTGGTGATATGTTTGCTCTGATATACGCTGTCCGTCACGAAACGGGTATAGAAATCCACAAAGTTCTCACCTTCTCCTTCCTCTATATGGCGCAGATTAATGGCTTCAAGCATCCACATGCCTTCCTTACGTTCAAAGTAGTACTTCTTCACCATACGCGTTTTCAGATAAATCCACTCCACTTGTACGGATTTCAGTGTTGTGTCTCCCACCATATCCATGTCGTTCTCATTATCAAAAAGCAGCGTATAGTAATTTTGTTTGGTGAACAGGTAGTCATGTTTCCAGAAACGCTCTTCTATTTTTATAGGAGTATCCCTATTGTAATAAGGCAAAGGAAATACCGTCCTCTTCCGTTGCAAAGCATCGTCCGAAGCATAGTTGAAGATAAAATCATCAAACAGTTCGTCCGCTTCCAACGGTTGGGGCTCTTCCTGCACTTCCACCTGTTGCAGCGTATCGGCCTTATGGCTTGCCGAATCCACCATTTCGGTAATGGTAGTAAAGGGATCCATTTTCGGCTTCTTGTTTCCACATGAAACCAAAAAGACCAGTACAATAAATCCCGCTAATAAATGTTTCATTCCTTACCGACCCTCTACGGTCACTTATTTAATTTTGCTCTTAATTTTTCAAGCATATCTACTGTCATGGAGTCCAGATCGAACTGTGGCATCCAATCCCACTCCTCGCGGGCACAGGAGTCATCCAGCGAATCGGGCCAACTATCTGCAATAGCCTGCTTTAAAGGATCTATCTGATAGGTCATTTCAAAGTCGGGCACATGCTTCTTGATAGCAGCATAGATCATTTCCGGATCAAAGCTCATCGAAGCAATATTGAAAGCATTCCGGTGTTTCAGACGTGCCGGAGCAGCCTCCATTAGCGAAATAGCAGCATTAATGGCATCGGGCATGTACATCATATCCATAAATGTACCGGCTTTTACAGGGCAAACGAATTTCTCACCTTTCACCGCTGAATAAAAAATATCTACTGCATAGTCTGTTGTACCACCCCCCGGAGGTGTCACATTGGAAATAATTCCGGGGAAACGTACTGCGCGGGTATCCACTCCATATTTCGTATAATAGTAATCACTCAGCAGTTCTGTCGTCACCTTAGTTACGCCATACATGGTACGCGGACGCTGAATGGTGTCTTGCGGCGTCTTCACATGAGGAGTATTTTCTCCGAAAGAACCGATAGAACTAGGTGTAAAAACGGCACAACCATACTCACGCGCAACTTCCAGCACGTTCCACAATCCGTCTATACCTATCTTCCATGCCATAGCCGGACGGCTTTCGGCAACTACCGACAGCAAGGCTGCCAAATTATAAATTGTATCAATCTTGAATTGTCGAGCCACCACTTCGATAGATTGACGATCCGTCACATCGGCGATAGCCGAGGGCCCTGAAGCTTTTAATTCACCCTGCGGCATAGCACTCGGAATGTATCCGGCTACAACATGATCATCACCATAGCGCTTGCGCAACTCCAATGTTAACTCTGAGCCAATCTGTCCTGTGGCTCCAATTACCAAAATATTTTTCATACAACTTATTTATAAGGTATTCTTTCGTTACCGAAGTGCAAATATACACACTTTTTTTTCATTTTTCTATCAAAAAGATATTGTTTATTCCAAGAAAAATGATGTCCTTTGTAGAGCTTCAGCCAGCAATGTATCACCTAGATTAAAATAAAAAGTTATGTATGGTAAAATGAAAGAGCATCTCAGCAAAACTCTCGCTGAAATAAAAGAAGCAGGACTCTACAAAGAGGAACGCCTGATTGAAAGTGCACAACAAGCTGCTATTACAGTGAAAGGCAAGGAAGTACTGAACTTCTGCGCCAACAATTACTTGGGTTTATCCAATCACCCCCGCCTGATAGCCGCTGCCCAAAAGATAATGGAACGCCGCGGTTACGGCATGTCGTCTGTCCGTTTCATCTGCGGCACACAAGATATTCACAAAGAACTGGAGGCAGCTATCTCCGATTACTTCAAGACGGAAGACACCATTCTCTACGCTGCCTGTTTTGATGCTAACGGTGGTGTATTCGAACCTCTTTTCACCGAAGAAGATGCTATTATCTCCGACTCACTGAACCACGCTTCCATCATCGACGGCGTACGTCTTTGCAAAGCCAAACGCTACCGCTATGCCAATGCCGATATGACCGAACTTGAAAAATGCTTGCAGGAAGCGCAAGCACAGCGTTTCCGCATCATCGTGACAGACGGAGTATTCTCCATGGATGGCAATGTGGCTCCTATGGATAAAATCTGTGATCTTGCTGAGAAATACGATGCATTAGTAATGGTAGACGAATCCCACTCCGCCGGTGTGGTAGGCGCTACCGGTCATGGCGTGAGTGAACTATACGACACTTACGGACGCGTGGACATCTATACCGGTACGTTGGGCAAAGCCTTTGGCGGTGCTTTAGGTGGTTTCACCACAGGACGCAAGGAGATTATCGACCTATTACGCCAGCGCAGCCGTCCGTACTTGTTCTCCAACTCACTTGCTCCGGGCATCATCGGTGCCAGCCTCGAAGTATTCAAGATGTTGAAAGAGAGCAATTCGCTACATGACAAGTTAGTAGAAAACGTAAACTATTTCCGCGATAAAATGACAGCCGCCGGATTCGACATCAAACCTACCCAAAGCGCCATTTGCGCCGTAATGCTGTATGATGCCAAGTTATCTCAGATTTATGCAGCCCGCATGCAGGAGGAAGGTATTTACGTAACCGGCTTCTATTATCCTGTCGTACCCAAAGACCAAGCGCGTATCCGCGTTCAGATTTCTGCCGGACACAACAAGGAACACTTGGATAAGTGTATCGCAGCATTTATAAAAGTAGGAAAGGAATTAGGAATATTGAAAGGATAATATAAAATGATAGGGTGGCAAGGCTTGTCGCCTTTACCACCCTATCTCTTTATTACTTTTTCTCTTATTTTCTTTCACCCAGCTTCGCATCAACAAAGAAAATTCCGGTAGCACCGGCTTTCTTCACCATATCTACGATGCCCGATGCAGTAGCTTCTTCTTCTACCTGCTCACGAACAAATCCCCACAAGAAATCTTGAGAAGCTTTATCCTTTTCAGCAGCGGCTACATCTACAAGAGCATCAATCATCTTTGACACACGACATTCATGTTCATAAACCTGTTCGAATACTTCCAGCGGAGTACCGAAGTCATTAGGAACAACATCAATTTTATCCAATTTTGCCTTACCGCCACGCTTAATAATATATGAGGCCAGTTCACAAGCATGTCCATGTTCTTCGAATGACTGCTTCTTCAACCAAGAAGCCATACCACAATAACCCTCTTTCTCCATATAGAAAGACATTGCTAAATAAAGGTTGGATGACCACATCTCAGCCGTAATCTGCTCGTTAATTGCATTCTGTAATTTTTCTGCTATCATAATTGTATTTATTAATTAAATTGAAATGATTACAAATATAACAAGAACACATATAGATTGTTCACACCGATAACATTATTTAGTAAAATAAGTAAAATCTAACCTTACAAATGTTCCAGTTACATTACAGGACAGCTACCGGCAGAACTCATAATTCCCGGCTGTACCTTCAAAAGAGAGAACACCCTCGGAAGCCCGCACCTCAGCCAGCGGAATAAAAACACGACCGTCTTTCTTTACCTGCCAGTTGCCTGCCTTAAGGTCAGTGATAACAAACTTAAATATTCCCGTACCACTCACAGAGAAAGCAAAGTCCCGGCATAATTGTTCGCTATTCTTAGCAAAAGTTACTATGCGATCAGCCAATTGAGCGCCTACAACCAGCTCATTTTCAATACGCTGTACGGCATTTAGTTTATTGCATTGATTATCGGCGACCTGTATTACATTCAAAAAGTTGTCGGTAGCGGCAGGAGCAACAGGAGACAACTCTACTCTCCACGCACCACGCTCATTGGCATTGTCAAGATAAGGGGCTACGGCATCATTGGGATAATTGGTTCCGAACACCCAATTTTCTTTGCCGGGACCGCCTACCTTATCAATATGCATATTGTCCGCTTGGGGCAAAAGTACGGTGTTATGTAACATACCGCTATCACCATCTTTGGTACGTCGCACTGTGAAAGTGTTGCTTTCAAGTGTAGGTTCCTCAATACTATGTAATAACCAATATTTACGATAACCGGAATTGGAAGCCACTACTTTGTCATAGACAATAAGCGCAGCAGGCACCTGCTCCGATTGCAGGTTGAGGAACACAAATGAACGTTTGGCCTCCTTCACCTTCCGGGTGTAGGCTTGAGTAATATCTCCTTTCAAATAAGAATAATCGGGCGTTTGCGCATCAGGACCAAACCCATGCGCCAACACTTTGCCCACCGTATACTCTTCGGACAAGAGACTATCAAGCGAATTACAAGTTTTCCAACCCTCGCCACACATACGCTGCCCGCCGTCATTGGCTGCAAACCGGGTCTTTCCACCTCCTCCATAGTTCCAACATTCAAATTTTTCATCAGGATCGTACACCAACAATGAATTGTGAGCAATGGTACGTTTAAAGTAGTTCTTGTTGTTGGGACTGTTATAGCCACCTGAACTACCGCTATAAGCGCCTGCATCAATTGCCAAAGGTCCTTTGTGATAAATCTGGAAGCTACCTCCGTCCATGTGCTGGTGGTTACCCACAAACTGTTCATTTATCTTCATTTCGGCAATTACACTATTGGCATCCCACCCCGTACGGGCAATCATCCAGCCATAAGGAGTACCGGAATAGCGGGTCAAAGGAAGATCATCAGGAGCTTTACCTTTCAGATTATAGTCACGCCACAGTAAATCGTATATCAGACAGTGGTTCATAGATTCATTGCCCGACTTATTCAAATGAGGATTACGCTCGAACTCATAAGCAAGATATTCATCCTTATAGTAACTGGAAGCTAACATCATTGGCGTAGGCATCGTGAGCAGTGCAGGACGATTTTGCGGATAATCATCGCCCGAAGGCAACAACACCCCGTCGGGACGCCGGCGATAAATAATGTCATAAAGCACAAATCTTGCCGAAGAATCATAAATGCTGCCCGCCCCCATTTTCTCTAAAATCCAAAGAGGAAAAAGGTCACAGGCAAAACGTACATGCACATAGTTAGTACCCTGATGATAGTTCTGTCCTCCGTAGAAATAGTTACGAGCCGGAATATAATCACGATAGAGCATAGTAATGACATGGTTGTACATATCGGGATATTCATCATAAATAGCAATGCCAGCCGACAGCATATCACGCATAATCATCCATTCTGACGGATGGCCTGCTATGGGCTGGTTGTTGCGCGGCGGATAACCACACTCCATACTTTTTGCCAACCGGACAAACTCTTTGATATAGGCTTGTTTCTCCGAACTTTTCATTTGATCGTAGCACCAGTCATATACCATAGCACCCGTTATCAGCATAGCCCCACTGGCCCTCGACATATCGGAACGGGTACCAAAACTGGCACGTTGCAATGTGTCGAGCATGGCGGTAATAGCCCTACGAGCCAAGCGTTTATCACCATCCAAAAGATAATCGAGAGCCTGTAACTGTACTCTCGTCGTGACACCGCGCATTTCATAATAATAGCGAAATCCGCGATTTGTTACGGCAGCTTCTTCATCAGGCGTACGATCCTTGCCCAACTCCTTCATGAGAGAAAGGGTTTGTTGTGCCTGCGGAGTTTTCATTCGCTCCTTTAAAACAGGTAAATCGGACGAACGGACGTACAACCGAGGATGCGTTTGAGGTGGAATCGGTACATTAACCCCTTCTACTTTTTGCCAAACCACCTCTTTCGGCAATTCCTGTGACGAAAGGGAAAAAGAGCTTAGTATCAGACTGATTGAAAAGAAAATTGATTTGTGTTTCATAATGGAATTTATATCAGATATTACTGTTGTAAAAATACAATAAAAAAATCAAGTAGCTATAAAAAATAAGCACAGAAACAAAAAGATTGTTTCTGTGCTCTATAATTCCTCTATAAACTTGTACGCTTACACTAACTCATCCGATGTATAGCCCTGCGGCAGCTCACGACAGTTATAGCCCGAAGCCATAATTTCACCGTAGGCTCCGGCAGAACGAAGCGCCATGAGGTCACCACGCTTCACGCCATTCAAATCAACAGCCTTACCAAAGACATCGGATGACTCACAGATAGGGCCCACAACATCATAAGTCTGCAGCGGAGCGTCGGACGTAAGGTTCTCTATCTTATGGAAAGCCTGATAGAGTGCAGGGCGAATCAAATCCGTCATACCTGCATCCAAAATGGCAAACTGCTTATTAGCACCTTGCTTTACGTACAACACTCTCGAAATAAGCGAACCGCACTGCCCTACCACCGAACGTCCCAGCTCAAAATGAAGCGTCTGATAAGAACGAAGTTTCAGGCAATTGTCGTACGTTTCAAAATAGCTTTTGAAATCGGGTATCGCCTGACGGTTGGGATGTCCGTAATCAATGCCGAGACCACCCCCCACATTGATATGTTCAATGCGTATCTGACGAGCTTCAAGCCTGTCCTGCAATTCATTGACACGATTACACAAAGCTACAAAATCGCCCATGTCCAGTATCTGTGAACCGATATGAAAATGAAGTCCGATGAATTTGACATTCTTCATTTCCTGCGCCACATCTATCACATGGTCCATATCCTGCATACTGATGCCGAATTTATTTTCAGCTAATCCGGTAGTGATATTGGCATGAGTATGTGCTCCAACATTGGGATTGATACGGAAAGCGACATTAGCTATCTTACCTTTCGCCTCAGCCAGTTCATTAATAATCTCCAATTCGGGAATGGACTCTACGTTAAAGCAGAAGATGTCATAATCCAACCCGAGATTTATTTCCCAGTCTGCTTTGCCTACTCCGGCAAACACTATCTTATTGGCAGGAAACCCCGCCTTGATTGCCGCACGAATTTCACCACCACTAACACAGTCCGCCCCCAATCCGCTTTCTCGGATAATAGTAAGGACTTTGGAATTGGCATTAGCCTTTACCGCATAATGCACCGAATAATTATCGTAGCGTGACGCTTCAGTGCGGATGCAAGTCAAAGTATCACGCAATACTTTCGTATCGTAATAATAAAACGGTGTACGCAGTTCGCGGAATTTATCAATAGGAAATGTTCCTTTCATACAATTATTATGGGTTGTTCGTCATTCAGTTAAAAAGAGCGCTTTTATCAAAAGGTAAAAGCGCTCATAATCTACTATTTCTTTATATTACTCATTGAACAGCGCATCACTGAGTGACTGCAAAGCCTGTTTCTTATCACATTCACGAATGAGGAAAGAAATGTTATAGTTGCTGCCGCCGAAAGAAATCATACGCACCGGAATATCACGCATGGCATCAAGAGCCTTAGCTTCAAAGCCTACATTTTCCCATTCAAGGTCACCCACTACGCAGATAATGCACATATCCTTATCCACCGTCACCGTACCGTATTTCTTCAAGTCATCCAATATTTCGTTAAGATGCTTGGTGTTATCGATAGAAACGGACACTCCTACCTCGGATGTACAAATCATATCGATAGAAGTCTGGTAGCTTTCAAAAATTTCAAATACCTTACGTAGGAAACCATGAGCAAGCAGCATACGGCTGGACTTAATTTTAATAGCCGTAATATTCTCCTTGGCGGCTACTGCCTTGATCTTACCCTTCTCCGTATCATTGGAAATGAGTGTGCCCGGAGCTGTGGGATCCATTGTATTGAGCAGACGTACGGGGATGTTAGCGTACTTGGCAGGCTGGATACAAGTGGGATGCAGGATTTTTGCACCAAAGTATGCCAACTCAGCCGCCTCTTCAAAGTGGAGATGACGCACAGGAGAAGTCTTATCTACAACACGCGGGTCATTATTATGCATACCATCAATATCAGTCCATATCTGAATTTCAGAAGCCTTGACGGCCGCGCCGATCAATGAAGCGGTATAGTCACTGCCACCCCGTTGCAAATTATCTACCTCGCCATAGGCATTGCGGCAGATAAAACCTTGCGTGATATAGATTTCGGCATTGGGATGCAGTTCGAGCTGAACCTGAAGTTTATCTTTGATATAAACCGGATCGGGCTCGGCATTTTTGTCCGTACGCATATATTCTAAAGCCGGGAGTAAAACTGACTTCACACCACATTCTTGCAGATAATAGTTCATCATAGCGGTAGAAATCAACTCACCTTGTGCCAGCACAACTTTTTCCTCGAACAGTGTGAAAAGGTCTTTGGTATAAGAACGGATATAATCGAAATGAGATTTGATAAGTTCCAAACCCTTCTGTTTATATTCAGGAGTAGCATAGAGTTCATCGATATGCTGGCGGTATTTTGTTTCCAGTCTATTGATAATCTCGTTAGCACCTTCCGGATTTTTCTTGTACAGATAGTCCGAAATCTCAACCAATGTGTTTGTGGTACCCGACATGGCAGAGAGAACCACAATCTTACGTTCACCATCGGTAATCAATTTGGCCACTTCCTTCATTCGCTGAGCCGAACCTACTGAAGTACCTCCAAACTTTAAAACTTTCATTTTCGTTCCTGTATTAAAATGTTATATAATCTTGTTTATTTTTCTTCTGTCGGCACTGCAACGGAATACTGCTCCGTCACATCCGTTATCAAATGATCGGCACAGCGATATACGCGTCCCGGATACTCCCAAAGCAACTGCATATTGTGCGTAGTCATAATGACAAGTGAACCTGCCGCACTGATATCATGCAGGAGTTGAGTAATGGCAAAACCGGTCTCCACATCCAAATTTCCCGTAGGCTCGTCGGCAAGAATCACCTCGGGAGAATTGAGTACGGCGCGGGCTATCACGATACGTTGTTGCTCTCCGCCCGACAATTCATTGGGATACTTATAACCTTTATTACTCATGCCCACCAACTGTAAAACTTCGTTAATACGGTCTTTTATTTCCCCTTTGTTTTTCCACCCGGTGGCGCGAAGCACAAACTCAAGATTATCATGTACCGTACGGTCTGTAAGCAGTTGGAAGTCCTGAAAGACAATGCCCAGCTTACGACGTAACTGCGGAATATGCTTACGCTTGATACGCAGCATGTCATATCCCAACACCTCAGCATCACCCGCAGCAACATCCAGTTCACCATAGAAGGTTTTGAGCAAGCTCGTCTTGCCCGAACCTACTTTACCGATAAGGTAGACAAACTCCCCCTTATGCAGTTCCAGATTCACACTGTTCAACACGCACAGCTCCTGCTGGTGTATCTCCACGTCTTTATACCGTATCAGCGCTTCGTCCATGATAATAATTACTAATTAGCTTAGTGTTTTTTCCAAGTAGCACTGTGGCGTTCTTCCAGCTCACGTGCCAGGTCTTCTATACGATAACCTTTGGATGTCAACAATACAATAAGATGGTACAGCAAATCCGCACCTTCATATATCAGACGTTCATCCGTACCATTACATGCCTCGATGACAGTCTCAACAGCTTCCTCGCCTACCTTTTGCGCCATTTTATTGACGCCGGACTGGAACAGACTGGTAGTGTAGGAACCTTCAGGCATTTCGGCATGACGCTTGTCAATGAAATCCTGAAGAAGTTTTAGAAACATAACAGGCTGTTCGTTTTTCTCGCCCCAGCAGGTGTCCGTACCGGTATGACAAACCGGACCGACAGGATGTACCTGAATAAGCAAAGTGTCCTTGTCGCAGTCTTCTTTCATGGAAACCACATTCAGGAAATTACCACTTTCTTCTCCTTTCGTCCAAAGACGGTTCTTTGTGCGGCTAAAGAATGTCACCTTACCGGTCTCTACCGTCTTATCGTATGCTTCCCGGTTCATAAACCCCAACATCAGCACTTTAGCTGTATCGGCATCCTGTATAATTGCCGGAACAAGTCCGTTCATTTTATCAAAGTCCAACATCTTCAATATATATTATTAGGTATTTATCACTTTATCATCCCTGCCACTTCATCATCTTTTTCAAATTACCACCTTTTCAAATCCGGCGCATTGCAATTCCCTGGGCGCAAAGATACGATTTTAAATCGGGAATTTTAATTTCTCCGAAATGAAAAACACTGGCTGCCAAAGCGGCATCCGCTTTTCCTTCTACAAAGACATCGCGGAAGTGCTCTTTGGCTCCTGCCCCACCCGATGCGATGATCGGTATGGAAAGCCCGTCGGCAAGAGTTGCAAGGGCTTCATTGGCGTATCCGGTCTTTACTCCGTCATGGTTCATACTGGTAAAAAGGACCTCGCCTGCGCCACGTTCCTGTGCTTCTTTTGCCCAAGAAAAGAGTTCTTTGCCCGTTTCTACACGTCCACCATTGAGATAACACCACCAGCCTTTCTCTGTCTGTTTAGCATCAACGGCAAGTACACAGACCTGTGACCCGAAGTGCTTGGCTATTTCATCAATCAGTTCAGGACGACGGATAGCAGAGGAATTGATAGATATTTTGTCAGCACCCGCATTTAAAAGCCGGTCCACATCACTCAATTCATGGATGCCACCGCCTACGGTGAAAGGGATGCTGATGTTGGCAGCGATACGCTTTACCAGTTCGGCAAACGTCTTGCGTCCTTCAAAACTGGCAGTAATATCCAGAAACACCAGTTCATCAGCCCCCTGCCCGCTATAAGCACGCGCCAGTTCAACCGGATCGCCTGCATGGCGCAGGTTCACAAAATTAGTTCCTTTTACAGTCTGTCCGTCTTTGATGTCAAGACAGGGAATGATTCTTTTTGCTAACACTCTTCTTTTATTTATGATTTTAGATTTATGATTTCAAATCATAAACCCTTCCAGTTCCTTGAAAGTTATACGTCCCTCATACAAAGCCTTACCGAAAATTACGGCAGGCACGCCCGCAGCCTCCAGTTGGCGAATATCATCGGCACAGCTCACTCCCCCGCTGGCAATAAGGTACAATCCGGAGTTCGCCTCTAATATTTCTTTGTACAAAGCCGTAGAAGGACCTTGCAACATACCGTCACAGTTGATATCCGTACAGATGACCTTGCGAATACCTTTCTCCACATAATCTTTCAGAAAAGGGAACAGTTCACAAGCACTCTCGTCTTTCCAACCGTTAACGGCAATCTTATGATCTTTAACATCAGCTCCGAGGATTATTTTTTCAGAACCGTATGTTTGCAACCAGTGGCAGAAACGTTCGGGGTTCTTTACTGCAATGCTCCCTCCCGTCACCATTTGTGCACCGTTTTCAAATGCAATGACCAGATCCTTATCGCTCTTTACACCACCACCGAAATCTATAATCAAGGAAGTACGAGAAGCAATCTGCTCCAATGTGCGATAGTTCACCACATGGTGGGAAGCGGCACCATCAAGATCCACCACATGAAGGCGGCGAATACCATGCGCTTCAAGTTCCTTAGCCACCTCTACGGGATTCTCATTATACACTTTCTTGCTATCATAGTCACCCTGGGAAAGACGTACACACTTTCCGTCGATAATGTCAATAGCGGGGATCAGTTCTATCATTTCAATCAATTACAAGTTATCAAATACCAACTCTTTTCGCTTATAAGTCCAGAAAATTTTGCAGGATACGTTCGCCTACACTACCGCTTTTTTCAGGATGAAACTGGGTGGCATAGTAATTATCTTTATGCAAGGCAGCGCTGAATGGGAGTATGTAATTTGTTACGGCAGCGGTACAATCATTAACCGGGACATAGAAACTGTGTACGAAATAGACAAACTCCTCTTTCGTAAAACCTTTGAAAAGGTCGCTGTTCGTTTGCGTAATCGTGTTCCATCCCATGTGAGGCACCTTATCTTCATGTTTTTGCGAGACAAAACGTTTCACATCAACATCAAAAATACCCAAGCAGTCCACATTTCCTTCTTCCGAATGCCGACACATCAACTGCATGCCCAGACAAATCCCCAGCACCGGTTGACGCAATTCCTTTATCAACTGACCCATATTTCCCCCATTCAGAAAATTCATGGTCGTTTCCGCTTCTCCTACTCCGGGAAAGATAACTTTATCCGCAGCACGCAGCACAGCTTCATCCGCCGTAATCTCCGCCTCAACACCCAAGCGCCTCAAGGCATAATCCACCGATCGGATGTTACCTGCATTATATTTAATGACTGCAACCTTCATCAGCTACTAATTAAATATTACGGTCTTATTCTTATACGCCAATACCTTACGTTCAATATGTTTCTGGACGGCACGTGAAAGAACAATCTTCTCCAAATCCTTGCCCTTATTCACCAAATCCTGCACAGTGTCCTTATGCGTGATGCGCACCACATCCTGTTCGATAATTGGCCCGGCATCCAGTTCCGTAGTAACATAGTGACTGGTAGCGCCAATAATCTTTACGCCACGCTCAAATGCCGCATGATAGGGTTTCGCACCTACAAATGCCGGAAGGAAAGAGTGGTGTATATTGATAATACGGTTGGGATAAGCATTTATCATCTTCTCGGAAATAACTTGCATATAACGCGCCAGCACTATGAAGTTCACTTTATGCTTGGCAAGCAGTTCCATTTCTTTCTTTTCCTGTTCCTCCTTTGTCTCCTTAGTAATAGGAAAAAGATGGAAAGGTATGCCAAAACGCTCCGCTACATGTTGCAAGTCGGGATGATTACTTATTATAAGAGGTATTTCTACATTCCACTCCCCTGCCGTATAGCGCGCCAACAAATCGAAGAGGCAGTGCGACATTTTCGACACAAAGATAGCCATACGCGGTTTGGCATCTGAGAAATAAAGGCGGAAGCTCATTCCATACTTCTGTGCATACAACGTTTCAAAATAATCCTCTATTTTCTCCTGAGGAACCAGAAAATTTTCCAATTCCCATTCAATACGCATGAAGAATATATTTTCCACATGATCTACATATTGATCCAAATAGATAATATTTCCTTTGTTCACCGTTATAAAGTCTGTTACCTCTGCCAGAATACCCGGTTTGTCGGGACAGTGAAGCAACAGTTTGGCTGTTTTCATCATCCTAAAATATCTTTTTTGTTACTTTCTAATTACAACATTCTTGTTTTGAGTTCGCAAAAATAACGATTTATTGCAAAATAACGAACTTTTCGAGCAAGAAGTTTAAAAGTAGGCGTAAAATGTTTCGTTTTCTCCAAAAACAGTTTTCTAATCGGGTACTAAATGCTACATAAACACAACTGGAACATGTTTCTAAATAGTTGTTAAATCACATTCTCCTTGTTTTTTACAATATTCTCAATATGAGGATATAAAGCAAACACAGCCACACACTATCAAAAAAAAGTTCATCACAGCTATTGCAGGTTCAAAAAAAACGCCTACCTTTGCAACCGCAATCGAGAGAGATAGCGACGGAAAAATGAAATCATGGTGCGTTAGTTCAGTTGGTTAGAATACATGCCTGTCACGCATGGGGTCACGGGTTCGAGTCCCGTACGCACCGCAAAGAAAAAGCTCTGAAATTCAATAATTTCAGAGCTTTTTCTTTATCTCCACTTTATACCATGGCTTCCCCTAATAGCGAATAAATCCATCTCGCGAAACATGTAAATGAATTACAGACATTTGTAACCTATTTACTGATTCTGTACTGTACGATGTACTACGTACGATTTAATTCTTTACATTTGTGCAGGACTAAAAAATGATATCGTATGAAAGAAGTTATTAAGCTGGACACAGTAGATCAATACAACCGGCTCTTTGGACTCGAAACATTACATCCGCTGGTCAGTATAGTAAACCTGTCGGAAGCTCCTCGGTTTCCCACACATTTCACGATGAACTACGGAGTATATGCCCTTTTTCTGAAAAACGTCAAATGCGGAGACATCCGTTACGGCAGGCAGACTTATGATTATCAGGAAGGAACGGTTACCAGTTTCGCTCCGGGACAGGTCGTTGAGGTAGAGATGCAGCAAGGAGTAAAGCCAAATGCCCATGGCCTGTTGTTCCATCCCGATTTGATCAAAGGAACTTCTTTGGGACAGGATATCAAACATTATTCGTTTTTTTCGTATACCTCAGCCGAAGCCCTGCATCTGTCTGAAGAAGAAAAGGGAATATTCATAGATTGTTTGGAAAAAATAAAGATGGAGCTGCAACGCCCCATCGACAAGCATAGCAAGCGTCTGATATCACGAAACATCGAGTTATTGCTGGATTACTGTATGCGGTTCTATGAAAGGCAGTTCATCACCCGTTCGGAAAGCAACAAAAGTGTATTGGTAAAATTCGAAACACTGCTCGATGACTATTTCCAAAGTGACAAACTGCAAACAGACGGACTGCCTTCCGTAAAATACTTTGCGGACAAAGTGTTCCTGTCCCCCAACTATTTCGGTGACCTGATAAAAAAAGAAACCGGAAAAAGCGCACAGGAATATATCCAGAACAGGATGATCGACTTAGCCAAGGAGATGATTGCAGGAACAGAGAAAACCGTCAGCCAGATTGCTTATGAGTTAGGGTTCCAATATTCACAGCACTTCAATCGTATATTCAAAAAGAATGTAGGATACACACCCGGAGAATACAGAAAGCTACAAATATAAAGGTTGCGGTTCAGATTGTCCTTATGAAAAAAAAGATACTAAACATAGATACCGTACATCAATGCAATTGCTGTATGGGCCATAAGACGTTGCATCCGCTGGTGAGTGTCATCGACTTATCCAAGGCACCCCTGGAGCAACGTACTGTCAAATGTGATTTCTATACAATCACCCTGATAGAAGGAGAAGCAGAGTATCTTACGTACGGACGCAAATACTACGATTATTCCAATGCATCGCTGATATTCCGTATCCCCGGAGAAACCATGAAGCTGGACACAGGCAATACGCTTGCCCGGAAAGGTTGGTTATTGGCCTTTCATCCGGACCTGATAGCATGTACAACACTGGAAAGCCACATCAAAGATTATTCATTCTTCTTCTATAAGCTGAACGAGTCACTGCACCTGTCATTACGCGAAAAGATGAAAATTATAGAGTGCATCCGCAATATCGAAGAGGAGCTCCAACACGCCATAGACTGCCATAGCAAGATTTTGATTTCGCGCCATATCGAGTTATTGCTGGATTACTGTGCACGTTTCAACGAACGCCAATTCATCACCCGCTGCGAAGCCAATAAAACAATCCTGCACAAGACAGACCTACTGTTGAGCAAATACATCCTGTCCGGTAAACTGGCAGACGGTGTATTGCCGACAGAAGAATACTGTGCGGATGCCTTCCACCTGTCTCCCCGCTATTTCAGCGATTTATTAAAATTCGAGACCGGAAAAAGCATTCACGAATACTTTCAGCTGATGCGGCTGAACATCGCCAAAAGAATGTTATTGGACAAGGACAATACGGTCCATATGACAGCCAAGAAATTAGGTTATGCAAACGTCCGGTATTTCACCCTCCTATTCAAGAAAATAACAGGAATAACACCTGCAAAATACAAGTACACACAGAACTGAAATAAGCCATTTTACGATTTTTCTCAATAAATCACTACCTTTGCGGCAAAATTGCAAATAAATAAACGAATAAAAACAACAGGGAACAATGAGTGTACACGATTTATGCTGCATCGGTTATATCACACAAGACAAGATAGTTACCACAAAAAATACGATATACATGCCGGGCGGCACCTCTTTCTACTTTGCGCATGCCATTAAGCATCTCGATCCGAGCGGTTTTTTATTGGTCACGGCCCTTGCCGACACAGAAATGAATGTCGTGGAGGATATACGGAAAGAGGGCATCGAGGTGAAAACTCTGCCCAGCGTCCATTCCGTCTGCTTTGAAAATATATACGGAGAAAACCAGAACGAACGGACCCAGCGTGTCACAGCAAAGGCCGATCCGTTCACAATGGAAGGGTTGCAAGATGTCAGTGCCCGGATCATCCACTTGGGCAGCCTGTTGGCCGATGATTTTTCATTGGATGTCATCAAGTACCTTTCAAGCAAAGGGGTGCTATCGGTAGACGTTCAGGGGTTTCTGCGCAAAGTGGATAATGAGAAGGTGCTGCCGGTGGACTGGACGGAAAAGAAAGAGGCCTTGAAGCATATCCACATACTGAAAGCCAACGAAACCGAAATGGAAGTGCTTACCGGATGCAAAGATCCCCGCGAAGCTGCCTTGCTCATTGCCGACTGGGGCGTGAAAGAAGTATTGCTCACATTGGGAGATAAAGGTTCGCTGATATATGCCAAAGGACAGTTCCATGAAATCCCCGCCTACTCCGCCCTGCAAATAGTAGATGCTACGGGGTGCGGAGACACCTATATGGTAGGCTATCTGTATATGCGTAACAAAGGTGTCTCCTATCAGGAAGCAGGCTGTTTTGCCGCTGCCATGTGCACAATCAAGCTACAAACTCATGGACCGTTTTGCGGGACCGAGGCTGAAATCAGAAGAATAATCACTCCTGCTTAAAAAGGCATACAAATGTTTCATGCACGTCCGATGCGCCTCATCCACAAATAATAGCCTGTCAACGGAAGCGTTCCACCCAACAATGCAGCAATGAACGCCATGATACGGGTAACGATACCTCCCCAGCTTCCCACATGCATAGAATATATCCAGCCGCGTATCTTACCCGAAGCATCGGTATCCTTATACAATACGGTTCCGGTGATTTCGCCGTTCTGCGGGTTAAAGGAGTAACGGTCAACAGCCCGCCGGTTGCCCAACCGCGCGAATGACACGCCGGCAGAACCGTCGGAAATCGTAATCAGCCTGTAATCGGCATTACGCGCTTTCAGTTCCTCATACACTTGCTGCCAGCAAGCATAAGAAGCTCTTCCTTTTCTTTCTTTCCCATGACCTTCCTGCTTCACCTCCGCTCCGAACACTTTGTAAAAACCTGTACGGTACCATGAGAAAGACCAGGTGAGTCCCGTCAAAGCCATTATTAAAAGAAACACAAGCGCATACATGCCACCCGCCACGTGCAAACCATACCAAAAGCGCCGCCAGCCTTTATTGACAGTAATCTTCAGGCTGTTTTTCAGAACTTTTTTTGTGCGGGGCCACCAAATGACGGCACCCGATATAAGTACGAACACGAACATCAAAGTGCTTACCCCTACAATCATCTTGCCCCAAAACACACCATCGCCCGGCTTCATGCTGTCCATCAACCAGCGATGCAGCCTGAACATGGTGAGAAAGAACGGTGCACGCTCATTCCGTCCTTTCACCTCACCTGTATACTGATCCACATAGATGGAAGCCCGACGCGGTTTTGACAGGCTGACCTGATACGCACGTTCCGCATCAGAGGAAATGGAGACGCCCGTAACGGTAACGCTGTCCGGCAATGTTTCGGCAACTTTCCCAATCAGGTGTTCCACCGGAAGCGGAGCGCCGCCTGCTTTTTCCACATAATAGAGGTCGTGCCTGCACAACTCCATTACTTCATCTTCAAACACCAGTGCAGCACCCGAAAGACAAATAACCGTAATAATCAATCCGAATGGGACGGACAGCCATAAGTGTATTCTACGAAATGCCTTTTTCATGGTATTCAGTTCAAGGGACTCAACTTACCGATACCCGTAATCTGTGTAGCCTCTACCGCCACACCTTTCGTAGCAGTTGCGCTCGACGGATCTATCTTATAGACGGCAGGATATCCGTCCGTAGTCGTCACAGCCATATAAGCATAGCCGTTCTCCGCATACAGAGTATTTCCAAAGCCGGAAATCAGGTCTGCGGACGGAAGCCCGGTCACATATGTGAGTTTCTTGCTTTCCGCTTTAAAGACAGCCAGTTCTTTGGCTTCAAAGCCTGTCTCCGTCAGAGGGCGGTCGTACATCAGCAACAGGAAGTAGTCGTCCGCAATATGCCAGCAACGCAGGAAAGATTTTCCGCCGCTTTGCTTCTCCAAATCGCAGTAGTAACTGTCAAAGTCCTCCTGACCGTTGGGAATACGCACTACACCTGCCGGCAACGTTGTTTGCTGACGGGCATCTTTCATTGTTTTGGCATAGCTTGGGGAGAACACATAAACATCGCCGTTGCCTGCCTCCCAGATAGTCTGGTAATACTGGGACTTGAAACGTCCGCAGGCATAACTGATTTTATCAGTCTTGATGAGTTTCTTGGTCGTCATTGTAGCATCATCGAAGATTGCCACCCAACACTCGTTGGGATACTGCGTCCATTGCAACTCACCTTTCTTATAGGCGCTGCTGTTGGAACCGCCGTCTTCGGTCTTCACCAAAGTCTCATTGCCCGGCAATATATACTTGCCGCCGTCTACGGCAGCGCCATACTGGCTCAATCCCATAGGAACGGCTGCGCTGTATATCTTCTTGTCATGCTCCAAGATGCCCGCCAATGTCACAAACTCACCATTGCCCAAGAAGTTCTCAGACATATAGGCCTTTACTTTCGTATCGTTGGTCTCGAATGTTTCGGCCGCTACATCCAGATAGGAAAGCAAGAACATCTTAGGCAGATACAGGTTGCCGTCGGCATATTCCGTAGGGCCGTCGCCGGTGGAAGCAGTGATGATATATTTGTCATAAATGCCATAGGTAGTAAATCGCTTGACGGCAAACTCTCCCGAACGCGCCTGCACTTCGTTGTTGGAGTTCATGACATAAGAACGGGTGGTGCCGGCATTTCCCTGATTATAAGTCAGCCCATAGAGATAGCGGTCTTTATAGAACACCCACTGGGAAGCGCCGTCGTTGACAAGTCCGTTGTTGACGGTAGAGATGACACCCTCGTCCAAAGTCTTGGAAGTCAGCAACACGTTCACCGTATTGTTTGAAGCAGTGACGGAGGAGGCGACAACAAAATCGCCTTTGGACCCATTGGCGTTTCCGCCGCCCGGCACTTCCGTATCCGTACAAGATGTCAATACCGGTCCCGCCATTGCAGAGGCGAAAAGTCCGGCTAATAAAAGATTCTTTTTCATGTTGTTGTTACTTTAATTATATTACACTAATCGTTACCGGTTTATTCATTGTTTCAATTGCCGAAGTATACGCGTACCTTTCCATAAAATGCCCGTCCGGCCTTCTGCAAGCTGAAATTATCATACAGTTGCTCGTCCGTAAAGTTCCTGCACTCGAATGACAGATTATAACGTCCGTCGCGAAGGCTGTAAGATAGGGACAGATTATGTGAGAACTGGCTTGGAACCACATAGTCGCCTTTATTCGAACCGATTTTGGACGAATAGTACGTGAAGCTGTGCAAGTACTGATTATCGTAGGACACAGTCAGTGCATTTCCTTTTCGTCCGAGGTCCCGCCAGTAGAATGTCACGTCGGAATCGGCAAAGATATACGGCAGGTTGGGCATACGTTCTTTGTAGGCAATGTTCTCCGCACTGCCGGATATGGAAGTCTTCATATTATCGCGCACGTCCATCTGCGTGAAATTACCGCCGACACTCACCCATTTGCCGAAGCCGTAACAGGCGGATATGTTATATCCCTTCGTCAGCACCTTTCCGTAGTTTATATAAGTGGCTGCCGACTTGCCGCCACTCAGGTCGGTTATGTTGCGCTGGATATAATCCTTGGTATTGCGATAAACCAGCCCTCCTTCCACATATACGGAATGTCTGCCGAAAGTCCTGTTATAGCTTAGGTTCAGGTTTACGTTATCGCTGTTCTCCGGTCTGATGCCGATGTCTCCCATTTCCAGATCCTCATTGCCGAACATCTCTTCTATGGTGGGCAGGCGGTAGGCTTTTTCATAAGAGAGTTTTGCCTGCAGTCCCGGCAGGATGAAATAAGTTCCGGCAGCCCCATACCCTATGGAGCTTACGCTACGGGTAGTGCGCACATAGTCGTTTTGGTTGGCATCGGTGGCTACCGGTCCGGCAACAAACTGGTTGTAATACTTGCCGAACACAGATAAGTTCCAGGTTTCGGACGGCATCAGACGGTAAGAGACACCGGAGATGTTCTTGCGGGTCTCCTTCGCTATGGCATCCGACTGTTCCTCTTTGGCAAGCAGAGAAGTATTGGAACGGCTGAAAGTATTCAGCACATGGTTGAAAGTCAGCATGTGCATCTTGCCAAGGCGATAATTGGCGGTGAACGTACCATTCCAGTTGTTATTGTCGGCACGCGAATGTTGGTAGGACTGTTCTCCGGGAGAGTTCAGCAACTTCCTGTCTCCATACCAGTTGTATTTATAGGAAGCGGTGTCCACATTCGTTGTCAGGTTCTTGTTGTAGTTTACGGTCAGCGCCACATCCAGCCCTTTTGCCAACAAATTACGCTTGTAATATTCCAACGAAGGCATCAGCGAATGTCCTTTCCTGTGTTTCTGGCCGTAAACGATGTCCTGACGCACTCCGGTCTGTATGTCCTGATACATATTGGAGTAGGTGAAACCCAGCATCAAACGGTCCGCCCATTTCTTGTCGACCACCCCCACTTTGCCAACGACCGCTTCATTATGGTACGTATCATTGAAACGTTTGACGCGCACCTTTTTATCGCGGTCTATCCTGCCCGTCTCAAAGTCTTCTACCGGAGCTTCAATGTGATAATCATTGTCCGAATAGTTCTGAAAAACATTGATCTCATAGGTGAAGCCGTTCTTGAAGGTCTGTCCGAAGTTCACGTTGGATTTATGCGTATTGAATGAGCCGTAGGAATAGGATGCATCCAAAAACCAGCGGCGGCGTTTCTTGTTCGTGACGATATTGATGACCCCGCCGATGGCATCCGTCCCGAACCCCACAGGCACTACGCCTTTATAGACTTCGATACGGTCTGCAAAATTCACCGGAATATTATTCAGTCCGAAAGAGCTTCCCACACCTTCCTGTGGAACGCCGTCGATAAACACCTTTACATGTTTTCCGCTGAAACCGTCCAGCATAAGCTGCATGTCCGACCCTACCCCGCCCGACTCGCGCAGCTTCATGCCCGGCGCTTTGGCCAGTGCGTCACTCAGGTTCTTGGTTGTATTCTGCAATTCCTTCGTATCCACTGCCACAGCATTGAACGCCGAACGCTTGAGGCGGCTTACCCCCGTCGACACTACCGTCACTTCGTCCAACTGCTGGGTTTCGGGACTGATTGTTATGTTCTGCCTCACCCGTTGCCCTCTGAGCAGCGTCACCGGTTTCTCTACGGTTTTATAGCCGACAGCCGACACCACCAGCGTATAGTTTCCCGCGGGTGCACTCACATGATAGATACCTTCCTGATTGGTTATTCCCCCATGACCGGTTCCTTTCAGGTAGACCGTCGCAAAGTCCACCACTTCTTTTTCCGTAGATATGACCTTACCGGAAATCATTGTTTTTCCCGGCTTCTGCGCATAGGTGGAAAAGGCGCACGCCGACAGGAAGAACAAGGATAGATTTAATATGGCTGTTTTCAATTTTGAATGACTGTTAAGTTGTTACTAATACCGGATGCAAAGGTCATCAGAAAAAGAAAGCCCCGCAATCACCTGTTTTAGGTAATTACGAGGCTGCCATATTCAGAAATATATCATACCCACAATCACTATTGATAGGTATATCACATAAAAAAGGACAGTTCTACTCCCGACTCATCAAACGATGTTCCGCCATTTGTTCGTATTTCGTGCCGGGACGGCCATAGTTGGCATAAGGATAAATAGAGATCCCGCCGCGCGGGGTGAAAATTCCCGTAACCTCGATGTACTTGGGGTTCATCAGGCGGATAAGATCTTTCATTATGATATTCACGCAGTCCTCATGGAAAGCGCCATGATTGCGAAAACTGAACAGATAGAGTTTCAGGCTCTTGCTCTCCACCATTTTCACATCGGGAATATAGCTGATGCGGATTTCCGCAAAATCCGGCTGCCCCGTTATGGGACAAAGGCTGGTGAATTCCGGACAGTTGAAACGTACCCAATAATCATTACCGGGATGCTTGTTGTCAAACGCTTCCAGCACTTCCGGAGCATAGTCCTGTTTATATTCGGTTTTTCTTCCCAGCAAGGAAAGCTGGTCTTTTAACTCGGCCATATTATTCTTGATTAAAATGTTAGTAATTATCCTTTTCCCGCCAAATACTTCTCCAGCCCCTCACGCCTCAGCTTGCATGCCGGACAATGTCCGCACCCGTCACCGGGGATGCCGTTATAGCAGGTGAGCGTTTCGTGGCGGATCAGGTCGAGCACTCCCAGCTCATCCGCCAATGCCCAAGTCTCGGCCTTGTCAATCCACATCAGGGGCGTGTGAAAGACAAACTGCCCGTCCATGGCAAGGTTGAGCGTTACGTTCAACGATTTGATGAAAGTATCCCGGCAATCGGGATACCCGCTGAAATCCGTTTGCGACACACCCGTCACGATGTGATTGATGCCCTTTTCGCGGGCATAGACGGCGGCAATGCTAAGAAAGAACAGGTTGCGTCCCGGCACAAAAGTGTTCGGGAAACTATCCGCCGGTTTTTCCTCATCCATAGCCATACCGGTGTCCGTCAAGGAGTTGCGTCCCAGCTTGCCGATGAGCGAAACATCCATCACTTCAAACTCCACTCCCGCTTTACGCGCTATCTCCCGCGCCAAGTCCACTTCCTTCCGGTGCTTCTGCCCATACAGGAAACTCAACGCATATACTTTCTTAAACTCACGCTTTGCCCAGAACAGGCAAGTTGTCGAATCCTGCCCACCGCTGAACACGACCAATGCTGCTTCTTTGTTCACCCTTGATATTAATTTATTGTTTGACGATTGAGAGACCATTAAATCTCACTGATTTTCCACACTTTATAGGATATTCCCTCATCATAGACATCGCTTCCGTCTATTCTCTTGATTGCGTTCACCACCCGGATTGTCACCGGAAGAATCAGCACCTCATACAGGGATTTCAGCACAATCTGGATGCACATCATCACCAGCAGTTCCTGCCACGCGATGATGCCTCCAAACGCCACCGGAAAGAAGATCAGCGAATCGGCAGTCTCACCCGCCACCGTCGACCAAATGGCGCGTGCTGAAAAGTGCCGTCCGCCGCTTGCCACTTTCATGCGGCTCATGACGTAGGCATTTAAAAACGAGCCCACCAGAAATGCCGACAAACTGGCCGCGACAATGCGCGGCGCCATGCCAAAGACAAAATTGAAATGGGGCGCCCCTTCCCAAAAGGGAGCAGCCGGCAGGGCAACGGCAATCAGTCCCAGCATCACCACAAAGAAGTTCATGGCAAAGCCGCTCCAGATGATCAGGCGCGCCTTGCGAAATCCCCACACTTCGGCAATGCAATCGTTGATGATATAGGAAACGGGAAACACTAACAGTCCGGCAGTAACGGTGATGCCGAAAACCTGAATGACTTTTGTCTCAAGAAGATTGGCCGCTATCAGACAGACATTGAACAGAATGCCCAGCAGCATAAAAGGTACAGATACTTTTTGCTTCATACTCCTGTTTTTTACGTGGTGTTCTAGAATACACGACCGCTATTCGCGGCATCTCATTGTTAAACCGGGCGCAAAGATACGCTTTCTTTCGGTGACCTCAAAACCATTTTAAATTTAAGTTGTTCAAAGCACATTCACCAAAACCTAACTTAAATGAAAACAATCTTAAAAGCAGTGTTTCTGCTGTGCTGTGCAATGCTGCCGGCATCCGCAGCCCGCGCACAAAAAAAAGTGATTATCGAGGAAGAATCCCCCAAAGGCGTCGTACTGGTGACCATAGACAAGGCAGGCGACGAAATTATCCGCATCATGAACGAGTCGCAACTCACCTACATCCACGAACCGCAAGCGCCCCGTTTCCTGCTGACGGACAGAAAAGGCAAGTTTGCCCTGGGTATCGGCGGCTACGTACGTGCCACAGCAGAGTATGACTTCGGAGGTATCGTAGACAACATCGACTTCATCCCGGCTTATATCCCCAACGGAAGCAAAATCAGGAACCAGTTCCAAATGGATGCCGGCACTTCCACCATTTTCCTGAAACTGGTGGGGCATACCAAAATCCTCGGAGATTTCGTGGTGTACACCGCCGGCAACTTCCGGGACGGCTCCAGCAAAGGATTCCAACTGCGCAATGCCTATGTCTCTTTCCGGGACATAACGGTGGGCTACACCTACGGCGGCTTCATGGACTTAGGCGCACTGCCTTCCACAATCGACTTCCAGGGTCCCGACGGAGCGACTTTTTATCGCGCCACCCAACTGGCATATACCTACAAGGGACTGAAGAATTTCCGCTTCAACGCTTCCATCGAAATGCCCTCCGTAGACGGAACAACCAATGACGGACTCACCATCGCACAACAGCGCATGCCGGACTTCACCGCCTATGCACAGTACGGCTGGAACAGCAAAAGCCATTTGCGCGTGGGCGGGCTTATCCGCAGCATGACCTACACCGATGCGCAGAGCGACAAGGCGCATGCCGTCACCGGGTTCGGCGTACAGGCATCCGCCACTTTCAATCTGGGCAGGCAATGGCAGGTGTTCGGGCAGGCCACTTACGGAAAAGGCATCGGACAATATCTCAACGACATCAGCAACCTGAATGTGGACATTGTTCCCGATCCCGACAACGAAGGAAAGATGCAGGCGCTGCCCATGCTGGGCTGGTATGCAGGCCTGCAATACAACATCAGTCCGAAGGTGTTCCTTTCGAGCACATACAGCATGTCGCGCCTTTATTCCGAAAACGGCTATCCTGCCAACGAAGCGGATACCTACCGTTACGGGCAATATTTCGTAGCGAACCTGTTTTGGAATGTCACTCCCGACATGCAGGTAGGCGCGGAATACCTGCGCGGCTGGCGTACGAATTTCGACAGTTCCGCCAATCATGCCAACCGCATGAACCTGCTGGTACAATATTCTTTCTAATCTGTATAAAAACGAAGAAGGGGGATGTTCCGAACCTCGGAGCATCCCCTTTCTTCCATATATAAAGGTTGGATTATGAAATATCAGAAGCGATAGTCTATACTAAGGCCGAAAACCTTGTTGGTGCGGCTGTACACGTTTGTACCGGGCACGCCTATGCCATTATAGTTTTGAGTTGTCTTTGTATAATCTTCATAATTGGTCCACATATAGCCCACATTCAAATCGGCTCTTTCCGAGAGCTGCAACTTTGCTCCGAATCCCAAAGAGTATGAGTCGCAAGAGAAACTGGTGTCAGACTGATAATCATCGGACAAACCGTAATCGGTGAACTGTACGCCGCCACTCAGCGTCAGTCTGCTTATCACGTCCCATTCTATACCTGCCAGGTACTCGTTCGTTCCCTTTGTCAGATACTTCTGTTTGCCGTTGGCCATACCTGCGTTTTTATCATCATAGAAGTGATATTCCACCGATGCACGCAGCACAGGAAGGAACTCATAGGCAGCAGCCACCGAAAGCATGGCAGGGATGTCGTTCGGAGTGTTCACTCCATGCTTGTAGTCACCCAGCTCGGTTTCGGGAGCGCCCAACATACGGAGCGAGTTCACTTTGGTATTATTCTCTATGTTCAAATTGGCCTTAAACTCATATTTCGCACCAATGTTCAACTTGCCGAATTTGGCATCCAAGCCGATAACCGGAGTAAATCCCCAACCTGTCTGGCTGCAATCCAAATCAATACCGATGAGTTCGGTGCCGGTGGGTATCGTTCCTCCTGCGGGTGAAGGCAATTCAACGGCGGAACTTGCTTTCAGCGCTCCTTCGTACCCACCTGTGAAGTAGTTCATACGTCCGCCCGCAAAAGCGGAAAGCCAATCCGTTATTTTATAAGTCAAGCCCAACTGTACGGAATAGATATACTGTTTGCCGTCCATGTAGCTTTTCAATGAATAGGCATTGCCCGGAATACCCTTTTGCCCCAATCCGCCTATCACCATGGCGTCGAACATGGACAGACCGTCATCGAACGATGCCTTTCCTCCACCGCCGGTAATGGCAAAGAAACCGGAAATAGTCCAGTCGCCTTTCTTATAAGCGGCAAACACACTGGGGATGACAGGTGCCGATGCCTTACCCTCATAATACTTATCCAATCCCAAGGCTTCACACGAAGCATCAATATCTCTTGTCTGAAAAGCGCTTTGGACACTCAAGGATGTATAAAATCCGTCTTTCGGCAAAAAAGCCAGACCCGCAGGGTTGGACAAGGCAGCATCTACACCGGTAGTATTTGCACCGCGAGACAGCATACGAAGGAAAGCAGGATGTTGATTTGTATTTGTCAGGAGACCTCCCGCAAAAGTTGGAATTGAAACGATTAGCATCGCAATGCTAATCAATGAAATTTTTCTCATCTAAATCTTTTTTATTGTTTTCGGGCGCAAAGGTACAATAATCCTGCACATGAAAAACTGTTTTGTGCATTAATTTTATGACAGGGCAAGGAATTAATTGAAAAAATCAATAGTTTCTATTGAAACATTTAAGATATACACCTATATAAATAAGGTGTTTCTTTATAAGCCGGACATTTCTTTCCTTGCCACTACTATGTTCAGCACACAGCGTTCTTATCATTAAGAGAAAAAACCACTGAAGCTAAATCTTTCCACCATGGAGTAGTTTTCGTTCCTCCATGGGGTAAGTTTCGTTCCACCATGGTGGAAAGAAACTTACCCCATGGTGGAAAGGAATGGGCAAAGCAAGGAAAAGCATTAACCGCCGGAAAATGAAACTATAAGATTAACCCGCCCGATATTTCCTAAACCTTATTATCTTTGTATGTGTTATTTCTATGTAATAATAAAGCATAACATTGCTAAAAACTAAAAACTCATGGCATATACTATTGCATTCTTCGGCAGCAAGCCCTACGATGAGGCTTCATTCAATGAAAAAAACAGTGAATACGGTTTTGAACTCCGTTATTATAAAGGGCATCTCAACCTGAACAACGTCATACTGACGCAAGGCGTGGATGCAGTGTGCATCTTCGTGAACGATACGGCCGACGCGGAAGTCATCCGGCAAATGGCGGCAAACGGCGTGAAACTGCTTGCCCTGCGCTGCGCCGGATATAACAACGTAGACCTGAAAGCAGCCGCCGAAAACGGCATCACCGTAGTACGCGTGCCCGCCTACTCCCCCTATGCGGTGGCCGAATACACAGTCGCCCTCATGCTTTCCCTCAACCGGAAAATACCCCGCGCCACTTGGCGTACGCGCGACGGGAACTTCTCGCTGCATGGACTTCTGGGATTCGACATGTACGGCAAGACAGCAGGTATCATCGGGACGGGAAAGATCGCCAAAAAGCTCATTACCATTCTGCGCGGTTTCGGCATGAACATCCTTGCCTACGACCTCTATCCCGACTACAATTTCGCCAGGGAACATCAGGTGGTATATACCACACTGGACGAACTGTACCATAGCTCGGACATCATCTCCCTGCACTGCCCCCTTACCGAACAGACCAAATACCTCATCAACGACTATTCCATCGGCAAGATGAAAGACGGCGTGATGATTATCAATACCGGACGGGGACAACTCATCCACACCAACGCTTTGATAGAAGGGCTGAAAAACAAGAAAATCGGTTCCGCCGGACTGGACGTGTACGAGGAAGAAAGCGAATATTTCTACGAAGACCAGTCGGACAAGATCATCGACGACGACACCCTGGCGCGTTTGTTGTCATTTAATAATGTAATCGTAACCTCCCACCAGGCATTTTTCACGCGTGAAGCACTCGCCAACATTGCCGCCACCACCCTGCTGAACATAAAAGACTTCATGGAACATAAGAAACTGGAAAATGAAGTCAAACTGTAAAAGACTTTTTATAGAACATTAATCATCCGCGGCCCAAACTTTCCTACACGCTTGCTTGTTACATACAGATAAACCATTAAAAAAAACAGGTTATGAAAAAAGTAATAGACAAAGCCGAGAGCCGCGGACGTTCTTTATACGATTGGCTCGACAGTTACCATACATTCAGTTTCGACGGATACTACAACCCACGCCGTATGAACTTCGGAGCCTTGCGCGTACTGAACGACGACCGTATAGCCCCCGGCGAAGGCTTCGGCACCCATCCCCATAAAAACATGGAGATTATCACCATTCCCTTGAAAGGCCGGCTGCAACATGGCGACAGCAAGCAGAACCACCGCACCATCACCCCGGGCTACATCCAGACAATGAGCGCCGGCACAGGCATCTACCACAGTGAGATGAACGGCAGCGACACCGAAGAAGTGGAACTCCTTCAAATCTGGGTAATGCCCGAAAAGCTGAATACCCCTCCCGCCTATCAGGACTATGACATCCGTTCCTACCTGCACAAGAACGAGCTTGCCCTCATCGTGTCTCCCGACGGCAACGCTCCCGCCAAAATGCTGCAACAGACTTGGTTCTCCATTGGAGAGGTGGAAGCCGGAAAAAAGACGGGCTACCACCTGCACCAGTCACACGCAGGAGTGTACATATTCCTGATAGAAGGCGAAATAAAAGTGGACGGCACAGTGCTTTCACGTCGTGACGGCATGGGAGTGTACGAAACCAACAGCCTGGAAATAGAGACCCTGAAAGACTCGCATATCCTGCTGATGGAGGTCCCGATGTAGGGCTTTTGCATAAAATAACAGCGAAAGCGGAAGTTTGTGTAGCGTTTTTCGTAATATTGCGCTATAATTGAATCCGTACAATGAAACTTGATTATATCTACCATAGCGGCTTCGCGATTGAAGCGGACGGCGTGACAGTCATCATCGATTACTACAAAGACACCTCGGAAGAGGCGCCGAACCGGGGAATCGTGCATGACTGCCTGCTAAAGAAACCGGGGATGCTCTACGTGCTTTCCTCGCATTTCCACCCCGACCACTTCAACCGCGAAGTTCTTTCATGGAAGGAAGAGCGCCCCGACATCCGGTATATCTTCTCCAAAGATATTCTGAAACATCGGCGTGCAGCGGCGGAAGATGCCACCTATATAAATAAAGGCGACGTCTATGAAGACGGACACATCCGCATCGAAGCCTTCGGCTCCACCGACGTCGGCATCTCCTTTCTGATAGACTTGCAGGGCATCCGCCTGTTCCACGCCGGCGACCTGAACAACTGGCACTGGAGCGAAGAGTCCACCCCGCAGGAAATACGCAAGGCCGAAGGCGACTTTCTCGCAGAAATAAAAATCCTGCAACAAAAGGCCCCTCTGGTAGACGTAGCCATGTTTCCGGTGGACAGCCGCATCGGAAAAGATTACATGCGCGGTGCGGAACAATTCGTGGAACGAATAAAAACCACTATATTTGCACCAATGCACTTCAGCGAAGACTACCGGGGCGGCAACTCATTCCGCACTTTTGCCGAAAGCAAAGGCTGCCGTTTCCTGACGATTTCCCGCCGGGGTGAGAGTTTTGATATTACTAAATAAAACATAGCATTATGAAAAATTTAACACAAGTTCTTTTTGCACTATTCTGCCTTTGCATGCCCGCCTTGCTGCACGCCCAACGGGATGACAGTAAGTATCTGGCCGGCGCTGTTCCCGAAGCAGACGGAAAAGTGGTATTTACCAAAGATTTCAGTATCCCCGGCATGTCTCAAGATACAATCTATTCCCGCCTGCTGAAGTGGATGGACACACGACTGGCCAAGAATGAGAATACCAGCCGCGTGGTCTATTCCGACCGGGAAAAAGGACAGATTGTGGGCATGGGCGACGAATGGATCGTGTTCAGCTCCACAGCCCTGTCACTGGACAGAACCAAAATACTCTACCAGCTCACCCTCACCTGCCAGCCGGAGAAATGTACCCTCGAAGTAGAAAAAATCCGTTTCAGCTATCGAGAGGGAAAGGAAAAATATACCGCCGAGGAATGGATTACCGACAAATACGCTTTGAACAAGTCCAAGACCAAACTGGTACGCGGCCTTGCCAAATGGCGCAGAAAAACGGTGGACTTCGTTGACGATCTCTGTGTCGATATAACAGAAGCCCTAAGCGCCAGCACTGCCGCCAAAGCTCCTGTTGTGGAAAAGAAGGAAGAGAAGAAAGCGGAAACAGCACTTGTGAATTCCGGCACAACGGTTATCACTCCCAAGACGCAGGTTACGGTGGAAACTCCCAAAACATCTGCAACTCCGGTTGCCGCCACCGAATCAGCCTCCGCCGCATACAGGGAAGTGTCTCCGGATGCCATCCCCTCGGATGCAATCCAGACCGGAAACGGCAAATTGGTAATCGTAATCGGCGAAGAACCTTTCAATATGACAATGATGACGGCCAATGCCGGCGGTTCATTAGGCAAAATAGCCGGGAACAAAGCGGTGGTATTCACCATCCTGTCGCCCGACCAGCCTTACGGACAAATGGATGCGGCACAGAATTACACCGTACGTTTCTATCCTAACGGACAGAACGAGCCTTCCATTATACTGGAATGTAAGAAGTTCCCGTCACAGGCTCCGATAGAAGGCATGCCGCGTACGTATATAGGCGAAATCCTGAAAGCGAAAATCAAATAAATCAATAATCAAACCTAACAACGGACAACAGTGGAAATAAAAAGTAAATTTGACCATTTCAATATAAATGTCACCAATTTGGAACGTAGCATCACTTTCTACGAAAAGGCATTAGGACTGAAAGAGCATCATCGGAAAGAGTCGTCGGACGGCTCTTTCACGTTGGTCTATCTCACCGACGGCAGCACAGGCTTCCTGCTGGAACTGACCTGCCTGAAAGAACATCCCCAAGCCTACGAACTGGGCGAGAATGAAAGTCACCTGTGCTTCCGCGTAGCCGGAGACTACGATGCCATCCGCCAATATCATAAGGAGAATGGCTGGGTGTGTTTTGAAAACACCGCTATGGGACTGTACTTCATCAATGATCCGGATGATTACTGGATTGAGATACTACCTGCCAAATAGCATATAGCAGACTTGTGGCACAGCAATTTACATTATAATATTTAATACAATAGCAACGTGAGTATAGAAGAAGCAATGATGGGCGGTATTGTTTTCAAAGGCAAGAAAGACAAGCCTAAGGAAGAAAACAAGGTGAAAACCAAAGCCAAGAAAAAGACCTATATTACCGGCCTTCATGGTTCCGGTGCGGCGAAAATGAAAGCAGAGATTCGCAAGAAGCGCGCGAACAGGCATAAAGGAAAGTAAAAAATATTTTTCAAGTGAAAAGGTGTAAGTTCTATCAAATAGAATTTACACCTTTTTCTTTATATCTCTCTATTTTTATCCCGGAAAACCGTTACAAAATTATTCAACTAAAACAGAAATTAGCTATTTTGCGTTAAAAAAGGCTCAAGTCTCAAATAAAGTTAACGGAAAACTTTGTTTTTACGTTTTCGCTATATATTTTTTGCGTCACAAACAAACAAATAAAAAAATTTAAAGAAAAGTGATTTTATCACAAGAGCATAAAAAAAAGCATTACTTTTTTTTATCCAAAAGAATTGTAGTGTGCTTTCTTATATCAATAACTTTGACTAACGCATATGCCCAGACGCAACGCGGCAGGAAAGATGATGCAAAAGCAGAAGAAATATCTTTCAAAGACCGCTGGGGAATCAAGACAAATGCAGTGGACTGGTTATTGACTATTCCCAATATTGGTGTGGAGTTCGACTTGGGCAATACCATCCGAAACAAGCGTACAATCAGCGCCAACATAAAATGGAACTGGAATACTTCCCAGACGTACACCCCTTCCCTGATATTTAATGTGTTCGACGCACGCGTGGAATGGAGGCAGTATTTTTCCGTACCCGCCAACGCGGCGGCGTCACCAAAGACGCCGGATTATACACCCGACTGAAAGAAACAGTGTTCACCACCCAACGCAAGAATCCGCGACAAGAGCGTGCTTACTACTGGGGAGTATACGTCAACGCCTCCAGCTATAACCTGAAAATCGGCAAAGAAGGTAAACAAGGCAATGCTTACGGCGCCGGCATCAGCGTTGGTTATACCGCCCCGCTCTACGGTTACCGCAATAATTATATCGACTTGGAATTAGGCGGTTCGGCCGGACTTCTGTACACCTCGTATGATGTCTACACCCATGATGCTGAAAGCAACTGTTATCCGCGCATAGCAGACAAATGCAAGGGCGGGCACATCGTTCCCTTCCCCTTGATTACCGACCTGCGGGTAGCTTTCGTCTATCGGTTCATGTCTGTGGGAAGCAAGTACAAAGCATCTGTCTACCGCCGGGTACAGATACGCAGCGAGAAGCGTAATGCAATCAATGCCAAAATCAACGCCATGCGCCTGCGCATCGACTCCATTGCCGGTGCCGTCCAAAAACAAGGTTCCAGCCGTCCGGACAGCCTGCTCACCAAAGAAGAGTTGAAACAGTGGCGGTTGATGCAACAGGAGCGCAAGGAACAGGCCCTGAAAGAAGCCGCCGACAAGCTGCGCAAGCATGTAGCGGATTCACTGGGCATACAGCTTAGCGACACCCTTACATCCGAACAGGAGAAAACAATAGACAAGGCACTGAAAGAGTACGAAAAACAATTGAAGCGGAAAGCCGAAGCACAGGATTCCACCAAGCTCGGCAAACGTGCCGCCAAAGATGCCAAACAAGCAGCTAAAGAGAAGAAAGGAAAGAAAAAGAAGAAAGAATCCGGAAAAAACAAGAAAAAGGACGGGCAACAGGAACTAAAAGCCACCAAAGAAGATACGGAAGCGAAGCAAGAAGAAGCCGAAGCTCCCGACAAGGAAAAGAAGGAGGACAAAGCATGAAAAACAAGACACTGACATATCTTGGCCTCAGCCTGTTGTGCTGCTTCTGCTCCTGCACTTCGGTAGACCTCTGCCCGGAGGAAGGACACCCGCATATCACCGATATGCGCGTAAGGCTGAACTGGGGGGATACCGACAAAGATGAGATTCCGGCAGAGATGCACATCATAGCAAGCCGTATCATCAATACCTGGCGCACCCGCGGCATCGTGGACACATCCATAGATCCTGCAACAGCCGGCAATATCACACAACAGGAAAGCTCTTCGGACAATCCCCAAACAGAAGAGGGAGACGGCTCCTCTTTCTATCTGCGCGGAGGCGAATACAATATTTTCGTCATCAACGACCAGTGCACAGATGCTGCGGCACCGGCTGACGGCACAGAGCCTTCACCGCTTCCAATCGTCAGCATAAGCAATCTGGACAACTACATTCACGACAACCGGGTGAGCGTGAAAGACCTTTATCTGCAAATAAGCAGCATGGGCGACAAAAAACCCGACATCGTGGCAGGTAACGACCTGCCGGACTTTAATCCGGACGAGGAATATTTGCAGGAATTGAAATCTCCCATATACTATGCAGTGCAAAAGGATATAGACATCCGGACAGGCGGACCGACCCTCATTGACTTTGACATGCAACGCATCAGCCAGCGCATCAATATCATCCTAAATATCCGCACCGAGGGAGATATAAAAAAAGAAGACCTCTTGCCGCCTATCATTGAACTGTCCGGCGCTTGCGGACACTTCAACATATCCGAAGCCTGCCTGGACACCACCCGCCTCTACCGGATGGTACACCAGGCACAGCCCGACGAGTTTACGCAAACCGGAGAGAACACCTACCGGTGCGTGGTGCACTTCCACACCCTGGGCGTCATACCGAGCGCCGCCAAAGGGCATCTCAATGGACCGGGCATCCTGCAGGTTGCCTTGCAGGTGTCTGCCAACCGGCTGGATGCTTCCGGAGCCCCGGTGCTGGACCAAGACGGCAAACCTGTAAAAAACAGCCGCTACATCTACGGAGCCATCAATCCTTATGATGAATTGACTGCGGCGCAGCTTATTGAAGTGCGCGACGGCAAAACCTATCTCCGTTACAGCAAAGATGACGTAAACATCGAAATAACAAGCCCTTTAGTAATAAAGGCCGACCAAATAGTATCCGATGACACCGGAATGGGCTGGCAACCCAACGACCCGACCAATCCGGACGACGACATAATAATAGAGATATAAGAATGCAACGACAGACATATAGGAATAAGATACATAAACGGAAATACCGCCATGCACCCGTCTTACTGTTATGGTGTATGCTGTTGCTTGGTGCCGGTTGCGGAAACCTGTACACCGGTGAGGAGCCACTCTACGACCCCAACAATCCGGGAGGCCAGGGCGACCAGACACAACTGCCCGTCATGGTAGCTTTCAGCGACCCTATATATAATGTGTTGACGCGTGGTTCGGGAGTGCTGGATCCTGAAGATGAAGAAAGTTTCAACAAGCATATATACGACGGAACATTCTTTGTGTACGCATTCCGGCGCGACAACCCCAACGGCATGACCTATGCCCATCGCCGCGCCGAAGACACCGACCGACGTTACTGCCTCATAGACGGCAGCCTGGACGGAATCACCGACGAGGAATGTGCAGCATTGGGAATCACCGCCGAACAAAGCAAAGAGCATGGCAAGCGTGCGGCATACGCAGGAAACGGTTCGTTCGTCAACTGGAAGAGTTCCGGCTATATCCCCTACTACAACCTGCAGGAGGAGTTCGACGCTTTCAATTTCTTTGCCTACTACTACGACAATGCGAAGATAGGCGAAGTGAAACGTGAAGCGGACCGCATCTGCTTCGATGTCACAGTGGACGGCTCGCAAGACTTGATGTGTGCCTCTGCCGCCGACCTAAAGACACTGATAGAGGACGTAGAAAACGGACGCGAAGTGGCTGCCGATTACAGCGAACAGGCTGCCCGGCTGAAACAGCTTCCTGCCGACGAGCGCCAGTTGATGCGCAGTTGCTATTACAGCACCTATACGGCACGCCGCAACATCTGGCCTATCATCCGGATGAAGCACCAACTGTCATACGTCAAGTTGAAGTTCTATCCTGCAAGTCAAAACCCGAAAGAGGTCGTCTACATCACAGGCGTATGGATAGAATGTGTAAACAAAGGCGTGTTCACCGTAGCATCATCGGATCCTGCCAAAGTAGGCGTCTACTTTCCTGCCGACGGAGAGCCGGGCAAACTGCCGTCACGCGATACGGAAGGAAATGAAAAGCCCTGGACCGATGAGAATGGAAAGTCCCTCTACCCCATACAAGTGAAGGAAGAAGATGTGGACAAGGATGTGAGCCGGCGTCCGGCAACAGACGGCGGTGTATTTCTGCTGCCACCGGGCAACAATGCCAAGCTGCTGATAAGTACGGAATATTATCCCAACGAAACTGAAAGCGAACCGTATATCACCACTTTCAGTTACGACCTGAAAGACGCTGTGCACAACAAAGACGAAAACGGCGCTTATCTCTCCAGTGGATTCATGGGCGGACGCGAATACAGCATCAGTGCCTATATATACGGACCGCAAGAGATAAAACTGAACGTACAGGCTGCCTCGTGGATAAACGGAGGAGACATAGAAATAGGAGAGGAAAAAGAATAAAAACAAACAGAGATTTATATATTTTCTTTTATTAATTAAAATTTTAATGATTATGAAAAAGCAATTTTTCTACGCAGCAATGGCTCTCGCAGTGATGAGCAGTTGTTCAAAAGACAATGATCCGGGTATCGGCAATCCGGAAGAGAACAATGACAAAGCAGTGATCGCATTGGGACTCGATGTACCTACTGTCACAGCCAGCACCAGAGGTACAGGTTCAGTGGGCGACGTTGCCGGTGACCAAAACACATGGAACAGCCAAAAACTGTACATCTACATGGTGGATAGAAATACCGGATTAGAAGCTGAAGAAGGAGCTGAAAATGCAAAAACCAAGATTCTTGACAATGGTGTTCTTGAGTTCAGAGCACCCAAAGCTGACGCCAAAGACAAAGGCGCCATCAGAATCTATAAAAGCTATACAGAAGATAGTGACAACGGTGTAATTCAATATAAATATTACCCGACCAACGGTCAATATACATTCTATGGTTACCATATTGATGATGCAGCAAATGCAAATCCAAGCATTACAGCAACAGAAAAGAAAGTAACAGGCGTTACAATCGATGGTACTCAAGACTTATTGGCAGCTAAAACCATAGATATGGCCGAAAATGATGCCACTGCCGCTGATCCTGAAAGTTTCTATAAAGACATTGCTACTTCATTGGGAAGTGAATGGACTGAATTAATGAAATATCAATTCGGTGCCCGTACAGCCCGTAAAGGTATTGTTCCTGTCTTGAAATTCGAGCACCAATTGGCACGCTTGAAATTCTTTGTAAGAGCCGGTAGCGCAAGTGCAGCAGGTTATGAATGGCAAACAAGTCAATGGGTAGAACGCAAAAGTAGCGATGCTGCTGCCAAACCTCTTGGTATGCAAGTTACCAAGATCACTCTAAAAGACATGGCAAATGTTGTTGATATGGATCTTACCGTTCCTTCTTCTACAAGAAACGGAGCCGGTGTTGCTGATTTTGTAGTATGTAGCAAAGATGCTGCTGCTAACAACAAGCTGGACCCAACAAAAGGCTTGATAGATCCGGTAGTACCTAAGTATCCTTATGAAGATGCAAATATTCCGGCTCAAGATCCTGATACCAAAGGCACTCAAGTAGGTGAGCCTGTAATGTTCTTCCCCATCGACGACCCTGACAACGGAAATATTACATTATCCATAGACCTCAAACAATATGTAGAAGATACCAAAGACGAAGCAACTGGTACGATTACATACAAAGAAGTTGAAAAGGCAGATAACAAGTTAATCATTGATCAGTCTAAGATTTCAGGAGCAACAAAAAAATTCATGCCCGGTGCTTCCTACAACGTATACATTACAATCTACGGTCTCGAGAAGATCGAAGTTACTGCAGTTTTGACCGCATGGGAAAACGGTGGCGATATCGATGCTGACATCGAAGACGGTAAATAATAACCGGCTTCCCTACGGAAGATAACTTCCGAAACAATCCAAAGACCAACGGGAGGTACAAAAAGTACTAACCGTTGGTATTTGAAATACCCAAGCATGTAGAAGAAGTTTCGCACGTTGAAACCAATAGTCTCCTTGGAGAAACAAGAGACAATTAACGATATGTTTAACAATTACTCATTACAAAAATATGAAAAAGAACTTATGGCTTCTGGCAGCCGTCCTCTGCATGGCAGCATGTTCGCAAAACGAGGAAATCATTGCAGAACAGCCCACCACCGAGGACGACTTTGAGAGTCCCGACGGACAAGTAGTTATCCAGTTGGGTGGAGGTGAATTAAATGCCTCAGCCTCCACTACGGTGACACGCGCACCTATTACCGATGCAAACTTTATAGGAACCAATGTAGGCGTATTCGCTTTGGCCGTCAACAATGGCACCGATGTAGCCGCAACAGACTGGAGTACAGCCGCAGGCGCTCTTCTGAACAATATTCAGGGAGTAATCGCTACTCAGGCCAATTCACCCGGTTCTGAAACAGATGCCAAGAAAATCTCCCTTTACAGAGGCGGAACCTCAGGAGCCGTCTACTATTACCCCGTAGACAACAAGTACGACTACACATTCTATGGGTATTCTCCTTATCAAGCAACCGGCGCCACTGTAACCGCCAGCCAGGCCACAGTGAGATTCACGTTCAATGGTTCGCAAGACATCATGTGGAACAAAGCCGCCGCACCTAACATTCCGGAGCAATCTATCTTCATCGACGGAAGTACCGACGAAAAGAACAGTTCCGTCCTGACAGGCTACAAAGCCAAATACATCCGGCAACTGAAATATCACCACGACCTGATCACTACCGGTGGAAAAAACGGAGATGATTATAAATGGGTGCCCAACATCAACTTCACCCACTTGCTTACCCAGTTCACTTTCCAGGTGATAGCTGCCAAGAAACAATCCGAAGCCGATAAAGAGGCTGCACAAAAATTGAAAGTAAAAAATGTACGCATCAAGAATCATGGCACCAGTGCCACTCTGAACGTGATAGACGGAACGCTCACATGGGCCGGAGCCGAATCATTGTCCATGTTGTCGCCCAACAGCGATGACGTTGCCACAGGTACATTCACTCCGAGCATAGCAGAGAACGGCGGTGACAAAATCGGTTATCTGATGGCAAAGCCGACCGACGGAACCGCAGCCCTTGAACTGGAAGTTACCATAGAAGCTCCGGACGCAGCCACCAGCGTGCCTACCGAACAAACCGTAACCCTCCAAGTGAATACTCCGGGCGGATTCAAGCAAGGCATTATCTACAATGTGCAAATCGGAGTGTATTCAATGCAGGAAGTAATGGTGGACGCCACCCTGACAGAATGGCAAGACTTTGACGGCGGCAATATTGACGCACCGATTGAATAAAACAAGAAACAAGTTTCTAAGATAAGTAATGAGGAAACCAATAAACATATTATTCTATTTTGGCGTTACACTCTCTTTGTTGACAGGATGTAACCAAGAAAACTCCGTAGTTCCTCCCCTATCCGGGGAGGAAAACGTGGAGGTTTGTCTGAACGCCTCCGTCAGCACCATAGAAACAACCATCACCCGAAGCGGAATTATCACCGGAACAACATTGGAAGAAAGGGCTCCGGTAGGAGTGTTCGGATTGACAGAACAAGGAGGCAATTTTATAGAGCCTTATCTGAAGAACCTGGAATATCTGAACGTAGGGCCGAGTGGTGCATTGACCATAGCCGATGGCTCCACAGTCAACTACCCTCCGGGACAGGATAAGCTATATCTGTATGCCTACTATCCATACACAACCGATGTTTCGACAGACGGAAACGGAAACGCTTCCATCCCTGTAAACGGGACTAAAGGCAGTGAAGCTGTGACCGACTACCTCTATACCGGCATGATAACCGGCAGCAAAGCCCTTGCCGCAGCCGGCAACAAAGTGTCACTTCCGCTGAAACACGCCTTGGCCATTCTGCGTTTCAACATTTATACCAACACGCAGGAATATACCGTAGACTCACATCCGATACTGAACAGCATCAGTTTCACCACACGCGAAGGACAGGAAGGAACCATGGACTTAGCCACCGGAGTGATTACCTCCAACAACAGCAGTAACCGGACAGCAGTATTCCTTGACTACCAAGCGGAGAACTTAGGTATCATCGCCAATAAAGCCCCTATCGTAAAAGATTACCTGTTGTTTCCCTACGAAGCTGCAGAGAATAGCGCCATCCGTAAGCTGACACTGAACGTCTCTATGCCGGAGGAAACGGAAAATAAAGAAATTGTAGTATTCGACGAAGCAGACAAGGACGAGAACCAGAACAAGGTAATCGTCAGGTTGAAAGCCGGATACATCACCACCATTAACATCAAGTATACACAAAGCATGGCAGCCAAGGCCAGCGTAAGTGAATGGCAACCAGGTGAAGAACATACCTTTGAATAACAAATAAAATAGTGATTATGCCGAAATTATTTCATTTTCTCCGCCCGCGACACGCACTGCCGCTACTACTGTTGCTTGGCAGTTTCACCGCCCTGCATGCCCAGCAAATAGCAGTAAAGACCAACGGACTGATGTTTGCCGCCATGATGCCAAACGTAGGCTGCGAATTTGTGGTGGGCGAACGGAGCAGTATAGACATCTCGGCTTTCGGCGCAGTCAATATCTACGGAAACAAAGCACAGATAATAGGCCTTATGCCCGAATACCGCTATTGGTTCAACGGACGTCCCATGACGCGCGAGTTTGTAGGAATATCCGCCCTCGGCACATCCTACGACATTACGTGGGGAGACAACATCTATCAGGGCGACGCAGCCGGCGCAGGAGTCACCTTTGGCTATGCACTCAACTTGAGCAAACGCCTCAACGTGGAGTTTCATGGCGGATTCGGTGCCGTATATTTCAAGCAAAAACAATACTACAAAAACGACAATCTTGAGGACTACACCAACGGAACAGCGCAAGCCAACGCCACCGGCTACAAACTGCTGCCCATCAAAATCGGTGTCTCCATTTCTTATATCTTCAAATAAAAAGAACAATACGCCATGAGAAATTTCATCAGAACATTAGCTGTCTGCATTGCTGTGATTTCGACTTCCATACCAATCATGGCGCAACAAATCTCTATCGTATCCGGCAAAGTGCTGAACCTGCCCGAAGGCGAAAAGAAGCCAAGACCTTTCCCCATGGGAGAGACAGTACGCATCTTTGCATTCAACACAGTGGCATCGGCGCGCGATGCCCTGAAAGCGCTGGAAACCGGCGGAGGAGGTACTTTACTCTTCGATGCCGATGCCGTAGCGGGAGCCGACGGATACTATGAAATACGCGTTGCCGAAAACGGTGCGCTGATCTTCAACGTGCAAATGAAAAATGAACTGCGCGAAGTGAACTATAAACAAGAAATAAATGCCAATATTGACGGTGGCATCGCCCTTGACGAAGTGGAAGTGGTAGCGGAGAACCCTAATCCGCAACCCCGTCCCGTAGCAGGAAAGATAATAGGAAACAAACTGATTGTAAATAACTCGGTAGCGATTCCGAGCAATTACGGCGCTCCCAACCGCCGCCTCATCATGCAGCCCTATATCATGGACTGCACCACAGAAGAAGTTGTAAGCTACATGGCCCCCACCGTCATGGACGGACCGGAATACGGACTGACACAAGACCGCCGCATGGCTTATGATATAAAGAATGACAAACTGGCCCCCTATATCAACACCCGCCGGCAACTGGATGCCACACGTTTCAATCTGGACATCAACGACTCGGTACCCGTCCCCGACCCCCGGCGCATATACAGCGTTTTATCCAAAGTGATTATTGCAGACTACACCCACTCCACTTACGAAGCCGAATGGAAAATGACTACCTGCAAAATAAAACGCCCTTTGCAGTTTCTGGAATTTTCATTTCCCGATTTCGAACTGGATCCCGACAAATACAAAGAAACACCCCGGCGCGAACGAAGAAATACGGCAGGAAACATCTCACTGACATTTCTCGTAGGCAAAGCGGAACTGGATCCGGAAGATTCCACCAACATAGTGCAAATGAACAAACTGCAGGAGGACCTGATGAACATCGTGAATGGTGAAGGAACCACCCTGAAAGAATTTAAAATCACCGGTGTGTCATCTCCCGAAGGACGTTATGCCAGCAATCTGGCCCTCGCCAAACAGCGAACCAACTTTGCATTACACAAAATCACATCCGTAATACCGCCCGCCAAATGGAGCCGGGTGTACAAACATCCCACAGAAACCCGCGTAGCAACCTGGAATGAAGTGGCCGACCTGCTGGAACAGGACAGCCTGACAGCCGAAGCGCAGGAGATAAGGGAGATTACCGAAAAATACAAGAACCCCGATGCGCAATTTGCCGCCGTATCACGCCTACCCTACTACGCCACTGCCATCAAAGAACGATTGCCTCAACTCCGCACAGTGCAGTATGAATACAAACATGAAATCTTCCGCGAACTGAATCCGGATGAGATATTGGACAAATATCTGCATGACCCGCAATATGCCGACGGCAAAAAGTCGTTCACACGATACGAGTACTGGCATCTGTTCCAAATGATAAAAGAACCGAAAGAAGCGGAAAAACTTTACCGGCGTGCATACAGGGAAACAATGGCATACGATGCAAAAGGAAAAGAAAAGCCATGGATACTGGCAGCAAACAACCTTGCGGTAGCCCTTCTGCGCAGAGATACTTTCGATGTGGAGATACTGAAGCCCCTGATAGACCTCAAACGGAAAGTCAATATGGTAGACTCCTTCAATGACGGCATCAGCGTCACAAAAACCGAAGTCAATCCTGAGACAATCGTTGCCAATCAACTTGCCATGTACATACGCGCCTATAACTTTGAAGATGCCAGTATCCTTGCCGATAAGCTGCCTGACACCGAGCGCTTTCAAATGATAAAGGCATTTGCAAACTGCCTCGGCGGATATTATGATTATCGGGGCGCCGCCACCGTAAAAGAGGGCGAGGAACGTAAAAAAGTGTTCAAGCTGGTAAAAGAGTCGTCACCGCTGAACAATATTGTAATGTGCATGGCAATGGAAACAGACAGTTACAACAAAGAAGCCGAGAAAGCCCTGGCGGAACTTCCTGAAACACCCATGACGAACTATATGAAGTTAGTGATTTACATCCGGGAAAAGAAGTTGTATGAATGGAGCTATGACAATGCCTTGGATTTTGATGAAGCCTGCAAGAAACTGGAAGCAATCATCAAACAGGACAAGAAATACTATAAAACAGCCATGAACGACGGTGAAATCAGTAAAGAATTTATGGAGTATTACGACCAAGGCGACTGGAAACTTTATTAATCTGAATATAGAGAAGTGAAAATATGAAGAAACTACTGATTATACTGATTGTATTGAACATTGCAATGCCAACAGCCTTTGCCCGGCAGCAAGGAAGCAGTATTCCGCCCCGGACTGTACTTTCCAAAGATACAATCAACCCCGGATTCGACGCTACGCAACAGATTTTCCAAAAGCGCTACCAACATCCGGATGCAGTCCCCTTTGATACCCTATGGAAAAACAATGTGTATTTTTCTTTATTCGGCGGTATGGACAAGATGATTCCACGAGGAAACGCCGACTTCAACACAGGCCCCGTAGGCGGCATTGCAGCCAACTGGCAGTTCGCACCCGCACATATTTTGCGCGCTTCACTGTCAGCAGGCAATTTTTCACGAAAAATAGACAACGAAACATTAGTGCGCTTCGGATTGCAGGCAGACTATCTGCTGAATGTGTCATCCTATGTCAACGGTTACAACCCCGGACGTATCTTTGAGTTCCTGACCGTAGCGGGAATCGGCTACCAACTATCCTCACTGGCAGGCAGAATGGAGCACGTAGCCGACTTGCATTTAGGCTTTCAGCTGAAACTGCATCCCACCGCACATGTGGATTTTTATCTGGAACCGCGCTTCACTATCATGAGCGACGGCATAGATCATTCTTTCCAGAAAAACTGGCATAAATATGACATGACCTACGGCGCAGTGGTAGGAATGAACTATCGCTTCAAGGCATGGAAACCCTTTGGCAAAATACCCATACTGGAAGGTGATCATTTCTTGGACAACACCTTTGTCAGTATCGCTGCCGGCGGACAGTTTCAGGGCTCCCGCCTGACAAGCGAAATAGGACTGGTGAATTCTATCGGACCGCATATCAGCCTGTCAGTCGGAAAATGGCTGATACCGGCATTCGGCCTACGGCTATCAGCGTTTAAATCATCCGATACCTGGCATAAAAAAGTGATCGCCCCCTCTGCAAGTGCCGCAGGCGAAGAATTCTACGAGATGTCGGCATACGCAGGCAGCCGTTTGGAAGGTATGCTGGATGCCACTTATTTCTTTAACGGAAGACAACTCGATCCTAAGTTTTCCATTAACGTGTTAGCCGGCGGTGAACTGGGATACATTCAGAAAGAAAACGGTTATCGTCCCGCAAAAGGCGGATACACAGGCTTCACAGGCGGTTTGCAACTGAAATACCGCCTGTTCGGTGATGTCTCCGTATTTTTGGAACCACGTGCCAGTATGGCATCATATTCCTTAAAAACCAATGAAAAAGAAGAGGGACGGTACGTTGCCAGAAAGTTCACCGACAATCTATACAGCATCAATGTGGGTATTGAAATCAAACGTGCCAATGAAGAAAACCGTATGACCCGTTCTCTGAATCGCGACTTGTTCAAACCTTCTTTTTTCGCAAGCGGAGCAATCGGCTTTGCAACTCCCATACAGATGAAACGATATGAACCGAAACGCAACTTTAACTATCAGGCCATGATAGCAGCAGGACGCACTTTCACTCCCCTATCTTCACTCCGCTTTGGAGCAGACTTCGGACCTTTCTCCGCAGAGTTGAAAGGTAAGGCAATAGAATATAACATGGCAAGCGGAAGCCTTGACTATATGCTGAACCTTACCAATCTAATGACAGGATATGACCCTGAACGCAAATACGATGTGCAGCTGTTTGCCGGAATTGTGGCATCCATGAGATTAAAACAGGACAACCGTTTTTTTATCGGCGGAGAAGCGGGACTGCAAACTTCCTACCAAGTGAGTCGCCGCTTCAAAGTATTTCTTGAGCCCAAAATCCGCTTTTACGGTAAAGAACTGCTGATGCAAGACAACGTACAGGGAAGAGATGTCATGATGTCGTTACATGCCGGAACGAGCTTCTCTTTCTAATAAAAGATTAGGCTTTATATCCAACTTTACAGGCTTAATCATATTCTCCGGTTTCAGAATAGTATCCAAATCTTCTTTAGAAAGAATGTTATGCTCCAATACCAGCTCATAAACGCCCTTTCCCGTTTCAAGAGCTTCCTTGGCTATTCGGGTAGAGTTCTTATAACCAATCACCGGATTAAGGGCGGTAACCACACCGATGCTGTCGTGCACATATCTGCGACACACATCTTCATTGGCAGTGATACCATCAATGCAAAGAGTACGCAAAGTGTCGAACCCGTTCATCAACAAATCGGCAGACTCAAAACAACATTGTGCCATAACAGGTTCCATTGCATTCAATTCCATCTGTGCCGCTTCACCACTCATAGCCACGCAGAGGTCATTGCCTATTACCTTATAGTCAATCTGATTCATCACTTCCGGAATAACCGGATTTACCTTGCCCGGCATAATAGAAGATCCCGGTTGCATGGCAGGAAGATTTATTTCTCCCAATCCGCAGCGCGGTCCGGATGCAAGCAGACGAAGATCATTGCATATCTTATTCATCTTCACCGCAACTCTCCTCATAGCCGAAGAATATCCTACAAGACAGGAGGTGTCCGAAGTAGCTCCCACCAAATCATCAGATAATTTAATATCCCAGCCTGTAAGCTCCTTCAAAGCCTTCACGCATTTTTCAGCATATTCCGGCTCTGCCGTAATACCGGTGCCGATGGCGGTAGCCCCCATGTTGACAGTAAGAAACTCTTCCGCCGCAAAGTTCAGGTTCTTTATTTCATCATGCAGGATGCTGGCAAATCCATTAAACGTTTGCCCGAGAGTCATCGGAACAGCATCCTCCAACTGCGTACGTCCCATTTTAATGATATGCTTAAACTCTTCCGCTTTACGCCGGAATGCATCAATCAGTTCTTCAAAATGCTTCATCAGTTTGAGGTGAGTATAATACATACCTATATGTATAGCAGTAGGATAAGCATCATTCGTTGATTGTGAACGATTTACGTGGTCGTTCGGCGAACAGTATTGATATTCACCACGTTTATGCCCCAATAATTCAAGAGCGCGATTGGCTATCACTTCGTTGGCGTTCATATTGGTAGTGGTTCCGGCTCCACCCTGAATCATATCCACCGGGAACTGTTCATGATGCTTACCTTCAAGTATTTCTTTACAAGCCTTCAAAATGGCGTCCACTTGTTTCTCGGTAAGCAAACCAAGCTCATAATTAGCAATAGCTGCTCCCATCTTGGTGATAGCGAGGGCGTTGATGAATAAAGGGTACTCGTTCAGATGAAATTTACTAATCCGAAAGTTCTCAATACCTCTAAGGGTTTGCACTCCATACATGGCATTTTCCGGTATTTCCCGACTGCCAATCAAATCACTCTCAATGCGAGTTTTCTTCAATGCTTCTTCTTTCATAATATATATACATTTATTAACTATTTACACAAATAGTCACCAAAGGATAACCAAATATACAATAAAATGTTTTGTAAACACAAAGCTTTAATATCAGGTTAACAAACTTTAAATACAAGAAAGTATTAAGTATATTAGCAAACTTATCATATCAAATTGATACAAATGAATTAATCCACAATGAACAGGAAATTTAGTTAATAAACATTTTATTTAGAAAATATAAAATAACAAACACAACACATTCACCCCCTTTTTTTGTTATATAAAAGATATTTTCAGAAATTAGCCAACATAAAAAACGAAATAACCTTTATATCTGATCTTTAAACAAGAAATATATGATATTACAACTATTGTTTGTGCTGACCGCTATTATCATAGGCGCACGTTTAGGAGGCATAGGCCTCGGAGTGATGGGTGGTGTGGGTTTAGGTATACTAACCTTTGTATTTGGCTTGCAACCTACGGCACCGCCAATTGATGTAATGTTAATGATTGCCGCCGTTATTTCCGCAGCTTCCTGCATGCAAGCAGCCGGCGGACTTGATTATATGGTGAAGTTAGCGGAAAAGCTATTACGGAAAAATCCGTCTCACGTAACGATCCTCAGCCCTATCGTAACCTATTTATTTACTTTTGTAGCAGGAACCGGACATGTTGCCTATTCCATTCTTCCTGTCATAGCCGAAGTTGCCATTGAAACCAAAATCAGGCCCGAACGCCCGTTGGGCATTGCAGTTATCGCTTCGCAGCAGGCCATTACAGCAAGCCCTATTTCGGCAGCAACAGTTGCCCTGCTTGGCCTACTGACCGGATTCGATATTACTTTATTCGATATATTGAAAATAACGATTCCTGCTACAATCCTCGGCGTTCTGGTAGGTGCACTGTGTTCCATGCGCGTAGGAAAAGAGCTGGTTGATGATCCTGAGTATCAGAAGCGTATGGCTGAGGGATACTTTGATGGCAGAAAAATAAAGATTGATGATGTAAAGAACAAGCGCCATGCCATGCTTTCCGTACTTATTTTCATCCTCGCTACCGCCTTCATTGTCCTTTTCGGTTCATTTGAAGGTATGCGTCCTTCTTTCCTTGTCGGTGGAGAGACAGTCACCTTGGGCATGTCTTCCATTATAGAAATCATTATGCTTTCGGCTGCAGCCATTATTCTATTAGTGACCAAAACAGATGGAATCAAAGCGACACAAGGTTCTGTTTTCCCGGCCGGGATGCAGGCTGTAATCGCTATTTTTGGCATTGCTTGGATGGGCGATACATTCCTGAACGGTAATATGGCACAACTTACCGCCTCCATTGAAGGTGTTGTGCGCCAAATGCCCTGGTTGTTCGGCATCGCTTTGTTTGTCATGTCCATCCTGTTATATAGCCAGGCAGCTACGGTACGCGCCTTAGTGCCACTCGGCATTGCTTTGGGAATATCGCCCTATATGCTGATAGCCATGTTCCCCGCCGTCAACGGATATTTCTTCATTCCCAACTATCCTACCGTAGTGGCAGCCATCAACTTTGACCGTACAGGAACAACCCGGATCGGCAAATACATACTCAATCATTCTTTTATGATGCCAGGTATTGTTTCCACTGTGGTTGCAATTGCTTTGGGGTTATTATTCATACAAATATTCTGATATATTATACTTCAACCTATTTTTTAATTTAAACAAATTATGTTATGAAAAAATTAGAAAGACTCAGTATGGTAGCCGCTATGCTACTGTTTTCCGCAATGATGACTTTTGCGCAACAAAAGCCTAATATTCATATCCTTGCCACCGGTGGAACAATTGCCGGAACAGGAACGTCTGCTACTGCCACAAATTATACTGCCGGACAAGTAGCTATCGGTACCCTGCTTGACGCTGTGCCTGAACTGAAAAATATAGCTAACGTAACAGGAGAGCAAATCGTAAAAATCGGTTCACAAGATATGAACGATGATGTCTGGCTAACTCTTGCAAAGAAGATTAACCAGCTTCTGAAACGCTCTGACATTGACGGTATCGTGATTACCCATGGAACCGATACAATGGAAGAAACAGCCTATTTCCTCAACCTGACAGTAAAGAGCGATAAACCGGTTGTTTTAGTTGGAGCCATGCGCCCATCCACCGCCCTCAGTGCCGACGGGCCTCTTAACTTATATAATGCCGTTGTTGTGGCCGGAGCAAAAGAGTCCAAAGGAAAAGGCGTTTTAGTGGCAATGAACGGAAGCGTACTCGGTGCTGCAAGCGTACTGAAAATGAATACCGTTGACGTACAAACATTTCAAGCCCCCAATGACGGCGCACTTGGCTATGTCTTGAATGGCAAGGTCACATATAATATGTCATCCGCAAAGAAACATACTACTCAATCCGTATTCGATGTTACCAACTTGAACTCACTCCCCAAAGTAGGTATCGTTTACAGTTATTCAAACATCGAAGCCGATATCGTCGCCCCAATGTTAGATAACGGATATAAAGGTATTATCCATGCAGGAGTAGGCAACGGAAATATTCATAAGAATATATTTCCCATACTAATAGATGCACGCAAGAAAGGTATACTTGTGGTCCGTTCATCAAGAGTGCCGACAGGCCCGACCTCTCTCGATGCAGAAGTAGACGATGCGCAATATCAGTTTATCGCATCACAGGAGTTAAATCCTCAGAAGTCACGTGTTTTGCTAATGCTTGCGCTAACCAAGACCAATGACTGGAAACAGATTCAGGAATATTTTAATGAATACTAAAAAACGGTGGCAATGATAAAAAAACTGACATTTATACTCCTGGCAGCAAGCTGCATGCAAAGCATGTATTCTCAAAATACAGAAAAAAACGAGAAGTTCCTTGAGAATAAAACGCTGTTTGAAGAACTCACCAACGTAAAGAAAAAACAGGATAAGTTCAATTTATTCCTCAACATGCAAGGCAGTTTCGATGCCAATTTCCGCAATGGTTTTGAAGAAGGGGCTTTCAAAATGAGACAACTCCGCATTGAAGCCAAAGGAAATCTCAACAACTGGCTCTCATACCGGTACCGGCAACGGCTAAACCGATCAAATGACAGCAGTGGAAATATAGACAATCTTCCTACCTCTATCGATATTGCCGGAATTGGCGTAAAGTTAGGAAAGGGGTTCTCTATCTTTGCCGGCAAGCAATGTACTGCATACGGTGGCATTGAATTCGATCTGAATCCTATCGAAATATATGAATATAGCGATATGATTGAGAACATGAGCAACTTCATGACCGGTTTGAACATCGGTTACGATATTAACGCCCATCAGCAGCTGAACCTTCAAATATTGGACAGCCGCAACGGTTCTTTCAACAAGACATATGGTGTTGAAAACGCCGAAGATGAACTCCCCACAATAGAATCGGGCAAACTTCCACTGGTGTATACTTTGAACTGGAACGGAAATTTCAATGACATCTTCAAGACGCGCTGGTCTGCTTCTATCATGAACGAAGCAAAAGACAAGTACCTCTATTATTATGCGTTCGGTAATGAACTAAACTTAGATAAGTTCAATATGTTCCTCGATTTCATGTACTCCAAAGAGAGTATCGACCGCAAAGGCATCATGACAGGAATAACAGGCAGCATGGAAGGGCACAATGCTTCCAACGTCGGATACTTTTCAATGGTAACTAAATTGAATTACCGTTTTCTACCTAAATGGAATGTCTTCGTAAAAGGGATGTACGAAACAGCATCTCTCACCAAACAACAGGAAAATTTAGAAAAAGGGAAATACCGTACCGCATGGGGCTACTTTGCCGGTGTAGAGTTCTACCCTATGGATACCAACCTGCATTTCTTCCTCACTTACGTAGGCCGTACTTATGATTTTACAGCCCGCGCTAAATCACTTGGACAAGAAAACTACTCTACGAACAGAGTATCAGTAGGATTCATATACCAATTACCGATGTTTTAATGTCTTATAGAACCTACGTTTACCCGAACCCACAAGTTTCTATGATGATTTTATGAAAAAAACTCCGGAATATTCAAATAGATATTCCGGAGTTTTTGAGGTTCCTGGCGGATTCGAACCGCCGTACACGGTTTTGCAGACCGCTGACTAAGCCACTCATCCAAGGAACCAGTCTTTCTCGTTTGCGGATGCAAAGGTAGTACATTTTTTGGAACTACCAACTATCCGCAGCATTTTTTCTTTGTTTCTTTTCTTTCTTCACTACACTCCGAACGTTTCTTCTCATATAAATTCTTTAATTCACAGCCAGTTGCACAATTTGCACAAGGATTACGTTTTTCCTTCACTCCACGAAAAAAAGAATAAATACTCTGCCCTATACGGACAATACACAGTAATAAAATAAGGGCTACTGCCCAATTCTGCCAATTATTCATCCAAACATTCCTCCTATCTGATAAATAGCAAAGACCACTACCCATGCAAGCACAGTGGTGTACACTGCTGTAAACAATGCCCACTTCCAACTTCCTGATTCTCCTTTAATGGCAGCCAGTGTAGCGATACATGGAAAATAAATCAGTACAAACACCATATAGCAAAAAGCCACCAAAGGAGTAATCGGGATACGTTCACCCAAACTCACCGCATCAGCTTCGGCGTCATCTGCATACAGTACGCCAAGTGTACTTACCACCAATTCCTTAGCTCCTACACCAGAAAGAATACCAATGCCCAGCTTCCAATCGAAGCCCAACGGTTTTATCACCGGCTCCATGGCCTTACCTATCCTACCGATATAAGAATTTTCCTGTTGTTCGGCCACATCTGTATATGCGTCATGGTTCGGATAGTACCCTAAAGCCCATATAACAATGGAAGCTATCATAATGATTCCCCCCATTTTACGTAAATACTGCGCACCTTTCTCCCAAGTATGGCGGAAAATAGACTTGGATGTGGGTATGCGGTAAGGAGGAAGCTCCATAACAAAAGGCGTATTGTCTCCCTTCACCAGAAAACGACAGAAAAGCCGCGCCATAACTACCGCCAGCAAAATACCGATAGCATAAATTACCAATAATACCAGACTGGCATTATTGGGAAAGAACGCCCCCACCAACAGCAAATAAATAGGCAAACGAGCACTACATGACATCAACGGATTGATAAGCATGGTTACCAGCCGACTTTTACGGTTCTCAATGGTTCGTGAAGCCATAATGGCTGGCACATTGCAACCAAATCCCATAATCAAAGGAATGAAAGACTTACCATGCAATCCCATTTTATGCATTATCTTATCCATAATAAAAGCTGCACGCGCCATATATCCGGAATCTTCCATTAAAGAAATGAAAAAATACAAAATCAAAATATTCGGCAGGAAGACGATAACCCCGCCTACACCACCAATGATTCCGTCAACCAGCAAGTCTTTCAGCGGACCTTCTGACATGTTATTCCTCACCCAATCGCCCAGTACCCCTACCAGCCATTCAATACCCTGCATAGGATAGTCCCCCAGTATAAATGTTCCTTCAAACATCAGATACAGGAACAGAAAAAAGATAGGGTACCCCCATACGCGATGCGTCACAATCGAGTCTATCACACGCGTGGTACGTGCCGTATCTTCATGATTGTCGACATAGGTTTCACGAAGTGCACCGGAAATAAAACCGTATTTAGCATCCGTAATGGCCTGCTCGCTGTCCTCGTTTATCGCATTGCGAAGGCGTTGCTCTTCACGATTACGAACTTCAATAATATCTTTTCCATTAGGAAACTCCTGTACTATTTTCTCCAAGTCACCGTCATTTTCCAGCAACTTGATAGCCAAAAAACGAGTAGAATATTTATACCGTATGTTTTCATTGACGCTGATAACGCGCTTCACCTCCTCAATGCTCCGTTCCAGTTCAGGCCCATGATTGATATGAATATGGCGGTAAAAGCCAACCGGATGTTCCTTCTCCTCCTTGTGAGTCCCAAAATCATGATCGGGCACATATTCCTTGTGCCAATTGCGCAGGTCATTCAGTATTTCAGCACGCACTTTCCCTTTCTTATCCAAGAAGTCTCCGCCTTCGTAAATACCGATAATAACATGAAAAAGCTGTTCAATCCCCTTCCCGGTTCGGCTAATAGTAGGTAGCATCGGCACGCCGAACAATTGTCCGAGCTTTACGTAATCCAACGTATTACCACTCGCTTCCAGTTCATCGTACATATTGAGCGCAATAACCATACGTACATTCATGTCAATCAGCTGGGTAGTAAGATACAGATTACGTTCCAAATTGGAAGAATCCACTACGTTGATTATAATATCCGGCGTTTCATTGATAATGTGGTGACGAACATAAATTTCTTCAGGAGAATATGCAGAAAGAGAATAAGTTCCCGGCAAGTCTACAATGCGGAAGTGATAGCCCTGAAAGTCGAAATAGCCTTCTTTGGCATCTACGGTTACACCGCTATAATTCCCTACATGCTCGTGCGAACCCGAAGCAATATTAAAAAGAGACGTCTTGCCACAATTGGGATTTCCCACCAAAGCCACATTAATAGTACGACGTTTGCCCAAAGCGATACGTTTCAGTTCTTCTTCACTCAGACGCATATCCTCGCTCATCCCCTCGTGATAATCAAGATGTACCGCATCCCGGAGCATTTCCTGTTCGCCAACAATCTCAATCATTTCAGCTTCCTGATGCCGCAATGATATTTCATATCCCATTACCTTGTACTTAACAGGATCCTTCAAAGGGGCATTCAGCAGTACCTCCACCGTTTTTCCCTTGACAAATCCCATTTCTACGATTCGCTTACGGAAACCACCATGTCCCAGTACTTTAACAATTACACCTTTTTCACCGGTTTTCAATTCGGACAAACGCATAGTCTTCTGTCTTTCTTTATTTTTGCCGCAAAGATAAAAGATAAGTTCATACAGCGCAAATAATTTAGAATGTTTTTAAATAAGAAGAAACTTAAGGAAATAAACGCGTAGCACATACATCACTCCGAGCGATGTTTCCATACGGAAATAATAAAATTCAATAAGAAACATGTATATTTGCCCCCATGGAACAGGAAAGAGTAGCACAATACATCAATCAGAAACGGCTTTTTATGCCAACGGACAAAGTAATCATAGCCTTGAGTGGCGGAGCCGACTCCGTTGCGCTGTTGTGTTTGTTGCAAACGTTGGGGTACAACTGCGAAGCCGCACACTGCAATTTCCACCTCCGCGGCAAAGAATCTGACAGAGACGAGGCATTTGTCTGTCAACTATGTGCAAAGCGACAAGTTCCATTACATATCGTCCATTTTAATACTGTACGTACAGCCGAAGAACGACATATCTCCATTGAAATGGCAGCGCGGGAACTACGTTACGAATGGTTTGAAGAAATACGCCGAAAAAGCGGTGCCAATGTCATTGCCGTAGCTCATCACCGGGATGACAGCGTAGAAACTCTTCTGCTAAACTTAATCCGCGGCACAGGAATTAACGGCTTAAGGGGAATACGCCCCAAGAACGGGCACATCGTACGCCCTCTCCTTTGTCTGGACCGCAAAGAAATTATTAATTACCTGAACCGCACAGGACAGGACTATGTAACAGACAGCACCAATCTGCAAGATGAATATACCCGTAATAAAATACGGCTTAACCTGCTCCCCATGATGCAGGAAATCAATCCTTCCGTCAAAGAAAGTATTTTCAATACAGCCGAACATCTAAGCGAAGTATCCATCATATATAAGAAAAGCATAGAAGAAGCAACAAAGCGGGTGCAAACAACAGAGGGAATATGCATTGACGCTCTGATGCAAGAAACTGCTCCCGAAACATTATTGTTTGAAATATTATATCCGCTCGGTTTCAATGCTGCTCAAATCAGAGATATATACCGGGCGTTGGAAGGACAACCGGGAAAAACCTTTTCTTCGGAACACTGGCGCGTTGTGAAAGATCGTAAGTACCTTTTAATTGAAGCGTATCAACAGGGCAGAAGAGTGTGGTGTGTTTCAGGAGAAGATCGTAAGTACCTTTTAATTGAAGCGTATCAACAGGTTGAACAACCCTTGCTGGCAATGGAAAAATACTCTCTCACCCCGGACTTCATCATTCCCCGCGATAAAGAAGTCGCCTGTTTTGATGCTGACAAGCTTCTGCATCCCCTTTCCCTACGGCTTTGGCAGCAAGGCGATGTCTTTACCCCATTCGGCATGAAAGGCAGAAAAAAAGTAAGTGACTACATGACCGACCGGAAGTTTTCCCTCCTGCGCAAAGAACAACAATGGGTGTTGTGTTGCGGCAAAGACATTATCTGGTTAGTAGGCGAAAGGACAGACAACCGCTTCCGCATTGATTCCTCCACACAACGCGTGCTCATAATCCACATTATTAAGAAAAAACGGTAACTCCTATTCTCTTTATTCAAGACATGAAAAGACGTTTGTACCTTAAATATAAGTTTCCTTTGTAACTTTCATAAGATAATCCTGTTTTCTTTCTGTCTCTTGAAACAATCGGCAAGCAGAGCGGCAAATGGCGTATCAAATGTACGAGCTTTTTGCGGGCAACCTTTTACACAGGCACAGCAACGGATACACTTTTCCGCATCAGTGTAACACTCATCACCTTTCTTGATGGCACTTGCCGGACAATGCACCGCACAATATCCACAGTGACTGCAAAGTTTTGTATCGACTGCCGGAATACGAGGCATGGGCACACCGCCTTTACGCAGTTTCACCACTTTCCGCAAAAAACGGAATAACGGAAAAAATGCCTGATAAGGACGTTGAATACGGTTGACATCGACAGCATATAATTTATCCATTTCGGCTGCAGTTTCAATCTTTGTCCGTATTTTAGCGCCAAATGTCTCCGCAAATTGCAGATCATCCACATCCGGCCGTCCTACTGCTATGGGATTCCGCTCCGTACTGTATGAATGTTCGCCAACAAACGTTCCTCCTGCAATTACTTTAAACCCTCTTTCCGACGCAAATGCATCCAACTCCACCAACGCCTTTTCATAGGCCCGGTTACCATAAACAACAACCAACACCGCCGGTGCGCCCGAAGTATGAATATCCTTCATCCGTTCCAATGCCAAAGGTGCCACTTTTCCACCGTATACGGGAACGGTAATTACTGCTAAAGTATTTTCCGGTATTTCCAGCTTTCCTGCCGGGTGCAAAGTCAGATCCGTTTTCATTATTTCAGAAACACCTGTACCTCGAACAATTGCCTCGCCCACTTGTTTAGAGGTATGGGTAGGCGAAAAAGTAACTAAATGAACTGCGCATATATTCATAAATCTATTTCTTGATGATAATGGAACAAAGATAGACTTTTAAAATTAAAAAAAAGACGATTTATTTATGAAACCAAAAATTATTATTACCTTTGCACCGTTGAAACATTCTGTAACTCCTTACTGAGGTGAGGATTGTTAACCAGATTTCCGGTTCAATAATAAATATCCCTATTAAATCATAATTTACAAGGTAGACTTACCAAATAAGTAAAAAACCATTCACACATATACTGTATGTATAATATCATTCAATTAAACGACAAAAATTTGTCGGAATTGCAAGCTATTGCCCAAGAGCTTGGTATCAAAAAAACAGATTCTCTCAAGAAAGAAGAACTTGTCTACAAGATCCTTGACGAGCAAGCTATTGCAGGAGCAACCAAGAAAGTAGCTGCCGACAAATTAAAAGAAGAACGTAAGGGGGACAAACAAAAACGTTCTCGCGTAACAGTCAAGAAAGAAGGAACGGACAAGGTGTTCACAGCCAATAAAAACGGCGAGCTTACAAAAGGAAAAACAGGAGAAACACCTGCCACACAAACTTCTGCACAAACAGTAGAGACAGCTAAAGAGACGGCTGCTTCCTCAACTCCCGCAACAGAGACCGAAGCTCCCAAACGCAAACCGGGACGTCCTCGTAAAGTAAAGCAAGAAGCGGCCCCCGTAACTGAAGTATCCAAGACTGCCCAGACGGAAACTAAAGCAGAAGTTGCAGAACCCCAAAAAGCGGAAATAAAGAAAGCCGAACCGAAAGTAACCCCAGCTGCTCCACAACCGACACCAGATGAAACGCCCGTTTTACCGGAAGTAGAGGACGATTTCATCCCCATCGAGGATCTGCCTACCGAAAAAATAGAATTACCTTCGGAACTCATCGGCAAGTTTGAGGCCACCAAAGCAGAAACTCCCGTTCCCGTAGCAGAGCAACCGCAACAACAGCGCCCCCGTCTTCGTCTCCGCGACAACAACACTCCATACAATAACAATCGTAACAATAACAACAGCCAACGTCCTGCACAGCAGCAGCGTCCCGCACAACAGCAGAACAGTAATGACAACAATTATGCTGCTCCGGAACGCAAGCCGGTAGCAGAACGTGAAAAGGCATATGAATTCGACGATATACTTACCGGAACCGGCGTATTGGAAATCATGCAGGACGGTTATGGTTTTCTGCGCTCATCCGATTATAACTACCTTTCTTCTCCTGACGACATCTATGTTTCACAATCACAAATCAAGCTGTTCGGCTTAAAGACCGGTGATGTAGTGGAAGGTGTGATCCGTCCTCCAAAGGAAGGTGAAAAATATTTCCCGCTGGTAAAAGTGTCCAAGATTAACGGGCGCGATCCGGCTTTCGTGCGCGACCGCGTACCGTTTGAACATCTCACCCCACTTTTCCCTGACGAAAAGTTCAGACTTTGCAAAGGTGGATATTCCGATTCCATGTCGGCCCGCGTAGTAGACCTTTTTGCCCCTATCGGTAAAGGGCAGCGTGCATTAATCGTAGCCCAGCCCAAAACCGGTAAGACTATCTTAATGAAAGATATTGCCAACGCAATTGCAGCCAACCATCCCGAAGTTTACATGATTATGCTGCTGATTGACGAACGTCCGGAAGAAGTTACCGACATGGCACGTACCGTAAATGCAGAAGTTATCGCTTCTACTTTCGACGAACCTGCAGAACGTCACGTAAAAATAGCAGGCATCGTTTTGGAAAAAGCCAAAAGAATGGTAGAATGTGGACATGACGTTGTTATCTTCCTTGACTCCATTACACGTCTGGCACGAGCTTACAACACTGTTTCTCCCGCCTCCGGTAAAGTCCTCTCCGGTGGTGTAGACGCTAATGCGCTGCACAAACCGAAACGTTTCTTCGGTGCTGCCCGCAACATTGAAGGAGGAGGTTCGCTGACTATTCTTGCAACAGCGCTAATTGATACCGGTTCCAAAATGGATGAAGTCATCTTTGAAGAGTTCAAAGGTACAGGTAACATGGAATTGCAACTCGACCGCAACCTGTCCAACAAGCGCATCTTCCCGGCAGTCAACATCGTTGCCTCCAGCACCCGCCGCGACGATCTGCTGCAAGACAAACAAACGCTGGATCGCATGTGGATTCTCCGTAAGTACCTTGCCGACATGAACCCGATAGAGGCAATGGACTTCGTAAAAGACCGCATGGAAAAGACCAAGGACAATGACGAGTTCTTGATGAGTATGAACAGTTAAACTCTCGCATGAGAAATAGTGATAAGAGATAAGAACAAGTATCTAAAAAAGAGCGGGATAAATTAGATTATTCTGCTCTTTTTTATTTAAATTTGCCACATGTTACTATTTTTCGTGCAATGTAAAGGATAAGAAAGTGAAAACATACAAAACAAGCCTAATCTTAATCTTCTTACTGCTTGGAATATCTCCTTGGGCTTTTTCAGCCCTCCCTGGAATGAGTAGCAAACATCTTCGTCTGGTAAAGGACTTAATGAACAATAATCTTGCCTACTCCCAAGACGCAACAACAACCAACATCATTGAATGGGAAGAGGAAATCGTAGACTCTCTCCGACAAAAGAAAGATTACAGAAATATGTTTCTTATGAGACAAATGGCTGTATATGCTTATTCCCTTCAGGCCAAAATATCAGAAGCATTAAAAAAAGCCGACGCCATGATGGACGAGGCCCGGTTAATGAAATACAACATTGGTATTTCTCTCTCTTATCAAGCCTTAGGAGATATCTACCTCAATGCCGGAATGAGACCTGAAGCCGTAGAGGAGTATGAAAAAGCAATGAAAACTTTACAAGCAACTCCTCATGCAGAAAAAATACAAGAAAGAATATTCATCCAATTAGTTCCCACACTCATCAAGCTCAAACGGATGGACGAGGCAAAAGCATACTTAGAGCATATGAGCGAAATTTGCGAAAGCAAATATCTCAGCCCTTTTCTTCTCTATGCCTACCATGCATACTATTACCTACGCAATAACGACTTGAGTAAAGCCCGGGAGTATATAGATGAAGCCATAAAGATCAACAACAGAACTCCCTCCCATTTTTACGACAATATCTTGAAATATATGCAGGCCGAATATGCACTGGAAACAGAGGACTATGAAAAGGCGATTCTATTTTTCACAGAACTTGCCAGCAAGTCCAGCAGCATAGACACATATAACAATTACCTGAAAATCCGAAAAAAGATAGCCTATATCTATAAAGAGTTGGGACAATACAAAAAGGCCTGCGAAACATATCAGACCATTAAAACAACCCGCGACTCTATTAATGCCCATAATTACACTTCTCAAATAAATTTACTGCGCACCATATATCAGATAGACCGTCTTGAATTGGATAACCAGACACAAAAAAACCGGATGTTGTTTTACCTGATTATCGGCAGTAGCATCATCCTGACCATAATCATTATCTTTGCTTTCCACATCAAACAGGAGAACAAAAGTTTGGCAGCATCCAGAGAAAAGTTGAACAAGGCACAAAAAAGCGCAGAAAATTCCATTCGTGCCAAAAGCCTGCTCTTATCCAATATGAGTCATGAAATTCGTACTCCCCTGAACGCATTATCCGGTTTTTCCTCTATTCTGACCGACAACAACATAGACGCAGAGATGCGCAAACAATGTAACGACATTATCCAGCAAAATTCAGACCTTCTATTAAAATTAATAGATGATGTGGTGGATCTATCCAGTTTGGAAAGAGGAAAAATGCAATTCCGTTTTGAAATCCATGATGCCGTATCTCTTTGCCAAAATGTTATTGACACCGTAGATAAGATAAAGCAGACTTCCGCTTCCATTGTATTTCAAACTTCTTTAGGAAAGCTGGAATTATACACCGATGAAGCACGTTTGCAACAACTGCTTATCAACCTGCTTATCAACGCAACCAAATTCACGACGGAAGGCCGCATAACCCTGACCTTGGAAAAGCAGGACGGCATGGCATTATTTGCTGTAACTGATACAGGATGCGGAATTGCTCCTGAAAAGCAAGGCAAGATATTCCATCGTTTTGAAAAACTGGACGAGAATGTGCAGGGAAGCGGATTAGGCTTGTCCATCTGCCAACTGATTGTCGAGCGTTTCGGCGGTGAAATTTGGATTGACACAGAATACAAAGACGGTTCCCGGTTTGTTTTCACCCATCCTATCCCCAACACCACCCCAAATAACAAGGAGGCAGAACTATGAAAAAACAACTTATCACACTGTTTTTCATTTTACAAATGCTGCCCGGCTGGAACAACAGCCATGCAACGTCCATAACCGACAGTTTACTGACCGTACTATCCGCACTACCTCACGACACTACCCGGCTGAAAACATTACACCAAATAATATTAACCTCACAAGACACTCCACTGGCACTCAAATATGCACAGCAGCTATACAAAGAGGCGAAATTGCAGAACAACAAGTTATACATCTGCGATGGCGCATACTTCCAGACCCTTTATTATTACAATAATGACGGCGAGCAAGACAGTATCAGCAAATGGGTCAACCTGTTAAAGCCCATAGCCCAAAGTATACAATATTGGAAAGTCTATTTCAACTCACAGAAATTACTCATCAACACCTACGTATACAACAACCAGTATGAATACGCTTTCAACGAAGCATCCAAAATGCTGGAAAAAGCCCAAAGTATAAAGAGTGTGACCGGAGAGGCCTCAGCCTATCAATGCCTGGCAAATATCTACCATGAAACCAACCGCCGGAAAGATGAGGAAAAAGTACTCAGGAAACTTTATGAGCTGTTTCCACAAATCACCCACCCCGGTACACAAATCAATATATTAAGCCAACTCATTACTTTCAGCAAACAAACAAAATGCTATACCGACCTTGAAACATTTTTGGATAAGAGTAAAGAAGTTTTGGATAAAATGGTACATAATAACCCCGCAATATTAAAAAGCATTTCCAATCAATATCTCTACGTAGAGATATATTATACCTATCTATATTTAGAAACCGGCAATCAAAAACTGGCAAAAGAACATTATAAAAAATGCTCCGCATACATCACCCCCAACAGTTTCCTCCCCTATCTGGTTCTTTACCGGAATATGGCAATGGAATATCATCTCACTCTTAAAGAATACGATACGGCGCTTGCTATCGCCGACAGTGCGATTCGCTTTGTGCAGGAAAATGATTTCGACATATCCGACTATGCTAAAGAAACTGGTTATAAGGCCGATATCCTAAAAGAGATGGAGAGATATACCGAAGCGTTGCCACTCTATGAAGAGATTATCCAAATAGAAGATTCGATAAGTGACGCCATTTCCAATCAGCAACTGGAAGAAATAAAAGAGTCATACCATTTAAGCCAACTGATACTGGAGCAAGGACAATTAAAAGGCTACATACAGATTATCATTTTAGTAGCAGTGGCTGTCATACTGATGTTATATATCATGTATACGATACGCATTAACCGGATACGGAAAGAGCTCAAATCCTCCGAGAGGCAGACCAAAGAAGCCACCCGAAAAACAGAGGAGGCCAACGAGCAGAAAAACCGCTTCCTTGCCAACATGAGCCATGCCATTCGCGTACCGCTTCATAGTGTGGTCGGGTTCTCACAGCTCATAACCACCGATACTGACATTAACGAAAAAAGCCGTAAGGAATATTCTGAAATCATACAGCAGAATACGGAGAAACTCATGTCGCTGGTCAACAACGTCTTGGACTTATCCCGACTGGAAGCCGACATGATGAAATATCAACTGACGGACTACGATATTGTCCAACTCTGCAACGATGCCATCTGCTCCGCACAGATGCAAAGAAGCAACCTGCATATCCACTTTCAGAAATCAGTAAACGAATATATCATACACACGGACTGCAACCGGATGATGCAGATTATTACCAGCACACTTACAGGCTTTTCCACTGTTCAGGAAGAGCGTGAAGTCCATTTCAGTCTGGACAGAAATGGAGAAATCCTATGTTTCAAAATAACCAACTCTCCTTTGGCAGACAAGAAATACAACAATCAGGAAACCTCTATACACCATGAAATCAACCGCCTGTTGCTGAAACATTTCAATGGTACTTATCAGATTATTCCCGATGCACCGGCAGGGCCAACAATTCTTTTCACCTATCCTGCTACAAAACCATAATAATATTCTGCCTCTAAAAGAAGGCAGTTACAGGTATTTTTTGTACTTTTGCGCCTCAATAAGAGTAAATTGTAATTTAGTAATTGTAATTAGATAGTATGTTCGATAATTTAAGCGAGAGACTTGAGAGGTCGTTTAAAATTTTGAAGGGTGAAGGTAAAATCACCGAAATCAATGTGGCAGAGACGCTGAAAGACGTGCGTAAAGCACTTCTGGATGCCGACGTAAACTATAAAGTAGCTAAAAATTTCACCGATACCGTTAAAGAAAAGGCTTTGGGACAAAACGTGCTGACAGCGGTAAAGCCCAGCCAATTAATGGTAAAAATCGTACACGATGAGTTAACCCAGCTCATGGGGGGCGAAACTGCGGAAATCAACATTGACTCCAAACCGGCCGTTATTCTGATGTCCGGTCTGCAAGGTTCCGGTAAGACAACTTTCTCCGGAAAATTGGCACGAATGTTGAAAACCAAAAAGAACCGGAAGCCTTTGTTGGTGGCTTGTGACGTTTACCGTCCCGCTGCTATCGAGCAGTTACGCGTGCTGGCCGAACAGATTGAAGTACCTATGTACTCCGAACCGGACAGCAAGAATCCGGTAGCCATTGCCCAGAACGCCATACAGGAAGCTAAAGCCAAAGGATACGACCTCGTAATTGTCGATACAGCCGGTCGTCTGGCCGTAGACGAAGAAATGATGAACGAGATTGCTGCGATAAAAGCCGCTATCAATCCCAACGAAATCTTGTTTGTGGTAGACTCTATGACCGGACAAGATGCTGTAAATACCGCAAAAGAATTCAATGAGCGCTTGGACTTCAACGGTGTAGTATTGACTAAGCTAGACGGTGATACCCGCGGTGGTGCCGCCCTTTCCATCCGTTCCGTAGTAAACAAGCCTATCAAATTTGTCGGTACCGGTGAAAAGTTGGATGCTATCGACCAATTCCACCCTGCCCGTATGGCCGACCGTATTCTCGGCATGGGTGATATCGTATCACTGGTAGAACGTGCACAAGAACAATACGATGAAGAAGAAGCCAAACGTCTGCAAAAGAAAATTGCAAAGAACCAGTTCGACTTCAACGACTTCCTGAACCAAATTGCCCAAATCAAGAAAATGGGTAACCTGAAAGAACTCGCTTCCATGATACCGGGTGTTGGAAAAGCCATTAAAGATATTGACATTGACGACAATGCCTTCAAGAGCATCGAAGCGATTATCTACTCCATGACTCCGGAAGAACGCAGCAACCCGGCTATTCTGAACGGTTCTCGCCGCCAGCGTATTGCCAAAGGTAGCGGTACAAACATTCAAGAAGTGAACCGACTGCTGAAACAGTTCGATCAAACCCGTAAGATGATGAAAATGGTGACCGGCAGTAAAATGGGTAAAATGATGCCGAAACTGAAAAGATAAGAAGGTAAATACCCCGCTGCATATCAATCCCGCTAATTTCATATATTGAATGAAGTTAGCGGGATTTTTGCTTTATTCGGTTATTTACTCTACTTTTGCGGATAATGCTGTATAAATAATAACTAATACAATAATATTGAATATGACACTGATTGACGGAAAAGCAATTTCCGAACAAGTAAAGCAGGAAATTGCAGCGGAAGTAGCTGAAATAGTGGCGCGCGGCGGAAAGCGTCCGCATCTGGCAGCTATCCTTGTGGGGCATGATGGTGGCAGCGAAACCTATGTTGCAGCCAAAGTAAAAGCCTGCGAAGTATGCGGATTCAAATCCTCGCTTATTCGTTATGAAGCCGATGTAACGGAAGAAGAGCTGCTGGCGAAAGTGCGCGAATTAAATAAAGATGCAGACATAGACGGCTTTATCGTGCAATTACCCTTGCCGAAACATATCTCGGAACAAAAAGTGATTGAAACCATTGACTACCGTAAAGACGTGGACGGTTTCCACCCTATCAATGTAGGACGCATGTCCATAGGGCTGCCCTGTTATGTTTCCGCAACCCCTAACGGTATTCTCGAATTACTGAAAAGATATAAAATAGAAACTTCCGGAAAAAAATGTGTAGTATTAGGACGCAGTAACATCGTAGGTAAGCCCATGGCTGCTCTTATGATGCAAAAAGCCTATCCGGGCGATGCCACAGTAACCGTTTGCCACAGCCGCAGCAAGGATTTGGTAAAAGAGTGCCAAGAGGCGGACATTATCATCGCAGCTTTGGGACAGCCCAACTTTGTTAAAGCAGAAATGGTAAAAGAGGGTGCGGTTGTCATAGACGTAGGTACCACCCGCGTACCGGACGCAACCAAAAAATCCGGTTTCAAACTGACCGGTGACGTTAAGTTCGACGAGGTTGCTCCAAAGTGTTCATTCATCACTCCTGTGCCCGGTGGCGTGGGACCGATGACAATTGTTTCTTTAATGAAAAACACCCTGTTAGCCGGGAAAAAAGCTATTTACCAATAGACAAAGGCAATGAAAGCGCTCATTGCCTCTATCTTTCTACTGTATAGCGTAGTCCTTTCTGCACAAAAAAGGATTACGCTATTATTTGTAGGAGATTTGATGCAACACCAGGCACAAATAGACGCTGCCCGTACCCCCGACGGAAAATACGATTATTCTTCTTGCTTTGCTCTCGTAAAGGAACAAATCTCCCATGCCGATATTGCAATCGGCAACCTTGAGGTGACTCTCGGCGGAAAGCCCTATCGGGGTTACCCTACTTTCAGTGCACCCGACGAATATCTGCAAGCTATTAAGGATGCCGGATTTGATGTTCTGCTCACAGCGAACAATCATTGTCTGGATCGCGGCAAGAAAGGGCTGGAACGAACTATTGCTCAAATAGACTCCCTCGCCATTCCCTATGCAGGCACTTACCGGAATGTAGCCGAACGCACACAGCGCTATCCTCTTTTTATCCGGAAAAAAGGTTTCTGCATAGCCATACTCAACTACACCTACGGCACTAACGGAATAAAGGCCACTCCGCCCAATATAGTCAATTACATCAATAAAGAAACAATATTAAAGGATATCCACAGTGCCCAGGCCGTACGTCCGGATGCCATTATAGCCTGCATGCACTGGGGAGAAGAATACCAATCACTCCCCAACCGGGAGCAACGCGAACTTGCCGACTGGCTATTGGAACAGGGCGTAACCCATATCATCGGTTCACATCCGCACGTAATCCAACCTATGGAATTGCGCGAGGAAGGCAATCGGCAACACGCCGTCGTTTATTCCTTAGGAAACTTCATTTCCAATATGAGCGCGGCAAATACAGACGGCGGACTCATTTTCACCCTGCAACTGGAGAAATACCCTCTGCCCTCTCCTATTCATCCGCTACAAGGCAGATTAAGTTATTCACCCTTGCCCGACTCTTTCATCCCTTCTTTTCCATTCTCCCGAGTCACACAATGCGGATACACCTTAGTATGGACTGCCCGTCCCACTCTTACCGGAGGAAAAAATTACATTTTATATCCGTCCTACTCTCCCATTGACCAACTGCCACAAGCAGCCCGTAACCGCCTGAATATCTTTACAAAGAACTCCCGAAAGTTCCTGTTCAAGCACAATACAGGAGTTTGCGAGAATAGCAAATAGCTATTTTTTCTTGAAAATATTCACCGAAATATTTGCAATATCAAAGTTTATCCCTATCTTTGCACCGCATTTAAGAAATGTACCAACATGGTGACTGTAGTTCAGTTGGTTAGAGCGTCAGATTGTGGTTCTGAATGTCGAGGGTTCGAGTCCCTTCAGTCACCCAAAAGAAATCCTTAATAGTCAATAGATTATTAAGGATTTTTTTCTTTACAAAGACAAACTTGATCAGATATGAAAATCCTCTGGATAGACCTAAATAGTTCTTATGCCCATTCCTCACTGGCGCTCCCCGCACTACACGCGCAGATAGCAGACGACACTTCCATCGAGTGGGCCTCCGTATCCGCTACAATCAATGAAAACATAGGAACTATTGTAGAGGAAGCCTACCGGCATAAGCCCGACATTCTTGCCGCTACGGCCTGGCTCTTCAACCATGAACAATTACTGCATATCACATCAAGGCTAAAAGCCTTGCTCCCTGAAACCTGCCTCATATTGGGTGGTCCGGAATTTCTCGGAGACAATGAATTCTTTCTACGTAAAAATCCTTTTGTGAACTGCGTATTCAGAGGAGAAGGAGAAGAAGCCTTTCCCCGGTGGCTGTCATGCTGGAACCATCCGGAACAGTGGAATACAATCTCCGGGCTGTGCTTCCTGGATTCTGATGCGCAATACAGAGACAACGGAACAGCCCGGGTTTTAAATTTCTCCGGACTCATTCCACCCGAAAAAAGCCGTTTTTTCAATTGGAGCAAGCCGTTCGTACAACTTGAAACCACACGCGGATGCTTCAATACATGCGCTTTTTGTGTCAGCGGCGGTGAGAAACCCATACGTACCCTCTCCATCGACAGCATCCGCCGGCGACTTCAAATCATCCACGAACATGGCATCAAAAACGTACGCGTACTCGACCGTACATTCAATTATAATGCACGCCGGGCAAAAGAACTGCTCCAACTGTTTTTAGAATTTCCCGACATACGTTTTCACTTAGAGATACATCCGGCTCTTCTTTCCGAAGAATTAAAAGAAGAATTGAGGCGGTTACCTCAAGGGCTACTTCACCTTGAAGCAGGAATCCAGAGCTTGCGTGAGCCCGTTCTCAAACAAAGCCGCCGCATGGGTAAATTGTCCGATGCGTTGGCCGGATTGGAATTTCTCTGTTCACTCCCCAATATGGAGACTCATGCCGACCTCATTGCCGGACTTCCACTCTATCATCTCAATGAAATCTTTGAAGATGTATACACCCTTGCCGGATATAATGCGGGAGAAATACAGCTGGAATCGCTTAAGCTACTTCCCGGTACGGAAATGCGCCGACAGGCAGAAACACTTGGCATACATTACTCTCCTTTCCCGCCCTACGAAGTTTTAGAGACAAACGAAATCAGTGTTGGCGAGCTGCAAACAGCCCGCCAACTGTCCCGCCTTTTAGACGGCTTCTATAATACACCTGCCTGGCAAGCCCTAACCCGGGAACTAATATTGAACGACAAGACATTCTTGCATAAGTTCCTCGAATACCTGATACGGATAAATCTCATCGACCAGCCTATGAGCTTGGAAAAACGAGGACTTATACTTTACGAATACTGCAAACAAAACTGCCCAGAATATCAGACGCAAGCCAGCATTGCATGGATAGAAGCCGGCATGTCATTAAAAAAAGCCCCGGCAGAAAAAGCCAAAACCAAACATCAGATACCACCGGAAAAGTGGGAAGTCATATACGGGCACTACAAAGACAGCCTCAGACTTTGCTTTCTTCCGACCGACGATAGCAGCCAAAGCGGCTATTGGTTTGGATTTGAGTCTGAAATTCAAAGAACTACTCCTGTGTTCAAAGCGAAAACTATTTCACAGCAATCACATCAAGCCACGCACGAATAGCCTTCTCGTCCGTACGATTGAGCAAACGTCCCTCCTTCCAGTTCAAGTCGGGGTAGGTTTTCTTCAATACAGTTGCGCTATTGCCAATCGAACTGCCTCCCGAAGTGGCAAATGGGACTACCGTCTTGCCTTTCAGGCTATGACTTTCTATGAATGTGTTGATAATTCGCGGAGCAAGATCCCACCAGATAGGATAACCGATAAAAACCACATCATAAGTGCCGATATTTTCTTTTTTACTTTTGATTGCCGGACGCATCTTCGGATCGTTCATTTCAACCGAACTACGCGACCGCTTATTGTTCCAATCAAGATCTGCACTTGTATAAGGCTGTGCAGGAGCTATCGGATAGAGGTCTCCACCCACCGCTGCTCCCAACTTTTCTGCTGCGCGGGCTGTCGTACCGGTTGCCGAGAAATAGGCGACCAGTATTTTGCTGTTCGAATGTTTACTGTTCATCTTCTGTTTTTGTTGTGCGCACATTGCCGTAGTCATTCCGACTGTCATCAGCAGTGCAAATAGTAATTTATACATAGGAATTATTTTAGTTTATCATATTGTTCATCTGTTACCGGTTCCAGCCACTCATTGGAGGTGTTCTCACCGGAAACCTCGAATGCAAGATGTGCAAACCAGCTGTCGGATGCCGCACCATGCCAATGCTTCACACCTGCGGGAATATGGACAACCGTACCGGGAAGAATCTCCACCGCCGGTTTACCCTCTTCCTGATACCAGCCTCGTCCGGCTACACCGATAAGCATCTGGCCGCCGCCTTTTGTAGCTCTGTGTATGTGCCAGTTGTTGCGGCAACGCGGCTCGAATGTGACATTGGAAATGTTTACCTGCTCTCTCGAAACGGGTGCAAGATAACTGTTGCCAATGAAATACTGCGCGTATGCCGTATTCGGTTCACCTATCGGGAAAATCATCTCACGCTGGAATGCTGCCTTAGCATCCTCTCCGTTTGCATCTTCCGCCCACACATCCTTGGCAAGACGAAAAGCCGCCCATGCCTTTGGCCAACCTGCATAAAACCCGATATGCGTGATAATCTCCGCAATTTCCGTACGGGTGATACCGTTCTTTTTTGCCGACTGCAAATGAAATGTCAGCGAGCTGTCGGTAATGCCCTGACTGATGAGCGATGTAATTGTAACCAGACTGCGGTCGCGCAAGCCGAGCTTATCGGTACGGCTCCACACCTCACCAAAAAGGACATCATCGTTGAGTTCCGCAAATTTTGGGGCGAACTCACCCAACTGGTCGCGCCCTGCGGTTTGTACAATCTTTTTCTGTGCCATGACATTGACTGTAAAAAAAGTGAATACTGAAATTAAAATGATTCGGTTCATAATTCTCTATTAATGCATAATTCATTGTTGCAATTCAGATCTCATCCTTTGTCTCATTTCAAGTGCTCCTTGAAAAAAAGCTCTATCTTATCGAAAGGAATAATGTCCATACGGTCATACAAATCCGTATGCACAGCACCGGGAATAATCATCAGCTCCTTGTTATCACCTTTCAATTTCTTGAAAGCATCTTCGCTGAAATACCGGGAATGAGCTTTCTCTCCATGGATAAGCAATACGGCGCTACGAATTTCATCACTATAAGCAAGGATTGGTGCATTGATGAAAGCAAGTGCCGAAGTCTGGTTCCACCCCAAACCGGAGTTAATGGAACGGGAATGATAGCCTCGTTTCGTTTTGTAATAATCGTAATAATCTTTCATGAACTGCGGTGCATCTTCGGCCGGTTCAGGATTCATTGTCGTGCAGGGGTAAGTACCCGTACGATAATCTTTTGTGCGTTGCGCATTGAGCTCCCGACGCATCCGGTAGCGTGCATCTGCATTGTCCGCTGCATCGAAATAACCGTTGGCATTGGCGCGGCTGATATCGTACATGGTAGAAGCCACCGTAGCCTTGATGCGCGTGTCATTGGCCGCTGCATTGATAGCAAAGCCTCCCCAACCGCAAATGCCGAGTATGCCGATACGCTCCGCATCCACATCGGGACGTGTGGCAAGGTAATCCACTGCTGCCGAAAAGTCCTCCGTATTGATATCGGGTGAAGCCACACTGCGAGGTTGTCCGCTACTCTCACCCGTAAACGACGGGTCGAAAGCAATGGTCAGGAAACCCCGTTCGGCAAGTGTCTGTGCATACAGTCCTGACGATTGTTCTTTCACCGCACCAAACGGGCCGCTGACTGCAATGGCCGGGAACTTATCGGCAACAGCGATTTTCGGTACATACAGGTCTGCAGCGAGCGTGATGCCGAAACGATTGACAAAGGTCACTTTACTATGGTCCACTTTGTCGCTCTTCGGAAATGTCTTATCCCATTCTTCCGTAAGTTTCAACTTTTCCATATTCCTGTTATTTTGCATGTTTTGTGCACGACTCTCCATCAGGCCTAAGAGAGAGAGGAAAGCTGCTGTAAAAAAGATTGTCCGTTTCATAACCGATTGATTCTTTTGATTACCAATGTTTTCTTTTCACATTGCAAAGTTACAGGAGATTATAGAAAGGATTGGTAGATGAATTACAGATGTTATAACCTCAATTACAGAAAATCTTGCGGAATAGTTACCGCTTATGCATCCGGGGTGTCTTAGCCAAGAAGAGTGCCCGGAAAACAGCAACTTTCTCATCAGTGTGCGGAAATCTTTCAGCACACTGATTCTCTCACCCTCGCCGACACCGGAATTGCCACTGATTTCTTTGGCAACTCTTCCGTCAGCATGGCTGCCTGTCCATACTTGTATGTGATGGTGAGAAAAACTTTCTTTGCAGAATTCTTGTCCGACAAGTCAGTGAGACGGTAATGTTTACGATACAAAATGTCATAATGTTCTTTTTATTAATGAATGCTTTGGTTTAATTATCTCTTTGTCAGCCGATTTAATAATATCGACTTGGGATGATTCATCAATGATCAGGTAGTCAAAAAGATATTCACCCAAAATACATGTTTTCAACGATAATGTAGAACTTAGTATTACAGGATAGCGTTTAAAAAGTGATTAAACTTATAACAATAATCTTTTATGTTCTAACGGGTTACGATTCGCCAACTTGCAGATTTCTTTAGATTGCTCTGATTTGCTTTTTCAAATAACGCTTTTTATCCGGTACAAAGATCACAATTATTTGAACCTATGTTATTTCGTCTTTATTTTTGTGGCCGTTTTTTAAACATGGGTGTTTAATGCCTAAATCACACCTGCCAGTATATGATAAAAGAATAGCAATAGTATTGCCCCCATTCGTAATTTATGTTATAATGAAAGAGACGTTTTCGACAAGATCATAATTATAGAAGACAAGGCCCCCTTATTTAAGTTTGCATTTAAAATGATTCCGACTTTTTTCCTATTCCAAGTTTTTTTGTACTTTTGCACCGGATTACTCAATCAATAATGCCCGAAATTCTGTTCTCATTTTTTAATATTCCCTGATGAGGCAGTTTGTAGCGCATTGTGGCAGATGTTGTGCTGTCCGGACTCTTATGGTTCATTATTAGTATTTCCGAGGGAATGAACAGAGGTTAACAGCTTATAGTTAACGGTTAGAGGAAAAGAATAATGAACAACAATACATCTATTTTTATTTCATGAACAAACTTATGGTTTATTCTGCTCTGGCTGTCGCTCTGATGGCCGGAGAGGCTTGTCTTGTACCCATATATGCACAAGACAGGGCTGTGCAGGCGATGACACTCACGACACTTTACAATCTTGCTGACCAACAGAGCCAGAAAGTGAAGGTGAGTGAAGTGGCTTTGCGGGCAGCTAACGAAGGGTTGGCAGCGGCCAAATCGGCTTTGCTGCCGAGTGTGGATTTGAGCCTTCAAGGCAGTTATACGGGCAATGCCTTCATGTTGTCGCGAGGTTTTTCGGCTAATGGAACAACTGACTACATCGTACCGGGTGTGGGAGTTATTCCCGTTGCAAACGGCAAGCAAGACACACCTCATTGGGAAAACAGTTTTACGGCTCAGGTTGCACAAGTGGTCTATGCCGGTGGAGCTATCCGTTCGGGCATCCGTATGGCGGAATTGGGCAAGGAAATGGCAGAACTCGATGTGGAGAAGAACCGCCAGGAAGTGCGCTTCTTGTTGACGGGTTACTATCTTGACCTCTGTAAGTTAGGTAATCAGATGGAAGTGGTGCGCCAGAATATCGCACTTACGCAAAAGGAGATTGCCCAAATGAAAGCTCGCCGTGAGCAGGGTACTGTTTTGCAGAACGACATCACTCGCTATGAATTCCAGTTGCAGAGTCTTGAACTCACACTGACAAAGCTCACCGATGCTTCTACCATCATCAACCATCAACTGGTAACAACACTTCATTTACCGGAACAGACGGTTATAGTTCCTGATAAGAACGAGCTCAACACAGAAATAAATGCACTCTCGGCAATCACTGCTCAAGATACGTGGCAGCAGACGGCGACAAGCAACAACCTTGGCATCCGTCAGTCGGAAGTGGCCGCAAATCTTGCAGAACAGAAGGTGAAGCAGGCAAAGGCAGAATCATTGCCTTCGGTGGCTGTCGTGGCAGAAAATCATCTCTTTGGTCCTTATACACAAGACCTCATCCCGAAAGATTGCAATGTAAACGTGTGGTTTGTCGGGATAGGCGTAAAGTTCAGCCTTGGCAGTCTTTGGAAGAACAAACATCACATCCGCAAGGCACGTACTGAACATCGGCAGTCAAAGGAAGCGCTCGCTTTGGCTCGTGAGGGTGTGGAAAATGCTGTACAGGCAAATTACATCAATCTCCTTACCTCCTACACCGAGGTGAAGACACAGCAGAAGCAGGTGGAACTTGCCAATCAGAACTACTCCATGGTGCAGAATCGTTATCAGAACGACCTTGCACTCCTTACCGACATGGTCGATGCCTCCAACATGAAACTCTCTGCCGAAATGGCGCTGGTTAATGCCCGCATCAGCATGCTTTATAATTTCTATACACTCAAATACGTAACAAACACTTTATAATAATGGAAAAGAACAAGATACACATCTATTTATATAATGTGCTCATCGTGCTTTGCCTCTTGGGTGGAGCCGTTTATGTGGTGAGCCAGTTTATGCACTTCGGCAGTGGAGAATTTACCGACAATGCCCGTGTACGCCAGAACGTCGTGCCTCAGAGCAGTCGTGTGCAAGGCTTTATTCGCGAGGTACGTTTCGCGGATTTCCAGCAGGTAAAGAAAGGTGATACGCTCGTCATCATCGAGGATGCCGAATTTCGCTTGCGACTGGCCCAAGCCGAGACCGACCTTATCCGTGCCGAACAAGGTTCGCAGGGAACGGCAAGCAGCATCGTTACCACCAAGACAAGCATGACCGTTACCGAAGCCGGCATCGAATCCGCACGTGTACAGATGGAGAATGCTATGCGTGAGGATACCCGTTTCAAGAAGCTCCTCAGTCAGGATGCTGTCACCCGACAACAATATGATAAAGTACATACAGGCTATCTGAGTGCCAAGGCAGCCTACGAGCAGGCAGTTCGTTCACGTCAGATGCAGTCGGCTGTTATGACCGAACAAGGGCATCACCTTTCCGTTTCGGAGCAGGGCATCGAACTGGCTCGTCGTGCCGTCGACCTCGCCCGTCTCAACCTCTCCTATTGCTACATCATTGCCACTTGTAACGGTACCGTTGGTACGAAGGACATTCACGTAGGTCAGCTTGTCAATCCGGGCCAAACACTGGTAAGTATCGTTGACAATGGTGAACGTTGGGTTGAAGCGAACTATAAGGAAAGCCAGTTGCCTCACATCAAGGTGGGCAGTAAGGCTGAGATTACAGCCGATGCCGTTCCCGGTATACAATATACGGGTACGGTGGAACGCATCTCTGATGCTACCGGCAGTGCCTTCTCACTTATTCCCATAGACAATGCCACGGGCAATTTTGTAAAGGTCGAACAGCGCGTCACCGTACGCATCAAGCTCAATGAGAATGCTGATGTTGCCAGGCTTAAAAGCGGTTATAATGTGGAATGTATCATTGAGGAATAATGGGACAATTGACTGAATTCTTTATGAAGAGTGCCGGTGGCCCTCCACCCGGCATGGGCTTTTCCATGCCTATGATGAAGGGGTGGGTGCCTCGTCGTATACAGCCATGGCTGTACGTGCTGACCGCCCTTTGCTTCCAGTTCAGCGGTGGCATTTACCTCGGTGCACTGGATGGCATCCGTGGCACCACCAACTTTATGATCGAGGACATACTTTTCCTACTTTATGCCACCCTCGCGGGTATGGCTGTCTATTTTCCGATGCTCTTCCGCATGAAGTTCCGCTTCACCAACAAACAGTTGCTCTGTGGTTCTGCCATCGTTCTTGCCATATGCAATGTGCTGACGATGCATTGCCAGTCGATGCATGTGCTCATGATAGTGTGCTTCATAGCTGGAATGGCTAAGATACAGGGTACGTTTGAATGCATGAGCAACATCCAGCTTTGGATTACTCCCCGACGTGATTTTGCCGTTTTCTTCCCTGTGCTCCACATCATCCTGCTCACCGCCATCGAGGGTAGCGGATGGCTTGCCGCCTGGTTCGGTCATCATTTCACATGGCAGATGATGCACATCTTCACCATCGGCACTATGTCGTTTGTACTGCTCACGCAGGCCATCTTCTGTCGTCCGTTTTGTCCCATGCCTCAGCGTCTGTCGCTCAAAGGTATCGACTTTCAGGGAGCATTGCTCATCTGCGGACTGATGCTCGTGGTGTCGTACATTGTGGTGTACGGCGACTATTTCATGTGGTTTGATACCCTCCGCATACGCCTTCTGTTCGGTGCTGCCATTGTGCTTTTCGGCATTGTGCTCTACCGCCTGCGCTACTACCGTTATCCCTACATCGAGCTCAGTCTTTTTACACGTCGCAACGTTGTTCCCATTCTCATCGTCACCTTCTTTGCCGAACTCGCTTTCGGTGCTGAACACACGATGGAAGAGATACTTTACAGCGAAGTCATCCGGTTGGAGGAGCTGACCAAAGAGTCGCAGTATATGTGGGCACTTCCCGGCATGTACCTCGGTATCCTACTCGATCTCTATTGGCTGAAAGTCAGGAAATGGAAAGTGTGGAAACTTTTCGGCATTGCCTTCATCGGCATCGCACTCTATGGTATGCTGATGTACTTCACGCTTGACATAAACATCAATATCGAACAGTACCGCTTTGCTATCTTCTTGCGAGGATTTGCGTATGCCATCCTTGCCCCAACATTGATGTGGGCTTTAGACGAATCGGTCCCAAGTCTTGAACAGTTCTTCATGGGCTTGTTCGTATTCAACATCCTCCACATGTATCTGGCAGGAGCGGCAGGTTATGGCATTTATACCACTATCTTCTCGCACTTTATGAACGACAACATGACGAGCTACGGACAACAACTCACTCTCACACACTTGGATGTGGCGCACTTCAACCTCGGAGAATACGTTAGCCACGATTTCCTGCACTCCATAATGATGGTGGCAATGAAACAGGTCTATGGCTATGTTATCTGGTTCGCTTTAGCCCTTGCCACCCTCTTCCTGCTGTGCGACATTCCTGCTGTCCGCACAAATATCCGCAAAGTTCCCCGCTGGCCTGTTTATGCCATTGAGTATCTTGCGAGAAGGAAGTAAGAGGATGTTACACATCAAGGATGAGAGTGGTTCTTGTTTGGATTCACTCTCATCTTTGACATTCAGCCAGACAGAATTAATAAAAACGTTAAATATTTCACCCTTTAGAATTTGCCCTTAAGAATTACAAGCATATTTCCAGTTTATCACCTACAACTAAATGCCTAAAAACAAACCTGTGCAGAACGGTGCAATGCAGACTGTTCCATCCTTGTTTATTTGATTCTTTCTAACATAGAAAAGAATCTTAAATGTACTCTTGCCTATATACCTTGTTTTTTATATGGGGTTACAACTTCCCACTGCAAAGGAACGATTAACAATTAGTTTATGAACGGACATCTAAGAGACAACAAGCGACAAATCAACAACTTAGAACCAAAATCGTTACTATTTTATTTCGTCTGATTTTCAGTAACGATTTAGTAACACTACTTTGTCCAAACGGGGCATTTTCTTGTCTTTTGCTTGTCTGCCGGCAAAATAAAAAAAGTCCCGTAAAACCTTGATTTTACGGGACTTGTCTTAGTTTTTCCACCATCTGTCTTTAGTGTTTGGCGGAGAGACAGGGATTCGAACCCCGGGTGCCTCGCAGCACAACGGTTTTCAAGACCGCCGCAATCGACCACTCTGCCACCTCTCCAAAACTTCCTTTTCAAGAAGCGCTTCTCTCTTAAAGCGGTGCAAAGGTAACACATTTTTTTTAATCCACAAATAAATCCTGAACAAAATAATTCAGGCATCATCAAAAACAAAATCATATTATGAAAAAAACAAATCATGAAAAACACAAAAACCATAACATGAAAAAAGTGACAAACCGCTAACACCTTTTCATCCAATACCCATCGCTACCTAATAATAGTTATTTTATGTTCTTCAGCATAAAAACTGTTCATTTCATAGTGCAATTACGGAAATATTTCCGTAATTTTGCGCCCTCTAAAGGATAACATATCTAATCACTTTCAAAAAAAATATTATGGAATTAAACAAAACCTTTATTGATGGGCTTTGGAACAAAGAAATCAATGTCAGTGATTTCGTTAGTAAAAACATCACACCCTACACCGGAGACGCCTCTTTCTTGCAGGGACCTACGGAACGTACCAAACGTATCTGGGACCTCTGTCTGAAAGCATTGGAAGAAGAAAGAGCCAACAACGGCGTTCGTTCACTAGACCATAAAACAGTATCTACCATTACCTCCCACAAAGCAGGCTATATTGATAAGGAGAATGAACTTATCGTAGGTTTGCAGACGGACGAACTGCTGAGACGCGCCATCAAACCTTTCGGTGGCATTAATGTCGTAGCGAAAGCGTGCCGCGAGAATGGTGTGGAAGTAGACGACAAAGTAAAAGACATCTTTACGCATTACCGTAAGACACATAATGACGGTGTATTCGACGTATATACTGAAGAAATCCGTTCGTTCCGTTCTTTAGGCTTCCTCACCGGACTTCCCGACAACTATGCACGCGGACGAATTATCGGTGACTACCGCCGTCTGGCATTGTATGGCATCGACCGCCTCATCGAAGCTAAGCAGGAAGATCTGCATAACCTCACCGGCCCGATGACCGAAGCACGCATCCGCCTGCGCGAAGAAGTAGCAGAACAAATCAAGGCCTTGAAAGACATCAAGACCATGGGTGAATACTATGGCCTCGACCTCAGCCGTCCTGCCACATCTGCTCAGGAAGCTGTTCAATGGGTATATATGGCATACCTTGCAGCCGTAAAAGAACAGGATGGTGCAGCCATGTCACTGGGTAATGTTTCCTCTTTCCTTGACATCTATATCGAATATGATTTGGCTCATGGCAAGATTGACGAAACCTTTGCACAGGAGCTGATTGACCAGTTCATCATCAAGCTGCGCATGGTACGCCACCTGCGTATGCAGTCCTACAACGACATCTTTGCCGGAGACCCGACTTGGGTAACCGAAGCTATCGGCGGACGCTTCAACGACGGTCGCGTAAAAGTGACGAAGACCTCCTTCCGTTTCCTGCAGACATTATACAACCTCGGCCCGTCTCCCGAACCTAACATGACTGTGTTGTGGAGTCCCGAACTGCCGGAAGGCTTCAAAGACTTCTGTGCCAAAGTATCAGTGGATACCAGCTCCATCCAATACGAAAATGACAATCTGATGCGCGAAGTCCGCAATTGCGACGACTACGGCATTGCGTGCTGCGTGTCCTACCAAGCTATCGGCAAGCAGATCCAGTTCTTTGGCGCACGTGCCAATCTTGCCAAGGCCCTGCTGCTCGCCATTAACGGCGGACGCTGCGAAAACACCGGAACTGTAATGGTGAAAGGCATCCCCGTACTAACTAACGATACGCTGAACTTTGAGGAAGTAATGGCCAACTACAAAAAAGTGCTGACCGAAATTGCCCGCGTTTACAACGAGGCGATGAACATCATCCACTATATGCACGACAAGTATTACTACGAAAAAGCCCAAATGGCGTTTGTAGATACCGATCCACGCATTAATCTGGCCTATGGTGTGGCAGGATTGTCCATTGCCATTGACTCACTGTCCGCTATCAAATATGCCAAAGTAACGGCCCGCCGCAATGACATCGGCCTGACAGAAGGCTTCGACATCGAAGGCGCTTTCCCCTGCTTCGGCAATAACGACGACCGCGTAGACCACTTGGGTGTAGATTTGGTTTATTATTTCAGCGAAGAATTAAAGAAGTTGCCGGTTTACAAGAATGCCCGCCCCACCCTGTCACTGCTTACCATCACCTCTAACGTGATGTATGGCAAGAAGACAGGAGCCACTCCCGACGGACGCGCCAAAGGAGTTGCATTTGCTCCGGGAGCCAACCCGATGCATGGACGTGACAAGAACGGTGCCATCGCTTCTTTAAGTTCCGTAGCCAAACTGCGCTATCGTGACTCGCAAGACGGCATCAGCAACACCTTCTCTATTGTTCCGAAATCATTAGGCCCTACGGCAGAGGAACGAGTTGAGAACCTGGTTACGATGATGGACGGTTATTTCACCAAAGGCGCACACCATTTGAATGTGAACGTGCTGAATCGTGAAATGCTGGAAGATGCGATGGAGCATCCGGAAAAATACCCGCAACTCACAATCCGCGTTTCCGGTTATGCCGTAAACTTCGTGAAGCTAAGCCGCGAACATCAGCTGGAAGTTATCAGCCGTTCATTCCATGAGAGGATGTAATATGATAAACGTACATTCATACGAAAGTATGGGAACTTTCGACGGGCCGGGTCTCCGGCTCGTCGTTTTCCTTCAAGGGTGTCCTTTCCGCTGTCTTTATTGCGCCAACCCCGACACCATAGACTCCAAAGGCGGCATCCCCACTCCTGCCGATGAAATCCTGCAAATGGCGGTCAGCCAGAAAGCATTCTTCGGAAAGAAAGGGGGAATTACGTTTTCCGGTGGAGAGCCCACATTGCAGGCAGAAAACTTGATACCTTTGTTCAAAGAGTTGAAAGCCAACGGCATTCACACCTGCCTTGACACCAACGGCGGCATCTGGAACGAAAAGGTGGAAGAACTGCTAAGCCTGACGGACTTGGTACTGCTTGACATCAAAGAGTTCAATCCCGAACGCCACCGCGCCCTCACCGGACGCAGCAACGAGCAGACCCTGCGTACGGCCGCCTTGCTGGAACAACAGGGACATCCGTTTTGGTTGCGTTATGTGTTAGTGCCGGGATACAGCGATTTTGAAGAAGACATACGCAGCATGGGCGCACAGCTTGGCAAATATCAAAGCATACAACGGGTGGAGATACTCCCTTACCACCGTCTGGGAGTGCACAAATACGAAGCGATGGGCTGGGACTACCAACTGAAAGAGGTCGTAGAGAATACGCCTGAACAATTGCAGCGAGCCGAGCGACTGTTCAAAGAATACTTTCCCACAGTGGTGGTAAATTAGGAAAGTATTCCAACAAAATGAAGAATAAGGAAGGGCTTCATCAGTAAGTCAACCGTATCCCCCCCTGTAATGTGAAGTTGCAGGGGTTTTCTTTTCTTATCGTCTGGACATCAGAACCGTCATCAAAGAAATAAGACACTCCCGGTTCCACGTAGACACCCACTCTCCTGCTTATATTATACTGTGCGCCCACTGCTCCCATTACGGAGAATTGCAGCGGTTTCACCGTTTCGCTCTCACTGCCAATCTTGCCATAGACACATTTCTCCATAGCCCCTCCTGCAGAGACATACATGATAAAAGATTTTTTGTCAACGAAGTTCCAGTTTGCCCGCAACGGAATTCCCAAGTAATGCAGTTTCTGGCTCACCTTCTCCGAACTTTCCACAAACTTCACATCCGAAGCAAGATACGTATACGTCAAGCCGGTCTCCACCGAAAAGCCCCTTGCAAGCCCCTTGCGCACTGAAAAGCCGAAAGACAAAGGCTGTTTATGGTCTATATCCACAATCTGTTCCGAATTCCTCATCAGATAGGGCATGCCGTTCTTGAACACAAGCGCCTGCCCTTCCGGAACATCCATGATGCCATTGGCTATTGTGCTAAGATCTACTTTTCCACCGGAGTATCCGAAGTTCGGATCGCTTTGCATCAACCCTCCTCCACCGATACTGTTTCCTGAGATTAATCCACCCGTATTTCCCACAGCCAGTCCAACCGACCAGCCGCCCGACTTCTTCTTTTTTCTGTCGCCAACAGGCAGTTGCAGTTTGTCCCTGCCCGACGGACGGCGGCGCTCCACCTTCCGGTTCTCCGTACCGCTATTCCCGGCGGCAGTCGTCCCGGCTTCCTCATTCTCCACCGATGGCGTTTGTTCCGATGCCTCTCCTTGTATTTCCGGTTCCGCATCCAAAGGCTGCCGGGATTCCGTTTGCCGGTCCGTTTCGGCAGCAACATTCAGTTCTTGCGCCAGCAGAGAACGGCGGTTTGTTCCGCCCGGCGCAGCAGTTTGTCCTTGCGCCCGGTAATCGGGTTCCGCAACCTCTGTGCGCATCTGGGGAGACTGCCTGCCCGGCAACTCATCCGGGACAACCGCCAGCGTCGGCGTGGCCGTATTCCGCATTTCCTCTCCCACAGGGCTTTGCAATAGCCATATACTGACAGAAGACACCGCTGCAAGCAACACCGCAGCCGCTGCCACAGCCCAGCGCCGGAAAGGAATGATGCGCCGCTTCGGCTTGGAAGCAGGCATATCCTTCTCCAATCGTTCCCAACCGGAAACGGGTAGCGGCTCAGAGTAGTCCTCCAACCGTTCCTTTATCTTTCGCATCCACAATTCATCTTCCATACGCTTCTTCATTTATGCATTCTTTTTCATCCACTCCTTCACTTTCGCCGCCAAAGCTGCTTTGGCGCGTACCAGTTGCGAGGCTGATGATTTTTCATTAATACCCAGTAACCGGGCAATCTCCTTATGAGATTTATCTTCAAAAATAAACAAGTTGAATACAGTGCGGTAACCTGCCGGAAGCTCACTGATGAACTGCATCAGCACCTTTTGAGGAATAGTGTCCACTGCTGCGGCATCCGGTTCTTCGTATGCCTCCGGCACGTCATCCAAAGCAGCAGACTGGCTCATCACATCGTTCTTCCGCAAATACTGCAATACGGTATTCACCATAACACGTTCCATCCAAGCCCGCAAAGATCCTTCTCCCCGCCAAGTGAACTTATCGAAAGAGTCGAAGAGCTTCAGGAAACCGTCGTGCATCAAATCCTGCGCAGTCTCCCGGTCACCGGCATAACGCAAACATACGCCGAGCATCCGCCCTGCATATCGCTCATACAGTTCTTTGCGGGCAAGATTGTCGCCTTGCCTACACCGTTCTGCCAATACCTGTTCTTCCATTCTCTCTTCCAACACGTGTTTACCTTATAAATACAATGCGCACAAAAATACTGCATCCGACAGAGAAGAAAATCACTCTTTGTTTTCTTTAACAGTAGGATAAGCAGTATTTGTGCAGTTCCGGCATTTTCCGAATACAAAATCGAGTTAAAAACCAAAGAATAAAACCTCTGACTTATGAAAAAGTTAAAAACGACATTTGTCACATTTCTGCTATTGCTCACAACGATGCCCATGCTGCAATCCTGTCTGGATGATGATTGGAACGGCAGTGCAGCTTCATCACTCGCCATCGGAACCGTACGCATCGTCGATGGAAAAGACTATTACTTCGCACTGGACGAAGGAACCAAAATGTTTCCCGGCGACACCACTCGGGTAAACAACTATGCACTGGTAGAGGGCCAGCGCGCTTTCGTGTACTTCAACCTGCTGGACGAGAAGGTAGACGGATACGACTACAATGCCCAGATCAACCATGTAGAGAATATCCTCACAAAAGACATCTATTTCATGCCTGCCGAAAAGGCCGACAGCATCGGCGATGACCGCATCAATATAACCAACATGTGGATTGCAGACAACTACCTGAACATCCAGTACCAACTGTATTACAGCGGAAATCCCGACAAGAAGCACATGCTGAACCTCGTGGTGAACGAGGCTTCCGACGGCAAGAACGACAAAGAGGGATACATCACGCTCGAATTTCGTCAGAACGCCTATGATGACGAGCCCAACATACCCGGTCCGGGCATCGTTTCGTTCAAACTGGACAAAATTGCAGATCAGATGGCGGGCAAAACCGGACTTAACATCCGCGTAAGAAGTGTGTACGACGGTGAGCGCTATATGACTATCGACTTTGCAGAGTGAAAAGAAAGGCGTATCTTTGCAGCCGATTTCACAAAAAACACTTTTTATGAAAAAAGGACTGCTATACGCCATATTGGCATCTGTACTGTGGGCTATCGTAAACCCGTTTATCAAACAAGGGCTCAGTTATGACTTCACTCCGATGAATTTTGCCGGCATCCGTTTCACCAGTGTCGGCATTTTGCTGTTTGCCTATACCTGGCACAAAGGCATGTGGGAGGAAATCAAGCGGCACCGCAGGCTGTTCCTCAACCTGATTTTCATCAACATGCTCATGGGATACACCGCTTTCTACTTCGGAGTGGATTTTGTGAGCGGAGCCATATCATCTATCATTATGGGCATGACGCCGCTCATCAATGTGCTGCTTGCCCACTTGCTGGCGAGCAACGACAAGCTGAACGGTTACAAGATAGTCAGTCTCATTGTCAGCCTTGCGGGACTGTTGCTGATAGTGGGAACAGGCAGCGATGGCGAGCCTTTGGATTGGAAAGGCATCACAGGCATTGTCCTGTTGCTGCTCAGCATCATCTTTCAGGGATATTCCGCCATCTCCGTATCCGAAGAGAAAGACAAGGTCAACCCCATTTTCCTGAATGCCGTACAGATGTTTTTTGGTGGCGCACTTATCTACATCATAGGGCTAAGTACGGAAGGCTACCACTCTTTCATCGGCAAACCTGCCGGATTTTATATCAGTCTGGGCATTCTGGTGTTCATTTCCGTATTCGCATTCAGCTTCTGGTTTATGGCGCTGCAAAGCAAGGGCGCAAAAGTCAGCGACATCAATATGTGCCGTCTCATCAACCCCATTCTCGGAGCAGTGTTAAGCTGGATAATGCTTGCAGGCGAATACCCCACTTTCAGTACGGTGGCCGGAATGTTGATTATCGTCAGCTCACTGGTTATTTATTTCAAAGGGGCGGAAATTGCAAAATACTTCAGTACGCGGAAGCGGTAAAGGAAAAGGAATAAAGGGGGAGGTTCTCCCCCACTGAACTCTCTCTCAGGTGTTCCATAAGAACAATCAGAATAATTTCCTCCAGGATAAATTAAAGAAATAATTTGTCAATAGCACATTACCGGCTTATTAGCGCAACGCTGTCAGTTCATTAGAATTAAACCATAAGTTTATTAGGAGTAAACCATTAGTTTATTGGGAATAAACTACCAGTTTATTAGGATTAAATTATCAGTTTATAATCAATAAACTAAAATAAACTCATAATAGATTGATTAGTAATCTATTTCATTACAAAATCTTGCTAACTTTGCCCGAATCAAAAACAACTAAGAAACATGGAAAAGAAGAAAAAAAAGATCCTTCTCGGAATATTGATATTTATCTCGATTATAGGCATCGCAGGTGCAGGTGCGGTGTATTATTACCTGTTTGCCCCACAATTTCATCCGCAAAAGACAGCCTATATCTATATCGACCGCGATGATACGGCAGACTCCATATATAATAAGGTGAAAGCACAAGGAAATCCCCGCAGCTTCATCGGCTTCAAATGGATGGCGCAATGGCGTGACTATCCCCGCAACATCCACACCGGACGCTATGCCATACGCCCCGGCGAAAACACCTATCACGTATTCAGCCGCTTATACAGGGGCTACCAAGAGCCGCTGAACCTGACCATAGGAAGCGTACGCACGCTGGACAAACTGGCACGTAGCGTAGGAAGGCAACTGATGATCGACTCCGCCGAAATAGCCCGGACAATGAACGACTCACTGTTCCGGCACAAACTGGGATACAACAAAGAGACAATGGCCTGCCTCTTCATTCCCGAAACCTATCAGGTGTACTGGGACATGAGCGTAGAGGATTTCTTCAAGCGGATGCGGAAAGAACATCAGAGATTCTGGAACCAAAAGCGGCTCGACCAAGCCAAAGCCATCGGTATGACCCCGGAAGAGGTGTGCACACTTGCCTCTATCGTCGAGGAAGAAACCAACAACAATCCGGAGAAACCTATGGTGGCCGGCCTGTACATCAACCGTCTCCATGCCGGCATGCCACTGCAAGCCGACCCCACCGTAAAGTTTGCACTGCAAGACTTCGGGCTGCGCCGGATCACCAATGATCACCTCACCATCGACTCGCCCTACAACACCTACCGCAATCCCGGCCTGCCCCCCGGCCCCATCCGCATCCCCTCGCCTGTCGGTTTGGATGCTGTGTTGAACCATGCCAAGCATAATTACATCTATATGTGCGCCAAAGAAGACTTCTCCGGCACGCATAACTTCGCATCCAACTATGCCGACCACATGAAAAATGCAAGAAAATATTGGAAAGCCTTAAACGAAAGAAAGATTTTCAATTAATATTATAATAAAATAAAAGCAAAAAACTATATTTGCGATTATTATTAAAATCATGACTAACACTTAAACAATCAACAATGAGCAAGCAACTCTTACTTGGCGATGAAGCCATTGCACAAGCTGCATTAGATGCCGGACTTTCCGGTGTATATGCCTATCCGGGCACTCCCTCTACGGAGATTACCGAATACATCCAAATGTCCCCGGTCACCGCAGAAAAAGGAATCCACAGCCGTTGGTGCTCCAACGAAAAAACCGCTATGGAAGCTGCCTTAGGAATGTCTTTTGCAGGAAAGCGTTCACTGGTCTGCATGAAACATGTGGGCATGAATGTGGCTGCCGACTGCTTTATCAACTCTGCCATTACCGGCGTCAAAGGCGGTACAATCGTCATTGCAGCCGACGACCCCAGCATGCATTCATCACAGAACGAACAAGACAGCCGCTTCTACGGTGATTTCGCATTGATCCCAATGTACGAACCCAGCAACCAGCAGGAAGCCTACGACATGGTTTACAACGGCTTCGCCTTCTCCGAACAAACCGGAGAACCCTTGCTGATGCGCATGGTCACCCGTCTGGCACATTCCCGTTCCGGCGTAGAATGTAAAGCGCAACAACCCCAAAACGAACTTTCTTTCAGCGACGACCCGCGCCAGTTCATCCTGCTTCCGGGCAATGCACGCAAACGCTACAAACTCTTGCTTCAACGCCAGGATGAATTTATCAAAGCATCGGAAAATTCTCCATACAACAAATACGTTGACGGCCCCAACAAAAAACTCGGTATCATAGCTTGCGGTATCGGGTACAACTACCTCATGGAGAATTATCCCGAAGGATGCGAATATCCGGTATTAAAAATCGGACAATACCCGCTTCCCAAAAAACAACTGATGCAACTCGTGGAAGCCTGCGACGAAATACTTGTACTGGAAGACGGTCAGCCGTTTGTAGAAAAACAACTGAAAGGCTACCTCGGCATCGGCATAAAAGTGAAAGGACGCCTGGACGGCACATTGTCACAAGACGGAGAATTGAACCCGGACAGCGTGGCACGCGCCATCGGAAAAGAGAACAAAGCGGAATTTGCAGTCCCCTCACTCGTGGAGATGCGTCCGCCGGCATTGTGCGAAGGCTGCGGACACCGCGATATGTACACTGTGCTGACCGAAGTGCTACGAGAGGAATATCCCAGCCACAAAGTGTTCAGCGACATCGGCTGTTATACCTTAGGAGCCAACGCCCCCTTCAACGCCATCAATTCCTGCGTTGACATGGGAGCTTCCATCACAATGGCAAAAGGCGCTTCGGACGCAGGGGTGCATCCCGCAGTGGCTGTCATCGGCGACTCCACCTTCACCCACTCCGGCATGACAGGATTGCTGGACTGCGTAAACGAGAATTCCAACGTCACCATCGTCATCTCCGACAACGAAACTACCGCCATGACAGGCGGACAGGACTCCGCCGGAACAGGCCGTCTTGAAGCCATTTGCGCCGGCATAGGCGTAGCGGCGGAACACATCCGCGTAGTTGTCCCGTTGAAGAAAAACTATGAGGAAATGAAGCAAGTGATTCGTGAAGAAATCGAATATAACGGCGTGTCCGTCATCATCCCTCGCAGAGAATGTATTCAAACCTTAGCACGTAAGAAACGAAACAAGTAAAACCATGAAAAAAGACATTATACTTTCCGGCGTAGGTGGACAAGGCATCCTCTCTATCGCCACCGTCATCGGTCAGGCAGCCTTGAAAGACGGATTATACATGAAACAAGCCGAAGTACATGGAATGAGCCAACGAGGCGGCGACGTACAGTCCAACCTCCGCATCAGCGACCAACCCATATCTTCCGACCTCATCCCTACGGGAAAATGCGATCTCATCATATCGCTGGAACCCATGGAAGCCTTGCGCTATCTCCCCTACCTTAGCCCCGAAGGCTGGCTGGTGACCAATGAAGCCCCCTTTATCAATATTCCCCACTATCCCACCGAGGAAGCCCTCAAAGCCGAACTCGACAAGCTTCCGCACAAGATTGTGCTGAACGTGAACGAAATAGCCAAAGAAGTAGGCTCTCCCCGCGTTGCCAACATCGTATTGCTGGGAGCCACCATTCCATTCCTCGGCATAGACTACCAAAAAGTCAGGGATAGTATTCGTGACATCTTCCAGCGCAAAGGAGAAGCCATCGTCGAACTAAACCTCAAGGCTCTGGCAGCGGGTAAAGAAATCGCAGAAAACCTGATGTAAATCAAAATTCCAATAACCATGAATGACAAATACTGGGAAGAAGAGATAGAAACCATGCCGCGTGAGAAGTTGCGCGAATTGCAACTTCAGCGGCTTAAAAAGACAATCAATATTGCTGCAAATTCTCCCTATTATAAGCAGGTGTTTCAAAAATACAGCATTACGGCAGACAGTATCCGGTCAGTAGATGACATACGGAAAATTCCGTTCACCACAAAGGCAGACATGCGCGCCAACTATCCATTCGGACTCGTGGCGGGCAACATGCAGGAAGACGGCGTACGCATCCACTCTTCCAGTGGAACTACGGGAACGCCTACCGTCATTGTACATTCACAGCACGATCTGGACTCGTGGGCCAACCTTGTGGCACGCTGCCTGTACACAGTAGGCATACGCAAAACCGATGTTTTTCAGAACAGTTCCGGATACGGTATGTTCACCGGCGGATTGGGTTTCCAATACGGAGCTGAACGCTTGGGAGCACTGACCGTACCGGCAGCAGCAGGCAACAGCAAACGGCAAATCAAGTTCATCACAGACTTCAAGACCACCGCCCTGCATGCCATTCCCAGCTACGCCATACGCTTAGCAGAAGTGTTTCAGGAAGAAGGCATCGATCCTGCCTCAACTACCCTGAGAACTCTTGTCATCGGAGCAGAACCTCATACAGACGAACAACGCAAAAAGATTGAACGGATGCTGGGCGTCAAAGCATACAACAGCTTTGGAATGACCGAGATGAACGGTCCCGGCGTGGCCTTTGAATGTACCGAACAAAACGGCATGCACTTTTGGGAAGACTGCTATCTGGTTGAAATCATCAACCCGGAGACCGGAGAACCTGTCCCTGATGGCGAGATTGGAGAATTAGTATTGACCACCCTCGACCGCGAAATGATGCCGCTAATACGCTACCGTACACGCGACCTCACCCGCATACTTCCCGGTGAATGTCCCTGTGGCCGCACTCACCTGCGCATTGACCGTATCAAAGGACGCAGCGACGATATGTTCATCATCAAAGGTGTCAACATCTTCCCCATGCAGGTAGAGAAGGTCTTGGTACAGTTCCCCGAATTGGGCAGCAACTACCTCATAACTCTGGAGACCAACAATAACCAAGACGAGATGATTGTAGAGGTAGAACTCAGTGACCTATCCACAGACAACTACATCGAATTGGAAAAAATACGTAAAGCAATCTCCCGCCAATTAAAAGATGAGATCCTTGTCACCCCAAAAGTAAAGCTCGTGAAAAAGGGTTCTTTGCCCCAAAGCGAAGGAAAAGCCGTCAGAGTGAAAGACTTAAGGGATAACAAATAAAAGGAAAAGGAAAACAAAGAAAAAGGAACGGTAGTCAACCAAGATTACCGTTCCTTTTTTATAGAAAGCCGCACCGATGATGTGATGAAACTCCGTATGACATGATTTGAGTGCTCGTCCTCTTTGTAATCCACCGACTCAAGAGTTACCCCGAAGGGCGTGGCCCGCCATTGAGAAGCGAAGCTTGTCTCGGTATTTCATAAAAATTGATGAGTTTCCCGATCCAATCAATGCGGCTATTTTTTCTACCTCAAAGGTAATGAGTTTCTAGGAAAGAAACAAGAAAAACAGGAAATTTGTTTGCCTGTACCTTACGTTTTCACACTTTACCGCTATTGCCCAAAACAAAAGGCGCTGATTACCTGTTTGTAACCAGCGCCCTAGGATTTATCTTTTATCCCAGCTTATGCAGCCTTTGCTTTAGCAACAATAGCTTTGAAAGCTTCCGGATGATTCATCGCTAAATCAGCCAAAACTTTACGGTTGATTTCAATACCAGCTTTGTGCAAAGCACCCATCAGTTTGGAATAAGACATACCTTCCAAACGTGCAGCAGCGTTGATACGTTGAATCCACAAAGCGCGGAAGTTTCTTTTCTTGTTCTTACGGTCGCGGAACGCATAGGTCAAACCTTTTTCCCAAGTATTCTTGGCAACGGTCCAAACGTTCTTTCTTGCACCAAAGTAACCTCTGGTCAATTTCAAAATTTTCTTTCTTCTTGCTTTAGAAGCAACATGATTTACTGATCTTGGCATAGTTTTACTTGTTTTTGAATGTTAGCGCCAGTGCTTCACGCAGCGGACTTAAAGCTAATGCATTCGGTTAATAACTTTAATAATACTTCTTACGCTTTTGATTACTTCATAGCTAAGAGTTCCTTAACCTGGCTCACATTCGTTATATCAACGGTTGTAGAGTAACACAGATTTCTCTTTTGCTTCTTAGTTTTCTTAGTCAGAATGTGACTGTGAAAAGCGTGCTTTCTTTTGATTTTACCTGTTCCGGTAAGAGTAAATCTCTTTTTAGAACCGGAGTTAGTCTTCATCTTTGGCATCTTACTTATTTTTTAATTATTTAATTATATGGCAACGCACTATACCTGTGGCGTTACTCATTTCTTTAGTCTTCGCTTTGTTCTTCAGCCGGAGCAGCCTTTGAAGCCTCTGCCGATTTCGGTGCAGCAGGTTTCTTGGGGGCAGCGCTCTTTTTCGGAGAAAGCTGAATAGTCATTCTCTTTCCTTCCAGAATCGGCATCTGATCTACTTTTGCATAGTCTTCCAAATCATTGGCAAAGCGCAACAGCAAAACCTCTCCCTGCTCCTTGAATAAGATAGAACGACCTTTAAAGAACACGTATGCCTTTACTTTGTCTCCATCTTCCAAAAAGCCCTTGGCATGCTTCAACTTGAAGTTATAGTCATGGTCGTCCGTTTGGGGACCGAAACGAATTTCCTTCACGTTTACTTTCACCTGCTTCGCCTTTTGTTCCTTCTGACGCTTCTTTAACTGATAAAGAAATTTAGAGTAATCAATAATACGACAAA
>ERZ772863.40-NODE-40-length-161578-cov-7.616538_pt1 | contig 161578 bp, 143 predicted proteins | sample MGYA00512134_ERZ772863 | MGnify/ENA primary metagenome ERZ772863 (study PRJEB29015, sample SAMEA2737659) | human gut metagenome | biome: human gut; feature: human-associated habitat; material: faeces | place: China | collected 2012 ...
TTCTAACTGAGCTATTTTCTATTGCTCAATTTTTCATAATTCATTTGACACTACCCATTCAAGTTCTTTCGCTGAAATTTTATTTTCATTTTTATAATTTTTTCTTATCTCTCCATCTCTCAGCGTAATAACTCTGTCAGCCATATTTTTTATGGCATCATTGTGAGTAACAATAATTATTGTATTTCCGTATTTTTTATTGATACTTTCTATCAATTTAAGAATTTCCTTTGAAGTATTGTAATCAAGCGCACCTGTCGGCTCATCGCACAAAAGAAGGTCAGGATTTTTTATAATCGCTCTTCCTATTGAAGTTCTCTGCTGCTGTCCTCCGGAAAGCTGATTCGGAAGCTTATGTCTGTGCTCATAAAGTCCAAGACCTTTAAGTATTTCGTCTGTATCCATCGGATTGTCACTCAGATACGCACCCGTTTCAACATTCTCCTTTATATTGAGATTTGGTATAAGATTATACATCTGAAAAACATAACCAAGATGCTTTCTTCTGTAGCTTGTAAGCTGCTTTTCATTCATATCCTCAATTTTGTCACCATTTATGGCTATGTACCCGGCATCTGCCTCGTCTATACCGCCAATAATATTAAGAAGCGTAGATTTGCCGGAACCCGAAGGTCCAAGTAAAACACATATCTCCCCATTTTCAATTTCAATGTTGATTCCCTTTAAAACCTCAACTCTGCTTTCTCCCTCTCCGTAATGTTTTCTAATATCTTTAATTTCAAGAAACATAGCGTCACTCCTCCTGATGTTTTTACATCTTAAATCATTTTTTCTTTTTGTTTCATATGAATACTTGTTCATATGAATATATGTATCACGTTTCCCCAAAAAAGTCAATACAAAACAGTAAAAAAAGTTAGCACATACTAACTCATATTCTTAGTATATGCTAACTTCGATTAGTTATCAATATCTTATTCATATAAAATTCTCGTTTTTATATAATCTGCGATGACAAACCATAAAAACAATATATCCGATTACAGTTCCCAATATATTTGTTACTACATCATCAAGCTGACAATACCCACATCCTGTCCTATACTGTATATATTCAATGCAGACACTGCATATCGCACCCGTAAATATTGTCAAAACCGATACTTTTTCAGGCAGACACGCCGGAAACAAAATTCCAAACGGAATAAATAAAATCACATTCTCTATAACATACGCATGTTCCTGATTCGTTATCCCCCACGTAGAAAAAAGCCGCATATCTACGCCAATTCTCGAACCCGGTTCCCTCGAAAAATAAACTATATTACATAACACAAAAAAATAAATGATAAACAATGTACTTCCAACAAAACGCCATGTAAATATATACTTTGACCAAAAAGTCTCAGATTGTTTTTTTGTCACCTGTTTATGATATATAAAACAACTTATAATACCAAATAAAATTGCATAAACAACCCCCACTTTAATTCCATTATTTAAATAAATCAATACATCATGTATATCATTTAAAATATAATTGTATAACGAATCATATAGCAACTTAACTTTCCTCCCATCAAATTTGTACTTTAAATATATCGTCTCTCGGACAAAAAGCACCAATCATCTTAGACTGATGCTTTTAAAATATACTATACATTTTAACTTATACGCTAAAATCATTAACCAATCAAAACTTCCCTGCCTCTAAAGGCAAATCCATAGTGTCTGATATTTTCCTTTTTTACACCTCTTTTAATAAGTTCAATATCATATTTTTTTTCTTCAATCTGTTTTAGTGCAGCCTGCACTGTCTCCTCAAGTGAATCTTCCTTATGTTTATTTATTACCTTAAATTCAATTATAATCGCAGGATATTCTGCATTATTTTTGTCCACAGGTTCAAGCATTATATCATATCTCCCATAACCACTCTCTCGGTTTGAATTAATAATATAATGTTCTGTCTGATCTACCATAAGCCCTAATACAAAACCATGGAAAAAATTTTCTGGTGCTTTTTTCTCTGACATATGCTTTCCTGTATCAAACGAACTAAATGTTTTTAATGCCACATCATTCATATAATTATTCATTGCTTCTACGTCACCATTTATAAGTGCTTTTACAAACTCATTCGTTTCCATCTTTGCAGGACTAAACCACCTGAGTATCATATTTTCAAACATAAATTGTATTTCAAGATTTGTAAGTGCAAGGTTATACCGGCGTGCTTTCCTTCTATTTCCCAAAAGCGGTTCGGCTGATATAACTTTAAGATAACCACTAGCAAGCATAAGACTCCATACAGCATCTTCCGAATAATCAAGTTCTGAAAAAACTACCTGTTCATCTATCGTTGTTTCTATTTTCCCACCCTGCAAAAGAGTTTCCATCATAATCTTTATATATGAACTCCCTTTTTGTACAAGACTGTTTATAAGTCCATTTGAACTTGAATCTGCCCAATAAGTGGCGAACTCTCCCGTTTTTAAGAAATTAATTATCGACCATGGATTATAAATATCTTTTTTATTTCCAAATGAAAAACCATCATACCATCTCTTAACTTCCTCTTTTTTATCAGAAAATCCATGCTCATCAAGTGCTGTAAATACCTCTTCCTCTTTGAATCCAAATGACGTTTCATATCTATTTGACGTTGTTGTAACTACAACAAGATTATTTAAATCAGAAAATATACTCTCCTTTGAAACCCTGGTTATACCTGTCATAATTGCTCTTTCAAGATATGGATTCGTTTTAAATGTCGCATTAAAAAGGCTCCTTGTAAAATTTGCAAGTTCTTCCCAGTAGCCGTTTATATACGCCTCCTGCATCGGTGTATCATATTCATCCAAAAGAATTATCACATTTTTTTTGTAATAACGGCTAAGATAGTTAGACATATTTTTCAATAAATCCTGTGTCATAACATCACTCATATCGTAACTGATATTATTTATATTTTTCTTTTCAATTTCTGTTAAGCCATCCCACTCCTTTAAAAAATCAAATTGCTGACATGTATCACATATTATTCTTTTGATTTTTTCTACAGCATCATTATAATTGTTTTGTTTTATCTCGGCAAAACTCAGAAAAATCACTGGATATGTCCCCTGCAATTTACGATATTTCTCTTCTTTCCATATATCAAACTTTTCAAACAAATCCCCTCTATTTTTATAATCAATCGAAAAAAAACATTTGACCATATCCATATTTAATGTTTTTCCAAAACGTCTTGGTCTTGTTATAAGAGTTACATCATCCTGATTTTCCCACCACTCTTTTATAAACATAGTTTTATCTATATAAAAACAATTATTTTCAACTATTTTGTCAAATCTTTGTTTTCCAATCCCCACTACTTTCGCCATACACACCCCTCCAAACATCGATTTTAAGCTATAATTACAAATATATTAACACTGACTATAGTTATTTTAAAGAAAAAGAAGTATTTTTGTGATATACTTGACATGGCATAAACCTATTTCATTATCCCAAACGTAATAGGTTTATGCCTTTTTACCAGCTGAAATATTTAATTTTTACTTATAAAGGTCTTCCAGCGTTATCAGCTGAACCTCACTGCGCTCTTGTGCCTGAAAAAGTCCATCTGTAAATCCGCCTTTTGAGAAGATATAGTAATGATAGTTATTGCCTTTTCCGAAAACAGATGCATAATCTCGAATCAAATCCAGTTCATCTACGCCAATTTTCTCATTTCTGTACTTGCACGAACCGATGATATAGTCCCTACCCGCAACAGGTGTTCCGACGATATCAATCTGTATCTGCTTTCTCTTCTTCGGGTCTGTCCCCCACCACTGGCCGATTTCACTCAGCTCAATAGGAAGACTATCCGAATAATAGAGCAGATAATCCTTACACATCTTCTCAAAAATCAGACCCATGTAATCCGGAAGATACTGTTTTACCGCATGTGGGTAGATCTTTGCAATTCTACCAGAATCAATGGCACTCATATTGACCGGAACAAACCGATACCAAAATCGAAAAAAGTTATCAGCCAGCAGATAGATGGTTTTCTTACCTGGTTTTTCTGTAATCGGTATTTCCTTCTTAGCAATACCAAGGTCAATCAGCGTTTTTAGATATTTCGATACGACTGAGTTCTCCTCGCCGACTTTCATCTTGATATCGTTCATTCGGGAAGCACCTTCTGCAATCGCTTTGATGATTGCATTATAAATTGCTGGCTCTCGAAGCTCCTGTTTCAGCAGATTTCCCGGTTCCTCATACAGATAGCTGGAACGGTCAAAGAAATTGTCCAGCAGAGCTTCATTCACACTATCTCTCACATCCAACTTGTTGATATAGTGAGGAACGCCTCCTGTAATTCCATAAATCAGAGAATTGTCCTCTGCAGATAGATTCGGATGGAACACAGCTGTTTCCTTATAGTCCAACGGCTCAATCTTAAACTGACCGGTTCGTCTGCCATACAGCGGACTTTCTTTACCAAGCACCTGACTTTCCATAAAGCTCATAGACGAACCGCAAAGAATCAGGTACATCTTGGACTCTGTCCATTTGTGGTCGATGATATGCTGCAGCATCGCAGAAATAGCCGGCTTTGCTTTCGCAAGATACGGATACTCATCAATAACAAAGATGAGCCGTTTTTCATTTGAAAGTTCTGTCAATTCATCCAAAGCTGCATCATAGGATCTGAACTCTGGTGCAGACTCCATATCCGGCCGCTCAAAGCTCATAATCGACTTCGAGAGAGCCTCCAGATTTTCCTTTCCTGTCGTATTCAAAGCAGAGAAGAAAATGGTAGGTTTATCTTTACAGAACTCATTGATCAAAGCTGTTTTTCCAACACGTCGTCTGCCGTAGATAACAATGCACTCAAACTTATCATCCACATATCGCTTGTTCAGCTTCCGAAGCTCCTCCTCACGACAATAGAATTGACTCATCCGCTCACCTCCAACAATTATACTCGTGAGTTAGTAACTCGCAAGTTACTTTTTACAAAAATTATAAATCAGATAATTTGCAACGTCAAGCAAAATAAACTGAGCCTATATCAGTTGTGTAAAACATCTGCCTTTAACCAACTATACTGTTGCAAGCAGTTCTTTGAGAAATGTGCAGACAACGATTTCAAGCATTGTAGATTCTCGTGTGTTGCACTGATAAACCCTTTTTCTGCCGCCGAAAAGACTTTTTCGTAGACGGGAAGTGGCATTTTTTTATTCTGTGAAAGCACGGCAGCTTCCACAGTAAAGTATCCTTTTCTGATTTCTCCTGTACTACCGTCACGGACATCAGAAATTGCTTCCATTTTCGGACTGCATGGTTTGGTAATATCAGAATTATCAATAACAATAACTGCATTTTCCTCGTTTATCTGTTTCTTAACCACCGAGATATTAAAATACCATAAAGCATCTGTAAAAGAAATTTGCTAAATTCCGTTTAATTTCATATCCTAATCTGTTATAATTAATCATGCAAAAACACTCCTTTGTTTTATTTGTTTTGTCGTGATTTAATTATAACATTAGTGCAGTGTTTTTGCTTTTTTATTTTGCAGATGATTTAGTTTCTCAAAAAAATGGGGAAACTCAAAATTTTTGTATATTGCAAATCCTTTTTGCATATGATATAATGTCGTCAGACAAAGAGAAGCTATTGTTCCATAGCGAACACAAAACAAAACCCCCGATGTTGCCGCATCGGGGGTTTTTATTCCTATTTTGATGTGGAAGGCTTAATACCACAGGTTAGTTGCCGATTATTTATTACCATCTAACCATGTTGTGGTCAAGCTTTTTTGTAACACTACGACCTAATTTCTGCCACAGGGTTTACGCAACCCCGTAGCGTGCCTCATAGGGCGTTTTGTAATTATTATAAGAATGCGGACGGACATGGTTATATTGTACATACGCAAATTCTTCGACTGCTGTGTAGAGTTCATCTTCTGTGTGATAATAATGCTGATATATAAGATCATTTTTTAATGTGTTGAAATATCTTTCCATAGGAGCATTATCATATTCCCGATAACCGTACGCAGTCTGCGCCAATGTACTCTATGTTTGAGCTTGGGACCATGTCCGCCTATCGTTTCCTGACCAATCATGCGCAGGAAACGATAGGCGATTATTGTGAGTTCCAGAACCAGTTCATTGGTCTCAAATTTGCCAGATGGAAGACGTTCTACATCCATATCTGTTTTTATTTCACTGTGGAACTGCTCGCATTCCCCATGGGCATGGTAATTCTGGATGACTTCTTCATCTGTCATTCCGGTGTTTGTCCACCATGTATTGACTTCAATATCGGCTTGAAAAAGGAATTGACCATATTTATCAACTGTCCGCTCTATTATCTCATACCCTGTTCGGATTGTGACAGTTTTTTTCTCTCCATCCGCTGTGTTGTAGCTGAATGGTTTCCAGTCACTTCCGGTATATACTGTTTTTCCTTCACGGGGAGCTGTGACATTCTGGGAGTTTGCCTTTGCCATCTCAAACCAGTCATCCTTACTTTCACGGCGCAGATTCCTTTTTATAATAAAGTAGCAGCCGCTTTCCAAAAGAATACCAATGTTTTCGGCAGAGTCGTTTCCAGAATCCAGCCGGATAAGCAGCGGTTCATCTGTTATCTGCCTGCACAGGGCAATTGTTTCCCGAAGGAATGCAGGAGTATCGCACTGACAGTGCTGTTTTCCCTCCCTCAGCTGTGCATTTTACCAGATAACCTTCTGTTCCGATATATGCCATAATAGGTGCATAACCATCATATCCTTTGTAGGTACGTGATACACCTTCTTTTCTGGTTTTAGAATTGTCAAACGGCGTAACATCAATATCTACTGGGACATAGCCATTTGGAAGCCTTGAAGGTATGATACCGTTCATGTGCAGCATCTTCACATTTTCTGCAAGGATACGATTTCGCAGGGAATCCCCAATATCGTCCATTCTCTGACGCAGTGTTTCCTCAGAGGGGATGCTGCGTGTTATACCCAGGGCATATTTATAAAATTCCTGGTCATCGTCCATTTCGTGGACCGCTTGATACTGTGGCTTTTCCATGCACAGCATACCTATATATGTTAGAAGGATGTCGCCATTTTTTATCTGATGCTGAGATCTGTTTGGTGTTACATCCATGCGGTTACAGCGCTTTACAAAATCGCTCTTGCTAAGAATTGCACCTACAACAGAAAGACCGCTGGCAGGAATGATACGTTCATTCGAAAATTTAATTTTTATATTATTCATGGTATACACCCTTCTTTCATCGAACTATAAGAATATTATACCAAAAAATGACTCACCTAACAGGTGAAAATGCAAAACAGGTAAAAATAACAGGAAAACTTGATAAATACAGGCTTTGGGAGTATCGTTGTCGTTTTAACTTCACGGATTCAGGATCTAATATATCGCTAATATTTCCCATGTGTAAATAACCACACCTTTATCAACAAGATCTAAATTGGCTGCACACACCCTATTTTTTAAATTCTCCAACATATAATTTCCTCTTAAATACCGATTCCATAAACTCTTGAAACTGCATTATCCCACTGTCCTGACTCATGTAAAATATGTTCAATCACATCGCGAACAGCACCATTTCCACCTTTAACGCCACTTATATAATTTGCAATTTTTTTTATTTCGGGACAACTATCAGCAGGGCAACCAATATATCCAACAAGCATCATCGGTGGCAAATCATTCAAATCATCACCGATGTAGCCAACCTCTTCCTTCTTCAATTTATGCTGAGACATAAATGTCTGTAAAAACTCTGCCTTGTTCTTTACATTCTGATAAAGATATTCCACTTTCATCTCTGTCATCCTTCTAGTAGTTGCAGCGCATTCTCTCCCTGTGAGAACCATGATTTTAATTCCAACACTATGTGCAGCAAAGAACCCCGCTGCATCCTTCGTGCAGAATTTTTTCAACTCATTTCCTCCCTCATCATAATATACCCCTGCATCTGTCATTGTTCCATCCACATCAATAACTATTAATTTAAGCTCCATTACTTTCCCTCCTCCTCTGTATCATAAGCGGATGGTGTCAGAAAAGCAACCCTAACATCAAGATTCCGAATAGCATTAGCAACAGCCAAATTAAATTTATTTCCGTGTTCAGTGTATGTTCTTATGTTAGTAGTATAATAATTCTTTCCATTTTCTGTATAGCCATCAGCTCCTATGGCATAAATAGCCTTAGTATCCATTTCCTTCAAGAGCTTAAGAAGCATTATAAAGCTATTGCATCCTTGATCAAAGGCTCCTGACAAACTGTTATAATCAATTTTATAGTCTGATATTCTACCAATAAGATTAGAAGTAATAATCGTTTTACAGGAAATGTTCTCAAGATTACTAAAACGCTTGTTATTACTGAAGAATGCAAAGTCAACCAAATACGATTCCGGTACAAAATTAATTGCTATAACCACAGGATTCTCCTGCTTAATAAATTCTTTGATTTTCGTTTCATATGTTAAAATCGATGCTCCCGGTGCGATCAAGAGAACTTTTTTACCGGAAAGCAAATTGTAAAGTTCTGCTCGGCTTCCAGAATCATCAATCCGATTGCTCTTATAATCCTCATACACTGAATCCGCATATGTTGCATCAAATGCAGTCTTTTTATCATCAGCAAATCGCGCCAATATATGATTAATGTCTCTTATTGTCAGATCGCCTTTTTTTAAATAATGCTCTGCGTAATTTCTATGCAAATTAAATCTTGCAGAAAGGAAATATGCCGGAGTATATCCCCACTCAGGCGCACCCTTCAACGGTGCAATATAATCTTGAATAGCATCCATCATGTAATCAATGTCATATGTTTTTCCTGTATAATCATTGCAATAATCTGCAATCAATTCAATGGGCAAATTTCCTGGGATTCTGCCCATTCCCATCAAACTGCCATCCACCGCAACCGGTCGATTCAAATGTTTATCTATAAATGCTTGTGCCAAACAACAACTTAAAGACATATTTTCATGCAAATGTAATGCAACTCTTATATTTCTATCCAAATTGTTATCTACTAATGAAACAATTCGATCCAAGTCTCTTCGTTTCATACTTCCAAATGTATCAACAATAGAGAACTGATAAGGCTGAATTTGGTTTACTTGTTTAATAATCCAAAGAATACGCTCATCAGAATAGCCCATAATATTAATTGGATTAATTGACAATTTGTATCCTTTTGCCTTGACTTCTCTGGCGAAATCCATACCATCTTCAATATCATAATCATGAGCGGTAATTCGAATCATCTCTATTCCACTTCCAGTGTAAGGGGATAATTTATTAATATCGTAATTACTTCTCATTGCCATAGCCGAATACATTGTATTTCCTGCATCATCTGGCAAGAGCTTGTTAAGATCCTCGATACGATTACACACTGTGACATCTGGATTGTATTCTTCTACATTCCGCAAAAATCCAACTTCTACGACATCAATATTCGACTTTGTAAGACGATTAATGATATCTTTTGCACAATTAAAACCGAATTTCCAGTCATTCACATACCCGCCATCACGCAAAGTACAATCCAACAATTTTAAATCATATGATGCCATTATTTATTTCCTTCCTTCATCATTTTAATGACCATCTCAAGATCTTTTTCTGTATCAACTGATAAGCTATGGCACTCTGCTATCAAAGAAAGTTTCAACTGTTTTCCATAATCTAAGAATCTTAAAGTATCAATTCCTTCAATCAATTCAAACTGACCTGGATTTGAATTTTTGTAAAAATCAAGCATTTTTTTATTGTACCCAATGATACCAACATGCTTATAATACTTAAAATCAATAGCCTTAAACGGATACGGAATTGGTGTTCTTGACATATACAGAGCGTTCATATTATCATCAAATACCATCTTTATATTTGATGGATCCATTACTTGAGCCGGATCAGTCATCTCCGTAATAATATTTGTTCCAAACTCTACATCCTGCGGTACACTATCTGGAATAGCTGCAGCAACTGCCTCAGTATTAATCAAAGGTTCATCACCATTTAACTGAACATAGAAATCTGCTTTAATTGTTTCTGAAACCTCTTGCAATCTATGTGCTGCTGCTCTATGCGTACTAGCTGTCATCACAACAGGAATCTTGTTTGCTTCGCAAACAATTCTGATTCTTTCATCATCTGTAGCAACATACACTTCATCCAACTTTTCAACAGTACATACTCTTTTATATACCCACCAAATCATTGGATGCCCCAAAATATCTTTTAATGGTTTTCCAGGTAAACGAGAGGAGCCATATCTCGCTGGAATAATTCCTACTACTTTCATTTTCTAACCTCACATTCCAAAAAACTTTGAAGCAATCTTTTTTCCTAAAATTTTTTCACACATACAACATGTTAAGTAGCTGAGTACCGTCGTTAATATCAGTTCTATACTGATAAGCAAAAATAGCGGTACCGCCCCCATTTTTCCTTATAAAATCAAATACGCTTTGTTAATACAATACAAAAAAGCCACATGATAATGCCTTACTAGATGCGTATTTTTGTTCCATATCTTTTAGTTTTAAGCCAAAATAATAGTATATAAACCAGCTCATTTGTTAAGCGATATTTTCAGCTTTACAACCGGTCGAAATAGTGGCGTTTTTTTATAATATCGTAACGAATGGAAATAGCCGTCTGCCCATTTTTCATATCCCATATTTTTCACTTACTATGAATAAAAATAACCGCTATAATGCAAATGGCTCTCATGTATTGAATCCATTCGATTTTTCCTTTATTCATTATAGTTCTCCTTTTCCAATTTATCTTTAAAAAGAATATACCCTTCAAACATATCCAGATCTTCCTTTGTTGTTATCTTGATATTTGTCTGATCGCCATATGCAAGATTAATCGTATCTCCCAATGCAAACATCAGACTTGTGGTATGCGGCTCAATTTTATCTATTAATTTCTGTTCTTCCGCTCTCTTATAGACATCCAGTAAATACGAGAACCGAAAACCGTAAGGGCATGCAATCTGCGTATATTTATCTCTATCTATCCATGTATTTGTTCTCGTATTATCTTCGTCATTTTTAATTGTCATCAATTGATAACATGGTGTGCCAGTTACAGCACTGCCACGCTCTTCGGTCATATCAATCACAGCATCAACAATCTTCTGGCTTGTGAATGGTGCTCCTCCATATTGGATATAGACATTATCATCGAGGCTTACTTCTTTTCCAACAAGTTTTTCCAAGTGGTTCTTCCCATTCATCACAGAGTCTTGGAATGTCTCTCCGCCCGGAACAATCCATTTCACTTTTTTCAAATTATATTTCTCTACCATTTCATTGCAGTAGTCTATCCAATCATGGTGACAGACAATTTCAATGGCATCTATTCTTTTATTGTCTTGAAAAATCTCACATGTGTATGCCAATACCGGCTTTCCAAGTACTTCTATAAACTGTTTTGGCCTACCAGCACCTACTCGTGTACCTGTACCGCCAGCCAAGATAATTGCTATGTTCATCTTTTCTCCTCTCGTTCCACTTTATTTTCACCCTCTTGCAATCCAACCCCCATTACGCCCCATAGCTTTCCAGTGCTGTATCAATAAATCTCACAAGATTCCGATAAGCTGGCAGGAAGAAGAAGCTGTCGTCATCACCAACACTACCTTTATACAACCCCCAGCAGAACCAATAGAATGCAGAGATTGGTAAGAAGGCCATGTAATATCTGTGTTCGTCTTTAGTCAGCTCACGGCCAACGTATGCTTTTAGATATCGCTCAATCTGCTCATCTGTCCAATCATAACGGCATAGGATACAACAAATGTCATTAGCGGCATAGTTCATTCCCGCATATTCCCAATCAATCAGATAGACTTCACCATTGTCATCGTAGAGATAGTTTGGCTCGTATGTGTCATTATGGCATAGAACCAATCCATAACCTAAACGCTCCGCATCAGCTTTCACCAATGGATAAAGTTTCTCTACTTTTGCAATAATATCTGCAAATTCTTTCTGAAGATGGCCCTTGGTTGCAGAAGCGATGTTCATCAGTTTCTTACCTTCAGCAACATCATCAAATACCTTGATGGTTCCATCCGATTTTACCGCATGAAGTCTGTGCAGATATTCCATCGCAACTTTCAGTTGGTCATCATATTTTTCGAAGTCACAATTTGAGGCATTATGGACAAAATAGGATACCTTCCACCCGGAAAGTTCCATATGAATAACTGACTTGTCTATGCCGATATCCTTTGCAGACATCTGAGCAAATAGTTCAGCCTGACGATTGATAAGGTTTCCGGCTGTTCCTCCTGGGTGGCGGTAAACGTACTTGATTGACTTTTGCTCCGACTCTACCGTAAAAGCAAACGATACATTGGTGAGTCCGGCATTGATAACGGAGATATCCATTATGTCGTTCGGTTGGCAGTGAAGTGTATTACAGATATTTGCAATAATTTCCGAATCGACATTGATGAGAAACTCTGAGTCGAACACCCTCAAATCCTCTACACTGTCAAACTCAAGAATCTGCTCTGGTTTAAACTCTCTCTTATAAAAGGTAAGCTGCTCAATGTGTTTAGCATAAAACTCTTCCCAAAACATAGATGCAACACCAAAGTCGGCAATTTCTTTCTCCATAAGTCCACGGAATGTCTGGCTGAACTTCACATTCATGTAGGCAGGACCAACCATAGCTAAAGAGTCATACCCTCCGACGCTCATTGCAGTTATGACGTCTGCATCAGAACACTTAACGGCGAACTCTCTGAACTTTCCAGCCTGGTAAGTACAAGCACGATAGGAATGATTATCCGTATTATTGTAGGTAAATGGATTCTCTATAAAGTAATGGTCAGCACAGCAAATAAAAGTATTATTAAAGTGCTCCCTAGTGACATACAGAGAATACAGGTTTCCTTTCTTACCAAACTCATTATTAACTATTAGTTTCACACCATACTTCTGTTCCAAATAGAAGAATTTCTCCTTCATGTAGCCGACTACAATATAGATCTCACTCACACCAGCTTGCTGAAGCTGCTCAATCTGGCGCTCAATCAATATTTCACCCTTGACTCTAAAGAGTCCCTTGGGTTTTTCATATGTAAAAGGGGCAAATCTATTCGACTTGCCTGCGGCCAAAATTATCGCGTTCATTAATCTTTCCTCCCATGAAAACAATCATCTATAAAGGTTTCTAATTATAAAAAATCGAGGTTGAGAATGGCTGTCTCTCAAATTTTTAACTCAGCTTCCTTGAAATCATATCCTATGCTACTGTTTACTATTATTTATCCAATCAAACGCCTCGATCAAATCCTGTCAAACACATACTTTCATTATATAGTCGCAAACCGACTGTGTTGATGTACCAGTTTCCCGCATATTAATTTCATTCTTAAATTTCGTAACATTTTCCTTAAATTTGACATCATCAAATTCTAGAATATTAGACACCAATTCCATATTGTTTTTTGCTAATGGAAATGGCCACTGATTCAGTGGAATATAAAAATCTCTCCGAGATTTGTAATCATCATAATCGTAAGCAAAGAAAAATCCCGGACGTTCTGTAACCAAGAAATCGGAAATCGTTGATGAATAATCAGTAATAACAGAATCAGCTATAGCCAGCAACTCATTAACTTTTTGATAACTTGTTACATCAATAACGTTTTCATTATGAATCTTTCCCTTTTTATTTTGATCCGCAATAGGATGTCCTCGGTACAGGAACTTCCATTTTCCAGAAAAACGTTTTTCAAATGCCGCAACAACTTGATCATAATCCAGGGCATCAACCAAATCCAAAGAATCATCTTGACGACATGTGGGTGCATATAAAATATATTTAAACGATGCGTCTAGACAAAGCTCCTTTTTTATGCAATCTCTATTTTTTTTAGATATATTTACAAGGATGTCGTTTGTTGGCATACCTACTTGAAGTACCGGACCGTAATACCACATACCATCTCTAAGAACACTTGTCGCAATATCACTGTTTGAGATTTGCAAATCAGTCATTTCAGAACATTTTTTAACGTCTTTCAAATGCTCTGGATCAAAATATTCTACACAACCACCTTCAATTTTTTTTATTGGAATAGCAGCATGCCAAGTCTGAATAAGATATTGATTACTTCTTTTCCATCTATTACCAAAATGATGACTATCAACCCATACTTTAGCCGTTGAATAATAATAAATCTTCATAAGAGAATGTGGCCGTACTCTTTTGACATCACTTGGGACATTCACTTCAACGTCATCATCTAAAATCCAAATTTTTTCAAAATCGGAATTCAAAAAATCAGAAATTTCCCTAGGAATTCCTCCAAATTTTCTATAATCAAAAGAGGAAAATACAATCCTGTTGTTTTTTACGGGGAAAATTCTACATAAACAATAAAGCATATGTACTATGTTTATTTTGATTCTCTTATTCATCTTGCAGAAGCACCTCCATTATTTTGCTTTCAAAACATTTATAATCTCTATTATCTTTCTTCTGTATATAATAACAACTATGCAGAATATAACAATCAAGCCGTATCTAATAATGGCATATGGATAAATAAAATTCACTGCAATTGTTATAGCCAGCATTAGTGCTGAAAGGATTAGAAAAACCTTATTAGGGAATACGCTCCTATCTTGAAGCTCAGCTCTTGCAATACGCCTTGAATACAGCATATGGAGAATACCCATCACGATATAGCAAGCCAAGGTTGTATATGCTGCTGCAACATAACCAAATACCGGAATTGCCAAATAGTTCAATAAAATATTCAACAGCGATGCAAAAACAGTTATTCCAGCTACGGCCTTTGTCTTCTCGAAATAAAATTCAATCTTTGAAACAAGCCCATATAGCATAACAAAGAAATATCCTGCTACGACTGGAGGAATAACATATACTGCTTCAGCATAGGCCTCATCAGCAAAGATCATTATTAAATCTGGAGCAAACAACATAAAAAGTGTGGCCACGCCAAGAAATCCGAGCATGATCATGGATGTAATATAATGAACTTTACTCAAGTCTTTGTCCTTAATTTTTTGATACATCCACGGTGTAAATGTGGCATCCAATGCAGATGTAAGCAATACCATCAGCCTACCTAAATTGTAGGATACATTGTAAAACGCCACATCGGATTGCCCACAGAATTTTCCAATTATAATACGATCAGCCTTGTCCAAAACGAGCGTTGACAAGAAATAGGGGATAAGAGGCAAATTAAATTTAAGCGCATAAGACCATATTCCTTTGTCAAAATAAATTTTCCCTCGCCAGAAAATTCTTATATAAAAAATCAGATAAATAAGAGCCCATATAATTTGATACGATAGGATTTTCACAACACCCTTATCGTAATTAATAAATAGAACCGCACATAAATTTAAAAGCGTTCCTACTACTGCAGTCGCAATTGTAACTATGGTAAATTTCCGATACTTGTATTCATATTTACTTCTAGCAGTCCAAAACAGCAATGCAGGTGCCCAAATCTGTGCAAGGAAGAGCGAAGCACAGAGTACAAAACTCATTCCCATCATCTTTTCTATCTGATTGTGGAATAGCAAAAACAGACCAAACATCGACACAGATATAGTCGTTGTAAGTCCTAACAGAGAAGATTCAAACTTATCTCGGCTATGACTATACTTAATCATACCTTTGTCGAATACACCATACGAGAGTCGAAGTGTACATATAACCACTATTAAATCATTCCATGCAAAGTATGTACTCGACAAACCATACTGTTCTGTACTGAGTAAGCGCGTAAAAATAGGAAGCGTAATAACGCTTAAGCCATTTTGGAGTACACCACAAACCAGGAACCAAAAACTAGCCCTGACCTGAACTGGCATTAATTTATATTTTTCAATTAAATTCTTCATAGTCCTCTTTATAATTTGGAAGGAAGCTTAATTTCGAATTTAGTTGAGTACATCAACTATGGATTCCTTCATTACATTTAAGCCCTCATTCAAAATGTCATCTTGAATCGTTAACGGTGGCATTATCTTTAATACACCGTCTTTTCTTCCAGCTACCTCCATAATTAATCCATTATCAAATGCCTTATGAACTACTTTCAAGGCAAGAGTCGAATCAATAGCATTAAAATCAATTCCCCATATAAATCCTATTCCCCTGTAGGATAAGTTTTTATTTAAAGGAATAATTTCACTTTCTAAAAAATCACTGATCATCTTCGCTTTGCGTTGAACTACCTTATCCATGGAGTGTTCGACATAATAATTTATACCCGCCGTTGCACCAACAAAAGAAAGCTGGTTGCCTCTGAAGGTACCGTTATGTTCTGCAGGTCTAAAGATGTCAAGATCCGGTCTTATCAACAAAATCGCCATCGGCATACCAAAGCCAGAAATGGACTTTGATAAAACCACCATATCTGGTTTGATCCCAGCTCGTTCAAAAGAAAAGAACGTACCGGTTCTCCCATTTCCAACCTGAATATCATCCACAATCATTATGATGTCATTATCTTTACAGATCTGATATACCTCTTTAAGCCATTCTACACTTGCTACATTAATGCCACCTTCAGCTTGCACTGTTTCTAATATAATCGCAGCAGGCTTATCAACACCTGAATGATCATCGGTCAAAACCCACTTTAAATAGGCAATTGAGTCAATCCCCTGCGTGCCTTCATACGGAATGTGGGTTACATTTGTAAGTGGCAAACTAGCCCCTTCTCTACTAACCTTATCCGTTGTAAGTGCAAGAGATCCGAGTGTCATTCCGTGGAACCCCCCTCCGAATGCCAATACCTCAGTTCGCTTTGTGTTCTTTCTAGCCAATTTAATAGCAGCTTCAACAGCATTTGTACCTGTTGGACCACAACACATCACCTTGTAATTCAATCCTCTCGGTTCAAGAATTTTAGAAGAAAAAGTACTTAGAAACTCCTCTTTTGCAGAAGTATACATATCCATCATATTAATGACATGATCATCCTGCAGATATGTCAATATTTTATCCTTAATTTCAGGGTTATTATGCCCATAATTCATAGAACCAGCCACGGCAAGAAAATCTATATATCTTCTACCATCAACTGAATACAATTCCGAATTCAATCCTTTATCAAAAATAACCGGATATTTTCTGCAGTACGAACGTACTTCAGACTCGTTTTTTTCAAATACATCAAACATGATTTTATTCTCCTTTGTTAACGAACTTCATATTTTGTTCCGTATCTATAAGTTCTTGCCTGCTTTTCTCCATATATCAGATAATCAATTTTCAATTTGAAATAGATTTCCCTTAAAAAGTGAATCTTTTTAATTTTACTCTTTATATAGCATCCAAGCCTATATAGCGTTCTTCCTATTAGTATTGTCATGGTTGGAACGTGATAATCATATTCTCTAATACTTCTTAGCAAATCTCTGCTTGCCTCAATGGTATTCGATTCTACGACTATCAGGTACTTGAATTTTCCTCTTTGAAATGCGGAATGATCAAACGATTCCTTAAACTCTGGCAACTTTCCAATTATGTCAAGTGAAAGCATCGTTCTCATGCATTTTTCGCAAGTACAGCAATTCCTATCATCACTGTTATTGCAGACCTTCAAATTCTTCTGTATGAATGGGTCATCAGCAAACCTCTTAATCTTTTGCGTTCTCCACACTTCTCCACCTGATGAGTAAAATGTCAAACTATTTGTACTCATTAAAGCGAGATTTAAAACATCAAACCCATCAGAATCGTGACTTGCAAAATCGAATTCTCCAAAAGGCACTCCAGAACTCACATAATACACACCAAATAATTTCTGCAATGCAAGCACATAAGAACAGATTCTCAAAGAATACTCTTGTACAAAACCATCAAATAAGAAGTCATTATGATTGGTGTACACCCCCACAAGTTTTAATCCATAGTTTTCTGCTATCGGTTGCGATCTGCTCAACAAATCTTCAAATTTCTTTCTCGTATCCTCCTCTGAGACATAGTGATTAAACTGGTTGGCAATCAATAAATGAGTGAGCCTATAATCTTGAGGAACATCCTTCGTATGAACAGAAATAGAATAATAAGAATCAACACCGCCACTTGCTGAAGTCCCAACTGCACCTTCTGTGTTTATTTTTCCAATATAAGGTTCCGCCTCTACATTGATTCTCTTATACGCTCGTGGCCTTACAACCGGAAGCGTCACTAAAAAATATGTTTTTATTTGATATAAAAGTCTCTCGCTAACTGCCCCTTCCACTTTTATATCTTCACCGTTGAACATGGCGTAATTTAATATACCAACCAAAAAAGCGTCAGAAACCTCAGTGCAAAGATACGGTTCATATTCTTTAGCGACTTCAAAATAAAACGTTTTATTCACGTCGCCTAATAATATATCTGCACACAGACGAGTTGTTCCCTGATACTCTTTTGTATATGGTTTCCTAATTGTAATCATCTTACGACTCCCTTTACACTAAATCATCTAAATTTATTCTTTCAAAGACTTCAAGTTTTCCGCCACGTGTTGCATTTCCAATCATTACACCGTGTGCTTCACTCCATCTTCTTGCTTCTCTGAACGATACTTCACAGAGTAACAATTCCGGTGGAAACTGTGTAGACATATCAATTGGTTTAATCCCTTCAGCATAGCTGCCAGCAGTTTCAACCACACCATTTTTAATATTATAATTATGATCAATTCCAATTAGATAAATCTCTTTGTACCCCATATAGGCCGCAATTTGAATCATTGCATATGTGATAGATAATCCGTCATATATTCCAACACTTATATCATCTGAAAAAGGCATTAAGCCTTCTGGATATGTACCATCCGGACTATATACTGAAACATAAGGCTTAAAAAAGAGTCTAACTTTTTCATTGGTTAATATTTCATCCGAAAACATGGATCTGAATTTATATGGTAAGAAGCACAGTTCACAGTTTTCTATCGCAAATTGTAAATCTCCTTTAATCTGCTCTAGCACTTTGCTATCTTGAGAGCAGTAATATTTTGGTCTCCAGGTTGTTTTATCATAAAGATTGTATATTCTATTGCAGGCAAAACAATCTTCACCTTTCAGTTTTTCTAAATCTGCGATTTTAAGACTTGGACCATTACCAATAATAAAACAACGATTATTTTGACTAGAGTTTTTCAGTTGCTTAATTAATCTGCTATCCTGTGTAGTTTTGTAATGTTTTGATGATAAGTTATCAGCACAGGTTTTTATCAGCTTTACTCCTGGCTGAATAATTGACTTTATTTTCATTTACTGCTTACCTTCCTTTGATATCTTCATTAAGCACATAGTTCATTTCACAATACCGAAAATCATGGTGCTTAGCTTATACACGAATTTTTTAATTACCGATCATCCTCTCGTACATAATGAGCTTGTGTCAAACATCCACCAATAACCAATGCAATTGGAATACTCAAGAAATGCACAAAGGCCGATTCTGCAAGCGACGAAACACATAAATATCCAAGTGCAAAAAGTGCACTAAAATAGGCATTACGATTCTTGATTTTAATTTTTGATATTTCTACAAACAATTTATATAATGCCATGATAAAACATGCGGCCCCCAAATACCCATTTTGTGCAATTTCCATAGGCCAAAAAGAGTCGGAAATGAAGCTAGGATGGTCTCTTGTCAGTCCATAAATATTCGATATTCCATAATTTGAATAGAGCGGTGAATATACCACACCAGAATAATGCGACGCAAATGTTGCCAACCCTGCTCCTAATGGAAAATGTTCCTTTGCGATGTCGAAACATGTTCGAAGAAGAACATTGCGTGCCGCTCCATCACTTATAGAACTAAAGAAGTAGTACTGTATCTGACTCCATCCAATAAGTAAGCATAAGCAACCTATAAGAATTACACTTTTTAACTTAATTTTCTTATTATAAACATTAATCAAATAATACAAGAGAATATACAGAATCACTCCGCCAAAAGCCTTGCTTCTCATAGTGGAAGCCATTAAAAGCAAAAGAATAACACTATATAATGTAAAATGTCTCGTCTTATCCTTTACCAATAATAGAAGTGCTAGTAAAAAAACACACATAGCACAAAATATTGTATGAAGTCCATAAAAAAGAAACGTGGATTTCATTCCATATCTGTAGTCACCTGGAAACAAATTCAAAAACTTATCCAAGAAAAGCAACAAAACATAAAGCCATACTACCGCTTTAATATGATTAGCAATTTTTCCTCCATTCAAAGACAGATTAATACTCTTGAATAATGTTATACCTACATAAATACTTAGCCAGAACTTAAGGTTCAATAACAAATCTGGTAAAACAGCTTTCAGCATATCCTGATATCCATATACTATATTTCCTGCTAATGCAAACAGAATTGCAACACCAACCCAAAATGGGTAGCTATTCTTTCTGATGCGTAGAAGTCCATGTCTCTCATACAATTTTTTGATTGCAATCGGAATAGCCATGCAAGATATAAGCTCATCTAAATATCCAAATATTGGCAGGTAATTTTCTAATAATTCTCTAAAGATTATCAAATAGAAAATCAAAATAAAAATATAGTAATTGTAGTTTCCCTTTGTTCGAGTCATATTAACATACCTATCATATATTTCACTTTCTTTTTATGTTTCACATTTTCGTTTCTCAACAAGTTCTAATGTATAACCTATGCAGTGCGCAGGTACCCCCCCCATATTTCGCCAGTTGGTACATTTTTTGTCACTACAGCACCAGCTGCAACAATAGAGTTCGGACCAATTTCTGTATTATACATCAACGTAGCTCCTGCTCCTATTACGCAATTATCATTAATCTTTATTGTCCCTGTATAGAACGGGAAATGATATTCTTTACTAATTTCCGGATTTCGATTAAACATATCTCCAATAATGTCATGTGTAATAAATCTTACATCAGCGGAAATATGAACATTATTCCCCAACGAAATTAGTTCTGGTTCTGATGGAATTTTCTTTGCATGCCATGCACAATTATTTCCCATATGCTTAAATATGGATTTAGCCTTTAAGTACGTTGCTGCCTGAATTCCGTGTCTAAAGAACATAAGTCTCATCATTATCCAGTATCTTTTAATCTTTTTCCTCATCTCAATTTCTCCATCGATACTTAAAATTTACCTTTTCATCTGTTCCGCAATATCAGCATCCACAATCTCTTCACCGGTCTTACCTACCAGCTGTGCCTTACTTGCTTCACTTAATCCATTATTAACAACGGCACACATATCACATGTGCTACACTTATCCAGTTCCTCTTTCGTTACCTTACCATCTCTGAAATCACGTACAACCTTCAACTCGTACATAGAATATGGTTTCTTCATGAACAGTGCTTTCAGCTTATGCCATACCACCCAGAATCCAGGCTCCCAGATATATTTATGCATAGCAGGACTCACACTACCAATCATCCAACAGTCACGGTCACAGCAACGCACCTTCTTACGAACTGCCTCCGCCTCCGGACTATTCCACAATTCATCCCAGCTCTGGTTATTCAGATTACCCATGACTTCTTTATCTTTTGTTCCATTACAAGGCATAACATCTCCATATGGGTCAATGAAGAATGTGTCAAAAGACATATCACACGGAAGCAGACGCTTTTGGCCATAGATGTAATTGATAAGACCGTGGTTGAAGTAAGCACGGAACCACTTCTTCGGGCTGTTGGAACGTAGCAGCTCATTAACCAATTTTTCGAAGTTCTTAGCCACCATCGGACGGTCATGAATGATGTTCTTCGCTTCAACAAAATAGAAGCTATTGTGCAGAGAAGCAGTTGCAAACTCCATGCCCATCTCATTGGAAATCTTGTACAGAGGAACCAGGTCAGGAGCGTTTTTGTCCTGAACGGTCATGCCAAAGCCAACGTCCTTCATGCCCATCTCACGCAGCTTCTTCAGTGTGCCGTAACCACGCTGGTAGCCGTTCTGCAGGCCACGAATCTCGTTGTTGGTCTGCTCCAGACCCTCGATAGAGATACGAATACCGATCTGCGGGAACTCCTTGCACAGATCAACGATACGGTCGGTGAAGAAACCATTCGTAGAAATAACGATACGGTCAGACTTCTTGTATAGTTCACGCACGATATCCTTCAGGTCGGTGCGGATGAACGGCTCGCCACCAGTAATGTTCGTGAAGTACATCTTCGGCAGTTTCTTGATGGTTTCGATGCTGATTTCTTCCTCCGGCTTGGAAGGTGCTTTATAACGGTTGCACATGTAGCAACGAGCGTTGCAACGATAAGTGACGATAACCGTACCATTCAATTTCTTTTCTTCAGACATGATTAACTCTCCTATTAACAATCAAAGTTTCAATTTTATTTAAGAACCACTTGGCACATACCGAGAACACCACAGAACCGCAGATGACCGCAACTGCTGTGAAGATATATGCAAGTAAGCCATTACCAAACAGATGGACAAGGTGCAATTTCTCAAGCACACGATAAATTACCATGTGGCACAGGTAGATCTCGAAGCTGATACTGCCAAGGAACTTGGCAACTGGATTGACCAGTACCCCCCCCTGATTGCATCCGAGGGTACCGACCAGTGCTGCCACACAGAAGAACAACATTGTTAGCGTATTGCCACCTACTGCAAAATAAGCAACTGTGGCAATCAGCAGAATTGCTCCGGCGATAACTTTGGATTTTACTGCAAATTCAGCAAGCTCTTTCCGGTAAAGGAAGATTAGGCCTCCTGCAATAAAATAAGTTGCATCATAAACGATATTGGCTCTACCGGCATTGAAGTAATTTCCACACAGGTAGTTGAACACTAATGCCGCGGCTGCCACTCCCCATGCCCTCTTCTTATTTCCAATCAGGAAGCAGAAAAACGGGAACAGCATATAAAACACAAAAATGACCGCCAGTGTCCAGCTCACACCGATAACCGAAATATTTGCATTCGGCAAAAGTCCCTGACACAAAGTCAGATTTGCAAACACTTCATACAGTGAGTTCTTGCTCGGTGAAATCACAAAATCCAGCGCGCAGAGCAATGCAAAATACGGCCAGATTTTGATGTATCTTTTGCTGTAAAATTCCTCAACGCTGATCTTACGGTCTATGATTTTCTGGTAGTAGCCACAGCACATACCAAAACCGCTGACCATCATGAAAAGAAAAACGAGGTTTGCGAAATTAGGGATAAGTTTTCCAAACACAAATCCTCCTATCCCATATTTTCCATTTGCGAGAACGTGCATCAGCGCAATGCCAATAATGGCATACGCCTTCAATCCATCTATTCCCTCATATCGATCCGCTTTTGTAGCCATAAATTTTCTCCTCACGTACCAGTCTTACTGATACACATTCATAATTTTCTCGTAATACTCATCGATAGTATCAAAGCTAATGTCCTTGCAGTTCTTGCTATACTCATCGCACAGCTTCTTATCATCCCAGAGCTTCCGGATCTTGCTCTTCAACTCGTCGCCATCTCCGCTCTTAAACAGCTCACCGGTCTTACCGACCTGAATCAATTCTGGGATGCCGCCGATATCAGCTCCCAGCACTGGTGTGCCGTACATCTGGGATTCCATCACGGAAAATGGGCAGTTCTCATACCACTCAGACGGATAGATGGAGAACCTTGCCTCACGGATGAGCTTTTCCAATGCCTCACCTTTCTGGAAGCCAACGTTTTTGATGTTCTTAATTCCATTTACCGTCTCTTCCAACGGGCCGGTGCCTGCGAAGATAAACTGCACATCCGGCAGCTCCTTACAGACCTTGATGAGTGTACCGATGCCCTTCTCCTCAGAGAAGCGACCGAAGTAAAGGACATAATCCTTCTTTTCTGTCTCTTTCCACTCCACCTTATCGATGAAATTATTCATTACCACGGTCTTCGTCGCAAACAGCGGATTGCTGTCCATCTTGCTCTTCATAAACTCAGAGCAGCAGATCATGGTGTCAATGTACTTGTAAGTCCCTTTCCACTTCCAGAACTCGGCCTCCATCATGCCGATGGCAGACTTCGCCGTGGAGCCGTGGATGCACTTGCCTTTCATGCAGTTCACGAAATGGCCGCCGAGGCACTTCTCACAGTTCTGGTGGGTGTTCGGATTGTTCAGCATGTGGTTCGGGCAAACCAACTGGTAGTCATGCGCCGTGAAGATGATTTTACAATCCCTTCCGGTCTCCTTACGCCACTTCACGATTTCCAGAATGATGGAAGGTGTCAGCTGATAGTTGAAGTTGTTCAGGTGACAGACATCCGGCTGGAAGTCGTCCAAAACTTTTCTCAACTGTACTCTTGCTTCTTTGCTGTAAATCGTCTTGATTGGGTAGGTCAGCTTCAACAGCTTGCTCCCACCGTGAAAATCCATATCGGACGTATAAGCATTGACCCGGTTGCCAACGCAACGGCCTTCGTGCTCCATACCGAAGTACTGAACCTCGTGTCCGTGATGCTCCAGCGCCTCACCCAATTTAAATATGTACGTTTCTGATCCGCCGTTTCGGTGCAGAAATTTATTCAAAATCAGCGTCCTCACGTTATTTTTCTCCTTATTTTATGTTCTATTTCACTATCTCTGTTCAGATGAAACACTTCCAATGTGTTGTTCATAAACCAGAGTGCTCCATACAAACGCAGGTAGTCATACTGAAAGTCCTTATGATAAAATCATCTGCTGTTACCGAACCTAGGTAGCGAGATAAAAAATGCTCTCGCAGCTCTACCCAGCTCTCGAAAATTGCCGTAAATACGCCATTTTTCTGGCGTTTTCACTATGTACATCTCACTGCCTGCGTTCGGTTAGAGGAGATTGTTGATTATTAATACTCACACCATCATTCTCTCCTATACAGATTTAATGTTTTTTCAACAACATCATCCCAGTCATACTTTCCGCAGATGAAATCTGCCGCCTGTTTTTTTAGTTTCATGACATCTTCCGGATGATCACAGGCATCTTGCAATTTTTCTCGAAGATCACTTACATCCGATTTTCTAAAAATCACTGCCTTGTCTTCCACGACCTCTGCACATTCAGGAATATCAGACACCAGACAGCAGTTTCCATAACTCATTGCTTCCAATAGACTCAATGGCATTCCTTCCAAATCTGAAGGCAGTGTATAGAGATAGGCATTGCTGTATAGTTCATCCAGCAGGCTTCCTTGAACAAATCCCGTGAATATAATTCTGTAATCATCTTTCGCTAGATCTTTTAACTCTCTCGTGAAAGAATCTGTATCGCTGGAACCACCAGCTATTACAAGCTTCTTATCTGTCTTGACATTCTTAAACGCCTCCACCAAATATCGGATGCCTTTTTCCGGCACCAGCCTGCCAAGGAACAATATGTAAGAATCGCTCGTCAGTCCAAATTGATTTGTTATCAAATCAGCCTTTCGATTTACCGGACAATTCACCCCGTTCGGAATAAAATGAGTTTCTCGCCCATAGGTTTCACGAAAATAATCTTGGACACCTTTACTCAGAACAACAATTTCATCCGCATACTTTACTGCGTTCTTTTCGCCCTGCCGAATGAATCTTGAGCCGAATCCGGATTGCCATTTTTCGCGTTTCCAGTCAATTCCATGAATCGTCACGATAACCCTTTTTCCAAACATCTTTGGAAGCCACGCAAAAAATGCAGGTCCCTCAGCGTGGATGTGAATTACATCGTATTTTCCAAATGCACTATAAAGAGCTGCAAATGCAGAAGAAGATACAGCAGCCAAACCCTTTCTCTCGATGGTCGGAACAGATTTTTGACATATTCCTTCATATTCAATTTTCCTATCATACTCTGCCCCACTCACATGATGCCCTGACCTGTTGTAACAAGTCACCTGACATCCATCTCGTGCCATCCGGGTGCAAAGCTCTTTTACAACAATTTCGATGCCGCCTTCTCGTGAAAGTCGTTTCTGACCGAACATCGCCACCCTGATTTTGTCTGAATTACATACCACAATATCTTCACTTCCTTTTCCCAAACTACTCCGCACCTTCTCCGTGAATAACCTTTTTCACTGTTCTCCACAAAATCCTTATGTCTTCACTCAATGACCAATTAGATATATATCTTATATCCAATTCCACAATCTTTTCAAAATCTGTCATATCACTTCTGCCACTCACCTGCCAAAGTCCTGTTATTCCCGGCTTTGAGCTAAGTCTGCCCATATGGTGAAGCTGATACTGCTCATATTCATCGACCGTTGGAGGTCTTGTCCCTACAAGGCTCATATCTCCTTTTATAACATTTAAAAACTGTGGAAGTTCATCTATCGAATATTTTCTGATAAATTTTCCTATCGGAGTTATCCTAGGATCATTATCCACCTTAAACATAAGTCCATCCATCTTGTTTTGGGACATAAGTTCTTTTTTTCTTTCTTCTGCATCCATATACATTGAACGGAACTTATATAATTTAAATATTCTTCCATTTTTTCCAACCCTGTCCTGTTTGAAAAATACAGGTCCGGGTGATTGGACATATATTATCGGAGCAAATATGACAAATGCGATTGCTGTTATAAGCAGACCTGCCAGTCCGCCTGCTATATCCATCAGCCTTTTTTCTATAAGCTGTCTTTTTGTTGCAACTCTCATTCCGGCAGTAAGAACCGTAAATTCCCCAATCTGTTCTACAGATTTATCTAAAAGTTCATGAGGAAGATTTATAAGATTCATATGTACCGTTACTCCTGATGACATCAAATAATTGATTAACAAACTCTTTGCATATTCTGTCATTTCCATATCGACAAATATGCTGTCAATTACATTATTCAAAAGATAATCTTCCAGTTCAGCAAATTTACAAACTTCCCGGATGTCTGATGTATCTGCCATCCTTCCATCAAATGTAGCTGCAACTTCCTCCATTGCTTCTAAAAAATCATCTTTTTTTACACTGCCTTCTTTTTCCGATAATTTTTCGTATTGTACTTTATATTTATTTACAATATCCTGCTGCTCTGCTATAACCACTCCGACAATCTTATAATTTCTGTACTTGTCTTCTGATAATTTATTAACACATGTATCCTTATGTTTTTTGTCTGTCAATATCAGCATATGTTCAACATACGGATTGTTTATCATTTTTTTCCGTAAAGAATGCTTTCTTAAACACCTTAATGTATACATCAAAAGAATATGCACTATGAAATATACAGACATGGTCTTTCTTGAATATAATGATAATTCTTTACTTATAAACAGAGTAACCATAACAAACATATCTGTTATACAGCCATGCTTGACTGCTTTTTTCAGCTCATCTAAATATCCACGTCTTAGTATTCCCGTATAGCTTTCAAACAAAAAGCCTACACACATGTCAAAAATCAACAATATAATCCATAGTCTTATGTATATGGTCGGGAATATATTTTTACGAGTAAGATCCAAACCATGTCTTACTACATAACCCAAAAATAATGCAATTGTTATGGATAGTTTATCAAGCAGAATAAAATCAATATGTTTATCCCATTTCTTTTGTCTCTTTTCATACATTATCTTTCAGGCTCCTCGTACCTTAACAAAAATTACTAATACTCACCATAATTGCCGTATCCATAATTTCCATAACCGTATTTCCCTGTTTTTACCGGAACTTTGTTTAGTACGGTTCCAAGTATTCTTACTCCACTTTTATCAAGCTGTTTTTTTACATCCTGCACAAAATGATAATTTATGGCATCTGCTTCTATGACTATAACTGCTCCATCCGCATATTTAGCTGCTATGGCACTGTCTATAACCGAGCCAAGCGGCGGTGTGTCAACTATGACATAATCATATTTTTCCCTGCAGAATTTCATAAGCGTTTCAAAATTCTCACTGCCAAGAAGTTCCGCCGGATTTGGCACATAATTGCCGGAAAATATTATGTCCATTCCCTCAATATCTGTTTCCATGCAAACTTCATCAAATGTATTCTGACCTGTGAGATAATGAGCAAGCCCCTTTTCAACACTTCCTACCTTATATCTTCCGACAAGAACCGATTTTCTCATATCTGCATCTATCATAATTACTTTTTTCCCGGCCTCAGCAAGCGATACCGAAAGATTAAATGTAACACTTGATTTTCCCTCATTTGGTGTACAGCTTGTAAAATCTATTACTTTGACATTGTCACCGCAAAAGGCTATATTTGTCCTCAATGCCTTATAAGCTTCATTTGTCCTGTAGTCAAGTTCTTTTCTGGTTTCAAACTTTATCTTATTCATGTTTTACACCTGCCTTTTGCTTCTGACGTTTTTTTCTCTTCTTCTTATCTCTCATCATCTGTTCAACTGAACCTTCTTCAATTGGAATTATTCCAAGATTATTAAGTCCAAGATACTTTTCTACATCATCTTCTGATGAAATCGTATTGTTCAAAAGATAAAGAGCTATTATGATAAATGAGCTTCCAAATATTCCTGCCAAAAATCCTAACGCCGTATTTTTCACAAGGCTTGGACTTGATTTTTCGTCTGCCACATGTCCGTATTCAACTGTTGTAGGAGGCTCAACTCCCATTATTGATTTGATTCTGTCAGCAGACACCTTTCCGATTTCATCTACTATTTCTTTTGCCACATAAGGGTCATCCGTGTTTGCTGTCACTTCAAGTATTCTTGTGTCTGACGGATTATTAAGTGTGATTATGTCAAGCAAATCATCATATTCCATATCCAGATTTAAATTTGATATAACCTTTTCCAATACAGGCCTACTCTGAACTATATGTATGTAATCCTGTGCGAGCTGTGAACCTGCCTGTAATGATGTAAGTGACATTATTGAGTTTGTTTCACCTACTATATAGAGTTTTGATGTTGATTCATATTTTGGTTTTATGAGAAACAATGTTCCAATACCTATCAATGCCGCAAGTATTACACCGATTCCAAATATTTTTATTATCTTTTCCTTAAGCAGAGTAAAAATCTCAACTAAGTCAATCTCAACTTCATCATTCTGTTCTTTTTCCATAAGATTACTCCTCAAATGTATTTTCCTTCCAACATTTTTATTGGATTTTCAAATAGTATTTTTTCTGCAAGACTGCTGTTAACAAATTCCAGTTTTAACTTCTCAATTGCATCTTTCATGAGTGGTTTTCTCCTGTTTGCACCGTGACAGTCACTTCCAAGAAAATGTACATAACCATTCATCAAAAGCTTGCGGCAATACGCAGCATGCCTGTCAAACAAACCTCCTACAATACTTTCCGTATTCATCTGAATATACGCACCCATATTTATGAGTTCATCTAAAAAATCATAATTTTTATATAATTTTTCATATCTCTCAATATGTGCGACAATCGGAATATACCCTTCCATAATATATTCTCTTAATGCGGCATATATTTTTTTTGCCGAATCCCCCGGAAGAAATTCTACAAGGATATATTTTGTATCAGCTATAGTCAATGCTTTTTTATTTTTTAGTGCATCTATAATACCCGGACCATTTAAAATTTCATTTCCAAGATACAACTTCATATCAGGATACAATTCATTTACTTTTTCTTTGAGTAATATAAACGCATCATTTATTTTTTCACTTTGCCCATCCGGATAGTGAGGTGTTGCAACTATATTTAAAACTCCCTGTTCACGCATCTGTCTTATCATTTCCAATGATTCTTCAAGACTGTCTGAGCCATCATCCACACCGGGAATTATATGGGTATGCAGATCATAATACGCTCTATCATAGTATGATTTATCGTTATTTGAGTTTTCATTATGCGGCTGCATTTTACCTCACCTCCTGACCTGTTACTCTACATAAAGTCTGTGCAGATAATTTTTGACAAAAAACAAACTTATACCTATGAGCAGACTTATAAGCCCCATATAAATGCATATATTTATATTCCATCCAAGATATTTTGTAAGAAAATCCTGATAATATACCGGAGATATTTTAACTTTGGCTGCCACCCCGGCTATCTTTAAAAATACTCCTGCTGCTATCGCCGGTACAGATGCTATGGTTATAGCAAATGCATACACTCTTACTGCTTTATGCTTATATTCATACATCTGGAATATCATAACAAACATAATCACAAAAATGAGTACCATTGATATAAGCATTCCGATAAATACTGCATTAAATTCTTTATTGCATTTGTATACAGCAGCTCCATATTTAAATGAAAATGCAGACTTATAATCTGACTCCAATTTTTCAATCAATTTCTGATTTTCTTTTTCAGAGCCGTTTGTTATTTTTTCTTTTAGCAGTTCATTAATCTTTTGATTTGAAAAGTCCTGCTTATTTACGCCCTTTTTAAGTACATCCTTAATACATTGCTTTTGCGTGATATAAATATTTGATAACTTAAATATGTCCTCAGCCAGACTTTCATCATATCCTGCTGCTTTTAAGTCTTTTTTTGCCATCTCTCTTACAGTCTGTACAGTTCCCGAAAAATAGTCACTCTCCATAAGTTCTCTGTCTACCGTACTTGTGTTTAAGAATCCACATCTGACTACAAGTGATGCTATCATCAATATCGTAATGCAGGCTATAACTGCTCCTGAATATACTGCTATCGCACATCTTAATTTTCTTTTCTTATGACCTCTTTTTTTAACAGTAAATATATATACTATCTGTAAGACAAGTGCCAATATTGCTGCCGCTAAAACGCAGAACCACAATGTTTTTATTTCCTTGATATGCAGAATATCTTTCAGAAAATCATATTCAGAGTCATACTGTCTGCTGCCATACGAAATATCAACTTTGTCTGCATATGTATAGTCAACATCATCTGCCGTTATAGTTGAAACTGTATTAAGCTTGTCTTCCTCATCAACCCAGACATTTTCAGCAGCCGATGTTTCCTGCGGATTTGCTGTTGCTGTATTTTCCGGCTGCTGTTCATTTGTGGTATCAGTCTGCTGTTTACCCGCACCTAAAAACTTTTTCAAAAAGATTCTGTTTAAGCTGGATGTTTTAGTCGAATGTTCACTTTCGGTATCATCTGATTTTTTACTGCTGCCATCCGTATTTTTTTTGTCTTTTTTATTATCTTTCTTGCTGTCGGTTTTTTTTTCTGAAGCATCAGTTCCGTCATTTCCACTGCCTGATGACACCTCATTACAGTATCCCTCTTCCACAAGTTCCTGATGACTGCCACCAAACTGTGCAATATACTGATTCGCCTCAGCATCCGACATATCAACATTATCAGCAGATAACTTGGCTGTCGCCTGTGATATATATGACGAATTTACAACATATGTTTTTCCATTGTATTCAAACGGCTGCTGCGCAGCCGCTATTGCTCTTTGCTCAGCGGCATTAAGACCTCCCGCAGCACTTGCACCTGTCGTTCCAAATGCAAATGTACCTGCAATCACCACCATAACAATGCATATCTTTTGAATTAATGTTTTCATTTAATTAAGACTCCCATACTATTAATCAATATACTGATACTACGTCAGATACATCTCCTATAAAGTAAATTGCTCCACAATTTGTATAAGATGTATCATATGTATTTCTTCTTTCAACATAGAAATAATAGTCTTTATTATCTACAAGGTCAGATATTGTCCAAACTGTATCAGGACTTTTCCTTGATACTTTTATCGTTCCTGCCGAATTTGTTTTTGTCACATACAATGTGTCAAGCATAACCAAGCCGTCTTTTACACTTCCGCTCTGCTCATAAACATTTCCTTTGAAACCAATTTTAAGACTTCCGTCATAATCTCTGTTTACAAGATAAACAGTTCTTACTTCTCCGTTGATTTTGACAACACCATATGCTGCCACCGCACCATTGCCTGAAACAGGAGTAAGCTTTCCTTTGCCTGCATCTGGCGTCTGTGTTGGCTGTGTACTCTGTTCCGGTGCTGCCGTCGGTGCCACACTTTCTGTCGGAACCGGTGTGCTACTCTCCGTTGGTGCTGCGCTTTCTGTCGGTTTTGTGCTCTCTACAGGTATTTTAGTTTCAGAAGGCTTGCTGCTCTCTGTTGGTACTGAACTTTCTGTCGGTGTACTGCTTTCTGCAGGCACTGCTGTTGGAGCCGGTGTTGCTGTTGTATCAGGCTTAACCGTCGGCTTTACTGTTGTTGTTTTTTTCTTTACAGTAACGGTACACTTAGCTGTTGTCCCATAAAACTTCGCCTTAATCACTGTTTTACCTGTTTTCTTTGCTGTAACCACGCCTTTTTTATTTACAACTGCCACTTTTTTATTTGAAGAACTCCATTTTATTTTTGAAGTCTGTTTCTTATATTTTTTTGGCACGCTTATTTTCAAAGTTAATTTTTTTCCTACATAAACTGTCTGCTTGCTCTTTACAAATTTTATATTTTTTGTGGCTGCTGATACTGAAATACCTGTTAATAAAATTGCAGCCGATGTCAATATTGCTATACTTTTCTTTATTCTTGTCTTATTCATATTCGATACTCTTTTCAATATACTTATCCGTTTTTATCAGATTTGTTAATTTATGGCTGCCGCAAAATTTACGGCAGCCATCATATAATATTTAACAAAGGGGTTTTTAAACAATGCTATTTAGCATAAACTTTTAAGTTGCTGAGTTTGTCAGACTTTGGAACTGTAACTCTTACATATGGGTCGCTAAGTTCTACTGTTGCTGATGCAATATCAACTACTTTTGTATCTTTAGTAACCTTAATATCTTTAGCAACAATCTTCTTAGCTGTAATGCTTGTTATTGTTCCTGTAACTGTCTTGTTTGTTGAATCAGTTGTTTCAACCTTAACATTGTCACCTAAAACTGTAACTTTTACATCATATTCTCCATTTGCTGAAGTATTTGCTTTTCCTGCAACTGTTATATGATATGTGTCATTACCTGTAAGTTTTACTGTTACTTTTCCTGCATCAAGATTGTCTAAGCTTGCACTCTGTCCTTCAGCAGTTTTAATCTTTGCATTAAATTTCTCATATGCTGATGCAACAGTATTATATGTATTTGCCTGTCCTGCATATGTTTTAACATATGTCATAATAGTTTCAACATCTCTTGCTGTAATCTCAGCGCTCTCACTACCATATATAACTTTGTAAGTCTTATCTGTATTAAGAGGGTATGTAACAGTGCCATTACCATTGTCAATAGCCTTTACTTCTGAATATACAGGTGTTGTATCTCCACTTGATGATGAACCGCCGCCATTGTTGCCAGGTGCTGCACTTGGGCTTGGTGAAATACTTGGTACTGTAGATGGCTCTGCACTTGGAGCTATACTTGGTGCTGTAGATGGTTTTGCACTTGGCTCTGTTGTAGGAGCTATACTTGGTGCTGTACTTGGCTCTGTTGTAGGAGCTGTACTTGGTGCTGTACTTGGCTCTGTTGTAGGAGCTGTACTTGGTTTTGCAGCCTTTTTCTTAACTGTAACTGTAACTGTAGTTTTCTTTTTACTTCCGTCAACTGCTGCAACTGTTATCTTTGCTGTTCCGGCTTTTACACCTTTAATAACACCCTTTGCTGTTACTGTAGCAACTTTCTTATTGCTTGTCTTATATGCAAGCTTTTTAATTGTTGCTTTTGCTGGAGTTACTGTTGCAGAAATTTTGCTTGTCTTGCCAACATAAACTGTTACTTTAGATTTGTTTACTGTTACTTTCTTGACTTTCTTAGATACTTTTTTTACTGTTACCTTACATACAGCTTTCTTGCTTCCGGCTTTTGCAGTAATTGTAACTTTTCCTGCCTTTTTAGCTTTTACAACACCCTTTGCTGTTACTGTAGCAATCTTTTTATTGCTTGTTGTAAATTTAACCTTTGCGGCCTTGCTAGGTTTTACTGTAGCTTTCAATGTAATTGAAGAATATGCCTTATCAGCTCCCTGATATAATGTAGCACTCTTCTTGTTTAAAGTTAACTTTGTAACTTTCTTAGCTGCTGATATGTCACTACTCTGAAATGCGATTCCAGATGTAATTAAAGCAGCTGATAATACAGTCGAAATGACCTTTCTTCCCACTTTTCTTCTCATGTGTCTGCCTCCATTTTTTCTTTTTGGTAACGAATACACAGATATATGATGTTTCTGTACTCTATGTAAACGTAACTTATTAATACAGCTATCATTATAGTGGTGAGATATTTTATTGTCAAGGTCAAGTTGGACTTTTTTTATGATACTTTTATGTCAAATAATATTTTTCGACAGCTTTAGATTAAGTAACACATCTTTATGCAAGGGTTCCAATTATATCGTTTATGCTGCAAATGCATATATCAAAACCAAAAAACTATCACTGGAAGGTATAGAATTTTTAACACTTTTGACACTTATTTATAGACTTCCATCTAACGACAAAAAGACAAGAAGATTATTTTCTTCCTGTCTTTTTGTCTATCTGTCATTATATACATTCAGAATTTCACAAAAATCCATGCACTGCATTTACGCTTCAAGTGCCTGTGCAATATCCGCTATAAGGTCCTCTTTATCTTCAAGACCGCAAGATATTCTTATAAGACCGGCAGATATTCCTGCTTCTTTTAACTGTTCATCTGTCATCTGTCTGTGTGTAGATGTCGCTGGATTAAGACAACATGTTCTCGCATCTGCCACATGTGTTTCAATTGCTGCAAGTTTCAAATTCTTCATAAATTTCTCTGCCGCTTTTCTTCCGCCTTTTATCTCAAATGAGACAACACCACAGCCTCCGTTTGGAAGGTATTTTTTTGCTATTTCATAATATTTGTTTGACGGAAGTGTAGGATAATTCACATATTCCACCTTTTCATGCTTTTCAAGAAACTCGGCAACAGCCTGTCCGTTTTCTACATGTCTTGGCATGCGTACATGAAGAGACTCAAGTCCGAGATTAAGGATAAATGCACTCTGAGGTGACTGAATACATCCCAAATCTCTCATAAGCTGTGATGTACATTTTGTGATAAATGCACCCTCTTTTCCGAATTTCTCTGCATATGTAATGCCATGATATGATTCATCAGGCGTACAAAGTCCCGGGAACTTGTCTGCGTGTGCCATCCAGTCGAATTTTCCACTGTCAACAATTGCTCCGCCAACAGCAGCTCCGTGTCCGTCCATATATTTTGTTGTCGAATGCGTAACAATATCTGCGCCCCACTCTATCGGTCTTAAATTTACCGGTGTCGGAAATGTATTATCTACGATAAGAGGTACTCCGTGTTCGTGTGCCGCCTCTGCAAATTTTTCAATATCAAGTACGGTCAGTGCCGGATTTGCAATCGACTCACCAAATACCGCTCTTGTATTTTCCTTAAATGCAGCATTCAGCTCTTCTTTTGTACAATCCGGGTCAACAAATGTAACATCTATTCCCATTTTCTTCATCGTAACTGCAAGAAGATTAAATGTTCCTCCGTATATAGATGAAGATGACACTACATGGCTTCCTGTCTCACAGATATTAAACATTGCAAAAAAGTTTGCCGCCTGTCCGGATGATGTAAGCATTCCTGCACTTCCTCCTTCAAGTTTTGCAATCTTGGCAGCTACAAGATCGTTTGTAGGATTTTGAAGTCTTGAATAAAAATATCCTTCTGCTTCAAGGTCGAACAATTTTCCCATGTCCTCACTTGTATCATATTTAAATGTTGTAGACTGATAAATCGGTATCTGTCTTGGCTCACCGTTTCCCGGAGTATATCCTGCCTGAACACAGTTAGTGTTAATCGTATAATCTTTCATAGTATTTTAAATCCTCTCCTATCATTTTTTTCTGCTGTTCATACTTTCAATATAAACAGCGCCATTAAATTTCTACAAATGCTACAGATTTAGTAGTATTTGTATCATTATACCATGATTATAAAAAAATCGCAAAAAATACTGCCATAACAATCGTCACAGCAGCTATTGTAAACAATACTATATTGTTCTTATTTAAATTTCACCTCGAAAGTATAAGGCTTTGAAATATCTTTAAATGATGACAGTAGATTTTCAACTGCTTCTTTTGCATAACCGTCCGCCGTTTCAATCATTGTTTTTTCATCAATTTTCTTTTTGCAGTCTTCCTCAGCTCTAACAAGTGCTTTTGTGCCCGCCTCCAGACTGTCTGATTTTATCCATGAAGTATCATAGAACTGATAATTGTTTCCTATGTTAGGCTCACCGACAGTTGCATGCGGCAGTGTGATACTTATCTTTCTTTTTCTGTCATCTATCTTAATATCTGCTTTCGACATATCTACATAAGATTTAACCTCACCGGTGTATTTAACATAAAATTTTTTCTTAAATATACCGCTGTCATCTTCCATTTCAACGACCCCGTCATATATGACTTTAGAGGTGGCAAGTTCGTTTAATTCCTGAAGCTGTCCGCTTATAAAATCTTCAGTCAAAACAGAACTTCGTGTATCTTTATTGTCAATATTAATTTTTACCAAAAGTATTATAAATGCCACGCACATAACCGCCACAACAGTTATTATGCTGCGAACAAGTCTGTTGTCCAAAACCTTTTCTTTTAAGCTTTTATCCGTTATTTTATTGTCTGCCATTTTACCTCACTTCATCTTTTTAACAGTACACCAAATGTATCACAGATTTAATTCTCATTTCACTATCTGACACTGACATTTTCACTGATGTCTCCGCTTTGCTTTACTGATACATTTACCGTATATGGATTTTCGCACTTTTTTGCGCTCTCAAACATATCCTCGACAAGTACCTTTGCTCTCATATTTGCTTTTTCGACCATATCCGTTTTATCTATTTTTTCCCTGCACTCAAGTTCCGCCTGGGCTTGTCCCTGCTTTAAAAACTGCTTTCCCTCGAGTTTGTTCCATGAAACCTGATCCCATTTTATACTGCTTTTTAATATATTTATATCAATCACATCCGCTGACGGCAATTTAATATCAATCTTTCTTTTCTTATCATCAACTTTTACTTCTGCTTTTGAAAGTTCAACTCCGACTTTTACTTCCGCCTTATATTCCATAAGTGCAACTTCGTCAAGCACATCTAAAAACCACTCATTTCTAACCTCGGTAATCCCATTGTACGTTGTACCCAATACCGCAAGTTCACTTATCCCCTCAATCCTTTCGGAATAAACATTAGAATATGAAACTTTTGGTACTGCTTTCTTTGAAAAATGAACTTTCACCAAAATCGTGCCAAAAATCAGAATAAGTATCAGCGCAGTAATCAAAATACTCTTAATACGTGTTCCAAGCCCCAAAAACCATCTTACAACAAACATAAAACCTCACTTTCAGACTTCGCCTATTTATAATCCCTATCCTAACCTACAACAATACATTTGTCAATCTTATACAATTTTCCATTAAACAAAGCAAAATACGACAAAGAACGATATAAATTCCCCTAAAAAATTTATATCGTTCCAAAGTCATATCATATTAAAATTATTTGGCAACAGAGGCAACTATCTGCATTTTTCCGTCAAGTTCAACTGTCTCACATTCACTTGTTACAACAAAATTACTTCCTTTTTTAATGTCACAGCCATTGATTTTGCCCTGCCCCTCTACCACTGTCATAAGTATAAAATCCGCATCCTGCGTAAACTCTATATTATCATTTACATTTATCTTAAAAACTTTATAATACTTGCAGTCAATAAATTGCTGCAAGCTGTTTTTACCTTCTGCGAATTTCTCTTCAACAATGCTGTCATCTGCCGATTTTGCCGGTACATTTATTATATCAAAGCTCTGTTTTATATGAAGCGGTCTCAATTTTCCGTTACTGAGCCTGTCATAATCATAAACCCTGTATGTAATATCACTGTTTTGCTGTGTTTCAAGGATAAGCGTTCCTCCCTTTATTGCATGCACCGTACCCGGATCTATCTGTAAAAAGTCACCTTTTTTTATAGGTATCTCTCTTATAAACTCATTCCAGCGTTTTTCATTTACCATATTCTCAAGTTCTTCTTTTGTTTTTGCATTATGCCCTATAACTATCTTCTCATCCTTTTTGCAGTCGAGTATATACCAGCACTCCATTTTCCCAAATGAACCGTTCTCATGTTCTTTAGCATACCTGTCATTTGGATGTACCTGTATACTGAGGTCATTTTTTGCATCTATTATCTTTACGAGAAGTGGGAATCTGACCCCTTTTGCATTTCCGAAAAGTTCTCTGTGCTCGTCCCAGAGTTTAGAAAGTTTTTCGCCCTTAAACGCTCCGTTTGTTATTGTACAGTTTCCGTTCTGATGTGCAGCAATTCCCCAGCACTCTCCTATATCATCACCTTTAACATTATATCCAAAGTCATCATGCAGCCTTGTACCTCCCCACACATTATGTGTAAACACCGGCTCTAAAAATAAAATATCCTGTTTCATTTTGCACCTCATTTCTGTTTTTGGGTGCACTTAATACACCCCCGCTTAACCGGGGATGTTTTAAATGCAGTTATTCAATTGTTTTTTGTGATTTTTAATTGAACTGTTTGAATTGTATTAGAAACATTTATTATTTCTTACCTATTTCAGTGTCCTGTTCAGTAACCTTACTGTTTTTCTTAATATAATCAACTATCTCATCAAGTTTGGTAAATGCAAGTCCTACATAGCTGTCCGCCGCACCATAATATACAGCAATTTTTCCTGTCTCACTATCATGGATAGTTGCACATGGGAAGCATACATTTGGCACAAATCCTCTCTCCTCATACCACTCTTCAGGTGTGAGAAGGAAGTTTTCACAACGGTATTTAACTATTGAAGGATTATCAATATCAAGGATTGCTCCGCCTATTGAATACACATAACCGTTGCATGTTCCGCTTACTCCGTGATAGAACAAAAGCCATCCCTCACTTGTTTCGATCGGAGCTGCACCTCCGCCAATCTTCAGTGACTGCCACCATTCTGACCCTTTGCCCATTACATGACGATGTTTTCCCCAGTATGTAAGGTCAGGACTTTCGCTTATAAATATATCACCAAATGGTGTGTGACCACTATCTGACGGTCTTGAAAGAAGCATGAAATTTCCGTTTATCTTTCTTGGGAATAATACAGCATTTCTGTTAAATGGAAGGAATGGATTTTCAATTCTTGTAAACGTCTTAAAGTCTTTTGTCTTTGCCATTCCTATTGCTGCACCGTAAAAATCCTGACACCAGATTATGTAATATGTATCTTCAACTTTTACAAGTCGTGGGTCATATGCATATACAGGCATAAACGGCTCTCCGCTTTCATCCACAAAGTCAATCTTATCCTTTTCAAAATCCCAATGGATTGCATCCTTGCTTCTTCCAAGATAAATATATGGTATTCCGTTTGTCTGCTCTCCTCTAAATACTCCGATAAACTCACCTTCATATGGCATAACGGCACTATTAAATATTCTTGCCACTCCTTCAATCGGGTTTCTTCCTATTATAGGGTTCTCTGTATATCTCCATATAGGAGCCCCTTTAAGTCCTTCCGGCTTATCCTGCCAAGGAACATTCTTTACTGCCGGGCTAATCATCTTTACATCTGACATAAGCTTTTTCCTCCTGATTTTTTGTAACATCATTTCCTATTTACTATATCAATATTCTTTTTTATCATTTCACATCTCTGAGCAACACATTCTACTGAACGTCCCGGATCCTCAGGCGTATTAAATACATAGTCAATAAGTTTATCTATGGTTGTTGTTGCAACATGCAGTCTTGTATCGCTTGAAGCATAGTAGATAAACACCTCATTGTTTTCATTTACAATTGCTCCGTTTGTGAATACAACATTTGATACATCTCCTACACGCTCATCACCTCTCGGCCCGATAAGCATTCCCGACGGTTCGGCAATAACTTTTCCCGGGTCATCAAGAGCTGTTGCAAAAGCATAAATTACATATCTAAGACCTGCTGCCGTATTTCTGACACCATGTGCAATATGAATCCATCCCCTGTCTGTCTTTATAGGTGTTGCTCCTGCACCGTTTTTTGCTTCAGTAATTGTGTGATATTTTCTAAGACTTGTCATTCGTTCTTCATCAATAACCGCATGACATATATCATCACAAAGACCGAAACCGATTCCGCCGCCTGAACCTGTATCTATAAAATCATCCATAGGTCTTGTATAAAATGCATATTTTCCATTTACAAATTCCGGATGGAGTACCACATTTCTCTGCTGAGGTGAACGGAGTGTTTTAAGATTGTCGAGACGTTCCCAGTGTTTAAGGTCTTTGGTTCTTACTATTCCTGCCTCTGCAACTGCTGCTGAAAGATCGTTCACACTCTTATCCTTGCTCTCTGAGCAGAACACTCCGTATATATATCCATCCTCGTGTTTTGTAAGACGCATATCATACACATTTGTTTCGTCTGCACATGTATCATCAAGTAAAATCGGATAATCCCAAAATCTGAAACCGTCTATTCCATTGTCACTCTCCGCAACTCCGAAAAACGATTTTCTGTCATTTCCCTCAATTCGTGCCACAATATAATATTTTCCGTTTAACATTATGGCTCCTGAATTCATAACTGCATTTACGCCAAGACGTTCCATGAAATAAGGGTTTGTCTTTTCATCCAAATCATATCTCCATGTAAGTGGAATATGTTCTCTTGTAAGAACAGGATATTCATATCTGTCATATATTCCATTGTAAAAATCTGTTTTAAAATTCTTTCTTGACAAAATCTTTTCCTGTTTATTTAATTCAACCGCATATCTCTCATGCATAATTTTTCCTCCTATAATGCATCAATTCTCTCAATCATTTCAATACACATTCTTCCGTTATGATACGGACATTTCCACGGCTCGACTATTGGTTCTGTCGTAACCGGTGTACCGTCATGTCTTACATACCAGAACCACTCTGAGCCTTCTCTGTCATCTATAATATATTTTTTTGTGTACTCCCATATATTAAATACTGCGTCAAGATATTCTTCTTTTGCAGTATCCTTAGTATACGCATTGAAAAAACCAACCATTGATTCAGCCTGAATCCACCATATCCTGTTTTCATCAACAACACCCCTGTCACATTCGTTTGCAACAGAATGGCCGTCATATGCAGTCTTATATGTTTCTTTAACAAGCTCTTTTGTTATTTTATCCATTCTTTTTTTTGCATTTTCGTCACCGACTACCTCGCTGCACCTGTCCATAAGCCAGGAAGTCTCAATATCATGTCCGTAAGAATGAAGGTTTATTATAGAATTATAATTTGTATCAAAAAACACTTCCTGTCTCTTTAAAACCGGGTTGTATATCTTTGTTTCAAACAAATCCATTATCCACAAAAGTCTTTTCCTTACCTTTTCGTTTTTTGATACACGGTACAATTCCGTATACGCTTCAAGCACATGCAAAAGCGTGTTCATCGTCTTATCTGCAATCACACCGTTTTCCGACAGCTTATCATTTTTTTCTAAAACAAACTCTCTTGTGAATGCCTCAAGATACCCGACCTTATCCATGCATTTTGACTCGATAAGGTCAAATAACTCCATTGCAAGTCTGAGTGCCTCATTGTCTTTAGAAGCATCATAATATGTTGAAAGTGCATATATCGAAAATGCCTGATTATATGTATGCTTTGTAGTGTCCTTAGGTGTTCCGTCATAATTTAATGACCAGAAAACTCCCCCATTTTCTCTGTCAATACACCTGTCTTTCAAAAATTCATATCCATGTCTTGCTTCTTCAAGAAGTTTTTTGTCACCGCAAAGAAGATACGCTCTCGCAAAAAACCATGTAATTCTGCTATTTAAAATACATCCTTTTTCTGCCTTTTTATCAAGATTCAAATTGAAATCAAGCCATCCGTAATATCCTCCGTATTCGTCGTCACGAAGCCTTTCCCAAAACGGAATTATATGACCTGTCAATTCATTTTTTATTTCGTTCTCTAATTCGGAAACTCTCATTACTCTCCCTCCATAATCTGCCTGTGGTTTAGCCTTTTACTGCACCGGCTGTAATACCACTGTAAATATGTTTCTGGCAGCATATGAATACGAGAAGTGCCGGAAGAAGGGATATTATAACACCTGCACAGATAAGATTATACTGGCTTCCCATAGGGCCAACGAATGTGTAAAGTGAAATCGCCATTGTCTTTAACTCGTCTTTCTGCAGATAAAGATTTGCTGAGTAATACTCATTGTACACTCCGACTCCTTTCAGAATACACGATGTAATAATCGCCGGTTTCAAAAGAGGAAGCATTATTTTCCAATAAATCTGCCAATATGAAGCACCGTCAATAATAGCGGATTCATCAAGTGATACAGGTATATTTTCCATGTACTGAATGAAAATATAAATAGATATAATATCCGTTCCACATGACATTATGATATAACCGTAAAGATGATTTATAAGCCCTAAATCACCCATGATATTGTAAACAGTCACCTGCATTGCAACGGCCGGAAGCAATGATGCAAACAAAAATAAGTTTCTGATAAGTCCATTCCCCGGAAATTTAAATCTATTAAGCACATATGCCAATTGTGTTCCCACCACAACCGATATAAGTAATACACTTACCATTACTATTACTGAATTTACAAATGCGTGTCCCATATTTGCCGTTTTAAATGCAGTAATAAAATTGTCAAAATTCAGAAAACTTTTCGGAAGCGTCATTACGCTTGTCGAATCATACTCTTCCTTGGTCTTAAATGCAGTTATAACACATGACACAAGGGGAATTACTGCACACAACGAAAAGAATATAAGTGATGCATATTCAACAACAAGCCATATTATCGCTCCGGGCGTATAATGTTTTCTTCTCTTTTTTACCTTAGCCATATTATGCAGCCCCCTTTGCCATCTTTTTATTTGCCTTTTCAAGCTTTTTCTTTGCTTTTTTTGCTGCGTATGTTTCATCCTCAGAATCCGCATCCCTAAATACAAACTTAAAGAACAGTTTCTGTAAAATCGTACATACAAATATAATTCCAAGTAATACTACAGCCATCGCAGATGCTAGACCTACCTTCTGGCTTGTATGTGCAATCTTGTTCATAATTACGAAGTAGGTTCCTGTTCCGTTGGCACCTGATGTAATTACAAACGGCTGCTCAAATGCACTGAGCGAACCTGTTATCGCAAGTATCACATTGAGTGTTACAATTGTTTTTATGCTCGGAAGTATAATATTTTTAAACTGATGGAACTTATTGGCACCGTCTAACTGTGCTGCCTCATAAAGTTCTGCATCCACGGACATTATCGCACCTATAAACAGTACCATTTCCTGTCCGAAAAACCTCCACACTGATGTTGCAACCAAAGACCAGTTATTTACTTTCTGATCCATCAGCCAGTACGGCAGATTGTTAAGGTCAAAGCCACACCACTGTAAAATTGTGTCAAACACATATCCCCTTGTATAGAAGAATTTAAAGATAAATCCTATTGCTATACCGTTTATAAGATACGGGAAAAACATAAATCCCTTAAAAATATTTCCGCCTTTAACCTTGAAACTGAGGATGGTTGCAAGATATAAAGCCAATATAATCTGCACTATTGCACCCGCCACATAATATAAACTCAGTTTCAATGCACTAAAGCAGTCACTTCGGGAAAATACGCTCTTGTAATTGTCAAGTCCCACAAATACTCTCTTGTCAACCGGTGTTGAATACTTCATTTTATAAAAGCTGAATTTTACCATTTCCCCAAAAGGAAGATATGTAAATACAAACAATAATGTAAGCGGTATAATCATAAAAGCAATACAGATAACTGCCTGCTGTCCTTTTCGGCTCTTTAACCATTTTATAAATCCGGTTTTCTTCTTTTTTTCAATAGCTGTACTCATACAAGCATCATCCTCCATCTCCATTTCAAGGGGGAGCAGACTTTCTAATCTGTCACCTTTATTCCATTAGCATTCTGAGCGTCACTCCATTTTTTGTTCCACTCTTTCATAATATCATCAAACTTCTTGTCACCCTTAGACGCACTCTCTATAATTGCCTGTATCTTATCATTTCCTGAATTGTTGATATTAAGCTCTGATTCAGAGTTCATGTCATTAAGATAATCTTCCTCGCCTTTAAGTGCAGCCTCGTCCTCAATAAGTGATACATTGTCAAATGCAAGTTTTGTATCTGTATTTCCTGCAATAACCGGAAGGCCGCCTTCGTTGTAACAATATCCTGATTTCTCTGTAAGCCATTTAACAAAAATCATTGCAGCTTCTTTTTCATCGTTTGTTGCATTTGCATTTATACCATAACTGTAATCAGCTCCTGCAGATGCATACTGCTTTCCGTCGATTGAAATTGGGAACGGCATATATCCGATGTCATCTCCATTTTTTCCGGCTGCTGCCATCTGCGGATAAGACCAAGAACCAAGTACCATACATCCAATCTTTCCGTCATTTATCTTAACTTTGCATCCTTCCCAGTCTGTTGTAGAATAATCTTCTTCTGTAAGTCCATGGTTTACTGCATCATATAAGATTTTGTATACTGAATAAGCATGTGTATCATCGCCGTAATCTTTAAATGGGTCTTTTGTATGAACAAGCTTCTGGTTCATATATGTATTATCACCTGTTGCATTGATTCCGATATAAGCATCCCATGCTCCCATTGTCCATCCGGCTGCATAGTTTGTATAAAGTGGAATTGCATCTGTCTTATCTTTGATTTTCTGTAATGCATCGATAAACTCTTCAGGTGTTTTTGGAAGCTCTGTAATTCCCGCTTTTTCAAATACTTTCTTGTTATATACAATACCCTGTGTAGTTGCAAGTGAAGCTACACCGTAAACATCGCCATTATATTCCCATGTATTTGAATAATTAACCTGCTTTTTCATATCATCGAGTGTTCCGTACGAAATAAAGTATGTACTCAAATCTGACTTATCAATTGATGGGATTCCCATGATAGTTTCATAATCTCCCGACTGAAGATGTGTAAGTGCATCATCTGCATAATTTGTATCAGTTTTAATCTTAACTGTAATATTCGGATACATCTTATTAAATTCAGCAAGATACTGTTTCCATGTTGTTCCATTATACTTATCTGAATCAAGATCTGTTCTGTTGTTAAACATTGTAATTGTTGTTTTTAAATCTTTTCCTGTCTCTCCAAGTTTTACGCTCTCATATGTGACAGCATCATTCCCCTTTGATGCTCCGTCCTTAGAAGATGATGAATCTTTCTTAGAACCACATCCTGCCATACTGCCTACTACAAGTGCTCCTGTAACGGCTACCGCCAGTGCTTTTTTTAATCTCATATTTTTTCCTCCATTAATTTTTTTAATTTTGTTTTTAATTTGATTTAACCTTTTGTTTAGGTTAAATTAACTATATATCATTAAATTTATTTAGTCATCACTTATTCTTGTTTTTTATCACACTTTATTGCATTCTTTATCTTTTTTTACATTTTTCATAAATTAAGCATACTACTTTTGTGCAATTATTACAATATTTTTCGTCTATTTTAACTTTAAAAATTCAATTTTCTTTTTTTAACTTGAAATTTCATTCATTATGATTGCTTTTTTTAATGATTTATTTTATATTATATTTAAGTTTTAATAAGATAATTTTAACAAGGAGGTGCATACGATGTTTAACATCCTTAAAGATAATATTTTATCTTTCGGAAAAACTTCCGAACAACTGATAAAATTCACAAATTCTTTTACTTATACCACTGATACCTTCAGTGACGATGAACAAATCATCAAACTGCTTGCAAAATCACGCTTTAGCTTTACATCAAATGAACACTTTGATTTTGCAGAAATTCCATATTATATACTGATTTATATAGTGACAGGAAATATAAGTATTGGCTGCAATGAGCATCTTTACAGCATCGAAAAAGGCAGTATCACAATAATATCGCCTGATACTGCGCTTAAATTTCGTTCACCTTCTTCAAGTGCTATCGGATATTTTTTTATTTTAACCGGAAAGCAGATTAATTATTACTTAAACAAACTTAAAATCAAAGAAATATATATTCAAAAGTCAAATCCGTATTCAGATATAGGTGAACTCTCAGAAAAAATCTATAATCATTCTGAGACAGACACCAAACTTACAATGTTATACTATTCAAACAGACTCAATGATATTTTTTATGAATTATGCAGGCTTGCTTTGGCAGACACCGAAAATAATACGAATGAACACAATACAGATAAGCATATCCCAAATTATATAAAAGAAATCAAAAAATTATTTGACAATGAATACTATAAAGATTATTCTCTCGATTTTCTCGAGGAAACTTTTGGTAAAAACAAATACAGGATAAGCCGTGAATTTACTTCGGCTTACAATGTTTCTCCGTTTAAGTATCTCAATAGTGTGCGCATAAACGAAGCTAAAAAACTGCTTTTAAACTCTGAGCTTAACATACGCGAAACAGGATATGAAGTCGGCATAAAAAACACTAACCACTTTATAAGTCTGTTTAAAAAAGAAACAGGTACAACTCCGCTTTCATTCCGCAAAGATGCACCTGCCTTACTTAAAAATTGAAATTTCAGAATTTAATTTCTTTACCCACAAAGTTTTAAATCCGGATTTTTAACCACTGGTTTTAATTAGCATACGGTATGCTCCCACCTATGATTTTCACACTCTCACGCTCTATGATTTTTCCCTGTATAGAAAAAACTCCTGCAGAATAAGATGCATTCTGCATTTTATGAATCATAATGTGGACAGCCCTCGTTGCCATCTCACCTATATTTATCTCATATGTAGTAATTCCTATATCCGCTTCCTGATCATATTCAAAATTGTCAAATCCGACAACCGATACATCATTTGGCACTGAGTACCCTGCTTCTTCAAGTTTTCTGATAATGAGACTTGCAGCTTTGTCGCAGTTACAGAAAAATGCCGTCGGAACTTCCTTTGGCAGAATAAATTGTCTGTCATAGTCCATTTTTCCATACACATTGTCTCTGTCATCAATAATCCAGTCCTTGCGGTACTCAATACCTCTTTCCATAAGAGCTTTAAGATATCCAAAAAATCTGTCATCGATACTCGGTGTCATAAGTCTTGTGCCTACAAATCCTATCTTTTTGTGTCCTCTATCAAGAAGATAATTTGTCATATTATATCCACCGTAAAGATTGTTGCTCACAACATAATCTCCTGCCTCATCACCTGTAGTGGTATCGAAATAAAGAACCGGAAAATCTTTCGTCCATCTCTCTACTGCTTTCATATATTTTTTTCCGAATGCTCCCATTACGATAATGCCGTCAACCTTATTTTCAGATAAAAGTATCGGCATAATACATCCGTTTTCCGCTGCGTATTCTACAATCTCAATCATTGTAAAACATCTCTTTTTTATTGCTCTCTGGGAAATTTCCTGATATATATTCCAATAAAAAGACTGTTTTTCAACTATATATCTCTCGGCAACTATAACACCCAAATTAAAACTTCTGCCTGTTTCTTTTTCTTTATTTTGTACTCTCTTGACATAACCCATCTCATCAGCAAGGGCAACTATACGCTCTCTCAACTCATCACTCATGCCTTTTTGACCTGATAAAGCCTTTGAAACCGTAACTGTACTTACCCCGATTTTCGCAGCAATATCTGATAATTTTACTGCTTTTGCCATATTTTCTTCCTCCAATTGCTATGATTTTACCTTAAGTTCTTCCATAACGCCTCCGAGCAAATATGATGATACATATGCAACAGACGAACCTCCGAATATCAATATAAATACTACAAATCTTGCTATAACTCCGGGTGCCGTAACAAACAGAACCGGTATGAATATATTTACAGCAAGAACAAGTATACTAAGTGGAAGATTGCAGATTGTAAGTTTAAATGCTGCAATAAAATAACCTTTTACCGTATTTTCAAAAACAGAGGCAAGTTCAAATGTATATACAAAAACCATTATTCCAAAAACAATCAATGCAGCACATACGCCATACATAACCGCACCTGCTCCACCGGATGCTCTATGCAGTAAATACATGTCTGCCGACAAAATACCAAAAAACAACCAGAATACAAGTGACAGACACACTCCCGTTTTCAAACTTTCTCTGAATGCCTTAAAATAAGTTTTTGCTATACCTTGAACTGTATCCGAACGCATCTTCTCAATAACTGTATACAAAGCAACTGTTGACGGACCTATGGTCACAACAAAAATACCGGTGAGCAGCCATAATATATTTAAGATTGCAAGGTCACAAATTTTTGTGAGTATAACTGCCACCTTATTGTCAGGTTTTAATATTTCTTTCATATCAGCAGCCATTTTCATGCCTCCTCTGTAAGCACATGAACATATTAACTTTTACTTAAAAATTATCATAATTTAAGTAAATTGTCAATAATCCATAACTTAACCGTTAATTTTTTCAATATAAAACAATTCTGCCTGAAAATCTCCCCAAGGTCTCTTAATAATAAATCCACAGTTCATAAGCGCATCTGCATCATATACGGTTCCGTTTATCTTGTATTTTGCTTCATTATCAAGACCTTTAAGTTTAACTCTTATGCTATGCATATTAGGCTGTGCAATCACCTGTACAAACACAAGGATTGCTTCTTTTTTATCCTTTGACACTATCTCATAGCAGTCAAAATAATGATTACTCTGATAAGATGCTATGCGGTAATAGTCACCGCTTTGAATGATCGGACAGTATTTTTTGTATGTCTCAACCTGTGAAGCTATCATATTCCTATCCTCTTCAGGTATCTTTGTTACATCTAACTCATAACCAAAAGTTCCCGCCATGGCAATAATTCCTCTTGTCTTAAACGGAGTAACCCTGCCTACCGTATGATTCGGACAGTCAGATACATGCGCTCCTATCACAGACAGTGGATACATTAGTGCCGTACTCTCCTGGATAGCAAGCCTTTCAATCGCATCCGTATCATCCGAGCACCATATCTGAGGACTGAAATAAAGCATTCCGGGATCAAATCTCGCTCCGCCGCTTGAGCAATTTTCAAGAAGAAGATAAGGAAATTCTTTTAAAAGTCTTCCCTGCAGTTCATAAACCGCAAGTGTATGTCTGTGCATTATCTCTCCCTGTCTGTCAGCATCAAGCTCACTGCTTCCTATGTCGGTAAACGGACGATTCATATCCCATTTTACATACTCAATGTTTGCCTGTCTTAAAATAGACGCTACTGATTCATATACATATTCTATAACTTCCCTGCGGCTCAAATCGAGCACAAGCTGATTTCTGACCTGTCCCGGCTCTCTTCCCTCAATATGTACTGCCCAGTCAGGATGTTTTTTGTAAAGTTCTGATTCCGGCGAAATCATTTCAGGCTCAAACCATATTCCAAACTTCATTCCCAAAGAATTTACGTTATCTACAAGTTTCTTTAAACCGCCTTTTAATTTTTCCTCGTTTACAAACCAGTCTCCGAGACTTGTTCTGTCATCGTTTCTTTTTCCAAACCAGCCGTCATCCATGACTAACATCTCTATTCCGTGTTTTGAGGCTTCTTTGGCTATATCAAATATCTTCTTCTCGTCAAAATCAAAATATGTGCCTTCCCAGTTGTTTATAAGCACAGGTCTTTTACTGTAAACCCATGACTTTCTTATAAGATGTTCCCTGTAAAGGTCATGGAATGTTGAAGTCATTTTGTCAAGACCTGAATCGGAATATACCATTACAACTTCAGGTGCGGCAAATTTTTCTCCTGCACCAAGTTTCCAGCAAAATCCTCTGGGATTTATTCCCATTGCAAAACGCTGTGAACCGAACTGGCTCTTTTCAATAAATGAGACAAAATTTCCCGAATACACAAAATTCATCGCATATACATCGCCTGTTTCCTGAGTTGCCCCCTCAGAGACAACTGCCATAAAATGATGTTCCTGATGGCTTGATATTCCACGTGACGATTCTACACTGTGGTATCCAAATCCCACTCTCTGTCTGTCAATTCTTCTCTCTCTTGCCCATGAACCGTGAAGAGTAATATATTCATTCTGCCCGTAGCCAAGTTCAACACAAGCAGATAATACTTTGTCAAGGTATAACGGCTTATCTCCATAATTCGAGATAACAGCACTTCTCATAACTGCATCATTTCCGGCGAAAACAGAGTATCTGAGCTCAACTTCCAGTTTCAGGATATCGTCTTTTAAATTTATACAAAGCGTCTGTACATCATCACCAAATGTCGAAGGCAATCCTTCAAGTTCAGGTTTTCCGTCAATAATCTCATACGACTCATAGTAAAGCTCTACACCGTATTTTCCTATATCTTCTGCCACTTCTATACAGCTCTGTCTAAAATCACCCATTCCCGATGTCGGATATTCCATAGGAAGTCTGTCAAGAAATGATGACTTCTCTCCGTAATTTATATGAATTTCCGAAAGTTCCTCCTTGTCCATATCAAGAAGATAGGCAAGATGAGTACCAGAAAGTTTCTTTCCATAATAAATATGTACAAGATATTTCTCGTCGATAACTCCCATCACATAGCTTGTATTTTCCGTGTCAATTTTAAATATCTTTTCTTTTTCGTCAAAAATAATCATATCATTCTCCTTATCAAAGTTTTAGAGCAAGTCCGCTTTGACCTCTTCAAGTTTTTCCACAGCGTCACTGATATTTTTACCTTTCACGCCATAATAAAACTTAATCTTAGGCTCTGTCCCTGACGGACGCACACAACACCATGCATTGTTTTCCAATTCATAGTATAACACATTTGATTTAGGAAGTCCTGTAGAACTTTTTTCACCTGTAACCATATCTTTCACTTCATCAATAAGGTAATCACGCATTTTAAGAACTTTAAATCCGCCAATAGTCTGAATCGGATTTTCTCTCTTTTCACGCATCATATTCCCAATCTGGGCAATGCCATCCATGCCCTTTTTCGTAATTGTAGAAAGTCCTTCTTTATAATATCCGTATTTTTCATACATATCCTGCATTGCATCACACAATGTCATGCCTTTAAGTTTATAATATGCCGCAACCTCGCAAAGCATCATAACAGCAACGCATGCATCCTTATCTCTCGCATATGTGCCAGCAAGACAGCCATAGCTTTCTTCCATTCCGAATATGTATTCATACGAATTATTCTGTTTAAAAAGTTTTATCTGCTCTCCGATAAACTTAAATCCTGTAAGAACCTCAATAAGTTTTACGTTATAATCTTTTGCTATCGCTTTGAGCATATCTGTTGTGACAATAGTCTCCACTATTGCCGCATTCTTTGGAAGCTCACCTTTATCTTTCTTTTCTCTCAATATGTATTCTGCAATAAGTGCGCCGGACATATTTCCGGTAAAACTTACATATTCCCCTGTTTTTTTGTCTTTTGCATATACACCAAGTCTGTCTGCATCAGGATCTGTTGCAAGAACAATATCTGCATCTTTCTCTTTTGCAAGTTCAAGTGCAAGTGTCCATGCCTTCTCATCCTCCGGGTTTGGATATGCAACTGTTGGAAAACTGCCATCCGGTTTTTCCTGTTTTTCAACAACATAGACATTTTCAAATCCAAGCTCTTTAAGAACTCTTCTAACAGGTATATTTCCTGTCCCATGAAGCGGTGTGTATACAATTTTTATGTCTTTTGCAGCCTTAGTTATAACCTCAGGATGAATATTTTGTTTTTTAAGCTGTGCGATATACTCATCATCAATCTCTTTACCGATAATTTTGATAAATCCTTCAGAAACTGCCTGCTCATAAGACATTGTTTTCATCTGCTCAAAGTCTTCGACTAATGCAACCTCTCCAAGAATATTTTTGTCATGAGGTGGTGTAATCTGTGCCCCATCCTCCCAGTAAACCTTGTAGCCGTTGTATTCTCTCGGATTGTGGCTTGCAGTTATAACAATCCCGGCTATACAGCCAAGTCTTCTCACTGAAAAAGAAAGTTCCGGTGTCGGTCTTAGCGATTCAAACAAATATACTTTAATTCCGTTAGCGCTAAGACACGCTGCAGCCTCTTTTGCAAACTCAGGTGACATTATTCTTGAGTCAAATGCGATTGCAACGCCTTTAGCCTGTCCGTCCTGACTTATAATATAATTGGCAAGACCCTGTGTAGCCTGCCTTACCGTATATATATTCATCCTGTTTGTTCCGGCACCGATAACGCCTCTAAGTCCACCTGTTCCAAATTCCAGTCTCCGATAAAATCTGTCCTTTATCTCCTTGTCGTCATCTTTGATTGCCAAAAGTTCGTTTCTTGTTTCATCATCAAAATAACTGTCTGTACACCATTTTTCATATTCTTTCTTATAATCCATTTCTTCCCCCATTTCCGTAAAATATATAATATTTGTTTCAATAAATATTTGAACTCAACCGATACCACGGATTGCCATCTTCTTTTGAGCTTTGTATCATATATTTTACTTTTGTCATAAATAATCTGTTGCTTTTTGTTTTTTAGGTTACTTTTTATATTTTTATTTTTAAATTCACTTAAACTTTCTCATATTCTTGTTTAATTGTCAAGTTTATTTAATTATATTTTAGCCTTTTTTCCTGTTTTTTTAGTTAATATATTTTTGCATATTATATTCACAAAAACACAACAGCTTTTTAATTTAACTTTACGCCACGGAAACATCTTGAAACCTCTATTATGCGGCAAAAATGCCCTATAAACATTTTTGCTGCTTATAGGGCATTTAAATATTAAAGTATAAGAAATTTAAAATTATTTTTTCTTAGATTTGAAAACCATAACGCCGCCGATTGCAACTACTACCACAACTACTATAACAATAGGTACAACAGGAACTCCTGAACTGTCACTGTCTGTTTCACTGCCTGAAGTTGAACCCGAAACACTGCTGCTGTCTGCTGCCTGTGTAGGTTCCGGTGTTGCCTCCACAGCATCCGGATTGTCATAATTGAATCCTGAAACAGTAAATGTAATCTCTACGCTTTCATCAGTAGTACCTTTGAGTAAATCGTATCCGCTCTCAGCACTCTCTGAAAGTCCGTCCTCCTCAAGCTGTTTAACAAGTTCAGGACGCCAATGGTTCATAAGAAGGATAACTGTTCCTCCCTGTAAGTATGGCTCTTCATTCTCAGGAACTCCTTCATCAAATGAAGTAACTTCTCTGCCATCCACTTTTGCCTTTACATTTGTAAATTTAATCTTGTCATTTAAAGGAATGTCAGTAGCAATATGAAGCTGTGAAATCGCTGTCTCTCCCTGGAAGTCTGCTCCTTCAAGTTTCAAAGTATATGTTCCGTTTCCTGCTATCTCTGCATCAGTAAATGTACCTGTTGCAGTTGTTTCTTCCTGTGTATCAGGGTTTGTATATACTATCTTGTCTGCCTTATCAGTCTTATAATATTTGTTCTGGCTTTTCTCATAATATCCCAAATGGTTATACCAAAGCTTTGTCGATGTCTGGATACCCATTGTCGCATGATACTTTCCATTAAGATCAAGTTTTTTCTTCTTTGCAGCATCAGCCTGTGCTCCTGTTGAGAGTGACAATACCATTGCTCCTGCAAGCGTAAGTGCTGCTGCCTTTTTAAAGTTCTTTGCTATTTTCATTTTAGTACCATTCCTTCCTTATTTTATATGGTCAGACGGATATTCACAATCCGCTTTGCAACCTGATAGTGATAAATTATTTCACTGTTACTTTTTTCCCTTTGCCTGCAAATAATTTCTTATATGCTGCCTTTTTGTTTTTCGGAGCTTTAATTACACACTTTGCTGATACTCCTTTTATTGCATTTTTTCCAACACTTTTCAGTGATGTATTTGAAGATAAATCAATAGTGTCAAGTTTACTGCATCCGCTAAATGTTTTATCGGCTATTTTTACAACATTCTTTCCAAGCTTTATGCTTGTAATTTTTTTGCTTCCGGCAAATGCCGAAGCTTTGACTTCTGTGACTTTATATGAATAATCTCCTATTTTGACGGCACCCGGTATTGTAACTTTTGCAGCTGTTTTCTTTCCTGCAACAAGTGCTACAGTTCCTGTTTTTTTATCAGACTTTGTAACTACATATGTATTCCCTGATACTTTCTTTTTTGTACCGACTTTTGCTGCCGGTGAAACATCAATTATTATTGGCTCTCCGTCAGGAGTTTCACCCTTATTATAATTGAATCCTGATACTGTAAATGTTACTGATATATTCTCTTTGCCTTTGCCGTTCAAAAGATTGTATCCGTTGCTTGAATCCTCTAAAACACCTTTATCTTTAAGTGCTGCAACAACATTTGTTCTCCAATGATTTGCAATAAGTATAACTGCTCCGTTTTTATTATATTTTTCATTTTCAAGTATTGCATTGTCATAAGAAACAAACTCTTTGTCGTTTACCGTAACCTTTACATCCGTAAATTTAATCAGGTCATCTTTATCTTTGACCGGTATATCCGTTGCAATATGCAGCTGTGATATTGCTGTTTCACCGTGAAATTCTGCATTTGTCAGTGATACTTCATACGTTCCGTTCCCTGCAATCTCAACATCATTGAAAGTTCCCTTTGCAGTTTTATCATTTCCTACAAGTTTTGCAAATTTATCTGTACCATAATATTTGTTGTCATCTTTTCCATAATATCCAAAACGTGAAAACCACTCCACATTACACGTCTGGATTCCCAGTGCCGCATGGTACTTTCCATTTAAATTAAGCTCTGTACTGTCTGCTTTTGCTTTCTGTGCAAAGCCTCCTATCCCAAACCCGGAAATAACAAGTGCACCCGTAAGCATTCCTGTCATTACTTTTTTCAAGCTTCTTTTTTTCATTATAATCTCTCCTTTATTTTTAAGCTGTTAAATTATAACTCTGTAAAGTATTTTTAATTAACTTTATCATTCATTATATTTAAAATTTTATATCATTGTTTATAATTTAACTACCCTTAAAATACCAATGCAATTGCATGTAATTTAAGACAATTTTATCAGCGAAATTTACCTGTTTTTAGTGCATATATAACAAAAAAGAAAGGAAATCCAAAACAGATTTTCTTTCTTTTTTGAGAAACAGGCTTTAATCTTTAATTAACATTATTACTACATCTGAATAAGCAGACAACTATTTTTCATTTATAAGTGGTCTTATAACTGCAACAGCCAAAATAAATCCTGCCGCTGTAACTACAGCTGCCACTATAAATACTGCATTTACACCATTTTTTATAAATGCGGTATTCGTAGGATCAGATGCCGTGCACGCATTGTAAGCAACCGCAAAAGCTGCTGCCGAGATAGTCTGTGCCAGCGAATTTGCAAAATTCACAAGTGATGTTCCTACACCCATGTCATGCGGTTCCAAAGTTGCCTGTGCCGTCGGCGTAATTGAAACTGCTCTGAAACTTTCGGCAATTCCCGTAACAGTAAGTGCAATAAAATATAACATTATTGATGTAGATGGTGTGGTAAATGCCATCATAGCCATAGGTATCACAACAAAAACAGTTGCCACAACCATAGCTTTCCATGCATTTGCAGTCTTCTTGCCAACCCATACTCCGGCAATTGTAGGAAGTATTATTGTAAGCAAGGTTCTAGGCATCTGTAACGCTCCCGTAAGACTTGTAGATGCTTTCATAACCTGCAATGCCCCTATAGGCGCATATACATTCATAGCATTCTGATAAAAATAACATATAAAGCCTATCACAAGAAGAACAGTATATTTTTTGTTTTTAAATAAGTACATCGGTATAAGCGGTTCATCCGTTTTGTTTTCAATTTTGACAAACATAATCAACGCTACAATACCGATAATAAAGCCGGCTATAATTGCAGGATGTGTAAATCCTACAGAAGAACCAAAATTGAGTGCAAGCAGTATGCCGCAAAGTGCAATAACAAGTGTTATTATTCCCGGTACATCGAGTTTTACGCTTTCCTCGTTCTTCTGGTTTGGAAGGTTTAAACCGATAAGAAGCACTCCTGCTATAAGAGGTACTGCCGGCATAATTATCGCTGCCTGAAGCATTCCCATATCTGTGAGAATTCCTGCTAAAATACTTCCGCCAAAACCACCTACCGCTATCGATGTTGCAAGCATTCCCATCGCCTTTGGCACTTTTTTTCTCTCATTTATAAGTCCTGTTATAATGTAAGGTGCTGCTGTAAATGCTCCCTGTGCAAGACTTATCAAAAGTCTTAATACCATAAGTGGAACAAGCGAACGCACAAATGCAAATGCGATACCGCATACTGCACATATAATTCCCGGAATCACTACTATGTTTCTGCGTCCAATCAAATCACCGAGTTTACCGCCGATTGGTGTCATAATAGACAAACCAAGTGCCGAGAATATCGAAAACAAGCCGACATATCCCATCGCATTTACGCTCTCCAATATAGGTGATGTGAGTGTTGCAAAAACAAGCCCGTACATCGCTACCGAAAGCATCATGCATATGCAGCCTGCCTGTACGCATTTTCTTTTATTTTCAGGAAGCGGTATTGCAACCTGTGTATTCTGTGCATCTGCCATTTTTCTTCTCCTTGTAATTTTATATTATTATGCAAGGTTCAAAAGCAGATAGCAATATATATTTACATACAAATTGCTATCTGGTATTTTACCCCTTTCATCATCTTATTTTATTTTCATAAAATTTCTTTGATTTAGAAATTATTTGTGCTTACTGAGCCATTCTACGGCACAATGTGCAAGACAAGCCGAGCCTATCGGACAAACGTCCTCATTAAATCTCGCCTTCGGATGATGTGCCGGATATTCTCCACGCTCATCCATATAGCCTGCCGATAAATACATAAACGTGCTTGGAACTTTTTCTGCTATAACGGCAAAATCCTCGGAAGCACTTGCTGACACATCAGGATATGGCATAAGTCCCGGAATGTTTGTCTCTTTCATATAACTTACAATCTCATTTGTAAATTCAGGATTGCATATAAGTGGAGGTACCTCGGAAATCATCTCAATCTCTGCTGTTCCATTGTAAACCTCTGCCGTTTTTTTCGCCACTTCCTTCATTCTTCTCACAAGTTTCTCTCTTGCCTCATTGTCATTTGTGCGGATAGTCCCCTGTAAAACCGCTTGTTCCGGAATTATATTTGCCGCCGTTCCTGCCTTAAACTGACCAATAGTAAGAACACATGCTTTTGACGGGTCACTTTCTCTTGCTATAAGTTCCTGCAATGCAAGATGAACATGAACACCGATATTTATCGGGTCAACACCTACATGAGGATACGCCCCGTGAGAGCCTTTTCCCTTTATCGTAATCTTAAAACCGTCAACAGAATACATCATGGTATCTTTTGAGTTGTACATAAACAAACCTACAGGCATCTTTCCGGGTGATACATGATACGCAAGTGCTGCATCTACTTTCGGATTTTCCAAAATGCCGTTCTCTATCATGTTTTTACTGCCTTCAAATGTCTCTTCTGCCGGCTGGAACATGAATTTAATGGTTCCGTCAATCAAATCTTCGTTTTCTTTTAACATCTTTGCGGCAGTAAGAAGCATAGCGGCATGAAAATCATGGCCACATGTATGAGCCTCTTTTCCTGAAGGGCATGCAAATTCTTCACCGCTTTGCTCAGCCATAGGCAGTGCATCCATGTCTGCACGAAGCAAAAGAACTTTACCTTCTTTCTTCCCAAGAAGTGCCGTAACTCCATAACCGCATTCTTCAGGCTCCAATCCGTATTCTTTCAATTTTTCAATTACAAATGCTTTAGTTTTAGGTGTATCAAGACCGACTTCCGCATTTTTGTGAATATTCCGTCTGTTTTGTATCGTCTCGTCTTTTAATTCCAATGCTCTATTATAAAAATCCATCTTTGGTCCTCCTTCTGTGTCAGCATGACTTTGCAAACTCCGATTTTAAGATTTAAAATCAAAAATTTAATACTTTATATATTTTACCAAAGCAGATATAAAAATACAAGGAATTCAAAAAGCTTATGCCATTCCGTTAGCCGTCTTATATTTATAAAGCATCTCCGCATGATTCTGTTCTTCAATCTGAATATCCGCCATCAGTTTTCTAAGTGCAGCATTTGCAAATCGGAATACTTTTGAATTGTATTCTGACGAAACCATCTTTTCTGTTCCAATACAATCTGTCACTAAAAAACAGTCTGTCTTTTTATCTTCACTGTTATCAGCCTGAGTGTATGTCACCGGCGGTTCATAGTCTTTACCATCATCATCATTGCAGTTACACTCAGGCACCTCTCCTTCAAGAACCTTTCCAAGTGTGTCATAATGTTTCTGTTCAAGTTTTTCAATTTTTTCAAACAGATTTTTAAGTTCCATATCACATGCCTGCTCTTTATATCTGCGATATTTCTCTACACAGCTTTTTTCCTGTGTCTGTAACTCCTTTATAACATCCATCTCTTTTTGTTCTAATACCATTTGAAACCCTCCTGATAATGTTTTTAATTTTTTTGTTCCAAAATAGTATGCTCAAACAAAATTTTTTTATTCGCATATTTAAACTAATACTTTCTTCATCCAGATATGAGGACACCCCTCATCAAGTCCTATCTCACCGTACTTAGAAAAACCTGATTTTTTATAAAAATAGCCAGAGCAAATATCAATATGTTCACTCTGACTATTTATTATCGCACCATAAAATATTTATTATGCATTATCTGAATTATATTTCTTCAACTTATCAACAGTTTCCTGAACCTCAAATACACTACCCGCAACAGATTCAAGTTCTTTCATGTCATTCTCACTCATATTACTTGCCTCCTGCGTACTTGCAGTAACTTCTTCACTTACAGCAGAAAGCTGTGTAATACTCTCAACTATACGATTGTTTGACTCTAACAGGTTTTCAATCTCACGTTCAAGATTGTCTGCACGCTCTGACAGTTCTTCTGACTGTCTGCTAAGCTCATCAAAGCTCTTTACATTTTCCTCAATAAGTTCTTTCTGTTTACTTGCAGCAGCCTTTGATCTTCCTACAAGGTTTGCCGTAAAGTCGGCATTTTCATTTAACTGATTTACAATTTGTTCTATCTGTTCTGTTGACTTCTTTGTCTGATCCGACAAGTCTCTTATCTGGTCAGCAACAACAGCAAAACCTTTTCCTGCCTCTCCTGCTCTTGCACTCTCTATGGAAGCATTTAATGCAAGGAGTGTCGTCTGGTCTGATATTGAAAAGATAACCTTGGTTATATTTGAAACTTCCTCTGCTTTAGCCCTAAGTTCATCCATTGCCTTTTCAACATCAAGTTCAACTGCCTCTATGTCATCAGACTGCTTTTTCAACATCTCCATTCGCTGAGTATTATTGTTCATCTGCTCTGCCGATGTCTGGGCTGACTTGACAACTTCTGCCGTATTCTCTTTGGCAATCCGCACTGCAGTCTGAATCTTACCTGTCATCTCCGACTGCTCCTGTATACTTTCTGCCGTACTTAATATCCCCTGTGCAATCTCATGTAATGACTGGTTTACCGAATTTGTTGAATTCTTCAATCCTATCATTCTGTCCGATGTTTCTTCAACTTTTGTTCTAGTCATATCAGCAACATCCATGATATCTTTCATCATTATATCCTGTCTCTTCTGCTCATCCTGCATTGTATGCATGGCATCGTGATCAAACTGCTTTAACACCCTTGCCGCCCACTGGAAAAACAAAAGTGTCATAACCGTAATTGCCATCATCATAAATTCTGACTGTTTTACTGTTCCAATCAAAATCATTTCTTTTACTGCACGTATCACAATTATGAGTATCGCAGCTATCACAATACTTACATTAAACTTTTTGTTATAATAAAGCATACAACAAAGCAATGGTGGAATAATGTACAAGATTACAAACTCTGAACCGTTCATGAAATTAAGAAGTGCATATACTATCAGAAAACCGTAAATCATCACATTTTTTAAGACAGCTGATGAATAATCCTTAATATACAATAACCAATCCGCTATAATACTTACAGCTAACATGGCTGCAGGTATTACTATCATTATCTCCCCCTGTTTTCCCAAAATTATCTGAGTTATAAATCCAAACATCAGAAAACCTTTGATTATGGTCATACATGCTATAACCATCTGATTTGTTTTTTTAACGCGCTCAGATTTTTTGCTGTACTTCCTGAACTTTACGACAAACTTCTCTACAATTTCTTTTTCATTCATACTTACCTCCTGTTTTGCAACCTTAAACTGGAACTATCATTAGCAAAAAGTGCAACCCCTAATCTTAGTCCCCTATTGTCCTGCTGCTATCATTTGTCCTTCGACTGTATGACTATCAAAATCCCATCATCAAATGATACATTGGCTTTGTCACAGTCATCCGGAAATTCATTACTCACTGTTCTGCTGCTTCCAATCTTTATGTCCTCCCCGTACAGTTCGTATTTCAATCCTGATAATCTTAAATTTGTCACTTCATCCGTATAGGGATAAAATGAGATATATTTATTCCACATATCATCTTTATATAACTCCGTATTTTTCCAAACAAGAAAAATTTTGTTATATCTGTCAACAATATATGTTTCAATATCTTTCTTTAATGCTTTCAATAATATTCCGATATTGGCAAGAAGGTGGTCTATCCTTCCGCCTGTCGCTCCCAATATAACGATTGTTGACGGATTGTTTTCAAGCACAAAATCAAGCACAAGTTCAGTATCTGTCGCATCTTTCTCTGCCGGATACTGAACAAACTCTGCATCTGTTGAATTTGGAATTTTTCTGTCCATGTACAATTTTAACACATCTGATGAAACACTGTCAAAGTCTCCCATGAAATAATCAACTTTTAATCCTAACGCATAAGCCGTATTAAGTCCCGAATCAGCACACACAACCGTATCAAATTGATGTTTTTCCAAATATTCTTTTGCAAAATCTATGTCCGTTTTTCCACCGCTGATAATCAGTGTTTTATTAAATATTTTCATAATCACTCGGCACTTTCCGGATTTTCACCCACCAACTGGCCTTTTTGTGCAGAAATCTCCATTCTGAGTTCTTCCTCTCTCTCCTGAAGTTCTCTCTGCTTTTTCAACCTCTCTCTCTGAATGTCATATATGTATTTTATCAGTCTGTTATCAGTCTGCTGAAAAACGCATCCATATGAATATGAATATTTGCTTCCCTTGGAATTTATTTCACTTTTTCTCACAATCTGTGCTTTAGATTTGAGTTCTCCAAGAGGTGAAGGAATATTGAAGAAAACTGCATCGTCTGTTTTCATCGAAACATTAAGACATATATTAACTCCTGTTTCACTTACATCTTTTACCATTCCCTGAACAAATTCAGGAACCGGCGTCTTATAACTCAAAAAATCAGGATCATCAGTATCCGGATATGGCATTTCAGAGACCCTCATACCTGTCGAAGCATTCATATAAAATCCAAACATTGTCTCAGTATCAAGTGTCACTCTGTAAGCATTTCTTCTGTTAAAGGATTTTCCTTTATCACTTATCTCAAAATAGTGTATCAGGACACCTTCCATTTTCGCAATTCCTGCCCTGCAATTCGGCCATTCCCACATAGTCTCATTGTCTCTGTATATTATACTGACATTATCTTCCGGCATAAATTTGAATGCACGTCCACGAGCCGCTATAAGTGTAACGCACACTTTTTTTTCATCTGCATATTCTACTTTGCTTGTAAGTCTGTATCTATAACCTTCCCTGTCTACATATATTTCTACTGTCCTGCCTAAAGGAATAGTCTCAAGAAGCAATTAAATCTCCTCCTTTATTTTGTTTATATTTTCAGTTATATTTCCGCTAAATATGGCAGTTCCTGCAACAAGCCAGTCAGCTCCGCTTTCTGCTATCTTTCCGGCATTTTCTACATTAACTCCACCATCTATCTCAATAAGAAAATCCAAATTTTTATCTTTTCTTATCTTGTCTAATCTCTCCACCTTCTCAAAAGACTCCAATATAAATTTTTGCCCTCCAAATCCCGGATATACACTCATAACCAAAACCATATCCACTTTTTCAAGCACATGTGTGATTTCTTCTATTTCAGTATCTGGATTTATTGCCACGGCACATTTCATGTTCTGCTCTTTTATCTTATCTAACGTTGCCTCAAGATCTTTACATGCTTCAACATGCACTGTAATTCCGTCAACTCCACATTTTGCGAAGGCTTCTATATATCTTATGGGTTCACTTATCATTAAATGAACATCAAAAAACATATCTGTTATCCTCCTTATTGACTTGATAACAGGCATTCCAAAAGATATTGACGGTACAAAAACTCCGTCCATAATATCAATATGCAAAAGATCTATATTATTGTTTTCAAGTTCATTTATCTGCTCCCCGAGCCTACAGAAATCTGCCGACAATATTGATGGTGCCAGTTTACTAATTCTGTCCTCCATTGTATAGTGTTCCTCCTGTGCTTAATATTTTCTTTTACTGCTTATTTCATCAAAAAACTGCTTATAATTATCATAACGCCCCTTAGGAATTTTTCCTTCTTCAAGTGCAATTTTAACACTACACTGCGGTTCATGAATGTGAACACATCCTAAAAATCTGCAGGTATTTTTATATTCCTCAAACTCAGGATAATATTCCCTCAGTTCTTCCTTCTCCATCTCAGGAAGTCCCAAAGATGTAAATCCTGGTGTATCCATAAGATAGACCCCGTCACCTAACGAAAAAAGTTCTGAATGTCTGGTCGTATGCTTTCCTCTTTTTATTTTTTCACTTATCTCGCCTATCTCCATATCTGCTTTTGGAAACAGTACATTTATGAGCGATGATTTGCCGACACCTGAAGGACCTGCAAGCACAGAGGTCTTTCCTCTAAGACATTCTCCAAATTCTTTTATTCCCTCTCCTGTCACCGTACTTGTCATAAAAATTCTGCTGCCACATTTTCGATAATTGTCTGCAAGTTCTTCAAGATATTCTTCCTCGGCATCATCTTTTTTATTAAAGCAAATAACTGTTGCAATTCCCTGTGTCTTCATCATAAGTAAAAATCTGTCAAGAAGATTCAGGTTCGGCTTCGGAACCGAAGCAGAAAATATAACAATAGCCTGATCAACATTTGCTGCTGCAGGTCTTATTATCGTATTTTTTCTTGGCAATATATTTTCTATACTGCCAAGAAGTTTTTCCTTATCAAGTATTTCAACCTCAACATTGTCTCCAACCAAAGGCTTAACTTTTTTGTTTCTGAATATTCCTTTTGCCTTGCATTCAACAATGCCTATTGAATCTATATGAACATAATAAAATCCACCAATTCCTCTAATTATTTTTCCCTGCATTACTGCCTAACCTTTTTAAATTCTACATTGTATGAATTGCCTGTTGCAACATCTCCCTTGTATAAAGTTACGGTACCGTTATTTTCACTCCATCCCTTTATTGTAAATTTCTTAGGAAAATCGTCATATGAAAGTGTGCCCTTATATACTGTCTTAGACTTTCCATCCTGTTCGAGAACAAGTTTTATTACCTCAGGGTCATCATCTTCATAATCAAATGGATTTCCACTTACCGTAACACTTCCTTCATAAGTGTAGTTTGGTACAGGTGTCGGTTTTGGTGTCACCTTTGGCTCAGTTTTCTTTGGTCCCATACTTACCGTATAATCGACAACCGTTCCGACAGGGACTTTTGTTCCTGCCTCTATAGCCTGCCCTACAACAATGCCTTTCGCATATTTATCTGAATATATATATGAAACATTTGTTGTATTTCCGGTAAGTCCTCTTGCAGTAAGTCTGTCAAGAGCAACTGCCTCTTTTATTCCAACAATATTCGGCATCGTGACATTGTCGCTCTCAGGTCCTTTACTTATGATAAGCTTTACAGATGAATATTTCTTTACGCTTGAGCCTACTACAGGGTCAGTTCCACAGACAAGCCCTTTGTCAACCGTATCACTGTACTGTTTTACTGTACCGGAAACAGTGAGACCTAGTTCTTCAAGTTTCTGTTTGGCTGCTGCCTCCGTATATTTCACAAGGTCAGGTACTGTCACTCCGCTGTCTCCCTTGCTGTATTTGATTGTAACACGCGAATATTCTTCAACACTGCTTCCAGCCTCCGGATCCTGCTCCAAAACAGTATTTGGTGTCTCGTCGGATTCAACCGGGACAAGTCTCCATTTAAGTTTTTTCTCCTCAAGTATCTCCTGAGCTTCCTCAAGTGTACGATTTGAAATATTTGGAACATCAACCATACCCACCTGTGGCTCATCTGTAACTTCCGGCGTCTCCTCTACCGGAGCCTGCGTTGTAACTGATGGTGTATTCGTATCTTCCTTTATGCCCTTTCCCCACCATCCGCTTACTTTTCCGATTATCAAAAATATGACTATAATTATAACTGCCGCTACAACAATACTGCATATCTTTAATATTCTTTCTAACTTAGGGTCTATGGCATCATCGGACTGTTCCTGTTCAAGCTGCTCTTCCTGCGGTTCTTCAGGTGCATAATTTTCTTTTACTTTATCGTTTATATCTGACAGTTTTATTGTAGGTGAAAAATCATCCTCATCATCTACAATATTGACATAGTCTCCGTCAGGTTCGGATAATGACCTCTTCAAATCAGAAATAAGCGCTGCTGATGACATATATCTCATATCAGGCTTTTTCTGCATACATTTCTGTACAATCTTTGAGAGACTCAAAGGTATCGTTGCATCAAGTTCTTCAAGCGGTGTCGCTTCATTCTGAATATGAGCAAGTGCAACCGTCACTGTGCTCTCTCCCTCAAACGGCACTTTACCTGAAAGCATTTCATATAAAGTAACTCCAAGTGAATAAATATCACTTTTCTCATCACTGTAACCGCCTCTCGCCTGTTCAGGACTTATATAGTGGACTGAACCCATAGCATTTGATGTAATCGTATTTGAAGTAGCAGCCTTTGCTATTCCAAAATCTGTTACTTTTACTTTTCCTTCTTTTGATATGATTATGTTCTGCGGTTTAATATCCCTGTGGATAATATGATTGTTGTGTGCCGCTTCCATGCCCTGGGCAATCTGTATTCCGATTCCTACAGCCTCTTTTACATCGAGTTTTCCCTTCTTCTCAATAAACTTCTTGAGAGTTATGCCCTCAACAAGTTCCATTACTATATAATAAAGACCATTGTCCTCTCCAACATCATATACATTTACAATATTCGGATGTGATAAACCGGCAACCGACTGTGCTTCTCCTCTGAATTTTGCCACAAATTTAGCATCACTGCTGTATTCCTGTTTCAATACTTTTATTGCAACATATCTATTCAAACGATGACATTTTGCTTTGTAAACATCTGCCATTCCACCCGAACCCACTCTGTCGATAATTTCATATCTATCACTAATCATCATTCCGGGATTAATCATACTTTCCTCCATTCTGCCTTACACGGCGGCTTTCTCATTCAACATCTTCTTATTCTATATCTGTACTAAAATGACCGTAATATTATCTTTTCCACCATTCTCATTTGCCTTTTCCACAAGATTTTCCACTGCTTTCTCTATAGAACTGCTGTGACGTATTATGTATTCAATATCCTCATCCTCAACCATGTTTGTAAGACCGTCACTGCACATGAGTATTTTATCGTCAGGTTTTACATCTATCTCAAAATAGTCTGCATGAACAACCTCATCTATACCCAAGGCTCTTGTAATTATGTTTTTCTGCGGATGTATTCTCGCCTGACTCTCTGTAAGCTCACCTTTTTTGACCATTTCTTCTACCCATGAATGGTCCTTTGTTATCTGTTTTATATCGTCGTTTATAATATATAAACGTGAATCGCCTATATTGGCAATATATAATGTATCTTTCTGAAGTGTGCATGCAACCATAGTTGTACCCATGCCCTCATATTCAGCATTTGCTTTTGCTTCTTCCAATACACCTTTATTAGCTTCTGTAACAGCCTCTTCCAAAATCGTAACCGGAGTTATGCTCTTACTTTGTTCTACGGCATAAACAATTTTTTCGACACAAAGTCTTGAAGCATAGTCTCCCGCTTTGTGTCCTCCCATTCCATCCGCTACAATAAACAAATTCTGGAAACTACCAACTGAATTTTCATTACAGTAAACAGAATCCTGATTCATGGTTCGTTTGCTTCCAATATCAGTCTTTGAATATGCTTTCATCGTAGTTTCCTCCTTTTTCTTTATTCCTCAATTGTCCACAGGCAGCATCAATATCCCTGCCCATCTCTCTTCTTATAGTAACATTTGTGTGATTTTTTTCAAGTAGCAATTTAAAAGCCTGTATATCTGCTCCCTTTGAGCGCTGTCCCATTCTGCCCTCAACCGGATTTAACGGTATAAGGTTTATATGGCAGTTTAAACCTTTGACAAGATTTACAAGCTGCATGGCACATTCCCTGCTGTCATTCTTCCCTTCAACCATACTGTACTCAAATGTGATTCTTCTGCCGGTCTTATCCACATAATAACGGCATGCATCAATTATTTCCTCTATTGAATATCTGTTAGCAATAGGCATCATTTCCCGCCTGAGTTCATCATTCGGTGCATGAAGTGAAATCGCAATCGTGATTGTAAGTTTCTCATCTACAAGTTTTTTAAGTTTGTCGACAAGTCCGCAAGTTGACAACGTAATATTTCTCTGGCTTATATTTAACCCTTTATCGTCAGATAACATTCTGATAAATTTAACGACATTATCGTAATTGTCGAGCGGTTCTCCAATTCCCATCAAAATGACATTTGAAACCCTCTCGCCGGTACTTCGCTGAATTTCATATATCTGGTCAAGCATCTCAGAGGTTTTAAGGCTTCTTATAAGTCCTCCGACAGTCGATGCACAAAATCTGCAGCCCATACGGCAGCCCACCTGAGTCGATATACATACACTGTTTCCATGCTTATATTTCATAAGCACACTCTCGACTGTATTTCCGTCTGAAAGTCTCATAAGAAATTTTGCTGTTCCGTCAGATGAAACCTGTTTTTTTATAATTCTTGCACCTTCTATTGTACATGTATCAGCAAGCTTTTTTCTCATATCCTTTGAGAGATTGGTCATCTCATCAAAACCCAAAACAAGATTCTTGTGAATCCAGTCATATAACTGTTTACTTCTGAATTTTTTTTCACCCATGCTCTCTAAGAGTTCTTGCAATTCCATGAATTCCAAACTCTTAATGTCAATTTTATCTTCTGCCAATATATCACCATCCTACTTCTTTATAAATGCTGCCACAAAAAAACCGTCTGTCTGTGCCATATCAGGCAAAATCTGTATATACGAATTGTCTGTCATATATTTTTTTAACTTTTCCGGCATTCTCTTTGAAATATCTGCTTTTTCAAAAGGCAGATTTTCAAGTATCCATTCTGCATTATCCTCATTTTCTTCTTTTGCTATTGTACATGTACTGTAAATGAGCTGTCCACCTTTTTTTAAATATCTGCTGACATTTTTTAATATCTCTTTTTGTATTTTTGAAAGTGAAGTAATATCTTCTCTTTTTGTTTTATATTTTATATCACATTTTTTACCGATTACTCCAAGCCCCGAACATGGGAGGTCTGCTATAATAATATCTGCTGTATTTTCCCATTCTTTCTTATAGACAAGGGCATCATTTTTCACAACTGATATATTTCTAAAACCGTTTCTTTTAATATTATCACTTATAAGTTTAACTTTCTGCTCTGTAAGGTCACATGAAATGATATTTCCAATGCCTGATTTTTCTGCCGCGTTTAATCTGTCCGCCGCATGAAGCGTCTTTCCTCCGGGTGCGGCACATATATCAATTATATTTTCATCACCCTTGACAGAATAAACATGTCCCGCAAGTATCGAACTTTGATCCTGAACCTGTATATATCCATTGTTAAATGCATCTATATCTGTTATTTTATCAAATCCGTCTATATTAAATGCATAACCAAAAAGTTCACTTTTTCTAACCTGTATTCCCTGGCTTTCAAGCATCATAAATATTTCATCGGGAGTGTTTTTTGAAATATTGCATCTCACACTTATGCCCTTATCAGAACTTAGAAATCCCTCAAAAATACTTTCTGCACGTTTTTCTCCGTAACGGCTTCTTATATACTCGACAATCCATTCAGGCATTGAGTATTTAACAGAAGCATATTTGCAAAATCCGTTATTTTTTTCAGGAAACTTTATATTATCTTTTTCCCTTGAAATATTTCGCAAAACTCCATTTACAAATCCTTTTAGATTTGTAAATTTTCTTTTGTTTGCAAGTTTGACAGCTTCGTTGCATACAGCGCTGTCAGGAACGCTGTCCATATGCATTATCTGATACACCCCCATGCGCAGAATACCGCGTATTACGGGTTTCATTTTTCTGACTTTTGTCTTTGAAAAAAGATTTATAATATAATCAGATTGAACAGCATATTCTATAGTTCCCTGACAAAGCCTTGTAAAAAAAGCTCTGTCTCTTTTTTCAAGATCACCATGTTTTTCCAGTGCACCGTGTATCGCCTTGTCAGAATAATCACCCTTATCCATGACATCCACCACAACATCAAGTGCAAGATTTCTTACATTAATTTTATTAATGTCATTATTTTTATCAATGTTGTTAATCTTATTTATGTTATTAACTTCATCAGCCATTTAAAGCTTCCCCTTTTTCTACTTTATAACCACGAAGAAACGCTGATATCTCCATTCTTTTTTTACCTTCAAGCTGAACCTCTTTTACATCAAGGTATCCTTCTTCTGTACTTATAAGCATCTTATTTTTATCGACATATGCAATATGTCCCGGTTCTAAATCCGTCATATCATATTTTTGTACCTCTTCACCGCTTAAAACATCTGCTTCCCATATTTTAAGCATTTTTCCGTGAATATGAGTAAATGCACTCGGCCATGGATTCAAACCTCTTATAAGTCTCTCAATCTCTACGGCAGTCTTTGTAAAATCAATGTCTCCAGTTGCCTTACTCAACATTTTTGCGTAAGTATGTTTGGAATCATCTTGCTTTACAGGGTTTAATTTTCCCTCTTGTGCCTGTTCCAATACTTCAAGTATCATTGGACCGCCAAATGACGCAAGCTTATCAAAAAGACTTCCGCCTGTCTCTTTTTTGTCAAGCTTATATTTTTTCACAAGAAGCATATCTCCCGTGTCAAGACCTTCATCCATCTGCATGATGGTAACTCCGCTCTCCTCATCTCCATCTATTACAGACCATTGTATCGGAGCCGCTCCCCTTAGTTTCGGAAGTAACGATGCGTGAACGTTCATACATCCGTATTTAGGAAGTTCAAGTATCTCCTTAGGTAATATCTGTCCAAATGCAACGACAACGATAACATCAGGAGACAATTTTTCCAATATTTCAATAAACTTTCTGTCTCTGACTTTTTCAGGCTGATAAACCTGTAATCCTGCTTTGACGGCAGCCTCCTTTACAGGTGTAAACATCATCTTTCCACCGCGTCCCTTAGGTTTGTCCGGCTGTGTCACAACTCCTATTACATTATGCTCACTTTCTATCAGAGCATTTAATGTTCCAACTGCAAAATCAGGTGTTCCCATAAAAACTATATTCATACTTAACCTCTTTTCTGCATGTAGCTTTTCATATTTTGTGATGTCCAGGGTATTTTGAACCTTGCATCATTTTCTAACAGATTATCCCTATTCTTCCTCAGCGGATGCACTGACAAGTTCACCCTCAACTTTTGAGACATAGAGAACACCTGATAAATGGTCTATTTCGTGCTGTAGCGCTCTTGCAAGAAGTTCCTCTCCCTCAACTTCTATCTGAACCATATCCTCGTTTAATGCTCTTACCTTAGCATAGTTTGCTCTTGTAACTATACCGGCTTTTCCCGGCACGCTAAGACATCCCTCCTGTCCTGTCTGTGTTCCCGATAACTTGACAATCTCAGGATTTATAAGAACAATAGGCTGATTGCCTTCCTCACTTACGTCTATAACAACTATCTGCTTTAACACACCTACCTGTGGTGCTGCAAGACCTACTCCCTGTGCTTCATACATAGTATCAAGCATATCCTCAATAAGAGTTTTTATTCTCGGTGTCATCTCCTTAACAGGTCTTGTATTCATTGTAAGTATTTCGTCACCAATTGTTCTAATCTGTCTTATTGCCATAATATTTTTATCCTCCATCTTATTTATATTATTTTTAATCTTTAATATACTTTAAAAGAAAAAATCAAATGCAGTTAAATTCAAAATTAAGCCGGCAGTCTTTAAATGATTCCGTTTCTTGCATAAATTCTTCAAAACTGTTTTTTACTGAACATAATATCTTATAATCTGTACATTTCCCATAGACCATCCTGCGGTACACATCCTTTGCCTTTGCGATTGCGGCAGGCGTTGGTCCAAGAACGGTAACATCATGATATAATTTCATTTTATCTGCCAATATCTTTGCAAGATTATCCGCACTGCTCTCATTTTCAGAAAGCACCAACACTCCTAGTATATTTGAAATCGGCGGATATTGCAACATTTCTCTTATAAGTATCTCCTGCTCATAGAAACTTTTATAATCATTTCGTGCCGCGCAGACTATACTGTAATGCTCTGGCTGATAAGTCTGTATAACGACATCTCCCGGCTTATCTGCCCTGCCTGCCCTGCCGCATGCCTGTGTCGTAAGCTGAAAAGTTTTCTCTGCCGCAAGATAATCTCCAACATTCAACGAAAGGTCGGCAGCAAGTATTCCAACCAGTGTAACATTGGCAAAATCATGTCCCTTAACTATCATCTGCGTCCCTATAAGAATATCCGCATCTCCGCCTGAATATTTTTTAAGTATATCCTGATGGGCATTTTTTCCTGTTGTCGTATCGGCATCCATTCTAAGAACCTTTGCCGCCGAAAATCTTTTTTTGACCATCTGTTCCACTTGTTCTGTTCCTATCCCAAAACTGCTGATATACGGCGAACCGCACTCCGGACACTTATCAGGCATAGGCATTTTGTAACCGCAGTAATGACACATCAGATATGACACTCTGTCTCCCGCCATATGTGGTTTTAATGCCACTGAACAGTGCGGACATCCTACCACTTCGCCACACTGTCTGCAGGAAACAAATCCGGCAAATCCACGCCTGTTCAAAAAGAGCATAATCTGCTCTTTCTTCTCAAGCCTGTCACGCATGAGTTCATCAAGTTTTCTGCTGAAAATTGAATAATTTCTTGCTTTTAATTCTTCTCTTAGGTCTTCTATATAAATTTTAGGATAAACAGCATTTCCGGCTCTCTCATTAAGTTCAAACAATCTGTATTCGCCTTTCAGTGCCTTGTAATACGAGTCAACTGAAGGAGTTGCTGAACCCAGGACAACACTTGCCCCGACCATCTTTGCTCTCTGTATTGCTACCTCTCTTGCATGATACTTAGGCGGCATCTCGCTCTGATAACTCGTATCGTGTTCCTCATCAATCACAATAAGACCAAGATTTTCAAAAGGTGTAAACAATGCTGACCTAGGGCCTATCATAACATCTATCTCACCTTTTTTCGCCCTTGTATACTGGTCAAATCTCTCTCCAGCCGACAGCTTTGAATGCATTACTGATATTCTGTTTCCAAATCTTTTATAGAATCTGTTGACCATCTGAAATGTAAGCGAAATTTCCGGAATAAGCACTATGACCTGTTTTCCAAGACAGACAACTTTCTCAACAATATTCATATATACTTCTGTCTTGCCGCTTCCCGTTATGCCATGTATAAGATATGTTCCTCTTACATCTGTTATATAATCATTTAGTATTGCATCGACAATGTGTTTCTGTCCGCTGTTTAAAACAGGTCTTGTCTCAGGTGTATCGCTAACGGCATTGACAGGATTTCTGTATTGCTGCATTGCATCAACCGTAATTATTTTCAGTTTTCTGAGTCCATCTATAACACCGGCTGTAAGATTAAGTTTTTTTGTTATATAAGAATAATCAAGACCTGCATTGTATGTTTCTTTGTCCATTTTAAGAAATTCATCAAGAAGCCTTACCCTTGCACTGTTGTGTTTTTTCTCAAATTCGTCTCTTTTAATCTTCATGTTTTCCATATCAACAGCCGGATATATTATTCTTTTAACCTGTTCTTTAACCTCTTTTTTTACAGGCATAACCGACTTAATGGCATCATTCATTGTTGAGCCGTAATTTTCTTTTATCCAATAAGCAAGGGAAAGCAGGTGTGATTCTACAACCACTCCCTGCTTCATTATTTCAAGTATGCTTTTCGTTTTAGATACATCAAATTTAGCTTCACCCGAAAGTCCTACAACATATCCCGTCATTGTCCTGTTTCCCATTCCAAACGGAATTTTCACAACGGAACCTATGTCAATATCAAACTCCATCTCCTCAGGCACGATATATTGAAACGGTCTGTCAAGGCTTTTGACTGATATATCTACTATCACATCAGCAAATATCATTTCTTTCCCCTAATTTTATGTTTATTTGATGTAAACACCCTTATTTAATAAAATTACCATCTTTAACAACATCGGCGATAAGTTCTCTTTCGTCCATATGATGTTTCTTTCCTTTTATCTCCTGGTAATCCTCATGTCCTTTTCCTGCAAGCACGATAACATCACCCTCTTTTGCATTTTCAATCGCATATCTTATCGCCTCTGCCCTGTCAATAATCGTGATAAATTCGCCATCTGCTTTCTTAACGCCTGTCACAATATCATCAATGATTGCCTGTGGCTCTTCATTTCTCGGATTATCAGATGTGACAATAGTAAAATCCGCAAGTTTAGAAGATACCTCACCCATCTCAAAACGGCGTTCTCTCGAACGGTTTCCGCCGCATCCAAACAGACATACAAGTCTCTTTGGTGAATACTCTTTAAGTGTTGTAAGCAGACTGTTGAGACTCATGGCATTATGCGCATAATCTATCATAATAGTAAACTTTGAAGATACAGGTATTATCTCAACTCTTCCCTTTACTCTTACCTTTGAAAGCGAATCAAGTATAACGCTTTCTCTCACTCCAAAATGTCTGCATATTGAAATCGCCGTCATTGAATTGTATACGCTGAACTTCCCCGGAATATCAATCTCAACATCCATATCCATAAGACCGCTCATGTGATATGCAACACCAAGAGTTCCTCCTTTATCCATAAGATGAACATCTGACGCTTTTATGTCAGCATTTTCAGAAAATCCGTAAGTTTCAACCTCACAGGTATGACCTTCAAGAATTTTTTCAAGATGACTGTCATCCGCATTAAAAATACCATGCTTACACTGCTTAAAAAGCAAGCTCTTACAGTGAATATAATCATCAAGGTCTTTATGTTCATTAGGTCCTATGTGATCCGGCTCAAGATTTGTAAATATACCGTAATCAAATACAAATCCGCCTACTCTGTCAAGCATAAGTGCCTGTGATGAAACCTCCATGACAACACATTTGCAGCCTGCGTCAACCATTTTTCTGAAATATTGCTGTACAATGTATGACTCCGGCGTGGTATTTGCCGATGGTATAACCTCGTCTCCTATTATGCTCTCAATAGTTCCGATAAGACCTGTCTTAATACCTGATTCCTCTAATATCGAACGAACCATATATGTCGAAGTTGTCTTTCCCTTTGTTCCTGTAATTCCGATGGTTGTAAGCTCATTTGCAGGATTGCCAAAATATGCAGCTGATGAAACAGCTAAAGCAAGTCTTGTATTCTTTACTTTTATAACCGTAACATCACCTGATACCTCAACATCCTTTTCAACAATCAGTGCCTTTGCGCCCGACTTTACAACATCCTCTGCAAAATCATGTCCGTCTCTCACGGCACCACTTATACATACAAAAACACTTCCCTGCTCCACCTTTCGTGAATCATACACAAGTGTTGTAACATCAATGTCTGTACTTCCCTGTACACACTCAAAATCCAAATCTTTCACCAAATCTAAAAGTTTCATTTATGTTCTCCATTTCCATACAACATTTTTTATGATGATGCCACGTGCTCCACTGCATCATTTTATATTTTTATAGTTCTATAGTTCCTTCAAATGCAATCACTGCCGGCCCTGTCATCCAAACTGTATCGTTTTCTCTGTCATACTTTATAAACAAATCTCCACCAAGCAGATGAACAGTAACCTCATCATCAGTAAGACCATTTAAGACACACGCAACAACCGTCGCACATGTTCCGGTACCGCATGCAAGTGTCTCGCCTGAACCTCGCTCCCACACACGCATATTTACCTCATGTCTGTTTAATACCTGAACAAATTCCGTATTTACCCTGTCCGGAAACATAGGATGATTTTCAAACTTCGGACCGATTTTCTCAATTGGAAATGTCTTTACATCTTCATCAATAAATGTAACTGCATGTGGATTTCCCATAGAAACGCATGTAATTTTGTAGTCTTTCCCGTCAACATTTATATCTGAATCTATACATTTTTCAGTATCTACATCAACAGGAATATCCTTTGCCTTAAGAATAGGTGCACCCATATTTACTTTTACGAGTGAAACTTTTCCGTCCTCTACGGTAAGTTCAAGTTCCTTAATCCCACTCTTTGTCTCAATCGAAATATTTTTCTTATCTGTAAGACCTTTATCGTAAACATATTTTGCAACACATCTTATTCCGTTACCACACATCGCTCCCTCTGAACCGTCAGCATTGTACATAGCCATCCTAAAATCCGCAGTCTCAGATGAGCATATTAAAATAAGTCCGTCAGAACCAATTCCAAAATGTCTGTCACTGACATATTTTGAAACCTCACTTGGATTTTCTATCATTTCATTTGTACAATCTACATAAACATAATCATTGCCACATCCATGCATTTTTGTAAATTTCATATTCATAAATGTCCTCCAACAAAATATTATATTTCATATTATGATTATATTAAAATAATTCACGCAACTTGTAAACACACAAAATCCGATTTGCAGTATGTATGCTGATATCCTGGTTACTGCCATTCATATATCTATCACTTTGATACCGCAAATGTATTGCCCCAATTGCCGTATATCTTTTTTCCGTTATTCTTAGTATATGCACGCATCCTAATAAAACATTTTTTATATGACTTATTTAATGTAATTGTAGTTTTTGATACTTTGGATGATACCAATTTCTTTTTTACTTTTTTCTTAAATTTTGAATCTTTTGAATAGCGCACTTCATACCCTGATACATTATTAACCTTTTTGAAATAAACCGTCACTTTATTCTTTTTAACATTCGCATTTTTAATCTTAACTGCTGCCGGCTTACTACTGTCAGAAGGTTTTGTTGTCGGTGACACCGTTGGCTTTGCTGTAGGTTCTATTGTTGGGGCGGCTGTCGGCTCTGTGCCCGGTTCTTCTGTTGGGGCAACTGTCGGCTCTGTGCTTGGTTCTTCCGTTGGGGTTATCGTCGGCTCTGTGCTTGGTTCTTCTGTCGGAGAAACTGTTGGCTCTGTTGTCGGTATTTCTGTCGGCTTTGATATTTTTCCAAGCTCGAAGAAATTAACAGAATAGCTTACATCTTTTCCATCACCAAGTCCTGTTATACTTACATTATATACATCGCCGGCCTCGTAATCCTCGTCTGTATCAGGTCTGAAAATAATGCAGCCTTTCTGACCATACCCATCATTATTCACATTAAAATAACCGTCAGCTTCACTGCTTGAAAAGTTCCATATTTTATTGTCACTCTCTCTTGTAAGTTTTACCTTAACCGAAGAAATATCAACTGTACTTCCCATAGATACAGACCAGGGAAATCCTGCTCCAAAATACTCTACAGGCATATTTTGTGCCGGCCATACAACACCGTACTCAGCTGCTTTGCTATTTTTAGTATCAAAAGCATACACTGCACTGTATGTTCCTCTATTTCCTGATACCGCACCAAATCCCGTGTACTTCATTTTTGGATTTATAAGCCATCTCCTATGTCCTACCCGGTCAATATTATAATCATCTCCATCTTCCATCCAGCTGTCTACAATAGTCCAGTTCATGCTGCAGCATTTCCACGATGCCCACGCAATATTGCTGCTTGACGCACCTTCGACACCCAGTTCATATAAACTTTCGTCCATATCCGCCGGTTTTGCCGGATAGTGGCTTAGTCTGTTATTTACATAATTTACAAGTGTAGCTGTCTGTGCAAGACTGTTATATGAATCAGTTACTTTTACATTATATGAAATTCCGGCAATATATCTCACACAATTAAGCATTTTAACAGCACTGTCAAGTGTTTCATCAGAAAGTTTACCTGCTGAATAATCTCCGCTCACAACAGGTTCCTGTGCATATGTTAGTGCATCACGCAACGTAACACCGTTCTCATTACAAAAGTTTCTTATCTCCTCCTGTGTATGATAAGCTACATTTATTCCCTTTGCTGTTGACGCACTTGTATCATCGGCTCTCACATAACTGCTCCCCAGTGTTATGCATAAAGCCATTGTCAAAATAATACTCACTCTTTTTTTCACTTTTGTTTTCATATTATTTTTCCTCCTTTTCGTATCTTTTTGCTGTATTAAATAACCATTTTTTCAACGCATGTATAGTAATTACAGTATATCTGACTTTCCCATAAAAGTAAAACAATTTATGGTATTATCCTTGTTAAATTTCGACTATATGGTACAATAAATGCATAAGCATTTATATTAAAAGTTTCTAACAGAGCTTTGTTATGTACAAAAAACATGCACAAATTATTTATGATATAATTTTAGAAATGAGGAAACAATGAGACACAAAATAGTTCTGATGACAGGTGGTACAGAAACACTTGAATTTTTTTCACTCCAGCTAAAAAAAGGCTTTGAGGCCCTAGGTTACAAAATTTTTATATTCGACCAGACTGTCGAAGAGGAAAGTGCCGAAAAACTATATGATTTTGCTACGCCATATGACACTATACTTGTCACGTTCAACTTTGACGGAATACATTACGAAACATCTCTTTTTAATATGAACGGTGTATCCATATGGGATGAGAGAAAAATCCCTTGTGTAAATATTGCTGTAGACCATCCTTATTTTTATCCTGAACTTTTTGACATTCACCCCGATATTTTTTACGAAATCTCCATAGACAGATTTCATGATAAATACATGAAAAAATTCTATCCTAAACTGATGAGAGGTCCGTTTATTCCTCTAGGCGGAACGTCTCTTTATCCTGACGGAAATTTCAAAACTATAGACGAACGCAAATATGATATATGCTTTACCGGAAATTACACACCGCCTGAAACTTTTGACGGTGCAATAAACAGGCTTGGCGATGAGTATGCAATGTTTTATCTTGAAATAATACATGACCTTATCACAAATCCTGACAAACCTGATGACCTTACAATGGAAGAACATCTAAAGAAAGCAATTCCCGGCATTACGCGCGAAGAAGTAAAAACTGCCATTCCGAATATGATTTTCATAGATACATATATAAGGTGCTATTTCAGAGGTGAAGTTGTAAAGACATTGGCAGATGCCGGCTTTAAAATACACTGCGTCGGACAGGGTTATGAAAAACTCCGCTGTAAACACCCCGAAAATATTGATATGGACCCGGCACAGCTATCATACGGATGCCTTGAAGCTCTTGCCGACAGTAAAATTTCATTAAATGTCATGCCTTGGTTTAAAGACGGTGCACACGACAGGATATTTAATTCAATGTGCAACGGAGCCGTCTGTATAACAGACCACAGTAAATATCTTGACGAAATACTTACCCCCGATGAAAATATTCTCTTTTACGACTTAAAACATATGGATAAACTGCCCGATATTTTCGCAGAGGCATTAAATGATACTAAAAAACTTGAAAGAATACAGAAAAACGCATTTGAATTTGCAAATACAGAACACACCTGGATTGCACGAGCAAAACAGTTACACAACGAACTTTTAAAATACTTATAAAATATTTTCAGGCATTTACGAAAACGCTCATGTATTTTCGCAAATGCCTGTCATTATTTGATACCGTTTCAAATAATAAATTGCATTATTAATATTGACAATATATAAAAATTACAGTATTATTATGCCCGTTGTTATACCAGCTATTTATCAAAATGTCAATGATACAGTACACTAGCATAATCTCAGATTTTTGACACATATAAGACTGAAAATTTTTAAGTGGATTTTTCCTGTACAATCATCTTTTCGCCACGCATTTTTTAATGCGTGCTTTTTTTGTATTATTTTATCTTTTATTTTTTACACTGCATTATTGGTATTATTTTAATTTTGTACTGTTTTACTTACGTACATTATTTTTTATATTACTTCAATAAGAAATTTTACTATACACAACATACCAGGAGGTACTAAATGAACAACAATGATTTTATGAAAACAAAACCGGTTCTGCCGCTTATTTTATCAATGTCATTGCCAATGGTAATCTCAATGCTTGTAAATTCTCTTTACAATATTGTTGACAGTTTCTTTGTTGCAAAAATAAGTGAAAATGCCATGACTGCACTCTCACTTGTTTTTCCTGTCCAGAACTTTATCAATGCCATAGCAATAGGCTTTGGTGTAGGTATCAATGCTGTAATATCATATTTTCTAGGTGCCAAAAACAAAGAAAAAGCTGATAATGCAGCATCCCTTGGCATGTTTTTCTCAATTATACACGGAGTTTTACTCACATTGATATGCAATCTTATCATCCCCCGTTTTTTAGGAATGTTCACATCTGATAAAGATATTATAAATCTGGGATTAAGATATTCACATATTGTTTTTTCATTTTCAATATTTATATGTATAAGTCTTGTTTTTGAAAAAGTAATTCAGGCAGTAGGAAAAATGACATTCACAATGATAAGCCTTATGTTCGGTTGTATAGTAAACATTATACTTGACCCCATCCTCATTTTTGGAGTCGGTTCGTTTAAAGGGCTTGGAATAAGCGGTGCCGCACTTGCTACAGCAATAGGACAAATCTCAACTTTTTTACTTTATATTTTCATCTATACAAAATATGATATAGGAATAAAATTCAATATCAAAAATTTTAATTTTGATTTTCAGATAGTAAAGAAACTGTATGCTGTAGGCATTCCTGCTACATTGAACATGGCACTCCCATCGGTGCTGATATCCACACTCAACGCCATACTGACTTCATTTTCCGGAGTGTATGTAGTAATCTTAGGCATATATTATAAATTACAGACATTTCTTTATCTTCCGGCAAACGGACTGATTCAGGGAATGCGTCCTATAATAGGTTACAATTATGGTGCCGGCGAAAAAAAACGTGTTCATAAAATATACAATACATCACTTATTTTAAGCAGCACGATAATGATATTCGGAACAATCATATGCCTTATATTCCCTGACAGGCTTATGAGTCTGTTTACGGCAAATGAAGCAACCGTAAAAGCCGGTGAGACAGCACTTCGCATCATATGCTTAGGTTTCATCATTTCCACAATATCCGTCACAGCCTCAGGTGCTTTAGAAGGACTCGGCATGGGTATAGAATCTCTTTTAATTTCACTTTTCAGATATGTAGTAATAATAATACCTGCTTCATTTATATTAAGCAGATTTATAGGTGCTTATGGTGTCTGGCATGCATTTTGGATTACAGAGGCTGTTACTGCACTATTCAGCTATATTATGGTAAGAAAGATATTAAACAGAATGCCTTAGATTAGGGATGTAACTGTTTAAATACACCTTTCTGTGTAATAATCTAACATATAAATATAAAGAGGCTGTCGCATTAAACCTTAACAATTGTTAATGCGACAGTCTCTTTATGTTAGATAGTCCATCTTTTTTGTTTTTTGATTTACTTTTTCTATTTTGTATCTGTATTTTCGCATTTTTACAGACAAGCTGCTGATATTTTCTTGATAATCTCTTTTACATACTCTTCAGATTTTGATACTTTTTTGGCTATATCAGGTACTGACATATTGCAATCGGTATATAAAGTCTCTATCCTGCCTTGCTCTATTCCCCGTTCCAGTCCATGTTCTAATCCCTTTTTCATTGCCTGTTCCTCATTTGTCTTTATCTCATCCTTAAAAAATTCTTTTAATACCTCATTCATAATTCCTGTCCCTCCATTCTTTATACTGTCAAACAATTCCTGGTTTGATGATACCATTATTCCCAGTAATGAATTTATGCAAGCTTTTTCAAAAGGCTCATGCAGTTCAAATGCTTCATCCAAAAAATTATCTACTGTATCTCTTTTTAACCCCCTTTTCAAAATCTTTAGAAATATATGTTCTTTTTCTCCTGCTTCAGCCGTGACTACGACCTGAGTTTTTATAAATCCGTCTTTTTCTACATAGTATATTCCACTCGTTTTTTCATATACTTTATAATTATTATCTGAAAACCATCTCAAAAGTTTCTCTGGCTTTCTTTTCCCATACATTTTTCCATATCTTTTACTATCACTGATTTTATCATATCCCTTATCTGTCATAAAATATATACACTTTTCCAATTTTTCATAATTTTTTCTTTTATATTCTTTAAAAATTTTTGTTTCTTTAATTTCACTATTCGATACTTTTGGCATTTCATATGCCACACCTGATAACATGTGCAGACGAAATCCAAACCATTTCTCTCTTCCTGCAACTATCATTTTTTAATTGCTTCATGTTATCCATATGTTTATTACCCATTCCTTTCAAAACTATACTCTTACATATTCATTTAATCTGTTTTTCCAGTACACTTTCATACATTTATTTGCAAATTTTCCTTCTCCTTTTTTCATAACATATATTTTTAAGCACATATTTGTCTTTTTCTTCCTCTAACAACTAATAGTTTTCCTGTAATAATTTCTGATATGTTCCTTTTAAAGTAAATATATACAGTTATTTTCCCTACATATCGTCATCATCAGTTCCGTTGCATACACCGCAACATCATACATTAAATAAACACTCTTGGATATTCTTTTTTATTTTGTTCAAAATTTTTCCTGCCTTTTGTTTACAATCCCGTTTATTTTCTATAAATTCCATATCAAAACTTAACAGCAAAGAACAACATTCAACCTAAATTATTCACGGCAATGCCGTGAAAGTGGCTGAAAGCCACATAGTTTCTATTATTCTAACTGAATATTGCTTTTCACTTATTAAGTGAATGAAAAAAGAGCATCCATTTGTGGTAAAATTAAGGTATTCAACGTCTTAATAAAAACAAAGGAGCTCTTTATGAATATTTTAAACACCTTATCACTTAAAAGCAATAGCCAAATTAAAATTAACCTGAATTATTCAGGTTCAAGATTGAGAAACTGATTCGTTAATTTTGAGTATGCGCCTTATTAAAGAGTGCTTAAATTGAAAATAAAAATATAAATGTTTAGAAGAATCACACTTCACGCCAAGCCTATGGTTTGCTTAACGACCTATAAGGCCTCTTTACCGGCATCTAAGTCTAAAGCCCACTCAAATGTCTGCCCATATCAACATCAGTTACTTATTTCCCCCTGGACTTATTATTAATTTTTTTCCTTTACTGGCTCTCCCGTAAATGGATCAACATACTCTTTGATTTTCATTTGGTCATATACCAAATCTTCTTGTAATTGATTTCGAATATATTCTTCTATTTTCTTTGCATTTTTTTCTACTGTATCAACATACTATCCCCCCTACACCAGAAATGTCTATTTCCATATTTATATTTCAGACTTGCATGTCTCTCAAATATCATCAAAGTACTTTCTCCCTTTAAATATCCCATAAAATATAAAACACTCATTTTGGTTGGAATTTCAGCTAGCAAATGAATATGAGCTAGCTCCCTTCTCTTTCTATAATATTTACACCTTTTCTTTTACAAAGCATGGTAATAATATCTCGAATATCTTCTCTTAACTTTCCATACACTACTTTTCTTCTATACTTCGGTGCAAAAACTATATGATACTTACAATTCTATGTAGTATATGATAAACTGTTATTATTGTTCATACAGACAACCTCCTTTGTTTTTAATGTGGTTGGCAGACCATCATTATTATAACAAAGGAACTTATCATTGCACATTGCTTAAGCTCTTTCCACCACCCGCATAGCAGGTAGATTATTTATTTACGAAAAAAGTGGCAGCACTTCAATAAGCCTGCCACTTTTTGTATATAATTTGCATTCCAAACTATATACACTCTCAAACACTCAGAGATTAAAGTGATTTTATACTACCTGATGCACCACATACAATACTATTATTTGTGCATCTAGCTCCAACACCAATAACACTTCTCTCTGAAATAATAGTAATTTTTAATTTTTTCATGAATAGGTCCTCCTTTTTTTATATTTTATTATCAGAATGAGTATCATTATACCATTCTAAAATAAGCTTAGCTTTATCGCATGATACTATATTTCTACTATCAAGATAATCATTATTCTCTAGTAAATTACGTCCAGCACATTGTTCGGTACAAAATTCACAATAATCATGTTTAAAACAATCTGAAAAATCACATACTTTTGTATCAAGCCATTCTTTTAATATAACATTGTTTTTAATATTCGATAATTCAGTATACTTACATAATAATAATCTAAAACTTACGCATGGATAAATATTTCCATATGAATCACAATATAAATTATATCTACCTGCAACGCAAGGCGATTCATTAAAATCATTTACTCTTCGTCTTGCTCGACTAACTGTGAAATAAAATTCAGGATCTGTTCTAATCAAATTAAATAAAGAATCTCTTGTAGCTTGTTCAGCAAAATTATCAGTATTGCCATCCATTTTACTGAATAAAAATGTATCAACTCTGCATTCTCGTCCATCAGCAAGCTCTCTTAGAAAATAACGTATATCTTCCATTTGTGATATATTTTTTTCAAGTACCATGCATTTTAATTCAAAATTAATATCATATTTTTTTAGTACAGATATACCTGCTAATGTTTTATCAAATGACCCCTTAACCTGTGTAATACTATCATGCAGTTCTGAATTATTGCCATATAAACTTACACTTACTATATTTATAGGATAGTTAAGCAATTGTTTGACTAATTCATCAGTTAATAAAGTTCCATTTGTAAAAATACTTACCAACATATGTTTTGTTGCAATATAATCAAGAATTTCGATAAAATCCTTTCTCAATAGACACTCACCACCACTAATAGTAATACTAAAAACACCAATTTCATAGATTTTATCTATTAACTCTAGAACCTCTTTTGTTTTCAATTCCTTTGAACAATCATATTTGTCAAAAGTATGATAACAGTGAACACATTTTTCATTGCATAAAACAGTTAAATCTAAATGGAAAGAATAAAATAAACCATTATGATGAAGTATTTCCTTAAAATCATCAAGATATGGATCGTATTTACTATCGTCAGAACTTATAGGAACATTTGGATTAACAGTCTTATTTATAATGTCCTGATTTTTTGATTGAAAGAAGCCAAAATCTCTAAGCTGATTACAAAATTCATTTACATCATTTGTTGATAATTCATTAGCATTGCAAAATGCATCTAAAAGCAACTTATCATTATCTAAAATACATTTAAGTAATTCAGCAGATAATTTTTCTAAAAAAACAAAATCTCTAGTAATAGTATTAAAAGCAATGAATCTCATGCCATCTTGTAAATCATAAAACCTGTATGCAATATATTTCGAATTGACCAATTTAATTTCATTATATTTTACATTTGGTTTAATGGCTTTAAAACCAGTTATTCTTTTATGTTCATCTAATACTATAAAAATAATATATTCATTTTCTCCAATTGTAATATTCTGGGATATTTTTGGTTGATTATCATTAACCCATTGTCGTATAGAAAGCTTTTCATCATCAAGAAAATCACCTTTGAATATCTCTGTCATTAGTATGTCCTCCCAAATAATCGTTATATATATGTTAACAAAAATATCACTATGATCAAATGTTAACATACTTTTCATTTACTATATTTTCTAATTCTTCACTTTCTTTGGTTATTTCATTGTTAACTTTATCTTCTTCCATATTATATACTAATATATATCAACTCTCCAACATATTATACAACATTAAAATCATATCAAATATTTCAGAAAAAGTATTGTGCTGTCAGCATAATACTCATATTAAATAGCAAAAAATCCCCGTTTTTTTACTGGGGATTTTTGATCACTCATCATTTAAACAACTTTTAATTTATAGATATACCTATATTTTAACAATTCTTCCTCCAACTTCTTATACTTCCAATGACTGCCCCACAATGAGGACAAATAAGTACCTTCTTTTTTAAAATTTTTCCGCACTTAGGACATTTTATCCTGCCACCAATTATATTCATACACTTTTCCTTCTTTTTCCTGCAAATCTACAAAGCAAGCCTCTCCAACTGTTAATATATCAAAATTATTTTTTAAAGTACAATGCTGCCAGCATAGAAACAGCATTTTTTTATGCAAGATGCAAAAACAGCTGGCACTGAAACAATCCGTGGCATCAGATTTGTGCAAAACAAAAGAAAGGCAACACCCCGGCAGACTAAATTCTTGTCTGCCGGGGTATTGTCTTATATATTAGTGATTTAAAAGATTATGCATAATTTCTTATAAGCCATTTAATTCTCTTTTTTGTCTGGTCTGTCAGGGATGATTTGTACATCAATGTATACCCTGTTCCGCCTACCCAGCCTGCTGCATCCTTATCAGCCTTCTTATCTCTTTTTTTAATCCACTTTATTTCGGATGCGACCAACTGCTTTGCTCTCTTATCTGAAAGTGAGCTTTTTATCTTTTTATAAACTCTGTTTAATTCATTATCCCAAATTTTATATTCAGCACAAGCTTCTCTATTCATCTCCGCCTGTGAACCGGTATAAGTAAATTTTCGGTTGCACTTTTTCACTAACTTTTGGTAACTTTTAAGATAACTTGCTTTACTGTTTGCGCTTGCTGTTGTACTCATACAACTCATGCTGCCCGTAATCATGCAAACTGCTATGATGACAGTTATAATAACATCCATAATTTTCCTGTTTCTCAAATTACTCTTTCTTTCTCTCATAATTTCCACTTCCTAACAATTTTATATAAACATTACTCATGTTCTTTAGGGATTATAGCATATTTATTTCTTGGTGTATAATGCTGAGAGCATACTTTCATTATTTAATTTAAATGATGCAAGGTTCAAAATACCTTTTGGCCCCAACATCATTTAAATAAAAATTACGTTGTATTTTAATTTCCATCTGTATCTATAAGCACCTCTTTACCTTTAAAAGCAAAACCATAGTGTCTGATATTTTCCTGTTTCAAACCTCTTTTTATAAGTTCATCATCATAGGCTTTTTCTTTTATCTGTTTCAATGCATTTTGAGCTGTCTCTTCTAATGTGTTCTCTTTTTTGGCATTAAAAACTTTAAACTCTATCACTATCCCCGGATATTTTGCAGTATTTTTATCTATTGGTTCAAGCATTATATCATATCTTCCAAATCCACTTTCTCTGTTTGAATTTAAAATATAATTATCTATCTGGTCTACCATAAGCCCCAATACAAGCCCGTGGTAAAATCTCTCCGGTGCTTCGTCAGATGGGCTTTTTCCTGTATCAAAGTAACTTATCACACCTCTTGTCACTCTGTTCATATATTCATTCATACTTTCCGTATCACCTGCAAGCAGTGATTTTACAAAACTGTTATACGCCGATAATGTTCTGCTAAACCACGATTTGAACATTTTCAAAAACATACTTCTCACTTCTCTATTTGTGATTCTCAATGAATATATTGGAAAATCCAAGGTTTCTCCCATTTCATCTTCACTTTTGATAAAATCAACTCTTAGATAACCGCTGGCAAGCAAAAGACTCCATATTGCACTTTCATCCATATCAAGCTGTTCAAATACTATCTGTTCATCAACATATGCTTCTATATTTTGTCCTGAAATAAGCTTTTCCATATATTCTTTTATTTCTGCTGAAGCAGTTCTTATCAATTTATTTATAAGAACATTAGAACTTGAATCAGCCCAATAAAGTCTGTACTTCTTTTCATCAAGAAAATTCGTTATTGACCACGGATTATAAATATCTTTTTCCATACCAAAATTAAAACCATCATACCATGCCTTTACTTTTCCCTTTTCTCCCGAAAGTTCCTGTTCATCAAGTGCCTCAAACACTTCTTTTTCCGTAAATCCAAAACTTGTCGCATATTCCATGCTTGTTGTCGTGACTACCTTAAGATTATTTAAGTCTGAAAAAATGCTTTCTTTCGATACTCTCGTTATTCCTGTCATTATACCTCGTTCAAGATATGGATTTGTCTTAAATGTTGAATTAAAAAAACTCCTTGTAAAGGCTACAAGCTCATTCCAGTAACCATTTACATATGCTTCCTGCATCGGTGTGTCATATTCGTCAAGAAGTATTATTACTTTTTTACCATAATAACGGCTAAGATAATTTGCCAAATCATTAACCGCACTCTGCGCTATCTCGTCATTCATATCTATGCAGACCGATTTGAATTGTGCTCTTTCATTATCATTATATAAATCACTTTTCATTATATAATCATACCTATTATATACATCCGTTATCTCTTTTTTTATCATTATGATTGCCTGATTATATCCTGTTTGTTTTATTCCAGCAAAGCTCAAAAATATCACCGGATATGTTCCCTGCAATTTTCTATATTTTTCTTCTTTCCAAATATTAAGTCCTTCAAACAAGTTACCCCTGTTCTCATAGCGATTTGAAAAAAAACATTTAATCATATCCATATTTAATGTTTTCCCAAAACGACGTGGACGTGTGATAAGGGTCACCACATCATCTGACTCCCACCACTCACTTATGAAATTTGTCTTGTCTACATAAAAGCAATCTTTCTGTCTTATAGTCTCGAAACTCTGATTTCCTACACTAATTTTTTTCATAACATTCCTCCAACACAAACTACCGTCATTCACGAAACATTTCCATTTATGATATAATGAGCACAATGTGCTCATCTTAGGAGTTTCTTTGAAACTCCATTATACTCAGAAAACATGCACAGTTATTATGATATAATAACATCACCCGAAAACAAAGTAAAGCCAGTGTACTGTATCGATGATTTTCAGTTAAATAACTTCTATAATAAATTCAGAAAAACAAACGGCAACCATAGACTAAAATTTATTTAACCTATGATTGCCTTATTTAAATTTTTAACAAAAATCACCCTATAATGTTCCATTATCAAAGTAATCTATCTGCATTGCTTTTCTTACATCATTCAATGTGGCTGCCGCCTTTTTCTCCGCTGTTTCGCTTCCTTTTTTCAAAATATCGTATACATCCGGAAGTCGTTTCTCCCATGATTTTCTTCTCTCTCTGATTGGCTCAAGTTCTGCCTGTATTACATTATTTAAGAATTTCTTGACTTTAACGTCTCCAAGTCCACCTCTCTTGTAATGCTCTTTTAATTCATCAAGATTATTATAATCAGGCAAAAATTCCTCAAAATATTCCGGTTTGCAGAACGCATCAAGGTAGATAAATACCGGATTGCCATCGACCTGACCCGGATCCTCAACTCTTATGTGATTAGGGTCTGTATACATTGACATTACTTTTGTCTTTATGTCCTTTGCTTCATCAGAAAGATAAATACAGTTGCCAAGTGATTTACTCATTTTTGCTTTTCCGTCAATTCCCGGAAGTCTCAAACATGCCTGATTGTCAGGAAGTACAATCTTTGGATCTGTAAGTGTTTCTCCATATACTGAGTTAAATTTGTGTACTATTTCCTTACACTGTTCAATCATAGGCATCTGGTCTTCTCCAACCGGAACAGTTGTCGCCCTGAATGCCGTTATGTCTGCTGCCTGGCTTATCGGATAGCAGAAAAATCCAACCGGAATACTTGCCTCGAAATTACGCATTTTTATCTCTGCTTTTACGGTAGGGTTTCTTTGAACTCTCGATACTGTTACAAGGTTCATGTAATAAAATGTAAGCTCAGTAAGTTCAGGTACCATAGACTGGATAAAGATAGTTGATTTTTCCGGGTCAAGACCGCATGCAAGATAATCAAGTGCAACCTGAATAATGTTCTGTCTTACTTTTTCCGGATGCTCTGCATTGTCAGTAAGTGCCTGTGCATCTGCTATCATGATATATATTTCATCGAATTTTCCTGAGTTCTGTAATTTTACTCTTTCTTTTAATGAACCTACATAATGACCTACATGGAGTTTGCCTGTAGGACGATCTCCTGTTAATATTATCTGCTTCTGTTCCATTTTATATATTTCTCCTTAAATTATATTTTGTGTTTATCATTCAAAATATGCCGTACCTGACTGTGTCTTATACAACACCACATTTTATTGTACTATATATTTTAATTTATCGCAATTGTTAAAATATTTTTGAAATTATTATTCCTCTGAGAATGAAATTCCAAAATGCTCATAACCGGCTTTTGTAACACTTCTTCCCCTCGGCGTTCTTGCAACAAGTCCGTTTTGTACAAGATATGGTTCATACACATCTTCTATAGTTCCGGCATCTTCACCTATTGATACGGCAAGTGCTTCAAGTCCAACCGGCCCTCCTCCAAAATTATTTATCATTGTGAGTATTATCTGTCTGTCCGTGTTGTCAAGTCCAAGTTTATCTACCTCAAGCAGATCAAGTGCAAAGTCAGCAACTTCTTTTGTTATCCTGCCGTCATATTTTATCTGTGCAAAGTCTCTCACACGTTTTAACATTCTGTTCGCAAGTCTTGGTGTTCCTCTGGAACGTCTTGCAAGTTCAATGGCACCATCTTTTTCTATCTCTACGCCAAGCACTTTTGCTGAGTTTGTAATAATCTTATAAAGTTCATCCGTTGTATAAAATTCCATTCTGTTCACAACTCCAAACCTGTCACGCAAAGGTGCTGAAAGCATTCCTGCTCTTGTAGTTGCACCTACCAGCGTAAATTTAGGCAGATCCATTCTTATAGACCTTGCCGTAGGCCCTTTTCCTATCACAATATCAACTGCGTAATCTTCCATTGCCGAATAAAGCACTTCTTCCGCCTGTCTGTTTAACCTGTGTATCTCATCTATAAACAGCAGGTCTCCTTCTGCAAGACCATTTAAAATTGCAACAAGGTCACCTGTTTTTTCTATAACAGGTCCTGAAGTTACTTTAAAATTTACCCCCATCTCATTTGCGATAATTCCTGCAAGTGTAGTTTTTCCAAGCCCCGGCGGGCCATATAAAAGAACATGGTCGAGAGCCTCGCCTCTTTGTTTTGCCGCTTCTATGTATATTTTAAGATTACCCTTAACCTTCTCCTGACCTATATAGTCTTTCAAGAATTTAGGTCTTAGCGTCGTTTCTATACCCGCATCTTCCTCTGTAAATTCTGTTGTTATACTCCTTTTTGCCATCTATTTTCTCCATTATGAATATAAGTATTTCAAACTCAGTTTCAGCAGTTCTTCAACCGTAACATCGTCACCTGCATCAGCTTTTCTGACTGCCTTAGTCGCTTCCGTTGCGGAATAACCGAGTGCCACAAGTGCTTCTATGGCATCTGATACTGCCTGCTTTGAACCACCGTCATCAAATATACTCTGCTGCCCGTCAATTTCTGACGAAATATTTTCTGCCACATCACGCATTTTAAGCTTATCTTTGAGTTCAATAACCACTTTGCTTGCAGTCTTTGCTCCAATCCCCGGTGCCTTTGCAATCGTCTTTGCATCCTCTGCCATAACCGCATATCTGATGTCATCCGCAGATAATGTCCCAAGAACACCTATAGCGCCTTTTGGTCCTATTCCGCTGACAGTGATAAGAAGCTTAAATATTTCAAGCGTATCTCTGTCAAGAAAACCAAAAAGCTGCAATGCATCCTCTCTTACATGCATATATGTATATATCATAACTTCACTGCCTACAAGCGGCATATTTCCTATAACCGACACAGGCACAAATATCTCATAACCTATCCCGTTATTTTCTACTATAATAACATTCTCATATATGTGAACCAGTTTTCCTTTTATAAAACTAATCATTCGTCATCCTCCAAACGGCTGAACGTACCATTTACGGTATTTAGCCAACCCTCATCCATAAATTTTATTATCTCATACGGATGTATTCCAAGTTCCTCCGATATCTGAAGTGCATTACTGTTTGGATACATTCTCAGATATGCCACAATATCATCAAGCTGCGAATCGTCAACACTGCGACATTCTTTACAGCAAAGTGTTCTTATCTTTGACTTAAAAACTTTGTGACAATGCTTACATACATTTGTATAAACCATTTTGCCTCCTCTTTTCAAAAACGCTTCTGCGTCAAATCATAATAATGTTGAAAATACATTTAATATTGGCTGAATCATTTTCCATGTTCTCGGTCTGTTAAGCCAATCCTGATAAGTAATTTCCCTGCTTTCCTCAAATGTTTTCTCAAAATCTCTCCTTACAGCATTTTGAATCTGTTTTCCCGACATCCACACCCCATTTTCATAGTGCAAATAAAAGCTTCTGTAATCCATATTTATAGTGCCAACAATAACTGCATCTTCCGTAAGTATCTGTTTCGCATGTATAAATCCCGGCGTATATTCATAAATTCTTACACCTTCCCTGAGTAAGACACCATAGTTATAATTTGTAAGCATCTTCACCTGCTTTTTGTCCGGTATATTTGGCGTAATTATCCTTACATCCACGCCCCTCTTTACCGCCTCGATAAGAGACTGTTTCATATAATCTTCTATTATAAGATATGGTGTAGTTATATAAAGATATTTGTTTGAATACATTATCATCTGATTGTAAATGCTTTCTATCGGGTTTCTCGGATTATTTGCCGGTCCGTCAGATATTACCTGGCAATATGTGTTTCCAACTCTCGGATATACCGCTTTATATTTAAGATAATCTATATGCACATCATCTCTTCCGCATACTTCCCACATCTGTAAAAATACAACAGTAAGTCCCCATACACCCTCACCGCATATTCTTACACCTGTATCTTTCCATACACCAAAACGCTCAATAAGATTTGCATATTCATCTGCAAGATTAAATCCTCCTGTATATCCTACTTCACCGTCTATTATGAGTATTTTTTGATGCGAGCGGAAATTCATATAAAGTTCTCCCGTATACTTGTGTATCGGATTGAATATTCTCACCTCAAATCCCTCATCTTCAAGAACTCTCTTGAAGTACTTGCCGGTTCTGATTGCAGCTCCAAAATCGTCATACATGAACTTCACTTCAACACCTTCTGCAATCTTTCTAAGAAGTATTTCATGCATTTTATCCCACAGTGCCCCCTCGGCAACTATAAAGAAATCAATAAGTATAAATTTTTCGGCTTTCTCAAGGTCTTCAAATATATCTTCAAAAACATCTTCACCCATAGGATAATAGGTTACTTCATTGCCTCCCGTAAACATATATTTCTCAGCAGACATATATTTAACCATACGGCCTGCCACCGGATTTTTGTCTATATAATCATTTACAAGTTTTTTATCTCCCAATAAAAATTTGTTTCCGTAAGATATCTGCCTTAGTATATACAAATCAAGATATTTTCTCTTTTTTCCTGACCTTCCCCACAAATAATACATAAAGAAACCACTTATAGGCAGCAGAAGCACTATGGATATCCACGCAAGCCTGTAAGACGGACTCTGATTGCGGTTTACCAAAGTAACAATCGCAATAACAGATATAATTTCAACTATAAAATAAAAATATACCGTAAACTGTCTGAGCAAAAATGGCAGAAATGTTATAAGCAATACCTGCAAAAAAACAATAAGTGCCGTAACCAATACCCTTAAAAATCCACTTAGATTGTTTTGCACTCTTCCTTTAAGCCCTTTCAGATATTTCTTTTTTTCGCTTTCAAACTGCTGTGAGTTTTTCTTTTTTTTATTCTTTCTCACCCATTTTTCATAGGCAGAATCTGAATTAAAAAACTTTTCCAATTAAACTCCCTCCTGACAATTTTTCATATCAATATATTTTAACATAAATCAAAGCATTTTGGCAAATAAATGTTCTGATGTAACTTTGGTATTGCCGGCAAGCTTTTTATGAACGAACTGCTCAGCTATTTAATATTGATAATTTTTGTTTTTTATGTCAAATAAAAATATGTTATTATAATAGAAGTAATTGTACTAATATTCACTGGCTAAGCTGCGAATATCATTATATTTTTAAGAAATCGAGGTTTTTATGAAAACTTTTAATTACAAATGTAAAGTTCCAAAATTCAAATATTATTTCAGACACCCTGTTGAACAAATTCTTTTTTTTGATATAGAAACAACTGGTTTGTCTCCAAAAGCTTCTTCTCTTTATATGATTGGAGTTATGTTCTACAACAAAGAAGATAACAATTGGCATCTCATACAATTTTTTGCCGATAATTATAAAAGTGAAGCCGATATGATAAACAGTTTTCTTGATATTCTTGAAAACTATAATTATCTTTATCATTTTAACGGAAAGACATTTGATATACCATATATTTTAAATAAATGTGATAAACACGGCATATCCCCGTCAGAACATTCCGATAAAATATTAAATGATAAAAACGGTATATATTCTATTGATATTCTTGCATATATACGACCTGTCAAAAAAATGCTCAATCTCTCGAAAGCAAACCAGACTGCTCTCGAAAAATGGCTTGGCATTGTAAGGGACGATAAATTTGACGGCGGCAAACTTATCCCAATTTATACAGAATATATGCAGAAAAAAATTCTTGCTCCGGCAAAAGCGGATGAACTTGAAAAAATTCTGTTTCTTCACAATTATGAAGATATTGAAAACATGTTAAATGTAGCAAGCATAATGTCTTACAATGATATTTCCGCACTCTCTCCAATATCCGATGACGAAACTATATTCAATGAATATTCAAAACAGTTTTATATATCGGATATAACAATTGACGAGGACGGAATGCTAAATATATTATGCACTGTTGATGAACTTATATTTCCCAAAAAAGTTGATATAAATATTCCGTTTCCTAAAAGCAGTTCTAAAGTCTATCAGGAGACGGATAATTTGCAGCTCACCTTTGAAAATAATACCGTCCTGCTCAAGGTTCCAATCTTATCAGGCATCTTATATAATTATATTAAAAATTATAAAGACTATTATTATTTTTCGGATAAAGATATTGCACTTCATAAAAGTGTTGCCGCTTATATGAACAAATCTCACAGAAAAAAGGCAACCGCCGCAACATGCTACACAAAAAAGCAGGGATATTTTATTCCATCACTGCATCCGATAAAAAATAACAAATCCGACACAGATAATTGTTTTATAAAATATAAACTTGCATTGCGTGATAAAATTTCATTTTACCAAATAGAAACTATTCCCGACCTCGAAACAGCCAACGATAATAATTCTTTCTGGAAAAATTATGTCTGCATGCAGCTTACAAATCTTTAATATTATGCTGCCATGTTCAAAAGCCTTCACAAATATATTTTGCAAAGGCTTTTTCTTTTTATAATTTCATATACGAATAATTTATATAAGTAATTTATCAGTCATACAGTGAAATGCCATATCTCATTTTACGATACACTTTATAAAAAATCACACCAACCATTCCGGCTACAGTGCCAAGAGTTACTGCAATTCCTAAAATTCCACCTAAAATTATAACAATCCACATAATTATATTCATAATAATACCTCATTTCTGCACTGTCCTTTTCTGATAATATTTTTTGCTATGTATCAACTTATGTCAGACAGTGCCATGACATAAGTAACAGGTTAATGCAGTTTGTAAGGTATTATTTATTTTTCGCCATCCTTGGCATGTATGTACGAAACCACGGTTATGCTGCTGAATATAATGCCTGACAATAATTTTATCAACACTGACTCAGTTATATAAACATGGCTTTGAACAAAATCATTTCTTATCGATGCCAACAAGCGCAATCTGTAATTCTGTCTTGCCTTTAAGCGGATACTTTGAATAATTCCCTGTATTATTTCACTATCTTTTTCGCTTATTCTCAATAAATTGTCAGTGCAGATGTCATGCTGTGACAATTTACTGTCTGATATTCCTATTATTTCCTGTTGTCCTGTATTTGTGTACTCAAAAGAAGAATCTGTTCTCAAATTTTCAGAACACATTCCTAATACAAAAAGTATTACAATAATCAAACTAATATATCGCTTTTGATTTACACTTTTCACAGTGATTCACCTCATGAGATATTTTAGCAGCTTTATGTTTTTGTTGCAAGATTTTACACCAACAAAATAAGTCCCTATCTTACGATAAGGACTTATTTTTATTATGATAAAATTCTCAAATTGATTATTCAGCTGCTTCTGCAAGAATCTCCTTCTTATTATAAGAACCACAAGCCTTGCATACTCTATGAGACATCATTAAAGCTCCACATTTGCTGCATTTTACCAAATTTGGTGCTGACATCTTCCAATTTGCTCTTCTTTTATCTCTTCTTGATTTTGAAGATTTATTCTTTGGACAAATAGACATTACATTCCACCTCCTAGCCTTTTCCTTTACAACACTTCTCCGATTATACCCAATTTTCATAGCCTTGTCAATATATTTTGACAGATTTTTTATTATTATTTTCATTAGGCATAAACGACTATACTGTTTTGCAGTAACAATTCAGCCTTTCATCTGTTACGTTTTGCAGCAAAAACTATTTTACAAGTCTTGCTGTCTCTCTTGCGATTGCAAGTTCTTCGTTTGTAGGTACTATCCATACAGGAACCTTGCTGTCTTTTGTTGAAAGAAGTATCTCTTCTCCGCGTGTCTGATTTGCCTCCTGGTTAATCTTTACGCCAAGTACACTGATTCCTTCCATAATCATCTCACGAACTTCTTTATTGTTCTCTCCGGCTCCTGCTGTAAGTGCAATAGCATCAACTCCGCCAAGTGCCATATAATATGCACCTATATATTTTACGATACGGTATACGAGTACATCAAGTGCATTTGCCGCATCTTTATTTCCGCTCTCTCTTGCATCTACCAAATCTCTAAAGTCATTTGATACTCCTGAAAGACCAAGTACACCTGACTTCTTGTTTAAGATTGTCGTCATCTCACTGACTGAAATATTTTCTTTCTGGCAGATAAATTCAACAATTGCAGGATCAATATCTCCTGAACGTGTTCCCATTACAAGTCCTTCAAGTGGTGTCATACCCATACTTGTATCAATTGATTTGCCATTCTTAATTGCAGAAATACTTGCTCCGCTTCCGATATGGCAGATAATCATTTTTGAGTTGTTATAGTCAAGTCCTGCAAGTTCTGCAAGTCTCTTTGATACAAAGCTGTGGCTTGTTCCATGGAATCCATAACGGCGTACCCCATATTTTTCATAATACTCTTTTGGAAGTGCATATAAATAAGCTTTTGCAGGCATTGTCTGATGGAATGCCGTGTCAAATACAGCAACATGCTTTACACCCGGCATAACTTCCTGACATGCACGAACACCTAAAATGTTTGCCGGATTGTGAAGCGGTGCAAGGTCGTTACAGCTTTCAATATCTTTTATAACATCTTCTGTAATGATAACTGAAGAAGAGAACTTCTCTCCACCATGTACCATACGATGTCCTACTGCATGTATCTCATCAAGTGAGCTTATTACACCTCTCTCTTTATCTACAAGAAGTTCAAGAACTTTTTTGATTGCAATTCCATGCTCCGGAAGGTCTGTTTCCGTAACAAACTTCTCACCGTGAGCCTTATATGTAATCATTCCGTCAAGACCTATTCTTTCGCAGTTTCCTGATGCACTTACCTGCTCTGTATCTGAATCAATAAGCTGAAATTTAAGTGATGAACTTCCACAATTTACTACTAAAATATTCATTGTCTGTTTCCTCCATATAATGATTTACTTTTGTTTTCCATAAAAGAATAACGCCACTGTACCTGGACCTGAATGTGATGCTATGACAGGGTCAAGCATCCTTACCACAACTTCCCCGACATTAAAGGCTTCCTTGACTTTGCCGGCAACATACTCAGCATCTTTGAGGCAGTCGCCATGACTTATATACACAGACTGACCGTCAGGCTCTACTACACTCTCTTTCATATGTTTAACCAATGCATCAAGTGATTTTTTCCTTCCTCTGGCATTTTCCATTGGAATGAGATGTCCGTTGTCATCAACATGTAAAACCGGTTTTATACTAAGTGCAGTGCCCACAATGGCAGTGGTTGCCGAAACCCTGCCTCCACGCTTCAAGAAAAATAAATCATCAACAGTGAACCAATGACAGATATTGTTTCTGTGATTAACTACCCAATCGGCATTCTCAGAAACAGACATGCCATTTTCTCTGTTGTCAATAACATATTTTACCAGAAGACCTTCGCCTAGAGCCGCTGCCAGAGAATCAACTGCATAAAGCTTTCTCTCAGGATATTTTTGTGACAATGAATCAGTTACAAGTGATACTGCCTGAAAAGTTCCGCTAAGTCCAGAAGAAAATCCTATATAAATATAATCTTTTCCTTCTTTTACAATGTTTTCAAGCAAATCCATGGCATCCCCAACCGTAACCAAGGATGTCGTAATCTCCTTCTTCTGACGCATCATAGAATAAAATGGTGCCATGTCAGTTTTTTCACCTTTGATGTATCCCTTGTGTTCTTCGCCGTCAATATAATAGTTCAATGATAAAATCTCAAGTTCATATTTTTCTATCATATCCTCAGGCAGATTTGCTGTTGAATCCGTTACTATAACATAATCGTACGCCATCACATATTACCTCCATATCCCCATCTCAGGCAGCATAAATTCAGTAAAAAACTGATATATGCGCTTTTTTAACCGATTTTATAACAATGAAATATTACTGCCTGCAGCTTTGCAGACAGCAATATCAGAACAACTATGTTTTAGTATAATGTAATTCAGACCGAATAGCAAGTGTATATTATTATAGAATCTTATATTTATGCCATGCATGCATTTGTAAGAATTTCATTTAATGCAGTTCCGCTGCTTGTATGACATCTTACTATATCTGCATTGCATTTTTCCGCCTCAGTTATGGCACATTTAACCATTTTATGTGAAACTGTATTTGTAAAAAGAATCAGTAAATCAGGGCTTCCTATCTGCTCACTAAGTCTTGCTGACATCTGGGTAAAAACTTTTGCTTTACAATTGTGCTCCTTACAGATTTTTTTGTATCTACAGACCATGCGGTCATGTCCTCCAACTATAACTACGCTCATATCTTCCTCTTTTCTGCACATTTATCCGTGCCTTTTATTTGATAAATATACGGCTGCCTCTGAAATATCCAAAATGTTTTATTCCTCACTTTCATTCTGACGGCAGCCGTTATTTAAAGGTGAGGTCTTTTAATACAGCTTCCTCTGTCTGACTGTATTTTTAAGAGTCACCTTTTTAAGTAACCTCTCTACATCCCAGCTAACTGTTTTCCGAGACTTTCACACTCACTTATCGCATCATCATCAGGTGTCTCCTGACAGATAAGTCCCTCTCCGTTTATTACTGTTGCTCCGGCACTTGTCATACGCTCTTCCCAGTCGCGCATCCACTGACCATCTCCCCAGCCATATGAACCAAATAAAGCAATTTTTTTACCTTTTACTTTTCCTTCAAGGTCTGCAACAAAAGGTTCCATCTCGCTTTCTTCAAGAACTTCTGCTCCCATAGCAGGACAACCAAGTGCAAATACCTCTTCCCCATCTAAATCACTTACCTGACAACTACTGACATTAGTAACCTCTGCTTCAGCTCCGCCGGCAGTAATTCCTCTCCCAATTGCATCTGCCATAGCAAGTGTATTTCCTGACTGTGACCAATATACAACACTAATTTTACCCATGATGATAATTCTCCTTTCAAAGTGAAATGTTTAAGTTAGTCATCGCTAACTTTGATTTTATGATATAGAAATCTTATGATAAAGTCAACAAAGTAAATGACACCTTTTTCTCAATATCAGTCTTATTGAGAAAAAGGTGTCATTTACTTGAATTATATATATTTTGTTATTAGTCAATCTGATTATTTATTATACTATAATCAATCAAGAAAACTTTCCATGCTCTTTAAACTTATTGCAAGTGTTGATGCATTATGTAAAAGTGCTGACGTTGTCGGCGCAAGTAGTCCTGTCACACCACACAATATCAATCCCGAATTAAATCCGACTATAGTTCTATAGTTCTTCTTAATCCTCTTCATAAGTGCATCGCTCAGCATTTTGAGTGTTACTATCTGATACAAGTCATCAGAGCCAACTGTTATGTCAGCTATCTCTCTTGCTATTTCTGCTCCGTCACTTATTGCTATTCCGACATTTGCTGCTGAAAGAGCCGGTGAATCGTTTATTCCGTCACCTATCATAATCACTTTTCTGCCTTCTTTTCTCTCTTTTTCAACAAACGCCGCCTTATCTGCCGGAAGAACTTCAGAATAATAAACATCTACTCCGACTTTCTCGGCTATGTTTTTGGCTATTCTGTCACTGTCTCCGGTCATCATAACAACCTTGCTTATTCCTGACTTTCTTAAAGAATTTATAACTGCTTCAGCTTCATCTCTAAGAGGGTCTTCTATAAGTATAACCGCTGCGAGTTCACCCTGAATTGCAAGATATAATCTTGAATACTGCTCAGGAAGATTATCAAATTCCTCTGCCTTATCCTCAGGCACTGTACAATTTTCATCTTCAAATACAAAATGATAACTTCCTATAACAGCTTTTCTGTCGTCAATATAACTTGATATACCATGAGCAACAACATAATCAACTTTTGAATGCATTTCCTCATGTTCAAGTGACCTGTCTTTAGCGGCTTCAACTACTGCTTTTGCCATTGAGTGTGGAAAATGTTCTTCAAGACATGCAGCAATTCTTAAAAGTTCATCCGGTGTCTCACTGCAGAATGAAACAACATCTACAACAGTAGGTTTTGCCTTTGTAAGAGTTCCTGTTTTATCGAATACTATTGTATCTGCCTCGGAAACTGCTTCAAGGAACTTTCCGCCTTTAACCGTAACATTGTGAAGGCTTGCTTCTCTTATTGCTGATAAAACCGTTATTGGCATTGCCAGTTTAAGCGCACATGAAAAATCGACCATAAGCACTGAAAGCGCTTTAGTAGTATTTCTTGTGAGAAGATAAGTAAGTGCCGTTCCTGCAAGAGTATATGGAACAAGTTTGTCTGCGATATGACTCGCCTTGCTTTCACTTGATGATTTAAGTTTCTCAGTTTCTTCTATCATTTTTACGATTTTTTCATACTGGCTTGAACCACCGACTTTTTTAACCTTGATAGTTATTTCGCCTTCCTCAACAACAGTTCCGGCATAAACATAATTGTCCTTAACTCTTCTTACCGGCATTGATTCACCTGTTATTGAAGCCTGGTTAACCATAGCCTCACCGTCATAGACTTCACCGTCAAACGAAATAATATTTCCCATGTGAACAACTACACAGTCGCCTTCTTTTACATCATTTGAAGATACCTGAACTTCTTTTCCATCACAGAGCATCCAGACACTTCCAGTATTGAGCGACATTGTTCTTGCGAGATCATCAACTGATTTTTTGTGTGTCCACTCTTCTAAAAGTTCACCTATTCCGAGAAGGAACATTATTGAATCCGCTGTCTTTATATCATTTCTAAGAACTGATACTCCTATAGCTGTCGCATCAAGAACTGGTACTTCAATCTTTCCTTTAAGCAAAGTCTTTACGCCTTTGTAAATATATTTTAATGACATTGCCGTAGTATAGACAGCTCTCACCGGATAAGGAAGTAATATCTTCCTTGCATATCTGTAAACGACTTTTTCAACCATTTTTCTCTGATATGTATTGTTAAGTCCTCTTCCTGATGTTTCTAATACTGCTGCCGGCACGTCAACATTTTCATAAGCAAATTTTTTCAACGCATCTATAATATTTTCTCTATCTCCGACAAAATATACAATAGCGTCACATGTTCTTTCAAACACCTTTGCATTTGTAACATACTGATTATTTGTAAGATAATATAATAATGTGTCTGCCTGTTCAAAGGACATTCTGGTCTGATGTAAATGAACTCTTATTCTGCCTTTTATTTCATGCTTAATAGAAAACTTCATTTTTGTCCCCCATTTCCGTACTACTGATTTAACTTCAATTAGAATCATCTTACTGCCATATACCTAAAACAAGACACCTGAAAAATCAGATGTCTTGTATAAATATATGTCAGATTATTATCTAATTGATAAACTTTGTGCAATATGTATCTCACAATCTGCACTTTCAAACCTGTTAACTACTCTGCGTCTGCTGCTGCCTCTGCGTCTGCACTTTCTGCTTCATCATCAACTTCTTCAAAATCTTCTGCTTCATCTTCAAAGCATTCTTTTTTTGCAGCTCTTTCCTCGTTGATTTCTACTGCCTCAGCATAAATATCTTCTGCATTTTCCTGTACTGTTGATACAACGTTCATAACACAGTCTTTTGCACGAAGAACTGCTGCTGTACAATTTGAATATACATTCTTTGCATCATCACTTGAAAGAATCTTGATTCCTGCTGTACCAAATGCAACTCCTGCTGCAAATAAACCTGTCTTTTTCCAATTAATAGCTTTTAAACAATCTAACATAATAATTTCCTCCTTAATTTTGCCTTTTGTGACATTATATAACAGGAAACACGGTACGGCAAAACTAATTATGCTTTATTGATAAATTTTAATCAACAAAAGTCTGTTTTGCCGTTTATTGAAACCGTTTATCAATATCATACTCTTTGTTTCACAAAAGAGCACTCTATCCTACATGTCTTTCAAACTTTTTAAAATCAAGAATCTTTTCAATCTCATCAAGTGCATCCTTAGGAATTCTAAAGTCTGCCGCCGCCAGATTGTTTTCAAGCTGTGACGGCTTGCTTGCTCCCGTAATAACACTTGATACAATCTCTTTTCTTAAAATCCAGCTGAGTGCAAGCACCGACATATTGGTTCCGAGCTCATTAGCTATCTTTGTAAGCTTTTCAACCTTATCAAGATTTTCATCAGTAAGAAGATTGTTTATCTGTTTATCCACCTGATGTGTTGCTCTTGACCCTTCCGGATAAGGCTCTCCCTTTTTATATTTTCCCGTCAGAAGTCCCTGGGCAAGCGGTGAAAATGGTGTTATTCCTATACCGTATTTTTCACATACAGACATAATTTCATGTTCAATATATCTGTCTATCATATTATATTGGGGCTGCACTACCGTCATCGGATATAAACCATATCTCTCGATTATTCTCTGTGCTTCCTCAAGTCTTGCTACTCCCCACTCTTCACTGACACCATAATATAAAATTTTTCCTTTTGACACCAAATCACTTAATGCCCTAAGAGTTTCCTCCATAGGTGTTGTGTTATCAAATCTATGGCAGTAATACAAATCTATGTAATCCATATTAAGATTTTTCAGCGAACGGTCAACATTTTCAAAAATATGTTTTCTTGATAATCCCCAGTCATTTGCTCCGCCGCCTGTCGGGAAAAATACTTTACTTGAAACAACATAACTGTTTCTCGGATATTCATTTAAAATTTTTCCTAAAAACTTTTCAGCTTCACCGCCGCTGTAGGCATCTGCACAGTCGAAAAAGTTTACGCCTTTTTCATATGCAAGTCTTATCGTGTCTCTTGCAATATTAACCTTATCATCACCGGCAAGGTCTGTCATCCAGCTTCCGACAGCAATCTCACTTACTTTAAGACCTGATTTTCCAACATTACGATAATTCATAAAATCCTCCTATTTTTTATAAATTTGTTTTTAGTTGTTGCCGTTATGCTTAATACGCAGAACAGTTACAGAATATTTAGGAACCGTATAGTTAAATTTATCCTTTATTCCGCTTACCTTGTCACTCTTTAATGTAACAATTTCTTCTTTTCCGAGAATATTATCATCTGTCTCACTGTTCCCTGCAACTACATCCACATCTGCCTCGTCTGATATTTCTCCTGCATTTGCAATATCAACAGCAAATGTTTTGTCTGCGCCTGTTACATTTACAAGTTTTACAATGACATCTTCTGTCTTGTCCGTACTTACAACCTGATAACTCTCGCTTCCTTCTGTCTCAGGTATAGTATAGTCTACATAGAGTAATCCATCAAGATAACATTTTACGTTTCTGTCCTTTACTTCTATTTTTATATTGTATTTCACATCATCAGCGATAGTACAGCTTGTAACCGTACCTGCAAGCTGTCCGGATTTTGAACCTCCTGACACTTTCTGTAAACATGATACAGTATTATTCCATCCGCCAATATTCCAGAAATAATTTTCATTTTTATCACCCACTGAAAACGGAATCATAAAACCTTCCTGACCTGAAATCTTTGTAGCCTCAACAGTATATGTATAATTCTTCCATGAACCGTTTCCAAAATATGCAACACTTCCCTGATTTCCATATGTAATTGTATTTGTCACATCCGATGACTGTACAAGCTTTCCGTTTTTCACTGACCATACACCATCTGTAGCCTGCTCCCAGTATTTTGAAAAGTTTGCTGCTTTTGTAAATGTCTCTTTTCCTAAAATCTTTCCTGTATCTTTTGATACTACCTTTACATTATCAAATTTTGCTGCCGTGTTCCATGTACCTACACCAACTTTTCCACCAAATGGTTTTGATGTCACCGTTGCTCCCGTCATATCTGATTTCAGCAGAGTAGTTCCTGCATTTTTTGCAAATATCTTTTGTACATAATAGTTAACCGAACTTGTAACCGTATTATTATTAAACCATATAAGATCAGGTGACCAGTGAAGTGCCGTGAGATTTCCAAACAGCGGTGCATATGCCGCCATCTTAACTATATCTCCGTTTCTCTCAAGTCCCGTCATATATGCGGCCTCCGAAAGTGCCGCCTTCCATGTATTTGACTGTGCCGCATATTCTCCGAGAAATACATTCATTCCTCCGCCATATGTTGATGTGGTCATATTGTCAGTATCTCTGCTGTAATTCTTTTCGTCATAATAATCAGTATGTGTCAAGAACCAGCTTGGCTCATTGTAATAATGATGGTCAATAGCACCCGCAAAATCATTTATCGTCTTGTCAGGATGTGCTTTAAGCCATTTTGCAGCTTCATTATATGCCTGCATGTAAATATCTTTTCCGCTGTCTCCGTCATCGACACCTGCCGTAAACATAAGTTCAATATCACCGTAAAGTGCCGGATTTGTTTTCTTTGCGTCATTGAATGCATCTACAAACGCTTCATAATGTTTAAAGAAATCATCACCCCACTGTTCATTTCCGATACCGATATATTTGAGTTCAAACGGTTCCTCATGTCCCATTGCAATTCTTATTTTACCCCATTTTGTAGTTTTATCTCCACGACAAAACTCAACAAGGTCAAGTGCATCCTGAATGTACTGTTTGAATTCAGCAGAATCAAGTGCAGGACCGTTTCCGTTCGACTGACCCATACAGCATTTTCCACAGTTGATAACAGGTACTCCTATTGCTCCTATATCCTCAGCAAGCTGGAAATACTCATAAAATCCAAGACCATATGTCATAAATGATGGATTCTGGTCATTGGTTGCCCACTCATCAGTCCATATGTTTTGTCCCTGTTTTCTTGCTGCAACATCACCGTATGTACCGTTAAATTCAAACGGCTGTCCGCTTGCATCTGCACCGATGGAATCTTTCCAGTTGTATCTCGTCTCAATAGTTGCACCCTCAACTACACATCCTCCCGGAAATCTCAAAAATCCCGGATGAAGTTCTTCAAGTTTTTGTGCAAGATCTTTTCTAAGACCATTCTTTCTTTCCTTGTATGTATCCTGTGGGAACAGTGATACCATATCCACCGCAATCTTTCCTTTAGGAATTGTAACCTGTAATTTTACATTTCTGTTTGATGTGACATTTGAGTCAAGTTTAAGTTCATATTTTTTCCAGTCACTTGTCACCTTTTCAATAGTACCACTGCCGGCAACCTCTTTGCCATTCATGATTTTTACATTTAAAGAACCTGTGTAGCCGTCAATTCCTTTTGCATAAATAGAAAAATCATATCCTGCATTCTTTTTTATTGACATGCCGTCAAGAAATCCCTTATTCGCAATACCGGCTTCTTCATCGGATTTATTCTCAATAACCATATAATTTGGATTGTTTACATTAAGACAGCCTGTCTTATCATCCTTAACCACATTTGCAGTTACATCACCGACATTGTTCCAAGCATGTTTTTCGTTGTCTGAGGCAAGTTTTGTAAATTCAAATGAGCGGTTCTGAACCATCTCAGCATACAAGCCTCCGTCAGCGGCAAAATTAATATCTTCTATAAATATTCCATATAATATATCACTTATATCATGTACTTTATCAGAAGCATCAACGCTCAATGAATAATTACTTTTTTCTTTACTATATTCACTGACTTTTCCTGCCTCTCCGTAAACTGCCGGTACAGGTGTAGCTGTAGGCTGTGCCTCTGCATCCGGTAACACATCTGTTGTGTCTTCAGGTTTTGAAACTTTCACTGTACATTTCAATGTTTTTTTACTGACTTTTTGCGAATTTTTCAGAATATAGCTTACCGTAACTTCAATCTTTGTACTGCCCGCTTTTACGGCCTTTACAACACCTTTTGAAGTTACAGATGCAATTTTTTTATTTTTACTCTTAAATGTAACCTTTTTAAGTTTGCTTACATTTTTCACTGTAACTTTTATCTTTTTTTGTTTACCTTTTACAAGTTTTAAGTTTGTTTCACTTAACTTTACGACAGCTACGCTGCTTTTATTTGCCGCAGTACTCTCCATATACACACCTGGTACTGAAGACAAAATGAGTGCACCACTCATGCATAATGCCAAAATTTTCTTCTTACTTAATCTCATACACATCCTCTTTTCTTTTAAATTTGTATTGTTTCTCCAAAACATCATAATATTTGAACTTTTTAGTTATATTCAAACATTAAATACAATGCACATATATTGTACTTTACCAAAATAAAAACAGTTTACGAGAGGAAGTTTTTTCGGCATTTTATACAACAACAGTGCATTTGTATTTAATTTGATAAGTATGATTATATAAACTTTTTATACGCAAGTCCATGATATTAGTTGTCATATATTTGATTTTTTTCGCTTTTTATTTTATAATAAAAAAGACGTTAAGTATTAAATTGTGACAACTTAATGTATACTTTCCAGATTTAATTTTTGTGTTTCGGAGGATAGGTTATGATTAAAATAAAATTAATAGGATACCATTTTCAAAATTGTCCCGGCTTTTGTGTAGAACGTCCAACCGGCTCAGGTGATTATTTATTATTGTATCTGCGCAGGCCAACTGAAATAATGAAAGACGGGCATTACATAAAAGTTCCCGAAAATACTTTTATCTTATACGAAAAGAATAAACCTCAGATTTACAGGCATATTAAATCAGAAAATTCTGATGACTGTTTTATAAATGACTGGATTCATTTTGACTTTGACAATTATGACAATTTTTTTGAGAAACTTGAAATTCCTTTTAATACACCAATCACGCTTTCTACTCCGAAGATAATAACCGATATGATTGCCGATTTGTTTATAGAATATTTTAACGAAGGCGATCAGCACGAATATATTATGAGCAGCAAAGCCGAAACTCTTTTTCATAAATTCAGTGATATTTACAGGACTACAATAAATTCCGGTTCTGCTTTTGACAAGTATTTTGACGAATTTTCAGAGTTAAGACAGCATATTTACAATTATGAATATGTCCCATCCGGTGCAGACGAAATTGCAGCTAAACTAGGACTAAGCACATCTTATTTTCAGCATACCTATAAAAAACTATTTGGAATATCAGTTCACCAGGACATTATAAAAGCAAGAATAGAACATTCTGCAAGACTTTTGCAGGGAAGCAACAGCTCTATCTCTGAAATTGCAGCCACTTGCGGTTATGAAAACCTTGAACATTTTTCGAGACAATTCAAAAAAATAAAGGGAATTTCTCCACAGAAATTCAGAAAATAATTATTTTATATTAAGAAACAACTGCTTAAATATAAAAATAAAAAACAAAAAGAATGCAATCTTGTAAAGACAAAACTGCATTCTTTTTACTTTCTACTTTCCGCACTGGCATGATTTTGCAATAACACTGCGCACATTTAAATCAGTTGGATAACCGCATGCCGCAAGTCCCGCCTTTATAACCTGATGCCATTTTTTTGCTGACAACTCAACAACCGTATCATCATCAAACTCAATAGTGCAGGCATTTTCAACTTCACACCCGGAACCGCAGGCTATCTTATACATATTTTTTCTACTGATAGCCCCGATTTCCTCAAGTTTGTTAACCATTCTATATACGGTGGCAGTGCCTATCCTGCCGTCCTGTTTTACCGCCTTGTAATATATCTCTTTGCAGCATGAGCAGTCTTCTTCCAATATAATGTCAAGTAACATAAGACGCTGCTTTGTTATACGACACCCATCATCTTTAAGACGTTGTATCACCATATCTTTCTGCATTTTTGTACGCTGATAATTCTGTGATTCCTGTATCTTTCTCTTTTGTTCCATCACTGCCATCGCCATAGTATGATTCCCCACCTCTCATCTCTGTATTGTTAACTGTCTATTTTTCTTTAAAAAAACCTATTATTATCTTTATCGCCAACATAAACATAATTGCAAGAACGATTAAGATAACTACATCAACTGGTTTAACTTCTAAATTAGTATGCATTGTAAAAACTCCGCTTATCTAAAAATCACTTTACGCTATTTTTAAGCTTCTCCTGCTGCTGTCTTATATTCTCTCTTCTTATTTGGATCCGGGCGGAAAAGGAAGTAAAGTATTACTATTGCTACAATAAATGCTGCTACTGTTGCAGGTCCGAATGCTACTGAACCTGTGATAAGTCCGCCAATCTGATATACCATAAGTGCTATGCAATATGCTAATACATTCTGGAATATAAGTGCAAATACTACAAATTTCTTTGATTTCATCTCTCTTGCCATTGTTGAGATAGCTGCAAGACAAGGTGAATCGAAAAGGTTGAACATAAGGAATGATACTGCTGCGATTCCTGTTGGGAAGAACTGTGCAAACTGATCATGCATTGATGCTGCATATTCTTCTACTTCGCCAAGTCCGCTGAGCACACCCATTGTTGATACGATACCCTCTTTTGCAACAAATCCTGAAAGTGATGATGCAACTGCCTGCCATGTTCCAAATCCGAGTGGCTTGAAAATCCAAGCGATAGCTCCACCGATTGAAGCAAGGAAACAAGATTCTGTATCTACCATACCGAATGTTCCGTTCTGGATACCGAATGTTCCGAGGAACCACATAACTGCACAGCAAAGGAAGAGGATTGTTCCCGCTTTCTTAAGGAATGCCCATACTCTCTCCCATACATGAAGAAGTACGCCTTTAAGCGAAGGAATATGGTACTGTGGAAGCTCCATAACGAATGGTGCCGGATCACCTGCAAAAAGTGATGTTTTCTTTAAAATAATACAAGAAACGATAACTACGATTATACCAACGAAGTACATAAGTGGTGCAAGCCACCAGCATCCGTTTAACAAATATCCTGCGATAAGTGCAATAACAGGAAGTTTTGCACCACAAGGAATAAATGTTGTTGTCATGATCGTCATACGACGGTCTTTGTCATTCTCAATAGTACGTGTTGCCATGATTCCCGGAACACCACATCCTGAACCGATAAGGAACGGAATGAAACTCTTTCCAGAAAGACCAAATTTGCGGAAAATTCTATCCATAATGAATGCGATTCTTGCCATGTATCCGCAATCCTCAAGAAGTGAGAGGAAGAAGAATACAATAGCCATCTGAGGTGCAAATCCGATAGGAGCACCAAGCCCTCCGATAATACCTTCAACTACAAGTGAGTTAAGCCAGTCTGCTGCACCGACATTCTCCAAAAATCCCTGTACTGCCGGCTGAATCCACTCACCTACAAGTGTATCATTTGTCCAGTCTGTAACAATTCCACCAAGTGATGATACTGCTATGTAATAAACTACAAACATAATTGCTGCAAATATAGGAAGTGCAAGTATTCTGTTTGTAACAATTTTATCAATCTTATCCGATGTTGTGAGCTTTCCTGCTGATTTTTTCTTAATACAATCTTTGATGATAGATGTGATAAATGTATATCTCTCATTTGTGATGATACTCTCTGTATCGTCATCAAGTTCATCCTCAACTGCTTTGTTTACCTCGGCGATTTCTTTAAGAATATTTGATGAAAGATTTAACTTTTCTGCAACTTTCTCATCGTTCTCAAAAAGCTTGATTGCAAACCAGCGCTTCTGTGATTCATCTACTGACTGAAGTGCGATACCCTCAATGTCATCAAGTGCATGTTCTACTTTTTCATCAAATGAATGTTTTGGAGCTGCTTTCTTTGTACCGGCAAGTTTAACAGCCTCGTTTGCTGCCTCAACGATTCCCTCACCTTTAAGTGCTGAAATTTCAACAACCTCACATCCTGTTTCTTCTGCAAGTTTCTTAATATTTATCTGGTCGCCATTCTTACGGACAACGTCCATCATGTTTACAGCTATTAAAACAGGAATTCCGATTTCTGTAAGCTGTGTTGTAAGATAAAGGTTTCTTTCAAGGTTTGTTCCATCGATGATGTTCAAGATAACCTCAGGTTTCTCATCAATAAGATAATTTCTTGAAACAACCTCCTCAAGAGTATATGGGGATAATGAATAAATACCGGGAAGATCGACTACTGTCACATCTTTATTTCCCTTTAATCTTCCCTCTTTCTTTTCCACTGTAACACCAGGCCAGTTACCTACATACTGGTTTGAACCTGTCAGTGCATTAAACAATGTTGTTTTTCCGCAGTTAGGATTACCTGCTAATGCAATTTTAATTGACATTTTTTTTCTCCAATCCGCACATATGATTTTATATGTACAATCCATCAACCATATATGTGCCAAAATTATTTACTACTACATTTAGTTTTGACTGCCTACACCAAATTTGTATTTACTTGCTATAATTAGTACAAGCTAACCCATGACCAAAAAAAATTTGAGCCTTAAAATTACTCAACTTCAATCATTTCTGCATCTGCTTTTCTAAGCGAAAGCTCATAACCTCTTACTGTTACTTCGATAGGATCACCAAGTGGTGCGACTTTTCTTACAAGAACATCTGTACCTTTGGTAATTCCCATGTCCATGATACGTCTCTTTACCGCTCCTACTCCTGTAAGTTTTGTAACTTTTACAGTTTCGCCACATTTAACTTCCTTTAATGTTTTCATCATTTTCCCCTTTCTAGACCATGATCTTATTTGCCATATCTTTACCGATGGCAACTCTGGCATCCTTGACATTTACTATCATATTTCCACCAATCTGTGAAATAACAGTAACTGTTCCACCCACAACAAAACCAAGGTTTTCTAAAAATCTGCGTGTTTCTTCTTTACCGCCTATTTTTTTTATTACGCTAGGCTGTCCTTCAGCTATCATTGATAATGGCATCATATCATCCTCTTTCTTAATCTCTTTTGTTGATTATCATTTATCCATGCGTTAGTATAATCTAATCGAGAATAGTTGTCAATAACATTATTGAGAAAAATTTATCAATAATGAACAAATTCGGGTTCCGGCATTTTCCCCTGCCAAAACCCGAATCCATAAAATATCTTATAAGCTTTCTAAAATTTTTCCGTCACATGAAATCGTCACAACCTGCCACGGAATCATCTTACCACTGTTCTTTAAAGCATTTACAACTGCATTTTGCAGACCTCCGCAGCATGGAACTTCCATACGGACTATTTTCACGCTCTTTATGTCGTTATTCTTAATTATCTCAGTAAGCTTCTCACTGTAATCAATATCATCAAGTTTAGGACATCCGACAAGCGTAATGTGATTTTTGATAAAGTCCTCATGAAAATTTGCATAGGCATACGCTGTACAATCTGCTGCCACCAAAAGATTGGTTCCATCAAAATACGGTGCAGATGTCGGAACAAGTTTTATCTGAACCGGCCACTGGCTTAATCTGCTTACAGGTTTCCAGTTGCCGTTTCCTGTATCTGCATTACTGCAGTCATTTTCTTTAGCATTTTCCGTCTGTGTATGCTGTAAACTTCTTGCCATGCTGCCCGGACAGACATGAATAGGTGCACCATTCTTTTTGGCATTCTCGGCCATTTTCTTTGCGGTCATTCTAGCCTTGACAGCCGCCTCATCATATTCATTTGCTTCACGTTCTATAATCTTAATTGCATCCATAGGACAGGCTGGCAGACAGTCTCCAAGACCATCACAATAATCATCTTTAATAAGTCTTGCCTTTCCGTCAATCATAGCAATCGCATCCTCGTGGCATGCATTAGCACACGCACCACAACCGTTACATTTTTCTTCATCTATATGAACTATCTTGCGTATCATATTATTTTTCCTTTCTTACAAAAATCTTAAAAAACAACAACCAGAAGCATCTTAAATCTTTCTTTTCCCTTTACTGCATGAGGATGCTTTGCCGGCATAACAATCGACTGTCCCTCTTTAAGTTCGTAGTCAACTCCGTCAACAGTTATAAGTCCAACTCCGTCAAGACATGTAACAAACGCATCTCCGCCAGATTCATGTGTGCTTATTTCCTCACCTTTCTCAAACGCAAACAATGTCTCACTTACCGCATCATTTTGTACAAGTGTTTTGCTCACAACCTGTCCGTCTGCATAGGAAATCTCATCCTTAAGTGTAAGTACCTTTGATTTTTCAATGTTTTTCATAAGCTCTGCCATAATTTTATTCCTCCAATTTTTTATTTTAAATTAAAATTTTTGATGTTCTCAGATTTTTATAAATATTCTTCAAGCTTTTCCTGCGACACAATAATTATCTTTCTGCCCTCAAGCCTGATTATGCCTTCCTTTTCCATATTTCCAAGTTCTCTTGAAAGAGACGGTCTTGTCACATTGAGATAATCTGCAAGTTCCTCCCTTGAAGGATTTTTTGCTATCTCACCTGACGGTGTCTGATTTTCAATAAGATAAAGTGAAATTTTTTCTCTTATGCTGCCACAGCCAAGCAATCTTACCTTGCCGCTTAAACTATACGCTTTCATTGCAAATATACTCATAAGATTTTTTCTTATCTTTTCCGCAACTAAAGCATTAGTATTATACGATATATTTTCCAAAAAATCACTTGGAATACTTAGTATCAGCGACTCTTCGCCAGCCTGCGCCGACATGTCATACTTACTTTTTCCCATAAACATATAGACTTCCGCAAACATGTCTCCGGGATTTTCAATAGTTGTTATCAAAATCTTCTTCCCCGAAAAAGTCAGTTTTGAAACTTCGACATAGCCGTGTACCATCACATAAAGCCTTTCAGGTACGTCACCCTCTTCAAATACAAAACTTCCTTTCTCGTATTTTTTTATCTCTGTACTATTTTCTTCTAATAAACAAAGGAGTTCATCCTGCGTAAATCCTTTGCAAAGTGCGGATTTGCTCAATGCCTGTATTATACTGTCATTTTCATCTTTATCCATATATCTGCCTCTTATATCCGTCTCCTATTTGAGGAATTTTTTCAAATCTTCCTCCGGTGAACCTATAGGTGAAATTCCAAAATTTTCAACAAGAATATCAAGCACACCCTGCGATACAAATGCCGGAAGTGTTGGTCCTAAATGTATATTCTTTATTCCAAGATGAAGAAGTGTAAGTAAAATACACACCGCTTTCTGCTCATACCACGAAAGTACGATAGATAGCGGAAGTTCATTTACCGAACATTCAAACGCATCAGCAAGAGCTGTCGCAACTTTTATAGCACTGAAAGCATCATTACACTGTCCCATATCCATAATTCTTGGAAGTCCTGCAATCTCACCTAAATCAATATCGTTAAATCTGTATTTTCCACATGCTAATGTAAGTATAACAGAATCTTTCGGAGTCTGCTTAACAAATTCTGTGTAATAATTTCTCCCCGTTCTTGCTCCATCGCATCCTCCCACAAGGAAGAAATGCTTTATATCTCCATTCTTGACAGCTTCAATAACTTTGTCAGCAACAGACAAGACAGCTCCATGTGCAAATCCTGTCATCACTTCATGACCGCCGTTTATGCCGGTAAAACTTTTATCTTCATCGTAACCACCCAATTCAAGTGCCTTTTCGATAACAGGTGTAAACTCTTTATCCACACCAATATGAATCATCTCAGGATATGATACCACTTCCGTTGTAAATACTCTGTCGGAATAGCTTTCTTTAACAGGCATAAGGCAGTTTGTTGTAAATAATACCGGTGCCGGAATATTTTCAAATTCCTTCTGCTGATTTTGCCATGCAGTTCCAAAATTTCCTTTAAGATGAGAATATTTCTTTAATTCAGGATATGCATGAGCCGGAAGCATCTCACCATGCGTATAAATATTTATTCCCTTGTCTTTTGTCTGTTCCAACAACTGTTTAAGATCATACAAATCATGTCCGGTAATCACGATAAACGGACCTTTCTCAACTGTAAGAGGAACTTTTACCGGTGTCGGTGTTCCATAAGTTTCAGTATTTGCTTTATCGAGCAGTTCCATACATTTGAGATTTACTTCTCCAACTTCCATAACAACAGGAAGAAGATCATCCTTATTTAAGTCATAGCCTAGTATGCACAATGTTTTTATAAAGAAATCATTCACCGTATTATCTCTATAGCCAAGTACATTTGCATGATATGCATATGCCGCCATACCCCTTATACCAAAAAGAATAAGTGATTTAAGTGAACGTATATCCTCCTGTTCATTCCAGATTTTTGTAACATCATAATCATCCGTGTTCCCACACTTTGCTGTACATACGCTGCAATTTGGAACAACCTCATATTTCTTTTTTCTGACTTTTTCTGTAATTTTTCTGATAGTTTCATCATTAAAATTGACATTTGTTATTGTTGTAAACAGTCCTTCTACAATAATATCCGTAACACTCTCATCATGTGGATTACTTTCGCATGCTTTTGCAAGACCTATCAATGCCCCGGTAAGTTCATCCTGAAGATTTGCTGTTTCTGCTGTTTTTCCACATACTCCTGCATTTCCTGTACATCCCGAACAGCCCGCTGTCTGTTCACATTGAAAACAAAACATTTTATTTTCCATATTTTTCCTTTCTTATATATATTGTAACACAAACTTTTAGTTTTTCTTTTGACATTGACTATAATACAGTAATACCATAAAAAAATCCGTAACATATGTTACGAATTTAAAAAATTATTCAAAATCCCAAATATTTATTATCTCCTGTGGAATATATTTCTCAGTCATCAGAAGATTTTCAAAGTTTTCCCACATTTCACTTCCAAAATATGAAGCAAATGTCTGACCAATATTTCTGTTCTGTTTTTCTTTTGTAACCGGAAGTCTGTCCATTCCAACCCTTTCAGCCTTTTCATACATTCTTATGTATGCTTCCTTAAATGGTTCGACCATCATTTTTTCAGCAATTATACCCTCTGTGCTTTTTTCCTTAAAAATTTCCACAAGTTTTTCATAAATGCCTATCCCCTCGTAGTCCATATCCCCAAAATATAAAAATTTATTTTTTCTATGCGCAAGATATTTCTCGGCTGTATATTCAAAATCCCTGAATGAAGCTATGACTTTTTTACCTGAACCATAAATAATTGTTCCAAATTTTTCACCTAATATCACATTCTTTCCGGTATCCTGCATGTATTTTCTAATAGTATAAAATGTATCTTTATTTTCAATAATAAGTACATTTTGCGGAACCAGTCTGTCAAATGTATAACTAACAAAAGGTTCCGGTGTTTCATATACATTCAAATCCGAAAAATCAAGCCCAAGATTTTTTAGTATCCTTTTTCCTCTGCCTCTGTTTTCATTCTTACTTTTGTTCTCACTGTCACCTTTTATAAACTTTTCATCATTCCATATCTCAAAACTGCGCTCATTTACAGACTCTGCTTTTTCAAGCTTTTGTTTTTCGCTGTCATTTTTCAAAAACTCACTTAATTTAAGTACGGCATTTCTGTCTTTTTTATATTGTTCAGTATGCTTTTTATAATATTCTGTGCTGATTTTTGCTGATAATTTAAAGTTTAATTCATCATCAAACTCTCTGTTATCTTTTTCCTCTTCAATCTGCCAATATGCATTGTAAAGTGATGGTCTTTTTCCATTTGAGCCACTACTTTTTATAGGAACAAACTCCCCCAATTCCATTTTTTCACTTATGTAGTCACACAATATTTTATATGAGTCAATTCCTGCCGTAAATTTTTCTGCAATGGCTTTGTCTTTACTTTTTGATATAAATTTTTCTATTTGTTCTAAACTTATTTTATGTTTCATACCAATTTTTCCTTATATCATAAAAATTCTGCCATATAAACCACTTAGTCTATATGGCAGAAAACGTTTCGACTATTTTTCAAAGATTTTATTTTAACATCTTTTTTATATTAATTGTCGGAAGAATTACCGGCTTTATATTTGCTCCAGCTGTGTATGTAGATACAATAGCCCTCACATACGGATACAAAATCGATAAAGCATTTGAATAAAATAGATTAATATCATAATCTAAATAATCTTGTGATAATTCAAATAGTCCTTCTAAACAAATACTCATAAAAAACGGACTTTCATCTTTATCTCCAATTTCAACATTCAGTTCAACCAACATATTTTTTAATTCTTTATCAACCTCTTTATCCGAACTGACCTCTACATTCAATTCATTAGATTGCTTTTCTGTTTTATTTAAATAAAACTCAACTTTTGAAACCCTATAGTCTAAAAACTTAATTGCTCCCTGCTTATCTGACATATTATGCCGCTCCTATTCTATTCTCTGATAATCCGAATACCCCTAAATCCTCTTGATCAATATTATCTTCTACATTAAATTTCGTTTGCAATGTTAATTCATCAAATGCCTTTACATAACTGCTATCGCACGCAAACTTAACTTTTCCAAAATCAATTTTTTTCTTATTAATATTGTATTGCTCAACAGTAAGATTGCTAAAATGTTCTTCAATTCTATTAAGTTCATCTCTTAAATCTATTCCATTTATCATGACAATCTTCCCTCCCTAAATTCTTAAAATCAATATTGATAATCTTGTTTTCATTACTTTCCCTAATATCTATATATTTTTCTTCATCAATATTATTATTCAAATCAGTTATATTTGTTATAATTTCTCTTTTTTTTACACATATCTGAAGTTGCTGTCTTTTTTCTGTCCTAAGACACGGATATGTAATTCTCTTTCCCATAGGAATACTCCAACGGACTAAGTCGTAATTATCTTTATATTTTAATATTTCAAAAAGATAATTAAAAACATCTCCTTCTCTTACCTCGTGTCCTTCAAGCTCTACTAATTTATCTTTAACAATTTCAAATATTTTAAAATGCTCAGGATTAAAATTTGTAAACTCCCTTTCTTCATTTCTCTCTAATTCACACCCCAAAATTGTAAATTTACATAACAATTTTTTACTATTTGAATATTTATTTTTCTTTATATTAGAACGATGCATATCAAATATCCACTTATATGCATCTCTCTCATACTCATAAAAATACCAGCCATCACCAAGCCATTGTTCTCTCTTGACTGAAGAAGTACTTATTGGAAGTTTTTGCTCTTTAACAGCCTTTCTTCCTCTTTCAATTTCTGTACCATGATAATACACTATATTCTTCTCTTTCTTTTGAATGTACCATTGTTCTATTCCATTTTGATTATATTAACATTGCCAACACAAAAAGTCAATTTATAACATTTTTGAGTTTCCCCATTTTTCAAACCGCTATCACTCGAAACCCAATCCAGCAAAGCATTCAGCCAGTGTTAGTTGTTGTGATTGCTCTTTTTTAAAAGGAAACCTTTTATGCCTGAGTGTGTTCTGGCAAGGACACGCTCAATGGCATAGCCTAATCCATAAAAAATAAATTTTGGTATATCAAAAATACGCTTGGAACATTCCTTTAATTCCAGCATAAAAATTGTATCTTCTTTTTCGCAGCTCATCATACCTATATAGCCAGTGACAAGTGTTGCAAACAGATTTAAATTACGGATTGATTGCAAAGACATTACACGTAAATCTTCTAATTCAAATTGTTGTTTTTTGAACTTGAAATATTCCTCAATTCTCCACAGCATCAGATATACTTTTGTTGCAATCATACATAGTTTTTTCTTTTCAGACACACCTAAATTTGTAAGCAATAACATTGGCTGTACACCAAAACCATATACCGTCACAAGAACCAGCACCTTGTTTGGAAATTCACATAACCGTACAGGAATATAACTAATTTTACATTCTATCTTTTTGCCATGTTTATCCTTAAAATTCATCCGATAATTCCCTTTGTACTTACCTGCAACATCCATAATGTTTTGCGTTTTTCCGTTATAAATGACATTACGATTCTTTTTTGACCGAATTACAAATTTTTCATCATTCTTCAAGAAATATCTGTAGTAATCATTTGCGTCAAATCCTCTGTCAAGTGTTCGGACACAGTTCTTTGAGAAATGTGCAGACAACGATTTCAAGCATTATAGATTCTCGTGTGTTGCACTGATAAACCCTTTTTCTGCCGCCGAAAAGACTTTTTCGTAGACGGGAAGTGGCATTTTTTTATTCTGTGAAAGCACGGCAGCTTCCACAGTAAAGTATCCTTTTCTGATTTCTCCTGTACTACCGTCACGGACATCAGAAATTGCTTCCATTTTCGGACTGCATGGTTTGGTAATATCAGAATTATCAATAACAATAACTGCATTTTCCTCGTTTATCTGTTTCTTAACCACCGAGATATAGTTTTTCATAACCGTTTCCTTTTGCTTAAAGGCAGACAAATTTCTTGAAAGTCTGTCAATGGTTTTCTTGAGTGTAATATTTTCGTTTAAAGAGCGGGCAATTTCGCTCAAATGAAGTTTGTTTCCTGCTAAAATACCATAAAGCATCTGTAAAAGAAATTTGCTTTGTGGTTGTTTCAATCCGTTTGAAATTTTTTCTGAGAAATTTGCTAAATTCCGTTTAATTTCATATCCTAATCTGTTATAATTAATCATGCAAAAACACTCCTTTGTTTTATTTGTTTTGTCGTGATTTAATTATAACATTAGTGCAGTGTTTTTGCTTTTTTATTTTGCAGATGATTTAGTTTCTCAAAAAAATGGGGAAACTCAAAATAACATTATATATACTATTGCTGTCTGCGTCTCAGACACAAACAGCAAAATACCATTAACAATATGACAGTCCCGGATATTTTTTATCTACTCAGCCTGTTCTAAAACTTCCTTGAGTGTTTTTGCAGAGTCTTTAAGTCTCTCTACTTCATCACTGCTCATGCTTATCGGAACCAAAGTTTCGACACCGTCTTTGCCGACTATCGCCGGCATACTCAGAACGACATCATCAATTCCGTATATACCATGTATCATACTTGAGACAGGAAGTATTGATTTTTCATCTCTTACTATAGCTTCACATATTCTTTTTACAGCCATTCCTATCCCATAATAGGTAGCTTTCTTCTTTTCAATTATCTCATATGCACTGTTTTTAACCTGATCGGCTATTGCACGCATATTTTTATCATGATTTATATGACCTCTCATCTCGCAGAAATCGTCAACTGCAATTCCCGAAACATTTGCACTGCTCCATACTGCAATTTCACTGTCACCATGTTCTCCTACTATAAATGCATGTACGCTCCTGCTGTCAACAGAAAGATGTTCTCCAAGACGATATTTAAGTCTTGCACTGTCAAGCACTGTTCCTGAACCAATTACTCTGTTCTCAGGAAATCCACTTGCTTTAAGTGCAACATTTGTAAGCACATCCACCGGATTTGATACTATAAGTAAAATCCCCTGACAATTCTGCTTTTTAATCTCTCCTATTATTGATTTCATAATTGCAGTATTCTTTTTTACAAGGTCAAGTCTTGTTTCTCCCGGCTTTTGAGCTGCACCTGCTGTAATAACAATAATTGCCGCATCCACAATATCACTGTAATCTCCTGCATATATATTCATAGGTTTTGCAAACGGAAGACCATGCTTTATATCAAGTGCTTCTCCCTCTGCTCTCGCCCTGTCCGCATCTATAAGAACCATCTCCGAAAAAAGACTGCTCTGCATCAGTGTATATGCAGACGTAGAACCAACAAAACCACAGCCGATCACTGCCACTTTTCTTATATTTACTTCTTTTACCATGATAAACCTCCTGTCATGCACACATATGTATGCATTTGCTGTTTTTATTAGTATTTTCATTAAACGAAAATAAAATACTACATTTTTACCACCTTCATCATAGTAATACCACATTTTTCCTGTAATTTCCGTAACAAATGTTACTAATGATAAAAAATAACTATTTTGAAGAAAAAAACACCGCAAATTTGCTACTTATTAAATCTTTTTCTTGCAAATATCTTCCAACACACATCTTTCACAATGCGGCATTGTCCTTGCCGTACAAATCTCACGACCATGCCATACAAGTCTGTGGCAAAAATCACTCCCCTCTTCTCCCGGTATTATTTTCCACAATTCCATTTCAACCTTTTTAGGCTCTTTTATTCCGTCAACAAGTCCCATCCTGTTTACAAGGCGTATGCAATGTGTGTCAGTAACTATAGCAGGTTTCTTAAATACATCACCCATTATAAGATTCGCACTCTTTCTTCCGACTCCCGGAAGTTTTAAAAGCTCATTAAAATCATCAGGAACTTTACAATCATAATCGTCACGCAGCATTTTCATACATGCACTTATATCTCTCGCTTTGCTTTTTCCAAGACCACATGGTCTTACTATATCTTCAATATCTGAAACTTCCGCTTCTGCGAGTGCTTCTACACTTGGATATTTTTCAAAAAGCCCTTTTACAACTACATTCACTCTAGCATCTGTACATTGTGCGGCAAGCCTTACACTTACCAGCAATTTCCATGCCTCTTTATAATCGAGTGTACAGTCCGCATCAGGATACTCTTTTTTTAATCTGTCTATTATCTCTAAAGCACGCTGCTTCTTAGTCATTTGTTTTCCTCCGCTGTTACTGTTTTATATTAGAATATCTCAATTTTAGATAAGTATAATTCATTGAAAAATTACAGTCAACAGCATAATATATATTTAGATTTTCAAAACCAAATCTTGAATCCTGCCAATAATAATGTTAATATACTATGATATCAGGAACAAATTCCTGCATTATACTTACTTATTTCACATATTACAGGCAGACAGAGTTTCAATTTTGAAGCTCTTTTAAATTGCTTTTTAGGAGGTTTTATAATGACAAAAGATATGACTGAAGGAAACATATGGAAACATCTTTTTAGTTTTGCCATCCCACTGCTTCTTGGCAATCTTTTTCAACAGACATATAATATGATAGATACCGCAATTGTCGGACAATATCTCGGAGAAGAAAAACTTGCCAGTGTAGGAGCATCTTCAAGCGTTCAGTTTCTCGTGCTCGGTTTCTGTATGGGAATCTGCTGTGGTTTTGCAATTCCGGTATCCCAACATTTTGGTGCAAAAAATATTCAGAAAATGAAAGAAGCCATTTTTCATGCAGGCTTTCTCTCAATACTTTTCGCAGCGATTATAACAACTGCCTGTGCTATTCTTTGTCCAAACATATTACATATTCTGTCTACTCCTGAAAATATTTTTGCCGATGCATATTCATATCTTTTCATTATATTTTTAGGAATACCTTTTACAATTTTATATAATCTCTTATCAGGACTGTTAAGAGCTGTCGGTGACAGTAAAACACCATTCCTTTTTCTTGTTTTCTCAAGTATTTTAAATATAATACTTGACCTTACGTTTATCATTGTTTTTAAACTAGGTGTATCAGGTGCGGCACTCGCAACAATAATGTCACAGGGTGTAAGCGGACTTCTCTGCCTTGTATATATAATAAAGAAATTTCCCATTTTGTGTATATCTAAAGAACACTGCCGTATAAAGTCAGATACAACAAAACAGATGATAGTGATGGGTGTTCCGATGGGACTTCAATATTCCATCACCGCTATAGGCAGCATGGTTATGCAGTCTGCAAACAACGGTCTTGGAAGTACATATATCTCCGGATTTACGGCAGGTATGCGTATCAAGCAGTTCCTTATGTGTCCTTTCGATGCGATTGCAACAGCAGCATCTACATTTTGCAGCCAAAACTTCGGTGCCGGAAATCTTAAGCGAATTAAAGAGGGTCTAAAAAAAGGTGTAACGATAGGTGTATGTTATGGGCTTATTTCAGGATGCATACTCATTCTTTTTGGAAGGACATTATCTTTATTGTTTATAAGCCGTAATGCAACAGCAGTTTTGGATGCATCGGGCAAATATCTTGCATGTCTCGGATGTTTCTTCTGGGCACTTGGAATACTAAATGTCTGCCGAATGAGTGTGCAGGGTCTTGGATATGCAGGCAGAGCTGTTTTTTCCGGTGCTGTTGAAATGATTGCGCGTATATTTGTAAGTCTCGTGTTCGTACCGATTTTCAAATTTAATGCAATATGTTTTGCCGACCAGACCGCATGGATTTTTGCCTGCCTGTATATTGTACCAACATGCCTAATATGTCTGGGAAAAATAGAAAAAAATCTTAAATCGGCTGAGTAAAAATATTATTACCGTTTACTGTTTACCATACAGTGTGATAATCAACCTTTTCCAAGCCTGTGTCAACCTTTTATTTTTAAAGGTTGACATTTCTTTTTGCTACCTATATAATAACACTTGTTACTGCTCTGATTTAATACTTTTCAAGCAGTACTCTAACTCACAAAAGAGCAGACTTTCTCTACAGTTTGCTCTATTTATTATTAAGACAAAAGAAAAGAGGCACATTATGGATTTAAAAAAACTTGCTGATGACATAATTAACGGAAAAAGGCTTACAAGAAAAGATGATTTGTCATTTTTTATCGACTGTGAACTTGATGCTCTTTTAGAAGGAGCTGATAAAATACGCGAATATTTCTGTGGCGATAAAGTTGACCTTTGTACGATAATCAACGGACGAAGCGGCAGATGCGGCGAAGATTGCAAATACTGTGCGCAGTCTGCTCACAATCACACAAATTGTGAAGTATATGACTTTCTTCCAAAAGAAAAAATACTCGCTGAGGCTCTTGCAAACGAAAAAGAAGGTGTTGACCGCTTTGCTATCGTTACAGCAGGAAGAAGCCTTTCTGGTGAAGATTTTGAAAAAGCTATAGATGCATATGAAACAATGCACAAAGAATGCAAACTTGATTTATGTGCTTCTCTTGGCTTTCTCACTAAAGAACAGTTCCACAGACTCCATGAAGCTGGCGTTACAAGCTACCATGACAATATAGAAACATCACGAAGGAACTTTCCGAATATATGTACAACTCATACATATGATGAAAAAATTGCAACTATCAAAGCTGCTCAGGAAGAAGGCTTTTGTGTCTGTTCAGGAGGCATAATCGGTATGGGTGAGACTTGGGAAGACAGACTTGATATGGCAGTTTCACTTGCCGAATTAGGTATCATGTCTATTCCTATCAACGCTTTGATGCCAATCCCCGGCACACCGCTTGAAAATCTTGAACAGCTCTCAGAAAATGACATATTAAGAACAATTGCATTCTTCAGATATATAAATCCTGAAGCAAATGTCCGTCTTGCTGCCGGCCGTGCACTTATCACAAATGATGGTGAAGCGGCATTCTCAGGCGGAGCAAGCGCAACCATCACCGGAAATATGCTTACAACATCAGGTTCTACCATAGAAAGTGACAAAAAACTGCTCTCAGGCATTGGAAGAGATGTTACACCTGAATACATGAAATAAAATCATTTTAACTTTATAGACATATAAACTTTTATCAAAATAGTAAAAAGTCTAATATACAAAAAGTCACAAAAGACCGTATACCCTCTGTTTAAAAGGTATACGGTCTTTTTATTAACATCAGTTTTTTTAATTCTGTATCCACTGAACTTTTTCCATTTTGTAACAAACACTATTCATGCATCCGTTTATTTTATTTGATACTCACTTCCATCTGCATTATAAGCAGCATCACAGATTTCCACTTTGACAAAATCAACCCCCATAAAATAATTCGTCGTGATAAGCACAACCGGATAAGTTTTTAAAATTTCGCTGTTAAGGCTCAAGCATTTTCCAATCCACGCTGTATCTGCCAGAATCGAATTACCTGCTTCATCTTTCTTGGCAATTGTGCGCTTTGCCACTGTTCCATCCACCTTGACATACTCTTTAAGTTCATCCCATTCCACCTGTTCAAAATCTCTCTCATAACGCCATGCTGCTCCGTTGTCAGACGAAAGAATTGCATCATCAGAATATACAAGCTGCAAATCTGCCGACTGGCTGTATTCGTCATCATGCATGGTAATACGAATACAAGGCTCTTTTAATTTTGACCAGTCACTCAATTTGAAATGAGAATGCCACCATTCAGAGGATGCATGGGCAGTCAGGCTCAAATCATAGTTTGGATTTATCGTTATTGCCTTTGTATTAAAACAACCTCCGACTGTATTGTTGTTGTACTGTCCCAAAAACTCCTGTCCAAACATCTGACCTATTCCTTTTAAATCAACTGAATCAGAAGTTGTCGTGTTACGCATAAAATCACCGTCCCATGTAGCTACCACAAGTGGATTTTGATTTTCTGTCACAGGACTTTCAGGTATTCCGGTAAGTGTCAAAAGCTTCTGTGCATCAGCGCTAAGCTTAGGTACTGCCCCGGTGATTTTTGAGATAACTTCTCCTATATCACTATAGACAAAGTATGCATTTTTTCTGAGATTTGCTGTACCCGAACGGTCTACATAAGTACCCTCATCCCACATTACAGGCAGCATGCCATATTGTTTGCAGCTCTTGAAAAACTGTTCAAAATATGCAGGAATTCCGTCTTTGTTTACGGAAACAACGCCAAATTCTCCAAATATTACGCCATAACCCTTTTTAATGAATGCATCGTTTACCGCATCAAAATCTTCCTGCATAGCCGCATAATCTTCCTTACTGCCCCAGGTATCTTTATAATTTGATGTTCCCTTAGGTGTCTCATAACTTGACGATGCAGATTTTGCAATTCCCCATCCAAGCGGGTCATAATAATGAATTGATACAAAAAGACGATTCTTTCCGTTTACGGACACATCTTTTGGCATCTCAAAAGAAAGCTTATTATCGTTCTTTTTAACCTTATCAGAATATTTATCTCCACAAGTCTGATGCAGATTAGTATCATAACCCGGAATCAATAAAGTACGATAATAATTATTTCCGTATGTACCGTCTGCATTTTTGCCTGTGCTGCGGACAATGTCAACAAATTTCTGATTTATCTGATTAGTCAATGCGTAAGTTTCTTCCGCCGTCAAAGTACCTGTCTGCTTACTTCCGCCTTTCCAGTCATCATTTAATCTCTCTCCAAGTTCTTCATTTGCTCCCTCAAAAATCAAATGATCCGAATACTCTGCATATCTGTCGGCAATCTGTGTCCACATATCCTCATACTTTTTCCATGCCTGCTTACGCACATTTTTATCAGCATCACCAAACATTCCCCACCAGCCATTGTCCCAGTGAATATTTATAATGACATACATCTCATCATTTAAACAGTAATTCATGACTGTCTCGACACGGTTCATATATGCTTCATTTATCTTATAATATGTACTTCCGTCTTCCTTCTTTTCTTCCTTCATAAGATTTGACCATGCCACAGGTATACGGATTGTATTGATTCCGTATGATTTAAGACCATCCATAAGTCTTTGACTGGATACAACATTATCAGCATTTGTCTCATATCCTGTAACCCACTGCTCATCCGTAAGTTTCTTTTGTTCTTCATCAGAAAGAGATGTACAGCTTTTTGCAAGTGTCTGTTCAAGAGAATTACCGATATTCCATCCTATTCCCATAACAGTTGTAATATCCTGTGCCGTAAGGTTTGTACGCATCATTCCGTTGTCCTGCGTAACAATTCCATTTTTCGACTTGTGCTCAGTTGTAAGATTTGTTGCTGTAAGGTTTGACTTGTCAACTTCCTTTGACACAACTTTCACTTTCGTCTGAATGGTTTTTGATGTATACTTTTTAGCACCTTTAGCCTGATACTTCACTTTGCAGACAATCTTGGCAGTACCCGCCTTTATGCCTTTTACCGTACCAATTTTGCTAACCTTTGCGATTTTGGTGTTTTTGCTGCTCCAAGTCATAGATTTTATCTTCTTGACATTTTTTCTTGTAATCCTGCCCTTAAGTGCAAGTGTTTTGCCCTCCTGAACAGTGTAAGCAGCACTTGTAAAACTTATGACTGCCTTCTTTGCCGCTGCCGCCGGGTGACCTTTCACAACACCTGATGCTGCTCCTGTAATCAGCATAGCTGCCGCTATAAAAATCGACAGCATCTTTTTAGAACTTCCTTTTCTCATACACAATCTTCTCCTCTCCTTTTTAACTTCTCAGGTCATTTTGAAACCTTGACAAATGCTCATACGGAAGAATCTGTCTTCCTCGATAAAGACCGCAGCCATCATTTATAAGACTGTTATTTACCGCCGCAAACATATTTACATCAAGTTTTGAAAGTTCAAGCTGCTGAAGTTTCATGCCTCTTTCATAAGCCTCATCAAAATAAATACATTCACCTTTTGGAATCATGTCCCTTCTTGCTCTTTCATGCTCCTGCTTTTTTTCATATCCCAAATGATTTGCCGGTCCTATCTCTGCATTATCGTCCATAGTTTTTGTTCTAAGCTGTACTTCCATAAAACAGCGTGCAATATTATCAAAAAATGTGATGTGAAGTGATTGATACTCACTGCTTTTGTCATCTGATATATAATCTCTGTAATATGGTCTTACGTCATCGTTAAGCAGTTTTGAATGACTCACTGCCACACCTCTTACCGGTTCTGCCGTAAAACCTCTTTCCTCCAAAAAACCAAGAAGAATATTTGCTATCTCATACAAAATTTTTATCTCTTGTTCATCCTTATCCTCTCCCTGCTTCAAATGACATTTAGGCATTGAAATAACAATTCTGTACGCTATTATATCCCTAAAACAGCTTAATTTGTTTTTGAGGTCCGAAACAGGCGGAAATTTCCTGTTTTTCATATAATAATCATAAATATACTCAACAATATAACCGTTGAACTTTTCCTCGGCACGAATCAAAGACTTTATACGACCTTTAAATGTAAAGGCAAGATATGGATACTCCTTTGCCATGTACATATAAAAGTCTCTTATCTTCTGTGACTGTACCGTCAAAAATTCATTGTGTTCAAGAAGCTCCAAAATCTGTACAAGAAAATTGCAATGCATCATGTCTACTTCATTGCGTGTTTCTTTCGCATCTTTTCTCAAATCTTCAATATACTTCTGTATTATACGAAAAACCGTATCTCCTGAATACAAATAATCATTTAATGTAATCATTTTATCCTCATTTCCACCTTATAAAAATCAGTACCACCTTGTCATTGGTAATTCGTTATTTACATCATTTGTAAATACAATCTGATGCAGGTCTATTATACCATTCATAAAGGTTGCGGCACAAGCACAAAGATAAAGTTCCCACATTCTTGCAAACTTTTCGTCAAACATTTCAACAACTTCTGCTCTGTGCTTTTGAAAATTTTCATTCCAGCAGAGAAGTGTTCTGTTATAATGTCTTCTAAGACTCTCAACATCAACAGTATAAAATCTCTGCTCTCCTGCAATCTGAATAATCTCTCTGAGGCTTGGAATAACTCCGCCCGGGAAGATATATTTTTTAACCCATGCATCTCCAGGATATTCCTTTAATGCACTGATAAAATGCAAAACGAAAATTCCACCCGGTTTTAAAACACTCTTGACGCACTGCATAAATTCCTCATAGTTTCCTCTTCCAACGTGTTCTATCATTCCAACACTTACAACCCTGTCAAATTTTTTATTAAGTTTCGGTAAATCCCTGTAATCAAGCAGTTTTACCTCAAGTCTTTCTGAAAGTCCCTCATCTTTGATACGCTGTTCAAATTTTGCCTTCTGTTCTTTGCTAAGTGTTATTCCAACGCCTTTTATCTTGTATTTCTTTGCAGCCTCTATAAGAAGAAATCCCCATCCGCATCCTATATCGCACAATGTCATATTCTCTGAAAGATTAAGTTTTTCCAATATTCTGTCAACTTTATTGCACTGTGCCTGATACAAGGTATCATTATCATTTTTAAAATATCCACATGAATAACTTAATGTTTCATCAAGCCACATTTTATAAAAATCATTACCTATATCATAATGTGAGGAAACTTCCTTTTTCTGATTTGCCTTTGATTTTGATGTAAATATAATATTTTTCAGCTTTTTCTTATCTGTAGAGAATTTCCCCATCTGTCCCAAAAACATATTGAGAGCCGTATATAAATCGCCTTCAATCTCTATATCGCCATTCATATACGCCTCTCCTAATGTAATTGATGTACTTGTAAGCATATCCGTCATTTTGGGTACCTTGTTTATCTTTACGGTAAACACAGGTTCACCATCTCCAATCATATGCTCCCCATCTTCCAAAATAATCCTGAAAGGGTTCGCATTAAACTTCTCCATAAATTTAATAAATTCATTTTCTACAAGCTTCATAACTTTTTCCTCCTATTGATTATTTCAAAAAAAAATTCTATCACTACAAAATTTGAATTTCAAGTCTTTTCACATATATACCATATACATATTCGTTATATAATATATACTTTTTACATATATCCTATACTCAATTATACTTAATATAGATATATTTTATTTTTAAAGGAGGCTGTTACTATGTCAGAAAAAATAAACACTATTAAAAAAATTCCAAAAGAAGAAGCCGTTGAACAGATTTTTGAAAAAATTTTATCATCTCCAATCGCCTGTGAAAAATTAAGTGATGTTTTTTATGAACATATATCTATGGATAATCTTACGATTGATGAAAATTCACAGAGGTTTACAAACATACTTTTCTCTTCATATAAAACAGGTGACATTAGCGGTCTGCTGCTTGAATTATGCCAAAGAAGCATGCTTGATCTGCTCCGTGAAGCCTACCTCATCCCAAAAAGATTTCACGGAAAAGCCGGAAAAAATCCTGCATTACTCACAGATGCTGATGGTATGCTCTTAAAAAACATAAAATCAGATATTTCACATCATGAATTTTCAAAATTTCAGGAAATCCAAAAGCAGCACACCCTTGCACCACGTTCAAAACTTTTTCTTGCGGATGGCTATGATATTGAAAGAACTTATACTGATAATATGGAAATTGACGAAAAACTTGCCAATGGCAAAAGAGGCATTCTTATATTATATGCTCTTCCTGACACAGCTGCATTGGGTCTTAAAGAAGCAGAAGCATATGCAATCATATGGGATACTTTTCAGGAAATTCAAAAGTGTGCCCCTACCGCTATGGTCTACTACGGACAGGAAACAGGACTTAAAAATGAGCAAAAATATGATGAATTGGGTGTTTTGCTTCCAATTCATCAATTTAAAAACCATATGCTGCATCATCTTGAATGTATTGACGGAATTGTACTTTCATGTCGTGAAAATATGTTTAAAAATTCATCATGTACAATACCTGAAGGTTTTATCAGTTAATATTCTAGCAAATATAAGTCCAAGCGGCAATGCAAGTATAATTAGCATGGCTGATGCAAACCATGATGCCGATGTTACAAGCGACATTATTCCAAGATTATAAACCGCACGATACAAATAAAGTCCCGGTACCATTATAACAATAGACGGTACTGTTATGGATATTCTCGGATATCCAACTCTATTCTTTAAAGCAGATGCCAGAATTCCGGCACAAAATGCTCCGATAAACGCTGCAGCTGCCGGAGGCATACATGCCAAATCAACAAGTTCAAGACGAAGTGTATTTGATATTGCTCCAATAACAGCCGCTGCTGCTGCAAGCACAACCGGACTGTTAAACATTATTGAAAATCCAAAGACACCGCAAAAACTCATTATCAATCTAAGGAAAAGATGCAATCCCACAGACATTTTGAGCACTGGAAAATCAATCGGTTTAAGATTTAGCAGCAATGCCATTATCCATGCCGTAATCGTAGCAACAATAATTATAACCAGTGCATATACAAGTCTTTCAATTCCCGACCTCATATCAAGCTTTGCCAAATCAATTCCACTTGTAATAAACGGAAATCCCGGAATTATAAAAAGCATGGAACAGATATATCCAGCCTGATGCTGAAGTGAAATATTAAAAATCTCTTCTGCCACTCTCAACATTCCCGTATAAACAAGGCATGCTGCTGCCACAGATGAAACAATACAAAGGAATAAAGTAAAATGATGTTTTGCGAGTTTGCATCTTAAAAAATTGCCAACACCTGCTCCCAAAAAAGCTAAAAGCATTTCAACAGGTCCGCCGCCAAGTAAAAATGTAAAAGCACTGCATGCCAATGCCGCAGCAAATCCAAGTGCAACAGGCGAATAAAGTCCATGAAGCTTCTCTATTTCATCAAGATGTGCATGAAGTTCTTCACCTGTCATATTCTCACCTTTTTTTTCAAAATCAATTACAAAATGCTCAAGTCTGTTCAATTTTGAAGTATTTACCCCTGTATTTGTAAGACATAATGACTGTGAAAAACAGTCATGACCATCAAAACAGGTATAATCAATCGACATAAGTCCAATATTGACTGTACATGTTATCCCAAGTTTCGTAGCTATTGTATTCATAGAACTTCTGACACGCCATGCACCGGTTCCGCACGAAAGCAGCATAAGACCTGTTCTTCCTATTACAGACGCTTTTTCTGTAAGACTTGCATTTACAATAGGTGTTTTTCCCATACTGCCTGCATAATCATGCCAATATATCTCCATATGATTTGATGGAATACTTTCTTTTGACATAAACTCACTTCCTCTTTTATGTAATTATTTCTTCACAACTTCTCAAAAATGTGCACTATTTCTTTTCATCAAGACTTATATAAACAACTTTATGTACACCGTCAGGTGCATTCTCTGATTCTACCCTGAATCCGTCAATTTTCCGCATCATCTGTGTCATATTGCTAAATTTATAATTTCTTGCATCAAATCCTGAAAATCTTTTCTTAAGTACATTGCCGAGTGTCGCAAGATTTACTCTCTCACTGTCCAATGTTTCAATGTAAGAGGATATATATGAAGAAATTTCCGACAACTCAGGAATGCTTATCTCACTCTCATCAATTTCTTCTTCGTCCTCATCATCCAAAAATTCCTCTTCATAAAGTTCTTTTTCTAATATATTTTTATTTGGCTTTTTATCGTTCTTTACATCTTCAACATTACTTTCATCAGGCTTTGAAGTTTCCTCTTCCGTCTGATAAATAAGATTCAGTATCTTAAATTCATCACAAGCCTTTGCAAGAGCTTCCTTAGTCTTTGACTCACCCATTCCGATAACTATCTTTCCGGATTCTTTAAGCCTGTATACAAGTTTTGTAAAATCACTGTCACTTGATGCAATGCAAAATATATCAATACTGTCCGAATGAAGCAAATCCATAACATCTATAGTCAGAGCCTGATCTGCTATACTTTTGCCGCTTGCATAGGAAATCTGCAAAACAGGCATTATTCCCTGTTTTGGCATAACCGGATACCATCTTTTTGTATTTGGAGAATTAACGGAACCATACAATCGGAAAACTTTTATATTTCCATACTGTAATGCCTCCTGCTTTATACTCTCTGCATATTTTGCAGAAATGTTATCTCCGTCTATCAATACTGCAACCTGTTTTTCCATAACTTTCCCTCACCCTCTTGTTATTCACTTTTACTTATTTTTACATGAATATATTTTCAAATTATTCTCCCGGTCTTGTAACTTCCATGTCTTTTGGCAAAACCAGATTTAATATTATCGAAACAATAAACACTACAGCCACACAATTCTGTGCAAAAACAGTCTGCACTATCTGTGGGAAAATTTTAAATAAATCTTCACACTGTGTAAATCCAAGTCCGACACTAAGCGACAATGCAGCGATAACAATATTTCTCTGTGAAAATCCACATTTGCTTATCATCTGCAGACCACTCACAACAATAGTTCCAAACATCATTATCGTACAACCTCCAAGTACAGCTTCAGGAAGTGTTGAAAGAATGGCACCGAAAGCTGGGAATATACCTGCAATTATCATTATCACTGCTCCTGTTGCAATGGTAAATCTGTTTACAACTTTTGTCATAGCAACAAGTCCTACATTCTGGCTGAACGATGTAATCGGAAGACAGCCAAACACTGATGAAAGTGCACTTACAAATCCATCACATGCAATAGAACCTGATGTCTCTTTTTCAGTTGCATATCTGTCAAGTCCCGAAGAAGCAAGCGCTGAGGTATCTCCTATAGTTTCCGTTGCCGAAACTAAGAATATCAGCACTATCGATACTATGGCATCGGCTCTGAATTCCATTTTAAACGGCATAAGGTGTGGTATTGCTATAATCCTCATATCACTTAATGAAGAGAAATCAACAACTCCCATTATTAATGCCACTATATATCCAACAATCAGACCAAAAAGAACTGACAACTGTCTGTAATACGATTTTGCAAAAATATGAAAAAGTATACAGCATAAAAGTGTTATCGTTCCAAGAATCCAATTCTGTGCTGAACCAAAATCTTCACTGCCGCTTCCTCCTCCAAATGAAGTCGCACCAACCGAAAGCAGAGAAAAACCTATCGCCGTAACAACACTTGCCGAAACTATCGGTGATATTATCTTAAGCCAGTATTTTGCAAACAGTCCCAGAGTTCCCTCTATAATACCGCCGACAAGCACTGCACCCATTATCGTTCCATAACCGTACTTTGCACCAATGAAACACAAAACCGATACAAATGTAAAACTGATTCCCATAACTATAGGAAGTCCTGAACCGATTTTTCTGAAAATCGGGAACAACTGAATAAGCGTTCCTATTCCGGCAATCAGCATTGCACTCTGAATAAGTGACGCTATATTTTTGTCACTGAGACCACTTGCCCCGCCGACTATGAGAATAGGAGCAATATTTGCAACAAACATTGCAAGAATATGCTGTAAACCAAACGGAACAGCCTTTAATACCGGAACAGTTCCATCCAGTTTGTAAATATTATCAATTGAAGCCTCATTTTTATTTTTATCTGATATCTTATCGTTCATCTCATTTTTTCTCAATTTTATTTTTCTGTTTTAAGCCTGCTCACGAAAAACAACTGAACCGTCAGATGCATCCATGCTTTCAACAATTGCAAGTGATTCAAGCTGAAAACCCAGGTTTCTTATTATCTTTCCACCCTGCTGGAAACCTTTTTCAATAGCAATTCCGATTCCCTCTACTGTTCCGCCTGCCTGTGAAACAATAGAAATAAGTCCCTGTAATGCACATCCATTTGCAAGAAAGTCATCTATAATAAGAATGTGATCATCAGTATTTAAAAATTTCTTTGACACAAGAACCTGATTTTTACATTTGTGAGTAAATGACTCAACTTCCGCATTATAAACTTCTCCGTCAATGTTAACACTTTTTGACTTCTTTGCAAATACAACAGGAACATCAAAACATTCTGCCACGATACAGGCAATTCCAATGCCAGAGGCCTCCACAGTAAGGATCTTATTTATCGGCTTATCTGCAAAACGCTTCTTAAACTCCTCACCCATCTGTTTAAAAAGTTTAACATCCATCTGATGATTCAAAAAACTGTCAACTTTTAAAATATTTCCTTCCTTTACAACGCCTTCTTTTACTATTTTTTCTTCAAGAAAATTCATAGTTTCAATTCCTTTCTTTGTTGTTCCATAAAATTAAAAAAGCTTTGCCATTCACATTTTAAATGTGAACAATTGACAAAAAAGCAGCAGTAATAATACTGCCACTTTTTAGTCTATCACAGATTTTAATTCTCAACAACAATATTTTGTTAATGAATTATTTTTATATTTTGCTGTGTTTAACACTGAAATTGAAATAAACTATTTACATTATCACCATCTATGAAATAGCTCCGCCTGAAGCAGTTCCAGCTTTTTTAACAATATAAATTGTATATTTAGCCTGATTTCCCGCCTCATCTTTCACTGTATAAACAACTTCATATCTGCCTTCAATATCTGTAGACTTTATCTTGATATTTACATCAGAAACTTTAAGCTTAGTATAATTGTCACTTACACCACTTATAAATCCACCGCAGTAATCGTCATTTATAACTGCATCAGCTTCTGCCTCATACTGTGCACCGTTCTTGATTCCTAAGATTACAGGTGCTTTTTTATCAATATAAACTTTTGCTGTTTTCTTAGCTTCATAGCTTTCTCTCTTTGCAATATAAGTCACTCTGTATACATTCTTCTTAAGTTTCTTAAATGTAACTTTTACATATTTTGCATCAAGTTTTATGCCTTTTTGTGTAATAACTACATTTTTAAGAACGGTCTTCTTTGTCATTTGACTCTTTGATTTAATGTATATATTCTTAACCTTTGAAATCTTTGGTGTAGCTCTCTTTGCCTTAACCTTGATTTTCACTGTTTTAGAAACGGCTTTTCCTGCCTCATCCGTAATTGAATATGTAACCTTGTAAACTCCCGGATTTGATGTGTTTACTTTCCTTACAATTTTACCATTTAATTTTATGCTTGTACTAAGCAGATATGTTGAATCTTTTCCAACAGTGTTTACTGCCTTAATACCTTTTTTTACCTTATACTTTGAACCGTAAGCCACTGTTTTTGACTTTGCGCCCTTTATAGAAGGCTTCTTGCTGTTCCAAGGGTTTCCGCTGCTCCAAACGTCTGACGGATCCCAACCTGTACTTCCGCTTATTTTTACGGCCTTAGGCTTTCCAAGAGGACCCGGATTTGATGAATTATATATAATAACACTGCTGCCTGACGGAACATTGTCATAAATCCACTTTGCATCGGCTACCATAAGTCTCACACATCCGTGTGAAGCAGTCGTTCCAAGTTTATTGTACTCTTTAACTGCCAAAGAAGATGGTGTTCGTCTGTAATACCAAACTGAATGGAACAAAAAGCCTCTTGTAATTCTTGTACAATACTGTCCGTAACATGGTCCGTTTAATGTGTGCCAGCGCATCTTCTCTCCGAGCGGAAATGTTCCTATAGGAGTGGCATTTCCGGCTGAACAAACCATTGCCTTGACAGGTTTGAGTTTTCCGGAAGATTTTTTTTCGTAAATTGTCACACAATTCATCTGCTTATTAATCTTAATGACATATTTTTTTGATGCTGCATCAGCATTTGTACTTTCCTGAAAAGAAAAACCAATGTTGAAAGCAAGCATTAATGTAAGTAAAAAACTAAAGACTCTTTTTTTCTTCATTACTTATTCCTCATTTCTTTCTTAAATATATTCTGTCTTTTTAAAGACACTTTTTCATTATATCAAAAAAAATATACATATACCAGTGTGTCATTGACATTTCGTAAAATAACTTGTATAAATTTCCATCTGCTGCGTTATCATCAAAGCAGCCACAGCGAAAATAATTCGTAAAAAATGTACTTTATTTTTGAAATAAACTGTGCTAGAATGTAAAATCGTTGCAAAAAAATATATATGATGCAAGGCTCAAAAAACCTTTTGAAACAAACATCATTATATATGAAGAGAGGAGATAAAATGAGTAGATTAAAATTAGGCGGTTCAAAAGACCTCACAACCGGTAATCCAATGAAACTTATACTTAATTTCGGCGTTCCTCTTCTGTTTGGAATGCTGTTTCAGCAGTTTTATAATATGGTCGATTCTATAATAGTAGGTAAACAGCTCGGTGTTGATGCTCTTGCAGCTGTCGGCTCGACAGGTTCAATAAATTTTATGGTACTTGGATTCTGTATAGGAATATGTAACGGTTTTGCCATTCCTATAGCTCAGGCTTTTGGTGCAAAAGATACCAATCGTCTGAAAAGTTATATTGCTAACTGCGTATGGTGTTCACTTTTGTTTGCAGTAGTTCTTACTATTATAATAGGTATTCTGACAAAAGATATTCTCACTGTCATGAGAACTCCGTCAAATATCTTTGATGATGCTTACATATATATATTTATTATTTTTATGGGTATTCCTGCTACCATACTCTACAATATGGTGTCAGGTATTCTCCGTTCACTCGGTGACAGTTTTACACCTGTAGTTTTTTTGATTTTTTCCTCTATATTAAATATTGTTCTTGACCTCATTCTCGTAAAGAGAATGGGTGTAAGCGGTGCAGCAATTGCCACAGTCAGTGCACAGGCTGTTTCAGGAATAATATGCCTTTTCTATACAGTCAGGAAATACAAACATCTTGACTTTAGTAAAAACGACTGGAAGATTTCACCAAAACATATACTTCAGCTCTGCAAAATGGGTATTCCTATGGGGCTTCAATATTCAATAACTGCAATTGGAAGTGTTATATTACAGACTGCCGTAAACAACATGGGTTCAACTATAGTTGCCGCAGTTACGGCAGGAAGCAGAGTCAGTATGTTCGTATGCTGTCCTTATGATGCAATGGGTTCAACCATGGCTACATACGGAGGACAAAATAAAGGCGCTGCTAAGTATGACCGCATTGACGAGGGACTCAAAGCCTGCATAAAACTTGGTATTATCTACTCGCTTACGATACTTGTTTTTATGATTTTCTTCAGCAGGTATCTTGCTCTGCTCTTTGTAAGTAGTAAAGAAACTGCTCTTATAAATAAAATTTCAATGTTCCTGATAGGAAATGCTCTATTTTATGTGCCGCTTGCCCTTGTAAATATAGTTCGTTTTATGATTCAGGGAATTGGTTTTCCGGGATTTGCAATACTCGCAGGAGTTTGTGAAATGATAGCACGTTCCATCGCAGGTTTTGTACTTGTACCGATATTCGGATATATCTTTGTTGTACTTGCAAGTCCCCTTGCCTGGATTTGTGCAGATATGTTTCTGCTTCCTGCCTACAGATATGTAATGAAAAAAAGCCGGGGGAATGTATAAACAATCCCCCGGGAAAATTTTAATATTGTCTTGTCCACACTAAAAATTATATCCCACCAGCATTTGCACTTACATTTTTTCTGCTTTCAGTAATCTGTACAAGCCAGCCAAATAATTTTGTGCATAATATTGTATATGCCGATCCCAATACATTTGCTCCTATCCTAAGCATTACTGCCATCGGCATTCCAAAAATTCCTGATGCAATAGATAAGGCTCCAAATGTATTAAACACTGTCTGCCATGCATATCCTGCCGAATAGCCGACACCTATTCCTCCTATCATTCCGATATAAGGATACAGCGATTTGGGGAGAACAAAATAAAGTCCCATAAATATCAAACATCCTACAATATTAAAGATTCCTCTGTCAGGAGCTCTCTTTATGCCATCATTCGGGAATGGAAGGCATACCGACATGCATGCGATTCCTGCCCACATAGCTCTCGGAAGTCCTAGAAGTGACATGATAAGCATCGCACTTGATACAATCACAGAAAGTCTTACATACCATCTGCTTCTTGCTGAGTGAATATTAAATTCTTTGAATAAATCAATAAATTTTCTTTGATAAGGACGTTTTCTCTGATTTTTGTAAAAAATAAACATACACAAAATCATTCCAAAAAACAAACCTGCCACACGAAGTGCGTATGTACGACCGGTCACATCATATCCCTGCAGCAAAAGATACCCTAATACAAATGTAGAGTGGTTATACATTATAACATTGTGACATCCTAAAATCATCAGCAATAATATGCAGATTACATTTACCACAAATGCCGGTATCGGTGCAAGTGTGTTTGTAAATCTAGGTCCCACCATAAGAATCAAAAATATGCCTGCTATTGAAATAAGACCATGTGTCGTTTTTATTCCGAAATCTGCCTGTCTCAACACAAGCACTGCGAGAAGTACCGTTACTCCTACCACACTATTATCGCTTCCTGTGATTTTTGTGAACAAAGTTACAACTGCAACACAAAATACCATAACAAGATATACCTTAAAATTGTAAATCAATATGTGTCTCAGCTTTTCTTTTTTGTCCTTTGTTGATTTTATAAGCTGTTTTGAACCAACTGAACTTAACTGTAATTCCTGATAAAATGTCATAATAGCCTCCATTTCTGCAATTTCTCTTTGCATGTTAAGTTTATTTCTGTTTTGCATTCGGATAAATTTTCTTCATTTTTGCATCATCATAATGTTTATCCATCCATTTCTGCCACGATTTTAAATTTTTATCTAAGACCGTCACATTGCTGCTCTCTGTCTGTTCTGACTGCATCACTTTGTTTTCCTTACTTCTCTCATCATATCTTACAAGTGCCATGCACGACACAAATATATTGCAAACCATAAACACAAGCAGACACCATGTAACTGCCTTTCCAAACTTGACCGGTATCTTTTCTATAACCATTTCAATTTTCGGAAAAAACTTTTTAAACCATATCACGGCTGCTATCCCCCAGAAAAAACAATATAACAGATTTATTCTGCCGCCAAGATTAAACGGAATCCCACTGTAATCCCAAAAAACTTTTCCGAATACAATCTCCGTAAAAACACTGCACAGATATTCATAAGCACCGCCAAGAAGTGTCCCTGTCAAAAATAAAAAACTCTCACTTCTGTCTTTATATTTGTATAGAAACAATGTAACCAATGCAAGCGCAAGTCCCCAGACAATACTGAACGGTCCCCACACTACACTGCTCCTGCTCATCCATATTCCCGCCGTAACTCTGCAAAATATCGTCTCCGTAACATCTCCTAAAAACGCCCCAACTATAAATAGCAGTATAATTTTATAGAAACAACATCCACCGGCAAATACACCATCATCGCCTTTTTTTGTTTTCTCAGTCTTTACGGCTTTTGGATATGCTTTTCTTATTCTTCTTTCTATTAAATTGTTTATCTTCCTTTGCAGACCAATACTTACTCTGTCAATTCCTGCATCTGCCGCCGCCCATTTTTCCGGATTTCTGCTCTTTCCACTCAAAAGCATAACTGACGCAAAAATATCGATAAACATTACCACTATCAAAGCTAACAGCAATACTTTCATAAAGATATGTGGTAATATTTTTAACAGAAAAATTATAAACCTGTTTCCAAAACGAACCGCTATATAGCCAAGCAATCCCCAAAAAGCTGATGCTGAGACGCATATATACCCGTCAAGATTTCTCTTTCGCTTTGAATAATCCCACCATCTTTCATGAAATACCTTTTCTATCAGATGACCGCTTATCCACTCTGCTACAGTCGCATAAACCGCTGCGAACAAAAACAGCCATATACCACTCAGTTCCTGCAAACCTACAGACATAAGCACCATGGTAATTCCATATATGACACAAAACGGTCCATTCACAAGTCCTCTGTTTGCAAACTTACGCTGTTTTAAAGTTGTTGCCGCTGTTTCTAATACCCATCCCAGAAATGAGTAAACAAAGAAAATCCACAACAATTCATACCCCGTAAAATATTTCATTACTTTTCCTCCATTTAATTCACTATGTAAGCAGCAAGAAACTATATACCAAATTTCAAAAAATGTCAAATCAAATTGTAAAAATATTCATTATGAATGCAAGAGATGAAAGGCTAAACTGTTATTTATGCATTTTAACGCAAAAATTGATATAAACTTTCCGTCTGTCGAAAAGTCTATACCAATCTCTGCTTTAAATAATATTGTGGTCAAAGAGTTCTTGGCTCCCTGCTTTAAAAACTTCCGCCGCCACCTCCATGTGTACTTCCACTACTGCTCGTATGCGTCGTACTTCCTCCCGAAGAAGCCCCGTCATCTTTTGGTTTTGCTGTTTTTGTTACACTTGAATACATAAAAATGTCTTTTTCACTTGTAAGTCTAAACGAATCTTTTTTTATGTACTCTGTCGCCGTTTTCTTAGGTTTAGCCGTATTCATCCTGAATCTCATTATTGCAACACTGATACCTGCTATGACAAGCGCTATAACAAAAGCTATAATTTCCAATATAACATAATCTGCCTTTTCCATATAAGGATTGTCAGTATCATACGGCTTACCGTCTTTGTAGGCATGCACAAAGTCGATAGACATATCCAAAAATTTATCAGATGCATCAAAATACTCTCCATCGGATAAATATGGTTTAATCTCATCTTTTATGCACTCTATGCCATAATCTGTAAAAGCTTTAATTGCCGCACCTGTTGTAGAAATGTGATATTTTCTGTCACCCTTACTTACAATAAAAAGCACACCGCTCTTTTCACTGTCTATTCCGTAGCCGTTATAATCATAATAGTCATCCGCATAATCCTGTGCACTTTTTCCATCCAATGATTTAACTGTTAAAATAACAACATCAAACTTTTCTTTCTGAATCTCTTTTATTTTTTCACTTAGTTTTTTCTCATCAGATGCACTTATAAGACCTGCCTCATCTATCACATAGCTTTTCTCAGCTGCACTGCTTATTGAAAAATCAACTAAAAATACCATAATGCAGACAGACACAACAAGAAACATAAACTTCTTCAATGAAGATAATTTTAAGTTTAAATTTCTCTTCAACGCTGTGCTAATAACGCTCTCTCTAAATTTATTTTCCATGCTTTATCCCCTCCTATATCCAGACAAATATCTGTAACACGGCAAATATAGCCGCTGTTATTCCAAAAAGATACTTAAAGGCTTTGCTCTTATCTATAGGAAGTTCTCCGACAATTTTTCCTGTCTGGCCATTCATGGCAAATATGTATATCTTATCTTTGTATTTCTTGCTGAGCAGCCATACCGGTAACATGGTATATTCTGCTTTTCCGTTTTTTACATTTATCCTGCTGCTTTCAGCGAAAACCGACTCATATCCATGAACGGTATCACGAAACCTGTCTTCTGTACTCCTTTTCACGCGTTCATTCGCTCTTGGTGCACTCGCATCAAGAGAAACATCATATTTATCGGCATAATAACCTGAAAGATATTTTTCTGAAAACTCCACAATCTGTTTATAATTAAACGGCTCTATCGAATCCATATATGCATCATCCATCTTACTTGAAGCATCGACAGGTATTTTTTCAAACGACAGTTTTCCCTTTCTTTTTAACATATAATGGTCAGTTTTCGTATAATCATAATTTGAATCACTCCAAAAATGTGTCCTGTTCGCTTTATATGTAATATCTGCATCGGCATCACAGTCAAAAAGCCAAAATGGGACATACACCCCCTTTATGCTGTCAATATGCTTTTTATTAGAAAATTCTTTTGGCAGCAAACGCTTTCCCTTATAAAATTCTTTTAATCTTTCTTTAGCAGTTTTCTTATCCATTTTAAATGGAATAATATATTTTGGTCTGTTTACTCCTGAAATATTTTCGGTAAGAATTGTCGGACTGCCACAATATACACACTCTGTAGCAACTGAATTTTCGTCACCGATAATCTCTCCGCCACATGACTGGCATATATGAACCTTCATGCCATTCAGTTGAATTTCTTCCTGCTCCTGTTCTTCCTCATTCCACGCTGCATTTACTTCCTGAACTTTTTTATTTTCTTCCTCAAGAATTTCTTTTAACTGCGCTTCCGTGAAAGTATTGTCGCAATACTCGCAAACAAGCTCCTGTTCTTTGCTTCCCCACACAAGAGCAGCACCGCAGCAAGGGCATTTATAAGCTATTGTATCATCCATAATTAACCTCATTTCTGAATATCATTGTCATCAAAATGATCTCCGCACTCAGGACAAAATTTCGGCGGGTTTTTAGGATCCTCAGGCTCCCATCCACATTTATCACATTTGTAAAGAGGTGCTTCTGCCGGTTTCTTTGCACCACATTCCATGCAGAATTTTCCTTTGTTTACCGTGCCACAGCTGCAAACCCAGCCCTGTACAGGCTGAGGCTTAGGTTTACCACACTCAACACAGAATTTTCCTTTATTTGATATTCCACATTCACATACCCAGCCATCTGAAACTTCATTTGAAACTGCCGCATTATTATGCCCCGGCTGCCCTGCCTGTGCTACAGACCTCTGTTCCTGTGCTGCCAGCTGCTGTGCCTGATTTTGCTGTTGCATTCTCTGCTGCTGTCCCATCGCAAAAAGGCTCTGTGCATCTGTTCCCATTGAATTTTGAACCATTCCCATTCCCATAAATCCTGTCATCGCTCCGTTAGGATTAGAAGCCGCCGCTTTCATGGCTTCGCCCTGCGCACCTACAAGCGTTGCCGCCGCCATATTCGGATTTTGTAAAACAGCTGTCTTTTGAAGCTGCTTAATCATTTCCTCATCCTCTTTTGATGCGGTAACAGAATTTATGCCAAAAGAAGCTATCTCAATACCTCTAAGTTCTGCCCATTTCTTTGAAAGAACAGCATTCAATGCATCTGCTATTTCCATTGTATGGCCCGGGAGTGCACTGTAACGTATACCCATATCGGATATTTTTGCGAATGCCGGCTGAAGTGCCGTGAGAAGCTCTGTTTTAAGCATACTGTCAATTTCGCTTCTCTCATATTCTTCCTCAACATTGCCACATACGTTTGTATAGAACAATATAGGATTTACTATCTTATATGAATACTCACCATTGCATCTGATGGAAATATCCACATCAAGACCTATATTATTGTCTACAACCCTGAAAGGCACCGGATTAGGTGTTCCGTATTTATTTCCAATTATTTCTTTAGTATTAAAATAATATATCCGCTGGTCTTTTGCCGTATCACCGCCAAATGTAAAACGCTTTCCTATTGTGGCAAAAACCTCTTTTATTGATTTGCTGAGTTTTCCCTCAAATATAGACGGTTCTGTAGAAGTATCATACACAAACTCTCCGGGTTCCGAGCAAAGCTCAACTACCTTGCCCTGCTCAACGATTATCATGCATTGACCTTCATTTACTGCGACAACTGAACCGTTTGTAATAATATTGTCGCTTCCTTTTGTGTTGCTGCTTCTTCCTGAAACTCTTTTTTGACCCTTGCACACAAGTACATCTGCATCCATAGCTTCACAATAAAAATATTCTTTCCACTGGTCTGCCAAAGTTCCCCCGACAGCACCCCCCATTGCTCTGATAAGTCCCATAATTTTCTCCTTTCATCTTTCATAAAATTCTTTTTATTTATTAAGTTTATGATGCACCGGTCAAATTACCTTTTGACCCTCATCATCACCCATCTTTCCTGCTGCGCAATTTCATAACAAGTTCGTAAACCTCAGGTCTGCGCTCTTTCAAATGTTCATCAAGAATATGACGTCTCTCTTTAAATCGCTTGGCAAGTTCCGGATGCTGCGATGCAATTCTCTCATAAACTTCTGTTCTATGTTCTTCAAGTTTCGCTGCAAGCGTCTGCTCATCTTTACCCGATATATTTACAATCTCTTTCAAATGCTCTTCAAGATGTTCAAGCCATTCATCCTGGTCAAGCTCCTCCATATGTGTCCACAAACCATGTAATAATTTCTCTACATCTCCGTTTTTATTCTTAAGCTGTTTTATCTGATTTGCTATCTGCTTCTCGATTTCCTCCTCCGCATGCCTGCCAAATGCCCATACAAATTCCTGTACACGGTTATCCGCCCTCTTTTTAGAAACGCTTATCTCGTCGTTATCTATTCCACCCTCCAACGGATACGGGCGGTTTATCTCCATATCTTTTAATGCAATATGTATTGTTCTTCTCGCACATCCTGCTTCTACAAGATAACCTATGCCCAGTTTTCTCATTTGTTCATTCAAATCTGCAATATGCTCAGTTATATAAAATTTTATTTCCTTTTCTTTCAAATTCTTATATAATATTGCAAGTCTGTCTGCCGCCGTTATATCAATACTTCCGATAGCACTGGCATCAATAATAACCGCCTTTGTGTCGTCTTTTATGTTGTCCTCTATATCTCTCTGTAATATCTGCACATTGGCAAAGAAAAGATTGCTGCTGAACCGATAAATAATCACACCATCTATAGCATGTATCTGACTGCTTTCCTGCAAATCACGAAAATGTCTGTGTCCCGGCTGTATTCCCAAAAAACATCTTGCAGGTTTGGAAGTACGGATTATCATTTCAGAGAAAGACAATATTATTCCAATAAGAACTCCGTTTATCGTTCCCAGAAAAAGTACACCCATAAATGCACCGACAAAAATCATGCATTCTGTCCTGCTCACTTTCCACAAACGGAATGCCAATTCAAATTCTGTTGCTCCCGCCAGTGCAGAGATAACAATGGCTGTAAGTATCGGAACCGGAAGATAACCAATAAAACTTGTTCCGAATAGCAGCAAAAGCATCATTGAAATTCCTGCCACAATTCCCATAAGCTGTGTCTTTCCCTGATACTGCTCACCCATTGCTGTTCTTGATACCGAACCGTTTATAGGACAGCATCCCGTAAATGCTGCTGCAAGATTTCCCATTGAAAATGCGAGTATTTCCTGATTGTCATTTATCCTATACCCGTTTTTCTGTGCAAAATTATTTTCTGCAAGAAGTGTTTCCGCAAGAATAACAACCGAAACTGACAAACTGACGATAATTACATCTCTTAACGGCAATACGGAAAAATCCGGCAAAGTCCACTGTGGAAGTCCTGTATTTACTTTGTCAAGAGTCTTTATTCCATATTCTCTTATTGGCAAAAAATATGTCATAACCGCACCCACTCCCATAAGCACTACAGCCATAGGAAACTTTGGCACAATCTTCTTAGATACAGACAATATAATCAATGCCAGAACTCCAAGAATTACAGACGGTATATTTATATTATGCATAGTCTCTGCAATATGCTCTGCAAGTTCAAAAAACTCACCTGTCCCAGCAGAACCGCCAAGTAATTTTGGAACCTGCATCAATATTATTGTAGTACATATCCCCGTAATGAAACCTCCCATAACAGGAGCTGATATGTAATTGACAAGCTTTCCCGCTTTCATGATATAAAAAGCCAAAAGCCACACCGCTACAAAAAAGGTAATCAGCGGAACTGCTTTTAATGCCTTATCTGAACCGCTTTCTATGCCAAATCCGATAAGTGCAGAACCGACAAGTGCTGCCGGAGCCGCATCTACACCAAATACAAACTGCGGTGATGTAGACAATAAAGCAAACATTATAATAGGAAATACAGAACCATACAGACCGTAAACAGCCGGCAGTCCCGCAATCTGTGCATACCCCATTGAAATAGGTATCGAAACCGCCATAATAATAATTCCGGTGATTACATCTTTTATAATGTTTTCTTTTTTATAACTACGCATAGTCTTTGCCAATTCCAGTTTCATATCATCATTCCATTTCTTTTTATAACTTTAAAAACTTATTCACTACAGCACTTCGCAATAGTCTCAATAACCATATCCATCCGAAGCGGTTTTTCCAGATGCTCATTCATTCCTGCCGCAAGACATTTTTTCCTGTCTTCCTTAAATGCATTGGCTGTCATTGCAATAATAGGAATTTCCTTTGCATCAGGACGTTTTAATGCCCTGATGTTTCTTGTAGCTTCAAGGCCATCCATAACCGGCATCATTATATCCATCAGAATTGCATCAAATGTCCCCTTAGGTTTTTCTTTAAATAAATCAAGAGCCTGCTTTCCATTTTCTACTATAGTAACTTTTACACCGTAATCAGTCAACAGCACTTCTGCTATTTCTGCATTTAAAGCATTATCCTCAGCCAATAAAAGGCTAAGACCGTCAACACTGTACCGTGATGTTTCTTCATCATCAACATTTTCTTCCGGCGACGCTATCCTAAAAGGAATTGTAAGAACAAAATAACATCAAAAAACTTTGACCGATTATAGTATAACATATAATAATCATCCAAAGTTGAATAACATCCTTAAATTTCTAAAATATCCTTTAGTTTTTAAATTATAAACTCTACTAAATTCCCTCATTATAAACTTTGTTTATAGACGCCTGCGCTTCTTCCATTTCATGTTTTTTGCGAAATCTTTCGCGGTCCTCTAAAATCGCCAGCATTTCGTCAATAAGCATTTCCTCACTCAGATAATTTATTCGATAAAGATAACCAAGCATTCTTGTTGCCGTATAGTCCGTATTCATATACTTAAATGCTATCTCCTTACAAAGTTCCTCATGAAATCCCCTTTTTAATAATTCTTTATATAATGTATTGCTTTTTTCTGATGCCATTACTAAATCTCCTTTCCACATGATTTATTTATCCCCTGTTCCTTCTATTAACAATATATAAAGGAAGTGCTAAAAAAAGCATTGCCCCTACTGTCTTTCCCAGTATAACAGGAACTATATCAGAAATAAACCGGTATAACTCCGGGAAAATGGAAAAAGCAACACTGATTCCATTGCATAACTTATGTTTCTAATATATAATTGCATTGGTCTATATTACATTATTTAATTTTAAAATTTAGAAATGAGGTTTTGTTTTTATGATAAAATTGATTGCTACTGATATTGACGGCACCCTTGTTAAAGATGGCACTCTTATAATAGACCCTGAATATATGACTGTAATAAGTAAACTTATCGATAAGGGAATTATTTTTACTGTATGTTCAGGCAGACAGTTTTCCAGCGAGCAAAAACTTTTTGCTCCTATCAAAGACAAGTTAATGTATATCACTGACGGTGGTACTGTTGTGCGTACACCGGACAAGATTTTAAAAACTTACCCCATGTCGGCTGCTCTTTGGAAAGATATGTGCCGCATGGTAAGAGACGAACTTCCCGCATGTGACTATTTTGCCGCAACTCCTGACCTTTGCTATGCTGAAGACGGTGCAAGCCCGATTTTTCACAGACTAAGAGATTCTTATGGTTTTGAAATGCGTGAAGTTGACGACCTTACAAAACTTGAAAACGATGACATTATAAAGTTCACTGTCTACCATCCTACCGCATGTGAAGAACTTTGCTCCCCTCACTTCATTCCTTCATGGAAAGACAAAGCTCATGTCACTTCTGCCGGAACGGAATGGGTTGACTGCAATACAATCGGTATAAGCAAATGGACTGCAATTTCATTTTTGATGAGCAAATACAATATCGCCCCCGATGAAGTCTGCTGCTTTGGTGACAATTTAAACGATATTGAAATGCTTAAAAATGCCGGTACAAGCTACGCCGTATCAAATGCACGGCCTGAAGTTATCTCAGCCGCAAAACATACATGTGCTCCTTATACCGAAAACGGAGTATTGCAGGTGCTTAAAAGTTTCTTATAAGTTATTAAAGATAGAAAATAGACAAAATCAGAATTCGATTTTGTCTATTTTGCATTCATGTGATTTCAACAAACTTATTTCCCAAATCCGTTTTTTGCTTCCTCCGCATACTTCACTGCATTTTTTACATTCGCCTCAAGTTCTTCATCCTTTATTTTCCTAACAACTTTGCCCGGATTTCCAATCACCACCGAACCGTCAGGCACCTCAGTACCTCCTGTCACAAGTGTACCTGCTCCAATCAGACAATTTTTTCCTATCTTACATCCATTTAGTAAAACAGCTCCCATTCCTATAAGAGAACAATCCCCAATCTCACAACCGTGTATTATCGCACCATGCCCGACGGTTACTTTTTCGCCAATATAAACCGGATACCCCTCATCAACATGAATTACACAATTATCCTGAATATTTGAATTTCTTCCTATATAAATTTTATCTGCATCTGCTCTTATTGTAGCATGATACCATACATTAGCATTTTCATCTAAAGTAACATCTCCAATTACATCAGCACTTGGTGCGATATAAGATTCTCCTTTTATATATCTTTCTCTTTCTTTCTGAGGTACAAGTCCTCCCCCTGTTGCCCACACAATATGGGTCGCATCTTTCATCTGCTCTTTAAGTCCGTTTTCCCTAATATAATTTTTGCCTTCATCACTCTGCATAAGTTTTTCTGCTCCAAAAAATCCTGCACACGCTGACGGTTCTAAAAATATATTCTCCCTTTCATATACTTCCTTCAAATATGATAAAAGTCTCTCATCTTTAACCGTAAATGCTCCTGATAAAAGCGGATCCAGCATCTCACATACAAATCCAGACGGCCTTGCTACCGCAAGCCCATCCGCTTTTGTCTTACCTGACAATCCCAAATCTTTTACTGATATATCATTCCATTTTTCGATTGCAAGTCCTGCCAAAAGACATGGTGCCTGCACAGGTTCTACAGTAAAACAATGGACACAGTTTCCGAACATCTGCTTTAGGCCAAATGTTATTCCGCCCGGTGCACCGCCTACTCCACACGGAATATAGACAAACAACGGATGATTCTCATCAACTGATACTCCGTTTTTAAACAACTGCACTTTAAGTCTCATTGCCGCTGTCGCATATCCCATAAATAAGTCAACCGATTTCTCATCATCTATAAAAAAGCTGTATTCATCTTTTTCAGCTGCTTCTCTTCCTGCCTGAACCGCTTCTGTATAGTCGGTGTCATATTCCATCACCGTCACACCGTTGCTTCTAAGCATTTCCTTCTTCCACTGTTTTGCATCTGCTGACATGTGAACAATAACTTTAAAACCGAGTTTTGCCCCCATTATCCCGATACTTAGTCCAAGATTACCTGTTGAACCAACCTGAATAGTATATTTTCCGTAAAATCTTCTAAATTCTTCCGAGTCAATCTTTTCATAATTTTCTGTCGGGTGAAGCATATGTTTATCTACCGCAAGAGTCTCAGCAATCTTAAGCACTTCATAAATCCCGCCTCTTGCCTTTACAGAGCCTGATATAGGCAGATTGCAATCCTTTTTCAGTAAAAGAGTCCCCTCTATCCCGGCTCCATTTTCATTTAAAAATTGTTTTGTTTTATCTATTTTTACAAGTTCAGATTCTATTATACCTTTTCTGTCTGCTGTTTCAGGAAAAACCTTTGCAATATAAGGCATAAAACGCATAAGTCTGTTCTGTGCAGCTTTAAGTTCAACAAAACCGTGACCGTTTATTTTTTCACGCTCACCCACGTTTTCTTTATATTGATTTATCCATACAGTCTCAATTCCATTTTTCAAATCATCAATGACATTATTACAACTCATTATTTATCCTCCAAAGTCACCTTTTGAACCATAACTTTACAACTTTTAATATTGCATGCTATCCCATATATGCTAAAAAGTCTACTGTCCAGCAATGCTCTTGCTAATTTTTTTTACTAAAGCTATTCCAAACAATTATAACAAAAAAACGTAATTACCTCAAATACGAAATTTTTCTTTACACTTTTACATTTTTTCACCAAAAATCTTCTTTACCACATTATATGCCAACTTCTTTCTTCTAAACTCATCCACAATTCCTTTATTATTCATTGTCCTTGGTCTTCCACCAAACCATTCGTCGCTTATTCTTATATCACAGAACTGCCATATATAAACACCTATGCATTCTTTATAGTCAAGAACTTCCGTAAGCTGTTTTTCAAGTGCTTTCGCCTGATATTCCTCAGTCCATTTTGAATCATAATTATTCCTATATCCATAAAGTCCACCTGCTCCTATTTCTGTTATCATAAATGGTTTTCCTGCTCCTTCTGTTTCATTCTGTACCCATTTATACAAAGCATCAAGATACTCATCCGGTGCTGTATCATGATACCATAATGGATAAATATTGTATGAAACCACATCCGGTAGTCCCAAACATACATCCGTTTTAAATTTACAGCTTGCAAATGAACATGGTCTTGATGTATCAAGTTTTCTTATAATATCAAATTGTTTTTTATAGCACTCTTTTCCATACTCTGTCTCGCTTGCACATTCATTTAATATACCCCAGATATAAATTGATGGATGATTGTAATGTGCCGGTATCATTTCCTCTATAACTTTCTCAGCCTGAGGTTCAAAGTTGGGATTTCTCATATCTGCCTCGCTTAATCCCCTTGCATGATTTTCTTCCCAGACCAATATTCCCTGTTCATCGCATATATCAAGAAAAATTTCATCATTCGGATAATGAGATGTTCTTATTGAATTTGCTCCCATATCTTTTATAAGTTCAATATCTGCTGCAATCGCAGCCATCGGAAGTGCACAACCAAATTGAGGATGGTCCTCATGCCTACAGACTCCTTTTATCCTTATTTTTCTTCCATTTAAATGAATCTCTTTTCCTGCTATTTTTATTTCTCTAAAACCAAATCTGTCAATAAAATCGTCAAAAGCATTTTTATCTCTTAAAAGTTTTACTTCTATCTCATATAAATTCGGTGTTTCCTGCGTCCACTCGCGCACACTTTCAAATTCTATTTCTGTTGTCACCTTATTTTGTCTTAAGGTATCAATATTTTCCAAAATGATATACTTTCCTGCCGTATTTATTTCAATGTTAATATTTTCACTCTTATTCTTATCTATTTCTTCAGTTTTACTTTTCATTATATCATCTGAGCTGCTGTTTTCTGTTTCGCCGGCTACTCCTATATTTTCAATATAAATCTCTATCTTTGTTCTCCACTTATCATTTTCCTTATACGGTGTCACATGAACATTTTTAATATATACATCTGATATATTCTCAAGTACAACCGGACGGCTGACACCCCCATATGACATATAATCGTTTGGTATATGTAATGCACTCTTTTTGCTAAACCTGTTGTCAGCTTTTACCATCAGTGTGTGTTCACCATATGGTAAATTGTGGCATACCGTATCAAACGGCGTATATGCATTATAATGTTCTGTAATCTTTTTGCCATCCAGATATACTTCTGCTGTATGACTTACACCTTTAAATTCAATTCTTATATTTCCACCCGTTTCAAATGTAGTTGTATATTCCCCTTCTCCACGATACCCCGCAAATTTAGGATGACTCTCCCAGCAGCAAGGAGTTAAAACATTAAATTTTTCTCCTGCATACTCACCGCTGCAAGCCGAAAACTCCCAGTATCTTCCTGTTAATTCCTGCTGTTTTCTAATATTATGTGTTCTAAAAGTTCTTATCATCTTTTCAACCGCCTTTCATTTTGTATTGTAATATTATGAATGTTTGGGTCAAAAGGTATTTTGACCCAAACTAATGCCACGGATTGCTTCATTGCTATCTGTTTTTGACCCTTGTATCATGTTATTTATTTTATCTGATTGACGTTACTTATTCTATGATTTATACTTATTAGAAATTGATATATTCTAATATCAAAAACAATTGTATTCACCATTGAAAGGAAAGAAAACGTATGATAAAAATATTAAAAATAGGCGAAAATGCCTTACATGATTCCACTTTTATCGTTAACAGACCACTTGGACATCCCGCTTATCTTTTGCTTTTAATTAAAACTCCATCATTATTTTTCATTAACACAGAAGGTGGTTCCAGCAGCATTACTAACAATTATACCGATAAATGTTTTAATGCCATTCCCAAAAACTGTGCAGTGATATTTAAGCCCTATCAAAAACACCTGTACAAGGCTGATGAAAATGATTATATTGACTGCTGGATGCACATAGATAAGGCAACTCTTACATTCCCTGATACTTTTCCATTTGGAATGCCTGTCCCTCTTCACAACCCTGACAATTTCTATAATTTATTTCATCTGATTAATAGTGAATTTTATGGAAATACTCCACACAAAAACACCATATTAAATTCTCTTACCGATGCACTTATAAAAAAAATTATTGATGAAAGCAATATCTCAGCTTTTCCTGATATTTACTATAAACTTACATCTCTTCGTGAAAAAATATATTCCACTCCGCAAAATGACTGGAAAATAGATGATATGGCACAATCATTAAATATAAGCAGTGGTCATCTGCATAATACATATAAGCACTTTTTTCATACAACCTGTATTAACGATGTTATAAACAGCCGTATTCAGTCAGCTTGCGAACTCTTATCTTCGACAAATAAACCTATTGAAGAAATCGGCTTTCTCTGCGGATACAAAAATACCGAGCATTTTATAAGACAGTTTAAAAAAATCCAAAACATTACTCCGGCAAAATACAGGAAAAATCTCCATAAATAACATATTCCGCTTAATAACTATAAACCAAAGAATATATTCATATCATTTTGAACAGTTGTAATCCCTGCAATATCAAATTTATCAACAAGTACATCCACTACTTCCGGACTTAAAAATGCCGGAAGTGTCGGCCCCAAATGAATATTTTTTATTCCAAGTGATAAAAGTGCCAACAACACAAGTACCGCCTTTTGTTCGTACCATGCAATATTGTAGATTATCGGAAGTTCATTTATATCATCAAGTCCAAATGCTTCTTTTAATTTCATAGCAATAACTACCAATGAATATGAATCATTGCATTGACCTGCATCGAGCACCCTCGGTATATCTCCTATCATCCCAAGGTCGAGTTTATTATATCTGTACTTTGCACATCCTGCCGTAAGTATAACTGTATCTTTCGGAAGTGCTTTTGCAAATTCCGTATAATACTCCCTGCTTTTTGCACGTCCATCACAACCTGCCATCACTACAAATTTCTTTATCGCTCCTGATTTCACAGCATCAACTACTTTATCTGCAAGTGCGACAACCTGTGCATGCGCAAAACCTCCATATATCTCACCATGCTCTATCTCTGTAGGTGGAGGACACTTTTTAGCATGCTCTATTATCTGGCTGAAATCTTTCTTTTCTCCATACCCTCCTGTAATATGCTTACAGCCCGGATAGCCTGTAGCTCCCGTTGTATAAAGTCTGTCTTTATAACTCTCCTTTGGTGGAACAATACAATTCGTCGTCATAAGAATCGGCCCGTTAAACTTTTCAAATTCTTCCTTCTGCTGCCACCATGCATTTCCATAATTGCCTACAAAATTAGGATACTTTTTAAATGCTGGGTATGAACAAGCGGGAAGCATCTCTGAATGTGTATACACATCAACGCCTGTTCCTTTTGTCTGCTCCAACAACATCTCCAAATCTCTAAGGTCGTGTCCGGATACAAGAATTGCAGGATTTTTTCTCACTCCTATATTTACTTTTGTTATCTCAGGATTTCCATATGCATCTGTGTTTGCCTTATCTAAAAGCTGCATAACCGCCACACCGTTTTTTCCGACTTCAAGCGCAAGCGACACCAGACTGTCCACAGACATATCATCATTCATTGTAGCCGCAAGTGCTTTTTGAATAAAAGCATCTATCTCAGGATTGTCCTTTAAAAGTGCATTTGCATGTTTTGAATATGCACCAATTCCCTTTATCCCATAGGTTATAAGACTTCTGAGCGAACGGACATTTTCATCCTCCGTTTTCACAATTCCCACTTCTTTCGCTTTCTTCTCAAACTCATTCTCATCGCCGTTCCATAACGCCGCTTCAGGCAGTTCTTCTCTGTCATCATCTCCAAGTTTATTAAGAAGTCTTTCCTTTTCAAGTAAAGTGTCCTTAATTCTGTTCTTGATTGAAGCCTTATCAAAATTTGCATTTGTTATTGTTGTAAAAAGATTAAACGTAACTCTGTGATTAACATCATCGTCAACTGCAATTTTCTTTTTTCTTAATTTAGTGGTTACTGCCGAAAGTCCTTTAGTTACATATATAAGCAAATCCTGCATATTTGCCACTTCAGAAACTTTTCCACACATTCCTGATACTGTACAGCCTTTATTTCCGGCTGTCTCCTGACACTGATAACAAAACATTTTTGTATTTTTATCATTTTTTACGGTTTCTTTTTTTGCTGCTGTCTGTTCCATATATTACCCCTTTCATAACTCATTTCTTTAACTGCTTTTTAAACAGTTTTTGTTTTTTTACCCGGACTATTCTCTAGTGTATTATACTAACCCAAAACACCAGACAAATAATCCCTGTTACATTATCTTCCATTTACCAATAAAATATACTTCGCATTTACATCAAAAAAGCAAAAAGACGAAATCTCTACATGATTTCGCCTTTTTGTTTTTTACTTTACCCCTATCCCTACTTTTTTATTATATCTTTCACATTCTCAAACAGTTCAATATCACTCTCTGTCACTTTCATATTTGAAGTAATCGGATTTTCCCCCGGTCTTTTTACCGTTATCTCTATAATTGTCCCGGCTTCTGTCTTTCTTGAAAATATGCTCTTAAAAAAAGATGCAAACTTTGGATGATTAGATATAAATTTATTTTTTGCCTGATTAAGTTTCATCATTGTAAGTGGATTTAACATTTTATTTCTCCATTTCCTCTAATGTATTCATCAATGTACCATCATCTCCTATTATAACCTCCACGCCCTCATCAAGCTGCCGTTCATACATTTTTGCATCTTCCATTTCAACTACTGTCTCCACACCGTTTTCATCATCAAGATAGACTTTTACCATCGGTATATATTCATCCGGTCGTCCCTCACATCCAAAATCAGCTTCAACTATCTGTTTTATAATATATTTTTTACTCATTTTAAGATTCCTTTATTTTATCTTTTTTAATACAATCTTCTTGACCACATAGCCATAATCAGACTTTTTGTTTGCTGCCGACATAAAAACAATTTTTATCTTTTTCATAATAAAAGCACTCCTTCATTCTCATATATGAATTTAATAATTACAACATTCTCTCTCGCTTGCCCTTATACAAAAGCCGAACAATTATCTCTTCTTAATTGTCCGGCTTTTTAACAATCACTTTATATAAATATTCTATATTTTCTTTATTTTGACTTTTTTATTAAGACCTTTTTCTCTTAATAACTTTTTGTATGCAGAGTATTTACTCTTAGGAACTTTCACAACAACTTTTTTGCCGATTCCGCTAAATGCACCTTTCTTAACACCATCAACATCAAGTTTAGTTGATTTAATAGTAATCGTGTTCAAATTTTTACAATTTTTAAAGGCATTTTTTCCAATATCTTCAACATTCTTGCTCAGCGTTATGCTCTTTAATTTTTTACATTTTTCAAATGCACTTTTTCCTATAGAAGTTACATTGCTTCCAACTGTCACACTTGTGATTTTTTTGTTGTTCTTAAATGTATTGGCAGCTATGGCAGTAATTTTATAGGTAATTCCCAATACTTTTACGGAACTTTTTATCTTGACACTTCCCCCTACAACAGCCGTTGTTTTCTTGTACTCTACTGTCGGTTTTTTTGAATCTGAGCTTGTAACCCTGTAAATTGCCCCTGATGTATCACGGACACTTGTATCAACCGGCTTTGGCGTAACCTGTGACGGCTTTGGTGTCTCTGCTGGAGTCGCTGTCTCTGCCGGCTTCGAAGTAGGTGTCACTCCACTAGGCTGAATTACTATACTTGACTTATCAGTAATCTCCATTGAACCTGTACTGTCATAAAACAGCTTATGACATACTGTACATTCATAATATTCAATATTGCCTTCTGTTGTGTCAGTAGCCTCCACTCTCTCTATCTTTTTAAGAAAATGACCTGTTCTTGGAAGTTTTCCATATTCAAACTGTACACTGAATGCGGTATTTTTAAAATCAGCCATATAAAGTGCTTCACCTTCACTTTGACATGTAGCTTCCTGCAATGTTGTGCAAACACTCTGTGCTGTCTCTGTCACTTTATTATTGCACACTTTACATGTTATTGAAGCGTCACACCTCTTATGGTCTGATGACCAAGTGTATGTCGGTGTCTGTCCGTCAAATTTGTGACCTAATGCATCATATGTTTTAGGTTTAATTTCTGTTTTTCCTGCTGAATCTACATATGTCTTTCCACAATTTTTGCATTTATAATAAGCATCATTTCCTTTTTCTACACATGTTGCACTCTTTGCTGCCACATACTCTATATTGTGTCCCAGTGCCGCTACCGCTATATTTGTTCTCATAACGTCACCGCATTTACTGCACACTGTATGACCTACGCCTGCCGTTGTACATGTAGGTGCTTTTTCTCCATTTCCGGTATAAACAATCTTATTGTCGTCGACACATGGCTGTCTGCTTATCTTTACAGTTTTTGTTATAGTTGTATAGCTTGAAGCATCGCTTCCTCCGTATGTTGCCGTAACCTCAACATTGCCGCCTGCCGGAATTACTGTACTTGATTTTGTTGAATCAAAGTACCATCTGCTTCCTGCACCCAAAACTGTCGTTGACGCTGCTCTCACAGTCTTTATCGTATTTGCCACTTCAGTATCTTTAGGTGCTCCTGAAGGAATATCGCCCTTTCCAACTACAAATCCGGTATATGTAATTTTCTTCGTAACACTGTCAAACGTATATGAAATGTCAACACTTGTAGTTCCAACTTTCAGTTCGGTTGCCTTTATATAATTTGTAACATCCTTCGACTTTCCGCTTTGGAAGTGCGCTGTTACTTTCAAACCACTTATATCAAAACTTTCTCCATATTTATAAGTACCTTTTTGTAAAGTTCCGTCAGCAGTTATAGATGTCAATGTATCTCTGTCAACATTTACCCATACTTTTCCTGTAACTTCCGCATATTTACTTGTGTCTGTCGGTGTAAATACATAATCACACTGATTACTTCCGCTTCTGCCAAAATCAGTTGGCTTTAACTTCAATGTTCCCGGAACCGTATTGTCCGTTCTTGTCAAGGTAACCTTATCATAACTCGTTGTAGGTGAAACAGTTCCTACACAGGTTACATTTCCGATAACCGGCTGCTGTTTAGGCGAAACCGGATCTTTAGTCGGTGCTGGTGTCGGAGTTGCACTTGGCGAGACCGTCGGAGTTGCGCTTGGTGACGCTGTTTCTCCCACCTTTTTTCCATATAAATCAAGTTTCGTAGAAGCAATATTTTTGTTTACAAAAGAACTACCGTCCAAACTGCCATCGTGCCATGTATATTCCTTATCCTTTTCTGAAAAAGGAAACTTTGTTATATCATATTCTGTATTCTCATATAATGTTTCCTTTACTATACTCTCAGGTACAAACTTATCCGTAACAGCACTGCTGCTCTCTGCCTTGCCATCACTGTTATAATAATGTTTTGTCATGGTAATGGCAACATTTGTTGCATTTTGGTCATCAAATTTTACCGGACAATTATCCTTTCCAAGATAACACAAATTTGCTGGACAGCTTGAGCCTAGAAATGCGTCATTGTCAACTTTACCAACTAAAGGACCTATGATAAGTGTATCAAGTTTCTTCAAGTTAGCAAATGCTTTACTTTTAATCTCTTTAAGGGTAGACGGTAATATCACCTCACTGACAGAATTATTTTCACTAATACCTGACCCACTTGCAACGGCAAATGTATTCTTTTCTATAGAAGTAATTCCTTCACCTATTTCAATTACTTCTATGTCAGCAAGGCTGCTTTTCCACGGAGCAGCCCCACTGTCAAAATTAGGCATATCCCCATTTCCTTTTATCGTCAGTTTATTCTTTTCTATTGTATATGTAAACTCGCTCTTATTTCCGAACTTCCCTGTCTCAACTGCCGCACTCTCTGCCGCAAATGATGTCATCACAAAACCATTTCCGCTGTATCCTGACACAACCATTCCGGCTGCCAGTGCCCATGCCAAAATCCGCTTTCTCATACTCTTCTTTTTTCGATTCATATACTCTTCCTCCCTATAAAATCACTTTGCCTATGCAAAATTTGTTTATATTTTTTAATCCAAAAGGCGCACTGCACCCTGAGAACCTTAATACTACTATTATAATTTACCCCTTTTCACATGTCAACCAAACGAGAAAAAAAGTGACACAAAACGAGAAAAAAGTGACCAAAAACGCATTTGATTACTGTTCATACATACAGTGCAACAAACATTGTTTTTCGTCACTTTTACTTTATGATTTTTTATTTTTGTGATTTTTAGATAAACATTTTTTATTTAAAAAATCCAAATCCTTTTTTCTTGTATGGTTCTGAGTCTACCGATAATACTGTATATCCTGTTTCGTCTATAACAGCACGAAGCTTATCTTCATCTATTGCTTCCTCAGAAATTATTTCTGTTTTCTTCTTGCTGTGTGAAGATGATACCTTTTTTACATCAAATGATTTTCTTATAGCATCATTTACATGGCTCTCACACATTCCACACATCATTCCATCAATTCCTACTGTTGTCTTTATCATAGCTTTTTCCTCCTGTCTGCATCATTATCAATAAATATCTATTTTATTTATGATAATGAATGTCTATTGTTTTAATTTTTTATCTTTACAAAGTTTAACCTCAATGCATTTGTCACAACGCAAAAGCTGGATAAACTCATTGCCAGAGCACCAAACATCGGATTTAATGTCCAGCCGAATATCGGTATCCAGACACCTGCCGCAAGCGGTATTCCGATAATATTATATATAAATGCCCAAAACAGATTTTCATGAATATTTTTTATTGTATATCTGCTGAGTCTGATTGCTGCCGGAACGTCACTTAATCTGCTCTTCATAAGAACAACATCTGCCGCATCCATAGCTATGTCGGCACCTGCACCGATTGCAATTCCTACATCAGCTCTCGTAAGAGCCGGTGCATCGTTGATTCCGTCTCCAACCATTGCAACTTTTCCCTGATTCATAAGTTCTCTTATCACACTTTCTTTTCCATCAGGAAGAACACCTGCTATTACCTCATCAACTCCTGCCTGTGCTCCTATTGCATTTGCAGTTCTCTCGTTGTCACCTGTAAGCATGACAACCTTAATTCCCATATCTTTTAAATCTCTGATTGCTGCCGGACTGTCTTCTTTTATTATATCTGCTACGGCTATAATACCACACACTTTATCATCCTGCATAAAAAGAAGCGGTGTTTTTCCTTCCTCTGCAAGCTTTTCTGCACTTTTTCCAAATTCATCCGATACTTCTGCCTGCTCACTTATAAATTTAAAACTTCCTCCTGTAATCCTGTTTCCGTTATGTGATGCCGTAAGACCATTTCCCGGAAGCACTTTGAACTCTTCTAAAGCATCTGCTTTTATATTTCTGCATTCTGCCTCATTAACAATAGCCTTTGCCAACGGATGTTCGCTTTTTATCTCAAGAGAATATGCCAGTCTCAACAAAGTTTCCTCATCATATTCTCTCATCGAAATTATATCTGTTACTCTAGGTTCTCCCTTTGTTATCGTACCTGTTTTGTCAAGTGCAACTATTTTTATCCTGCCCGTTTCTTCAAGTGAAACTGCCGTCTTAAACAAAATACCGTTTTTTGCTCCCACACCGTTTCCTACCATAATCGCAACCGGTGTAGCAAGTCCGAGTGCACAAGGGCAACTGATAACAAGCACTGAAATACCTCTGGCAAGTGCATAACCGACTTCTTTTCCTGCTATAAGCCATACGATTGTCGTTATGATTGCAAGAATAATGACAACAGGAACAAATACACCTGATACCTTGTCGGCAATTTTTGCTATCGGAGCTTTTGTCGCAGCCGCATCACTAACCATCTTTATAATCTGTGATAATGTTGTATCTTCTCCTACCCTTGTTGCTTCACATTTAATAAATCCCGACTGGTTTATCGTAGCCGCCGATACCATATCTCCGACTTCTTTGTCTACAGGAATGCTTTCACCTGTAAGTGCGGATTCATTTACGACACTGCCGCCTTCTGTTATAACCCCGTCTACAGGAATACTCTCACCCGGTTTAACAACAAAAATATCTCCTTTTTTCACACGCTTTACAGCAACAGTTTTTTCCTCGCCATCTTTTACTATTACTGCCGTTTTAGGTGCAAGGTCCATAAGCCCCTTGAGTGCATCTGTTGTTTTTCCCTTAGAATGTGCTTCAAGCATTTTTCCCACTGTTATAAGTGTAAGAATCATTGCCGCAGACTCAAAATAAAAATCCATCATATAATCCATGACAGCTTTCTCATCCCCGGCAGCCTGTGCTCCCGTCATGGCAAATAATACATACACACTCCACACAAACGATGCCATTGAGCCCAGTGCTACAAGCGTATCCATATTAGGCGAACGATTTATAAGACCTTTAAAACCATTTATAAAAAAATGCTGGTTTATTATCATAATAATCGCCGCAAGAATCATTTGTAAAAGTCCCATAGCAACATGATTTCCATCAAACCACTTAGGAAGCGGCCAGCCCCACATCATATGTCCCATAGAAAAATACATTAAAACAACTAAAAAAACTATCGAAGCTATAAGACGTTTTCTAAGTACAGGCGTATCCGTATCTTCAAGTCCTGCCTCTGCCGCCTCTGAGCTTTCATTTTCACCATTCAATGCCGCTCCATATCCCGCCTGTTTTACAGCAGATATAATAGTCTGTGCATCCGCATCACCTTCAACACCCATTGAATTTGTCAAAAGGCTGACTGCACATGAAGTCACACCGGGCACTTTCAAAACGGCTTTTTCTACACGTGCACTGCAGGCAGCACAGTGCATTCCCGTAACTTTAAACTGTTCCATTTTATCCTCCATTTCTCATAATTTTTCAAACTATTTATTTCATAAGCTTCTGCAATGTCCCCATCAGCTCATCTACAACCTCGTCATTTCCCTCTCTTATGTCTCTTACAACACAAGAATGGATATGATTTGACAAGAGTTCCCTGTTAAATGCGTTTACCGCCGCACTCACAGCCGCTGATTGTATAAGTATGTCATTACAATAAGCATCATTTTCAAGCATTTTCTTAATTCCACGAATCTGCCCTTCGATACGGCTAAGACGGTTCATAAGTTTCTTTTTGTCCGTCTGGGCACGCTCAGTTTTTTTCGTATTGCCGCAGCAACAGCATTTTTTTTCTGAAGTATCGGCAATATCCAGCATTTCAATATCATTATCCCCGGTTATCTGTTTTTGTTCCATATATAATAAATCACCATTCCTTTCAAAATGTTTGTAAACTTCCGGTTCTCATTTAAAACAATAATACAATACCCCCACAAGGTATATATCACGTTTTTCATAATATATACCCTGTAGGGGTATCTTGTCAAGAATGTATATTGATATTTTTTATCATTGTATTTTTGTAAAATTTCTTTCTTGTGTGATTGTGGCTTAACTGCTTAACACATAAATCTATTTTTCACACTTTTCTGTTTTCTTAATCGTTTTTCATTCTCCAATCAATACATCTTTGCAGATAATCGACATATTCCGGATTCTGGCACATTTCTTTTCCATGAGTATCAGATACCTTTGCAACATCTGTCGCATTGCACTTTGTAACTTTCATAACAATATTAAGTGCATCAACATCCGTATCGTTTGAAATGTAAGTTCCTATTCCAAATGCAACTTTTATTTTCCTTTCAAAATGTTTTCTTATCATATCCGCACGCTTAAAATCTAGACTGTCACTAAACAAAAGTGTTTTCATCTCCGGATTAATACCTAGATTTTTATAGTGGGCTATCATTTTTTCTCCCCACTCTACAGGGTCTCCGCTGTCATGACGCACTCCACTGAAAAGAGTTGCATATGTCAATTGGAAATCTCTCAAAAAACAATCTGTTGTAATTGTGTCGGTAAGTGCCGTTCCGTTTAACACACCGTACTCTTTTACCCATGCATCAAGTGCATACCAGTTTGAATATGCCGGGTTATGTTTTTTATTTCCCTGACCTGAACACATAATCCATTCATGTGCCATCGTTCCGACAGGTGTAAGTTTATGCTTCTTTGCAAGATACACATTTGATGTCCCGACAAACACCGACTCTTTTGTTTTGGCACTGTTTAATTCCTCGATAGCATACTCCTGTGCCTCTGCTGAAAGTCTCCTGCGAAGTCCAAATTCCGAATAATTGCCAAGTTTGTAACCACCACTTTCAAGCATCCGTTTTTTCTCAAGAAGTCTCTCCTTAAAGCTTTTAAGCAGACTTTCATAATCGTATGCCATTCTGAAATATACTTCATTCACAATCGCAAGTGTCGGTATCTCATACATTGATGTATTTAACCATGTCCCTGCTGTCTCTATTGAAAGTCCTCTGTCTCCGTCATTTGTAATCGAAAAATCCTCATACCTCGGCTGCCATAATCTAAGGAAATCAACATATGAACCTTTTATCCATTTTATATTGTCTAAATATTCCAATTCTTCCTCTGTAAATCTGAGCTTACAGAAATTTTTAATCTGCTCCCTTATCTCTTCTACCATTTCCTCCGTAAAATAAACATACTCGTTTCTGCATTTAAATGTCCATGTCGTTTTATAATCGGAAAATTGATGATATATTGCCTGTCCCATTGAAAATTTATACATATCCTGTTCAAGCAATGATGTAATAATCGGATGTAATCTCATTTTGAGCCTCACTTTCACTTCTGTGCATTCTTTGCATCAAAAAAACACCCTGCAGCCGCGCATTCCTCCTGCACTGGTCTAAATGTAAATAAAACAGAGATGCCGGCTATACATTATAAAAATGATATAACATTTTAACAACGCACTCGTTTTGAACAGGGTACTTTTCTATTTTACGCTATAAAGCCTAATTATTCAATATTATATTTTTCTCTGATTGATTACAGCTCAAGATTCATCAAATCCAGATCACAAAAAATAATAGTTTTAAGATTTTTGGAAAAGTAGTATGCTGATAGTCCTGTTTATCGGACAACATATAGAATATAATAAAGACAGTATCTAAGTCCGGTCCTTTCTTCTTCCCCGGCTCAGCACTATTTCACAGAAATGATTTCCACTTATGATCACAATATGGAGTGCGCTATATGGTAACAAACAATATCTCGGAAATACGCAAAGAAAGACATCTCAGTCAGGATGACCTTGCGGTCGCACTCGGCGTGTGCCGCAAGAGCATCTTTAATATTGAGCATAATAATGTAATTCCGAATATTGATACCTGCCTGATCATCCGGCAAATCTTGATGTATTGATCCAGAATTTTGACTGTGCATTGTCTCACCCTGATGCCAATGACCTGGAAAAACTGAAAGAAGCCGTTATGGATCCATCCTTCTGATAAGACCATAAAATAAGGCAGCCCCACATAGCTGAGTCTGCCTTACTCTCTTTATTTAACGTTGATGCCACTGGCATATTGCTGCAGAAACTGTTTCTTTCCACATGGTCTTCCAAAATAATATCCCTGCAGATAATCAACCTTCATTTCTTTCATTT